>RCMY010001085.1_pt1 | contig 25852 bp, 12 predicted proteins | sample 2041341 | NCBI WGS metagenome assembly RCMY01 (sample SAMN09708234, study PRJNA481090) | Marine sediment metagenome, whole genome shotgun sequencing project.
ATCGAGGCCGAGGGCCTGACCAAACGGTTCGGCACCTTCACCGCCGTGGACAATGTCGAGTTTCAGATCGCGCCGGGCGAAATCTTTGGATTTCTGGGCTCGAACGGATGCGGCAAAAGCGTCACGATGAAGATGCTGACCGGCCTCATTCCGGTAACCGAGGGGCGCGCGCTGCTGTTCGGTCAGACGCTGGACCCGGACGATATGGCGACGCGATTACGCGTGGGATATATGTCGCAGTCCTTCTCGCTCTATTCCGAATTGACTGTGCGGCAAAACCTGGACTTGCACGCCGAGCTTTACCGTTTGCCCATCGCCGAACGCGCCCCGCGCGTCGCGGAAATGCTGGCGGCCTTCGATTTGCAAGACGTGGCCGACCAGCGCCCCGATAACCTGCCGCTGGGCATCCGTCAGCGCCTGCAACTTGCCGTGGCGGTTATACACAGACCCGAGGTGCTGATCCTTGACGAGCCGACATCCGGCGTCGATCCGGTGGCGCGCGATGCCTTTTGGCAGTACCTCATCGCGCTGTCGCGCGAAGATGGCGTGACGATCTTCCTGTCGACCCACTTCATGATCGAAGGCGAGCGCTGCGACCGGATTTCGTTCATGCATGCAGGCCGTGTTCTGGCTGTGGGCACGCCCGATGAATTGATCGCCTCGAAGGGTGAAAGCACTCTGGAGGCCGCATTTGTCAGCTATCTTCGCGAGGCGACAGACACCGCGGGAGATGCCTCTGAAGGCGCGTCCCGGCCCACATTCACCAAAGCGCCAAGGCGCACGCGCCGGTTCGACATCATGCGCCTCTGGGCGTTCGCCCGGCGCGAGACGACCGAGATCCTGCGCGACCCCATGCGGCTGGTTTTCGCGTTTATCGGCCCGATTTCGGTGATGCTGACGGTCGGCTACGGCATTTCATTCGACGTCGAGGATCTGCCCTACGCGGCGCTGGACCGCGACCAGACCGCCGAAAGCCGCGAGCTGCTGGAGGCGTTCGCCGGATCTCGCTACTTTCAGGAACGCCCTCCGGCCTCCAGTGGCGCCGAGATGGATGCGCGTCTGAAAAGCGGCGAGTTGGCGCTTGCCATCGAAGTGCCGCCCGGCTTTGGCAAGGCACTACTGAGGCAGGAACAGCCCGAGCTGGAAATCACTATAGACGGCGCCATGCCGTTTCGCGGCGAGACGGTGCGCGGCTATGTTCAGGGCCTCGCGCTTAGCTATTTCTTCGATCAGATCGAGCGTAAACAGGGCCGAGCGACAGACCCGACCGCCGCAGGGCTGGCCACGCGGTTCAGCTATAATCAGGCGTTCAAAAGCGTCTTTGCGGTCGTCCCTTCGGTGATCATGCTGACGCTGATCCTGATCCCGGCGGCGATGACCGCGATGGGAATCGTGCGCGAAAAGGAAACCGGCTCTATCGCCAATTTCCGCGCAACCCCGGTGACGCGGACAGAGTTCCTGCTGGGCAAGCAACTGCCCTATGTGACGATATTCTTCCTGAGTTTCTTCACGCTTCTGGCTTTGGCGTATTTCATGTTTGGCGTGCCTGTCACCGGCTCGATGACGGCGTTGATCGTCGGCTCGCTTTTATATCTGTTCGCAGCGACGGGTTTCGGGCTGCTGGTGTCGACCTTTACCCAAACGCAGGTCGCGGCGATCTTTGCGGCGATCGTGATCGCGCTTGTCCCCTCGGTCAGCTTCTCTGGCCTCTTGGTGCCGGTGTCGTCGCTTTCGGGCATCGGGCGGTTGACCGGCCTCGCCTTCCCGTCCTCCTGGTATCAGCAGATCAGCGTTGGCACCTTTACCAAGGGCCTTGGCTTTGCCGATCTGTGGCACAATTTCGCGGCTCTGGCGTTCTTTGCGCTGCTATTTATCGGCCTTGCGGTCGCCGTGCTGAAAAAGCAGGAGAAGTGAGGTGGCACAATGGTTTGCAAATGTCTGGCGTTTGGGCCTGAAAGAGCTGCGCAGTCTGGTGGCCGATCCGGTAATCCTGCTGCTCATCATCTATATCTTCAGCTACGCGGTTTATGCCGTGGCAACCGGCGCCAAGCTGGAGGTTGAAAACGCCGCCGTCGGCTATGTCGATCAGGACCGGTCCGAGCTAAGCGGCCGCATTCTGGGGGCAGTCCTGCCGCCGGAGTTCGAGGAGCCTCAGGAAGTCGCTGCAGACGAGGTTGAGGCGGCGCTCAACAACAGTCGCTTTGTTTTTGTCCTGACCTTTCCACCGCGTTTCGAGGCCGATGTGCTGGCAGGGCGGCAGCCGGAAATTCAGCTTGTCGTCGACGCGACCGCAATGGCGCATGCCGGTAACGGGGCCGTCTTCCTGCGCCACATCATTCAGGAGGAGGTCGCAAAATTTGTCAGCGGCAAAGGTGATGCGACTGTCCTGCCGATCGATCTGGTCGTCCGTGCGGCGTTCAACCCCAACCTGAATTCGTCATGGTTTTCATCCATCATGCAAGTGATCAACAACGTGACAATTCTGTCAGTCCTGCTGACCGGCGCCGCGCTGATCCGCGAACGCGAGCATGGCACGATTGAGCATCTTTTGGTGATGCCGGTCACCCCGTCCGAAATCATGGTCGCGAAAATCTGGGCAAACGGGCTTGCCATTGTCGCGGCCGCAATCCTATCACTTTTGTTCGTGGTGCAAATGGTTCTGGGTGTGCCCGTCGCCGGGTCCATCACGCTTTTCGTCGTTGGCGCGGTGATCTACATGGTCTCCGTCACGGGCCTGGGAATATTGCTGGCAACCTTCACTACGTCGATGCCGCAGTTTGGCCTGCTGGCCCTGCCGGTCCTTGTCGTGATGAACCTTCTGTCTGGAAGCACGACACCAATCGAGAGCATACCCGAATGGCTGCGCATCGTCATGCAGGCCGCACCCTCCACCCATTTTGTCGCCTTCGCGCAGGCGATCCTCTATCGCGGCGCCGGACTTTCGGCAGTTTGGCCGAGCCTTGTAACAATGACCGTGCTCAGCGCCGTCTTCTTTATCATCGCTCTGATGCGGTTCAGAAAGACCATGGCCAGCGCATAGCAACTACTACGCTGTCCTGCCAGACCTGCCCGCTCGTCTCTGCACGGGCAGGTTGCCCTTCATGCCGTTCCGGGTCGCAGGCCTATATGTCAGCCCAGTATCCGGGCTGGCATCGTGTCGCTTCTCCAGAGAAAATGTGGCTGCCGAGCAGTCTGAGATTTAGGACCGGATTGGTCTACGGGATAGATCGTGCCGAATTAAAGCGAGCAGCACCTACACCACTATGCGACGGCCCAAGCTGTCTCCCAAGGCCCTGCTTGCGCGACTGCCACACCATCGAACGCAATACCAGAGTCGATCATGCGGGTGTCAGACGCAATTTCGGATGATGGCACCGCCCAGTTCAGCCCGTCGGTATTTCCTTTGAAGTGAAGTCCGACCACGCTGCCGGATTGAAGATCGACTACCGGCGATCCCGAGTTTCCCGTGAGCGTCGAACTATCATGTCCAAGCGCCCGCCCGGTCCTTCCTTCGAACGTCTTGATCTCGACAGCGTCGACAAAGCCGGGGCACATGTGCTTGCTGTCGAACTCACTGATTACCTGTCGCTGAATATCGACGTCCTCGTCCGGATTTTTGGAGGGATACCCTACAACGACGACGCGCGAGTCAAGAACCGTATCGGCATCCGCAATGGACAAGGACAATGGTTCGACGCCATCCAACCCACCCTCGATCCGCAAGAGCGCGAGGTCAAACCACGGGTGCAACATGACGACTTCGGTCACGCGCCTCGTAGAGCTGGGATCGGTATCCCAACGATCCTTTTCGCGGCAAAAATTGATCCTTGCCGAATAGCCATACTTCAGGAAATGTCCGATTCCGCGCACCGACATGGAAAAAATATCTGCCACATGCCGGTTCGTCAGGATCAGATCATCGGCAACGAGAAAGCCGCTGCCATATGACTTGAATTCCGCCCCCGAGCTGTACTCAATGCGTCCTGTGGCCTCGCAGACCGCCTTGATGACAGCCTGCGCCGCGTCTTCGTTCATATCCACCCAGAGAGGATGATCCGTCTGCTCGGGCAGGTTGTTCATAATCGGTATCGCAGGCCTCAACTGGGGCGAGATTATCGAGTACAGCGTGATTGTCTGGGTCTCATCAAGCTGCTCTCCGGCCTGAACGAGTTCAATTATTTGTTTCAGTTTAGCAGGCTTAACGCCACTTTCCTGAAGCCGCCGACGCGAGATAAGCTTTTCCGCCGGAGTATTGGACAGTCTTTTGAGAATTCGTTTTTCAAATAGAAATGGGCGATCGGCCATGATCGGTTCCTTCGCTTTTTTTGAGATACGACTCTTTGACGAAAACGCATTTTTACGATACAGTTAAAGGATACCATAAAAATAATAAAAAATACATCGAGCAGATTTGAAGTTTTTGATGCGCTTGGTTTGGCGTAAAAACTCTTAACGCTCGAGGTAATTGTTATGCTTCGTCTCTCGCTTTGCGCATTTTCCACCACCATTTCCATTTTAATTTCAGCGACAATGGCGACGGCTGCTGAAACTGACACACCCTCGTTTATGGACTGTACCGCACTGCATGATCAGATTACCGATCTGAACCTGACGCGTACGGTCTGCGCAGACGTCGTCGCACTGGACCAAGTCCTGGTCTACAACCGCTTCGGGTCTTTTAATCCATACGGCATGATCTTTTCGCTCAGGCGCGATGTTGTGCCGATGGATGCCGAGCCAGAGTATTACACAGCTGACGCTTGCGACGCGCTTCTGGGGACCGAAACTGGCGGTGGGATTCTGGAACCAGGCGAAGTTCGCCTCAGGGATTGCAAGCGACCGCGACCGCTGACACTCCGCGCCAACGTCGGAGACCTTCTGCATGTCCGGCTGGAAAACCTCTTGCGGGAAACCGCTCCGGGCATCTCGGAAACGTTCTGTCGCGCGCAGCCGGATGGGGCAGATAGTCTACTGCAGCGGATGCGTGACTGGGTCAGTCGGGGCGACGCGCCCCGGGTCGATCATGGTGAGGCGCTATGCGTCGAAGACGAGGTCGCGAAGATGTCCGAGCCGCCTGCGGAAGGCGGCGATTGGCCTCGAACGAGGGGCGTAAACTTTGCGATTCAGGGACTGCGCGCTGTGGCCCCCGGCGGTGGCAAACCGGATGATCGCTGTGTGGGCCTCACATCAGTGGCACATGGCGATCTCGTCGATTGCTACTATGCAGTCCTGCGCGAAGGCCCCTATTTCCTTGCGTCGACGGCCGCCGCATCAGGCGGTGAAGGCGATGGCGGATCGCTGACCCACGGGCTTTTCGGCGCGGTTGTCGCCGAGCCAGACGGCACGCAATGGTATCGCAGTCAGGTGACAAAAGCCGCATTTGATGCCGCATGGACCATCAGCCGCCTGCCCGACGGTCGGCTGGACGCCGTGGCCGACGCGGGCCAGATGGCCCCCTATGAAGCGGTTGATCCGGACAGCCTTGTTCCCATCCTCAACATTCTTCGCGAAAACACGAAGGGCGCGCACGAAATCGTTCATAGCGATTTGAACGCGATCATTCATCGTGCGCCCGGCAGTGATGGCAAGGACGGTGAGCCGGGCGTTGTCTACCGCGAATTCTCGGTTTTCTTCCATGACGAGCTGAAATCCTTCGTGACGCGCAACTACGAGGAGCTGGGCCTTTTCGCCGAGGGTCAACTGGCAGGGGTCAAGGACGGTTTCGCAATCAATTATGGCGCCAGCGGTATGGGGGCAATGGTTGTCGCCAACCGCAAGGGCATAGGCCCAGCAGCCAACTGCATAGAATGCCTCTACGAGGAGTTCTTTCTGTCATCATGGGCCAACGGCGACCCGGCGCTTCTTGAGCAATTCAGCGACGATCCGTCGAACGTCCACCATTCCTATCTGAACGATCCGGTCGTGTTCCGGAATTTTCATGCCGGCCCCAAAGAAACCCACGTTTTTCACCTGCACGCGCATCAGTGGTTCAGTGGCAATGACCGAAATCGCGGGGCTTATCTAGACTCGCAGACCGTCGCGCCGCAGCAGGGCTTTTCCTATCGCATCTATGGCGGCGGGATGGAACTCTACCGGCGGGGGCAAGAGGGCGAATCCGGGTGGTATGACACTCTGGGCTCGGGGAACCGCAACCGGACCGTTGGGGATTCGATTTTTCATTGTCACCTCTACCCACATTTCGCGCAAGGCATGTGGGAGTTGTGGCGCACGCATGACACGCTGGAAGACGGCAGCCGAAAGTTGCCCGATGGCCAGTGGGAGCCGGCGCTCTCGCTTGCCGAGATGAAAGAGGACGTTCGCAATCTCAGTCGTCCGGGGTCGGTCGATCCGGTGACAGGTGCATGGAACACACCGGAGAGCGGCGCGGATGGCGCGCCGCTTGCGCGCCAGCTTGGTACGCCTATCCCGGCAATTGTCCCCCTGCCCGGCCAGCCGTGGCCCGTGCTACCAACCTATGGCGACCCGGCGGCGCCCGCAGATGCACAGACGGTTGATGCGATGCCGGGCTATCCCTTCTACATTGCCGGCCGTCCCGGCCACCGCCCGCCGCAGCCGCCGATGGACATTGCGCGCGATCCCGCTGCCGGACCGGGGGACGAGTTTCTTGACGGCGGGCTTCCCCGCCATGTCGTTGCGTCAGGCGAACGCAAGTTCCCGTTCGAAATACCAGACCTTTCCCCGCCTCCAACTGCGCAGGAGGCCGATGAGGCCCAGAACGACGGCAAGAAAACAACGCGCGAGATCCGTCAGGAGCAAATCGTCGCCAAGGCGCTGGCACTGGGTGACATGTCAATGAAGATTGGCACGATGGATCTCGACCTTCTTGACTACGATGGCACACCTCTGGAACGGGCAGCCATGGCCTTTCACCATGACGGTGGGGGCCTGACACTGAAGGCCGCCGATGGATCATCTTCGATCTATGACACGGCGCGTGGCGGCTATACATCGCTCGGCGGCATCTATGCCGTGAACGGTGCGCCCGGCAAACCGGGGGCGCCATTTGCGGACCCATGCGGCGGTCCTGACAGCTTTGGCAATGTCACCGAAAACGGCGAGAGCTATACGCATCAGGGGCGAACCGTCTTTTTTGCCAACGGGGACGTCGATCTGTCCACCACGGTGATCGCCGATGCAGATCGCAAAGAAGCGACGGCGCTGGAAGTGACGCACTGGGTCAGGCGGCTGAAGCCCGGCGCAAAAGCGGAGGACCGCCCGAAACTCTATACCGTCGATGCCGGCGGCGTGCAGATCGAGATCACGGGCCCTGTGCAGATCACCGAAGCCGACCCATTGGTCGCGGGGACGAGTATCGCCGGGGCCTTTACCGCTGATCCCGCCGTGGTTGGCTACCGTCGCTACGAAGCTTCGGCGGTGCAGCTTGATCTGGTAACGAACCGCGCCGGATGGCACGATCCGCAGGCGCGCATCAACGTGCTGACCCAGAATTCCGGCGGTTACAAAGGCGCCACAGATTCCGCCAGCAATAGCCGGATTTCCCCGCTCATCAGCGCGAGCGAGCAGCCCTTTTTCTTCCGCGCCACTTCGGGCGAGTGCATCGAGTTCCGCCACACGAACGAGTTGCCCAAGGAGCTGGAGCTTGATGACTTTCAGGTAAAAACGCCGACCGACACGATCGGCCAGCACATCCATCTGGTAAAGTTTGATGTCACCTCCTCCGACGGCTCTGGCAACGGGTTCAACTACGAGGATGGCACCTTCGCGCCTGACGAGATCGCTGTTCGTATCTGCGCGGCGAAGAACGGCGGCATGACGACCAATCCCGACCGCCCCCCATCAGCGTTGGAATTGCGCGAGGTCGAAGGCTTGTGTGTTCAGACGGACGGCGCGTGGCATGTTTCTCAGGATTACAAGGATATCTGGCGCAAGGAATTGCAGGCTGCGGATAACCGGAAACTGTTTCAGACCACGGTGCAACGCTGGTTCGCTGACCCAATCCTGAGCGCGACACGCGCCGATGGCGACAATGATGTCGGCGCTTTGGCTGATCGCACTTTGAAAACTGTTTTTAGCCATGACCATTTCGGTCCCTCCTCTATCCAGCAACACGGTTTCTATACCGCGCTGGTGATTGAGCCGCAGCGTTCGCGGACCTGCCCGGCGGGCAGCAACGGCACTGGCAGCGAATGCACCGATCAGCGCAACGACCGCGCGCTTGTCGTCGCAAGCGAGCGGGACGTCGGTGCGCGCAAAGTGATTTTCGATCCAGATATCATCGACACGTATGACGCATCGCTGATTGATCCGGTGGTGGCCGGATCTTTGATGGGACCCAGCAGCGTAGAAGACCGGACCTACCGTGAATTCGCGCTTGCTGTCGCGGATTTTGCGCTGCTGTACGACCCAAGGGATCAGCTTGCACTTTCCGAGTTCGACAAGGCGTTGGGAAATGCGGAGGATGGCCAAAGCTTCGCGGGTATGGGTGCACTCGTGTGCGAGGCGACCTATCAATCCGATCCCCAAAAACTAGCAGAGATTTGCGGGTCGGCAATTGAGGTGGACCAGACGGACCCAAGCCGCCATTTCGCGTCCGCAGGCAACGCGCCACCCGCCTGGATCGCCGGCGGAAGATCCGGCGACTTTCCCGAACACGACACCAGCCCCGGAGCCGACATCACAGCGGCCGAGCTTGAAGACCTGCGCAGTCATCTGGTCGCATACCGGCAACGCGCCGCAGGACATGCGCCAAGCAGCACCGCGCCACTGGCGAAACCCGTCGTGGCGCCCCAGCGGCCCGAAAGCATTTCGGTTGATCACCACGACCCCTATCTCGTCAACTATCGCGGCGAGCCGATCCCCCTGCGTATCGGCAGCGGCGGCAATGACGAGAATTGCGCGTTGAAAGACCCGGAAGACTGGGTGGCCGATCTGGCGACTGGCGTAACGGATACCTGTTCAGTCAGCAAACAGCGCAGCGGCGATGAAGGCGACATGGCGAACGTGTTCCTGTCAGAAGTGCATGGCGACCCGGCGACGCCGGTCTTCGATAGCCTGTCGGGCGACAAGGTTCAGTTCCGCCTGATTCAGGGCGCGCAGGAGGTGCAGCACACCTTCACACTGGAAGGCTATACATGGCCGCGCCACATCGACCAGTCCTTCCCGGCGGGCAGTCCGATTATTGACGATATCACGCCGCCCGGCACGCTGACTCACGCCTGCGGGCGTCTGGACGAGGCGCGGACCGGGCGCCCGGATCAGTATTCCATGTGGCTTCGTCTGGGGCCAGACGCCTTTGCAGATGCCGGCCACCGGGATTACTGGAACGCGTATGAGACGTTCCTTGCCCAATGTTTCAACGCGACTGGCCGCATCCCCGCGCAGGAAGTCGGCATCTCGGAACATTTCGAATTCCAGGGCGTATTCCGGCAGGAAGCTGGGGGTCTGGAAGCTGTGGGGCTGGAAGCGGACTCCGCCGAGGGCAGCGATGCTCTCAGGGACCGCCCATCGGACACGCTGCTTCATTTCGGTTCGGTCGATGCGCTTTGGAATGGGGCCTGGGGGCTTTTGAGAATCCATGAAAACGCGGCGCAAACCGATATTGTCGCGCTTGCAGGCGGTCGCGAAAATTCCGTGGGAGAAGAGGCATTCCCGCCGACGCAGGTTTTCGGCTGCGCAACTGACGCCCCGCGCGTCCACGCGGCCGCCGTCGCAATAGAGGCAAGCGCAGTTTTCGGCAAGCTTGCGGAGGCAGGCGACTGGGGCACACCCTATGGGCCGCGCCACTATGACCGGAACGGCCTGTTCATGGCCCTGGTCGACCCACGAGAGCTTTTGGCGCCGGGCAATCCGCAGAGCGTGACGCCCGAAGACCTGACCAACACAAGTCTATGGAAGGAAATAAAGCTCACCACAATCCGAAAGGCGATCACCGACAAATACGACCGGCCCGAGCCGTTCGTGCTGCCCGTGAATGCCGGTGACTGTGTGAACCTGGCTGTCCTGAACGCGCTGCGCGACACCGGCGAGGGCGACCCGAGCGGCCTGTGGGACGATCTGGGCGACGCCCGAATGCCCCCCATCGTTCCCTTGAATGTCGAGCCGGTCTGGGAAAACACTGCGGGCCACGGAAACGAACCCGGCGTCTTTGACCAGACGGAGACGGTTAATATCCGCCCTTCATCCCGGCTGGCGCTAAGCTTCCCGCTTCCGGTGCTGAACCATCGCCAGACCGTGTCCATGCCGTTCGGCGGCAACGGAACCTGGGCGCTGGCGGGCATACCGTTCAAATACGATGCAACCCTATCGATCTGCCCGGCGCCGGGCGGCGGCGGCGCGCCGGGGGACTGCACGGACCTTCCGGACAAGCCGCGCGAAAGCCAGATCGAACTTCTGACCTTCTATGCCGGCCGGGCCTCGGCGCAAAAGGATTTGGATTTTGATCCACTGCCGAGAGTTTCCGCCGCGTTCGGCCCCGCGCTTGACTCGGCCGATAGTGACTGGACGCAAATCAAGCTTGCCGCCGCAGCCGAGGGCTTTGTGGACTTCGGAGAGATCGCAGCCAGCGAGCAGCCCGACGCAGTGTTCCGCATCGCCGGGCGTCCAGTGGACATTGGCGTATTGGCAATCTCGGGCGGGGCGCCCTCGCCGCAGGTTCTGCGCAACATTTTGCCCGCTGAACAGCATCAGGCTCTTCAGGTCCTTCTCGACGGGCTGACCGAAGCTGCGCAGGCGGAAATCCTGGAACGCGTCCATTTCATTCCCTATGCCTATGGCGCTTTGCCGATCAAATCGATGGGGGACGTTGTCGGTCACGGGTCGCACGGCCTGTTTGGTTCGATCAACATCATGCCCAAAAGCGCGACGCTTGAGGGCGGGCAAACCAGAACCGAGATTGCATCCGGCCATTTCGTCGTCGCGCCCAAGACGTCCGAGCCTGTATGGGCCAGCAGGATCGTGACCAGCCTGGGCGGGACGTCGCATCAGATCCGCCAGTTCACGCTGTTTTGGCAGGATGGACTGAACCTGCGTGACAGCGACACAAAAGATGTCTTTAACGGATTTTTGCCCCCCGGCGATACCATCGCGACATCGCCGGAACTGGTCAGCGAATGCGAGGTTTGCGACGACAGCTATGATCTGGGCGATCAGGGCGTAAACTATCGCAGCGCCAGCTTTGCGCGGGAATTACGCGGACGGAATGGAAACGGCGACACGATCGAGCGCCACTACAACCTGAACGCCGTCGACTTTGGTGACGGCGTGTTTCGCGCGGATGCCGGGGCGCCGGTTCTTCGCGCCGAGGCCGGAGAAGAAGTCGTGATCCACCTCGTCCACCCCGGCGGGAGGGCGCGCCAGCGGGCGTTTGTGACCATCGCGCAGGATTACGACGATCTGTTCCCCGGCTTCGGCTTTCCACACTCCGCGCTGCTTGCACCTGGAAAATCAATGACCGCATCTCTGACCGGGGTTATGCGCGAGGGATGCTATCTTTGGTTCGATGGTCCACTGCACCTTAGGTCCGGGGGGACGTGGGGCCTGCTTGACGTTGTGTCCGCAGGAAGTATCGGAGATGCTGATGTTTCCAACTGCAACTAGGGCCGTTGTCACCGCAGTTGCGGCGCTTGCATTGCTGGGCCTCTATCCCGGCGACGCCGCGTCACAGGAGGCCCGCGCAAGCCTTGCTGCGGATCTGGAGTTCTTTGACCCCATGACGCGCCGGGCCGTTCGGCCAGCAACCGGTAAACCGTTCGGACTGCGCGTCTCCCTGACAGACGTCACCACCGGGCGTTCGCCGCGCGGTCTGGCGCTTGCCGGATGGGTGAGGGCAAAATCTGCCGGGAACGCAAACTGCGAGGCGGCGGCGCAAGCGTTTCGGGTTACCGCGCAACCGCCGCTCGGATCGGTGGACCTGAACGGCATCCTTGTCGTCACCCTAAACGAAGACGCCAGCGTGGGTATCATCGACCCCAAGCTGAACCTTCAATCATCCAACATGATCGCGGCAGCAAAGCTCGACGGATTGCCGTCTGCCATGGCGGTGGATGCGAAAAGTTTCCGTGCATTCTTTGTGAGCGCGGGCCAAAGCGGCCTTACCTCGCTATCACTTTTCACTGGCGAGCAGCGGCAGCATTTCGAGACAGGTCCGGATTTATCCGCCGTCATCGGCGGTGAAAAGAGCGGCCTTTGGGTCGGGCGCGCAGACGGCCAGATGTTTCAGTTCGATACCCCGACCAAGCTTCGCCGCGTCGGTAAAGGAGCCGTCACTCTGCGTAAGTCAGCAGAACCCGAAAGCTCTCTTCTGGCGGCCTTTGGCGCGGCAGGCGGCATTCATGTGTTTGACGGCGCGACGGGTATTCCCATCCTCGAACTGCCATCGCATGAGGCCGTGGTCGACCTTGCTCTATTGAAGGACGGGTCAGTCATTACAATTCCTGGTCCGGGTGATATTGCCCAAATCGTCTATCCTGACGCACCCGCAACTCCCGTCGAGATACCGCTTGGCTTCAGGGCGCAACGTATCGTTGCCAGCCCAAGCGGTCACCATGCAATAGCCTACGTGCCCGGCGAAGCTGCCGCCGTAGTCATAGACGTGGCACGGGCCGAAGTGGTACAGCCGCTGGAGTTGACCCAAAGCGTGTTAACCGAGGTCGCCTTTACCGACAACGCCGCCTACCTTCTTAGTCTTGATGGCGGATTTGTGGGACTGATCGACCTTAGCTCGGTTGCGCTTGGCAAGGCGGTGCAGATCCTGAAGGTCGACCTTGCGCGAAAATCCGAGAAACCCCATGAGGATGGCGGGCTGCTGGTTCCCCTATGGCCGTCACCTCAGGTCATTGCGGTTTCGCCCGAGACACAGACGGGATGGCTGTTACACGATGAACATGCAGTTGGTGAGATGCCTCCCATGGACGCGATACGTCTCAGGGGCGGCATTCCGGCGCGTGTCGCCATAATCGACCGCAGCTTTCGCGAGACCGAACCGGGTGTTTTCGAAACGGTTGCCCTGGTGCAAGGGGGCGATCAAGAATTGGTCCTGACGACCGGAATCGGCGGTTTGTCGGCATGTCTGGGATTCCAGGTTCGCGGCGCATCTGAAACGCCGGGAACACAGGTGATCACCCTGAGCCTTAGTCAGGCGCATAGCAGCATTGTCGCCGGTGAGGAGGTCGAAATCGCTGCGGTATTTCGCGACAGCGCAGGCGTTGCCGTAGCCGTGGAACGCGCCGAATTTCAGGTATCCAGTCTCTCGTCGTCCTGGGCCGACAGGATGATCGCCCACCGCGCGCCGGACGGATCGCTGCAGGTACGTGTCCGGTTTCCCCATCCCGGACCATTCGCCCTGCAACCTGTCGCCCTGCCGAAATATCTTCACTTGAAAAGCCCAATCTTGCTGGAGGTGTCCCCATGATCCGCAAAACCGCCCTACTCGCCGCTGTCGCCGTTGCACTTACTGCCGCGATCGGCCTTGGGATCGCGGCTGTCAAAGACACCGGGCCCGAAAACTTCAGCCAAGAACGGATAAAATTTCCCAACGCGAAAATGCTGGATACTTCGGCCCGCACATTTCATCTGAGGGGCGATATCGAACAAGACGCACTGGTGGTCATCAACTTCAGCTACACAACATGTGAATCAATCTGCCCGCTGGGCAACCAGATACTTCAGTTTGTCGATGAACGCAGGGACGAGGTGACAAGACCGGTCCACTTGCTGACCATTACGATCGACCCCACGAGCGACACACCGGCCAAGATGCGGGCCGCAGCCGAGGCTTTCGGCGCCAGCGAAAACTGGCATTGGCTGACGTCGTCTCCGGCGGTAATCTCGGAGATACTGAAAGCAGCGGACGCCAATGTGGCGGAAATAGAATTCCACGATCCAGTCTTCCTTGTCGGCGAAATAGAAACAGGCCAGTATTTCCGGTCTCTTTCGATGCCGGATGCGGACGAGCTGATTAGGATACTCGGTCATTTCGATACATGAATTACCTTTTGGCGGCGATCCTCATCTGCTTGTGCGCAAACCCATGCGCAGCTGAAGCGACCAAGCCCGGACGCGCGGTTTTCGAAGGCTTGCCCGACGCTTCGGGGCACGTGTTGATCGGAAGTAATGAAGTCGCAACATCACGCTTCCCCTGCCGGTCGTGCCATCGCCGCGACGGACGCGGCGGCACAGAGGGCGATGTACCACCGATAAACTGGGAGACGCTGTCGCGACCGTCAGCGACACGGCCCGCCTACGACGCTGCATCTTTCGCGCATCTTCTCGCGACAGGGGAAACACCGTCAGGACGAAAAATCAGCCGCCTGATGCCCCGATACGCCCTCGACGGCAGAACCGTAAACTCTTTGGTTGCACATCTGTCCTCACTGACGGCCGAGCAAAAGGCAGGCATCCATCCTGACAGGATCGTTTTTGGCGTTCCCATTGCCGATCACAATGCATCCAATGGGCATCTGTTGATCCGGGCTCTCGAAACGGCGCTCGCGGTGATGATGCCGCCAAACGGGCTGCGTGGCCGACGGGTAGAAATACGTCCGCTGCGCGGGGACGCGTCATCAATGCTCAATCACGCCCGGACCGAAACCGCTGCGATTTTGTCCCCTCTGCCGTCAGACGTCCTGGACCTTTCTTTTTTTACAGACGCGGGCGTTCCTGTCCTCTTTCCCATAGCAGCCGTGTCCGAGAACGAGGATCCAACACTCGTCCGAAGCTTCTACGCATCGCAAGAACGCGTCGTCGAACTTCTCGTCCGCAAAGGTGTCGCGGATGGCTGCCGCCGGATGGCGATTGCGGCGGCAAGCCCGGCAAAGGCGGCGCAGATCCAAGCCCGCATCCCGCAGCCCGACATGATCGAAACGACGTCATCCAGCGCATTTGCAGACTGCATCGTGATTGTCGGGGGCAGCGTCACACCCAAGCTTCGCGACAAGGCCGGGAGGCTCTACGTACGGTCTGAAGATTTCAACAGCCTTCAGGCCATGCTCCGGGATTTCCACGGTACGATCATTGTTGGCCGCCACGAAGCCGCCGCACTCGGACTGGCCGCCGCCAAGAACATCGGACCAATTCAAGCGCACGCCATGCTGATCGCAGCGGCGCTTCACGATGCGCTCACAAGCGCTGGACGAGACCTTACCCGAGCCAGCCTGGTTTTAGAAATTGGTGCCGTGTCCAGACCTGATCTGGGATTGGAGTTCTTGAGCAACTCTCCCACCGGATTGGACAGCGTCGTTTTTCAAGTGTTTGAGGTCGGACGCGAAACGATGCCCTAGCCGCGCAGGACATCGGCGTCCCCCGAAAATTGCCAGCTGCCGGTTCCTTGATGTGACGTACCCGAAAATTTTTAGACGCGGTCATGGCTCACATGATGCGGTCTGTTTTCGACGTCGCGGGGCATCAACCGACCCTGTCGATACGACGCAACAACACTAACCACGCTACATTGCCCGACATCGACGGGCAGACTTGCGCATGATTTCCAATTCGCCTTCTCAGGGATTTGATGCCCCCACTGTGGATGTGCCTCTTATCGCCAAAGGCGCAAAGGCTCAGATTCTCATACCTCAGCATGTAGCAAGCGTATGAAAGTATTCGGCAATCGGCGCAAAACGCGGTGTTAGAGCAGTGCCGCACCATCGCTCTTTGCCATCTCTCATAGACGGTCCAGTGCAGAAATTCCTTGACTTACCCACTTTGTCGCGCGATCAATGTGAGCGATCACTCACACGCAAATGGAAGCGCAGGCAAATGACAAAATCTTCCCAGACCAGACGCCAGTTGATTGACGAAACGGCGCTACGCCTTTTTGCAGATCGCGGATACGCGGAAGTGTCCGTGCGCGACATCTCTCAGGCTTGCGGAATTGGTGACAGCGCCCTCTACCGGCACATGACCTCCAAGGAAGAGCTGGCCATCCGGGTTTTTCGCGAGGCCTATCTTGAGTTTGGCGCCCGAATGCTGGCTGCCGCCCCCACCGAAGCGCCCCTGAAAACAAAGCTTTCTGCCTATCTGCAGGTCATGCTGGAAGGGTTCGACGAAGATCCGGTTCTGATGCGGTTCCTGTTGATCAGTCAGCACGATACTCTGGCCATGGCAATTACGCCGGAGGATGTCACGCCGGTTCTGATCATTCACGAGGCGCTGGCGGTTGCCGCGTCTTCCGGCGAAGTGGACCTGCCCGATGTCGAAATGGCGACCGCCCTTGTCATGGGCGCGGCGCTGCAACCGATGACATTCATGCTCTACAACCGCCTGCCAGCGCCCGCCACATCCCATCATCACGCAATTCTGGAAGGCTTGACCCGCCTTCTGGCGCTTACCTGATTCAGATTCCAAAAGAGGCTTTTCCAATGATTTGCGACAATAATAATACGCGGAGCTACGTCTCCATTGTCGTCACCGCCGTCCTCGGGGCGCTCAATGACAATCTGCTCAAGGCGGCCGTCATCGTATTTGCCGCTCTCAGCGTCCCTGCCGATCAGGCGGCGACTGTGGGCCTGCTGGCGGGCGCGCTGCTGATGCTGCCCTTCGTGCTTTTTTCGGGATGGGCCGGCATATTAGCGGACAAGTTCGAGAAGGCGTCGATGATCCGCGCCGTAAAGTGGAGCGAGCTTGGCCTTGCCTGCGTTGCAGCCGGCGCGATGATCTCGGGAAGTATTCCGGCGATGCTGGGCCTTGTGTTCCTGATGGGATCGCAATCGGCCTTCTTTGGGCCCCTCAAGCTGGGCTGGCTGCCGGAACGTCTGCGCCCCGATCAACTGGTCGCCGCCAACAGCTGGCTGGATGCGGGCACATTCCTGGCCATTCTGGCGGGGATGGTTGCAGGGGGCCTGTTGTCCGGCGCCGAGACGCTGATCTGGGTCGGCGGCGCGGCGGTTTTTATCGCCATTATCGGCGTGCTTGCCGCCTATACCCTGCCCAATGGCGCGCGGGCGGCGCCGGATCTGGCTGTTCCGCTCAATCCGCTGGCGGGAAACTGGCGTGTTCTCAAGGCGCTGTTTTCGGACAGGATCGCTGCCCGCGCCGCGATGCTGGATACGTGGTTCTGGGCCGTTGGCTCGGTCTGTCTTTCGACGCTTCCGGCCTATCTGCGCCTGCGTCTTGACGGCGACCAGACCATGCTGACAGCGGTCATGGCGCTGTTTGCAGGCGGCATCGGCGCCGGTGCGATCATGGCCAGCGTCAAGCTGCGCGGCAAGGTCAGTGCGCAGCTGGCGCTGCCGTCCGGCATCCTGATCGCCGCGGCATCCTTTGGCCTTTATGCCGGTTTCGACGCGCTGGAGCCGGGCAGCGGCATGGGCGGTCTTTTTGGCACGGCTCAGGGGCTGTTCGTCGTCACCAGCCTGTTCCTGATCGCCTTCGGTGGCGGGATGTTTGCAATCCCGCTGAAAGCCGTCATTCAGTCCCGCGCCGGCAAGGATGAGCGCGCGCAGGTGATGGCAGGCTTCAACATCCTCAGCTCGCTGGGTATTGTTGCGATATCCATCCTGATGTCGCTCGGCGTCAAGGCGGGTCTTGAATTGCAGCATATCTTTCTTGCGATTGCTCTGACCGCCATTCTTGCCGTCTTCGCCACCGTGGCGTTCTTTCAGAGAGAGGCGTTGCAGGGCCTTGGCCGCGCAATCCTGCTGCCATGGTTTCGCGTTGAAATTGAAGGACGCGAGCATCTGGCAACGAGCGGCCCGGTGGTCTTTGTCTCGAACCATGTCAGTTTCGCCGACGGCCCGCTGATGTTTTCGCTGATCGACCGGGAGGTTGCCATCGCGGTCAACTCGGACTGGGCCAAGGGCCCCTTGCTGTCCCGCCTTGCCGGTATCCTGGGGATCGCCCCGCTTGATCCGCAAAAGCCCATGGCTGCCAAGGGTCTGGCCCAGAAGATCAATGCGGGCGGCGCCGCGCTGGTATTCCCCGAAGGCCGCATCAGCACGCATGGCGCCTTGATGAAGGTCTATCCTGGAACCGCCTGGCTGGTGGACGCAGCGCAGGCGCCGGTGGTGCCCATTCACATCGAAGGGCTGGAAAGCAGCCGGGTGACGCGCCCCATCGTGGGCATGGCCCGCCGCCTGTTTCCCAAGGTGCGCATCCGCGTGGGCGCCCCCCGCAAGCTGGACGTTCCCGCCGATATCAAGGGGCGCGCGCGCCGCGAATTGGCGACCCGTGCCTTGCAGGACATGCTGGAGGACAGCCGTTTCGAGGCGCTGAACGCCCATCGCTCGCTGCCGCACGCGTTTCATCAAGCCCGCAAGCAGTTCGACGCGTCCGGCGTGGCCATCAGCGACCCGCTCGGCACGCATCTGACGCGGCGCAAAATCGCCATTGGCGCTGCGGCCTTCTCCGCCTTGCTTCAGGAACAGACCGCACCGGGCGAGCATGTCGGCATCCTTCTGCCCGGCGTTGCTGCGGCGCCTGTCGTCCTCATGGGCCTGTGGCGCGCTGGCCGCGTGGCGGCGATCCTCAACCCCACCCTTGGCGCCGCGCCGATGCTGTCGGCCATCGACACAGCAGGCATCGCCAGGATCATCACCAGCAAGGATTTTGTTCAGAAGGCCGATATCGAGGATGTCGTGCGCGAGCTTCAGGCCAAAGGGCTGGAGATCCTGTGGACCGATGAGCTGAAAGCGCAGATCGGGCCGCGCCGGAAACTGCGTGCGATGTGGGCCGCGCGCCGGGCAGCGGACGTGGCGCTGTCTGGCGATGATCCGGCGGCGATCCTCTTTACCTCCGGCACTGAAGGCGCGCCCAAGGGCGTGGTGCTTAGCCACGGCAATCTGGTCGCCAATATCGCCCAGCTGCGCGCCCGCACCGATATCGGCCCCGCAGACAGGGTTCTGTCCGCCCTGCCGCTATTCCACAGTTTCGGCCTGACGGCGGGCGTGCTGTTGCCGCTCATGGCCGGCGCACCGGTGATGATGTACCCGTCGCCACTGCACTACCGCATCGTTCCCGAGGTCGCATATGGCCACAGCGCAACGCTGATCTTTGGGACCGACACCTTCCTGAATGGATGGGGCCGCCGGGCCAACGCCTATGATTTCAGCTCGGTGCGCGCCGCGATTGCTGGGGCCGAGCCGGTCAAGGCATCCACGCGCGCGCTGTGGTCCGAGAAGTTCGGCGTGCGCATCCTGGAAGGCTTCGGCGCAACCGAGGCCGGGCCGGTCATCGCACTCAACACGCCGATGGAGAATCGCAACGGCACTGTCGGACGCGTGCTGTCGAATATCGACATGCGGCTTGAGGATGCGCCCGGCATCGACGGGCAGCGCCTCTGGATCCGTGGCCCGAACGTGATGGCCGGTTATCTGCTGTCAGGTGACAACTGCGTGCTTCATGCTCCCGAAGGGGGCTGGTATGATACCGGCGACATCGTATCGCGGGACGCGGACGGTTTCATCCAGATCGTTGGCCGGGCCAAGCGCTTTGCCAAGGTCGGCGGCGAGATGGTATCGCTGGCCGCCGCCGAGGCGCTCGCGGTCGAGATCTGGCCCGATGCACATGTCGCGGCCCTGTCAGTTCCCGATGCGCGCAAAGCCGAAAAAGTGATCCTCGTAACCACGCAACATGGCGCGGACCGCAAGGCCCTGTCGTCGGCGGCCAAAGAGCGCGGCATCGCCGAGATCACGGTGCCATCCGAGGTTTTGGTGCTGGAGCGTATCCCCCTTTTGGCGTCCGGCAAAACCGATTATCCAGCGCTTGGCGCGATGCTGGACAAAGCCGAGGAGATGGTGGCATGACGGCGGACATATTTAGGCGCGCGGATGCCGCCCATCCTCATCGGAAATCTTTTTTCCTGCCGATTTCGATGGCCTTGAAAGGCGCATATTTGATTGCAGCCGTGGTGGTGTCGCTCTTGCCAAGGCTGGCATCCGCGCAATCAGCCGGCCAGCCGGAACTGGTCTACACCGATCCTGTCGGGGGCGTTTACACGCAGGGCTGGTCCGCCCAGATACTGGGCCAGCACCGCGGCGAGGGTGTGGCGGTCTATGTTGTCGGGGACGGAAAACTGGGGGATTTCTTTGGCGTGATATCGGTAAATTGCGCGCGCCCGGGCAGGTCTGAATGGCTTGCCAGTGGCGGATACCTGTCGCCCGACAGAGTCCCGCCCGAGGCCATGCACGGCATCCGCAAACTGGCCTGCAATGACTGAGATTTCAGGCCGATGACTGCGCCCTGAGGGCTAAGGGATTCATAAAATGTTTACGCTGTTGACGATAATCGGACTCAGCCTCGCGGCGATCCCTGTGGCTGTGATTTATCTTCTGGTCCGGCAATCTCGGATCGCAAAAGAGCTTCAGGCGCTAAAAACCGAGGTCGCTGCCTTGAAGGCAGGCGATGGGACAGCGCCGCAGGCGCCCACACCCGCGCGTGCCGCATCGAACCCATGGATCGCCATCAAGGCAGGAAGAGACGCACCACCGCCCAGAACGGATGCAGCGCCGGCCGAGGTAGCGCCGCAACATGCAGGCGAAAAAAGGCCGGCGGGCGACGTGCAGCTAGCAGTTGCTGCGCCAACCGACCTGCCACCACGCGCCGTCGTCTTTCGCCGCGAGCGCCTTGCCAAACTTGGCGCGTGGCTACGCCAAAACTGGTTTCTGGCCATCGCCGCGCTGTCGCTGGCGCTGGCGGGTGTTTTCCTTGTTCAATACGGTGCCGAGAATGGGCTTCTCAGCCCAGCACTGCGTGTCAGCGCCGCCATCGCTCTCGGGCTCGCTCTGATCGCTGTAGGCGAATGGGTGCGCAGACGCGCTGGGGATCAGAGCGGCATGACAGCCTTTCTGCCCTCCGCGCTATCGGGGGCCGGACTGGTCTGTATGTTCGCGGGCATCCTCGCCGCCCGCCAGCTCTACGGGCTGATCGGCCCCGAGACGGCCTTTGCTGCATTGGTCGCGACAGGCGCGCTGGCGTTGGTTTCTGGCTGGTTCTACGGGCCTTTTCTCAGCTCTGTGGGCATCCTTGGCGCCATGGCGGCGCCGTTCCTTGTGGGCGGGGATGCGTCCGAACCCACCATTCTTTACGCATACTTTGCGCTGGTGACGATGGTCGGCCTCGGCATTGATGCCGCGCGACGATGGGCGTGGATTTCGGTGCTGTCATTGGTCCTTGGCCTTGGCGCAGGCACGCTTTTGTATCTCGGCGCAGGGGGCGATGTGGCGTTCCTGATCTTTGCCGTAACCTTAGTGATCGCCAGTATTGCCATCCCCGAAAAAACGCTTGCACCGCGTCACAGCGGCGCGATGGTCGCGGAGAGTGTTGGGCTGCAATTATCCGCAAAAGGCCCTATCGTCTGGCCCGAATTTCCCACGCGCCTCGCCGCCGGGTCGATGCTCGCGGCAACCATCATCGCGGTCTTGCTTGCGCCAACTGTGTTCTGGCCTGCGATGATCACGCTTGGCCTGCTGTTTTTGGCAATCACCCTCTGGGCCGGGCGCGCCGAAGCGCTCAGCGATCTGGCGGCGCTGCCTGCCGCCGGCTATCTGCTTGCGCTGTGGCTGGTGCCGGACACCGGAGCGCCGATTTTCGAGGGTTTCGCAGGCTGGAGCCCGCCCACCGCGCAGACAGCGCTGCCGATCGTGGCGATGCTGCTGCTGGCGGGCGGTCTTCTGGGCACTCTGATCGCCGCATGGCGCAGCCTGCGCGGGGCGCCCTATCCGGTTGCATGGACAGCAGGCGCCGCCATCTTTGCGCCGCTTGTTGCTCAGATTCTGGATCTGCGCTGGGGACCGCAGGCCGTTATCGGCGCTGAGTTTTGGGCGCTGCATGTGCTGGCTGTTGCTGCGGTGATGACGGTGCTGGCCGAGCGCCATGCGCGCGTGGCAGAGAGCCGCGATCTGCGCGTGTCACTTCTGGCACTGGCGGCGCTGAGCATGGTCACATTGGCGCTGTTTACCGTGCTGATCGGCACGGCGCTGACCATCGCGCTGGCGGTAATGGCGGTGCTGGCGGTCTGGCTCGACCGGCGGTTCCAGCTGCCGCAACTTGCGGCGTTCGTCCTGATAGGTGTGGCGGTAACAACGTGGCGGCTGATCGCCGATCCGGGCATCGAATGGGCGATGCGTGCCGATATTCTGGAGGTTTTGGCGAGCTACATTCTGCCTTTGGCCGCCTTCGCCGTCGGTTGGGCCAGCACGCGCCAGCAGGGCCGCGCAATAACGGCGCTGGTGCTGGAAACCGCGCTTTGGGTTATCGGGGGCACCTTTGCCTGCGTGCTGATCGGCCGGACGCTGCCAAGCGGGCAGTCTTTTTTCGGCCTTCCGCCCTATTGGGAGGTTTCGCTTTACGGGAGTGTCTGGCTGATTGCGGCCTGCGGACAGTTGAATCTGTTGCGCCGCGAGGGGCGTTTTCGCCAGGTTCACATGATACTGACGGGACTTTTCGGCGCGATGGCCCTGATTTGCATCGGATCTGCCGCAACCCTGTTCAGCCCGCTCTTTGCAAGAACGCCAGTTCACGGCCCGCTTATCTTCAACACGCTGCTGGTCGCCTACTTGCTGCCCTCAGCGCTGCTGGCGCTGGCATGGCTGCTGCTGACGCACATGAACGCGCGGATGCGAACCGGCTTGCTCTGGACCGGCGCCGCTCTGGCCGCGCTCTATATTGGGCTCGAGATCCGTCATTTCTGGCGTGGCAACGTCCTGTCTGTGCCCGGCACAACGCCGCCGGAACTCTACAGCTATACAGTGGCGTTGATGATCGTCTCGGCGCTGTTCATGCTGGGTGCGGTCCGGCGCCGGTCAAGATCCCTTCGGCGCCTTGCCCTGATCGGTGTCGGGCTGAGCGTCGCCAAGGTATTTCTCGTCGACATGGGCAGCCTGACGGGCTTGATCCGCGTCGCCGCTTTCCTTGGTCTTGGTCTGTCGCTGGTCGCTCTGGCTTGGATTGATCGCTGGATCACCGTAGCATGGGGGCCCGAAGACACACCGAGCGCGCCGGAAAAGGATCACGTCCACGGGCGTAAAATCTAGAGACCACAGGCGCCAAGCCGACATATTTCTGCTGGATAGGTGTGATGCCCGGATCGATGGAAAACTCCGCGCGGTCCGGGCCGTTAACCAATCACCCCCATATGGAAGGAGTGTTGATATGTTTATGCTAAATATCAAGTACACCGCACTGGCCGCTGCCGCCTGCGCGGCACTTGCCGTTCCGGCTTCCTCCGAAGTGGTGAATTATACAGCAGATCTAACCACCGGGCCTGCCCATTACAGCGGAAAGAAGATGCTGATGGCATAACATGCGGTCAGTCCGACGATCAGGTTCATGGGAACGCCGATTTTCAGGAAATCGGTAAAGCGATAGTTCCCCGCGCCATAGACCAGCGTGTTCGTCTGATAGCCGATGGGCGTGGCAAAACTGGCGCTGGCGGCGATCATCACTGCCACGGCCAGCGCGCGCGGATCGACCCCCAGTTCGGACGCCAGGGCGATGACGATGGGGGTGAACACCACGGCGACGGCATTATTGGTGACGACCTCGGTCAACACGGACGCAACGAAATAGACGGCCAGCAGCGTTAGGAACGGCGGCAACCCGGACAGCGCGGGGGTAAGGATACCGACGATCACCTCGACGGCACCGGTATGTTGCAGCCCCGCCCCGATGATGAGCATGGCAAAGATCAACACCAGGATCGAGCCGTCTACCGAATTCCACGCCTCGTCGCTGTCGATGCAGCGCAGGATCAGGATCAGCGCCACCGCAACCAGCGCCAGAATACCGATAGGCATGACGTTGAGTGCAGCCAGAACCACGATCCCCAGAAGCGCCACGATCGCGATAGGCGCCTGCCTGCGCCGATAGGCCCGCCCCGAGGGCCGCGTGACCGAGGCAACGTCGCCCACGTCGGCCAGCGCATGAAACCCCTCTGCTGACCCCTCCAGCAGCAGCTTGTCTGCAGGGCGCAGACGGACGCTGGACAGATCGGCCCCTGCAATATGGCCTTGGCGAAACGCGCCCAAGACGCGCACACCGGCGGTGCGACCCAGCGCCAGATCCGAGATGCGCCGCCCGACAGTGTGACGCTTGGGGGTCACGATGGCCTCGACCGTCAACAGCTCGGTATCCGGGTCCAGATCCGACGTGCGCCGCATCCCGACGCGAAGCCCGGCATTTTCGGTAAAGGTCAGCAATTCGGAGGTGGTGGTCACTACGATCACCGCATCGCCCTTTTGCAGCACGAAATCATCCAGATCGCTGCGGTTGATCTTGCCGCCCCGCCTGACGCCCTTGACGTCGACAGCGTCGCGTTCAAAATCGGCGATTTCGCCCAGTGCTGTGCCGATGTGGGCATACCCATCAAGGATGGTGATTTCCGACAGGAACCGGGTTTCGCTGTCGCCTGCAGCACCATCATCCGTCTTGCGATGCGGCAGCAGCCATCGCCCGAGGATCAGCAACGTCAGGCTGCCCACCAGCGTCGCCGCCAGTCCCACCGGGGCGATTTCAAAGATCGAAAACGGCGCCATCCCGCTTTCGCGGGCGATGCCGTCGACGATAATGTTGGTGGACGTCCCGATCAGCGTGCAGGTGCCGCCGAGGATCGCCATGTAGGACAGCGGAATCAGCAGCCGCGTCGGCGCCAGCTTCAGGCTGTTTGCCAGCCGGATGACCACCGGGATCAGCACCAGCACAACCGGCGTGTTGTTCATGAAGGCCGAGGCGGCGACCGCCGCGACCAAAAACGCCCCCACGGCCAACACGGGGTGGTCCTGTGCGCGCGAGACGACCAGATTGGCCAGCGCATCCAGCACGCCGGTGCGCACCAGCGCGCCCGATACGATGAACATCGCGCCGATCGTAATGGGGGCCGAGTTCGAAAAGACCCCCATGACCTGATCGTAAGGCACCAGTCCCAGCACGATATAGAGCGCCGCCGCCCCCGCCGCAGTCACTTCGGGTGGGAATTTCTCCAGCGTAAACGCCACGAACAAAAGCAGCAGAATACCCAGCGCCACGTAGGGGGCGTTTTGCCCGATCAGGTCGACCATCGCCCAGCAGCCTCCCCGAGGTGATTTGCGGACGTTCGCACATCCGGCAGGCCGGTTCAATGCGCAAGCTGTGGCGGGAAATCCGGTCATGTGTACCGTCCAGTATGGCCCGGCGAGTGGCAGGTGTCCCTGACCGGTCGCAGGCGGCCTGATCAGGTCCGCACCCATGAAACTTTGGCGGTGACGCACAAGCCCGGCTTTGCCTACCTGGATCCGACCGCAAACCCATTGGCGGTGACGTCAAACAGTCCAACCGCTATTTACATTTTGAAACCAGACATTAGCGTGGAAATTCCTGAACTGGAGAAACCACCAGCAGATTTGAAAGTCGGTAGGTTTCCGGGATGTGCAAAGGATCATGGCCATATGAGTATTGTACTCGAGGCGCGCGGCCTCACCAAAGAGTTCAAGGGGTTCGTGGCCGTCAACGACGTCGACCTCAAGGTCGAAAAGGGGACGATTCACGCGCTGATCGGCCCCAATGGTGCGGGTAAAACCACCTTTTTCAACCTGCTGACCAAGTTTCTACAGCCGACACGCGGAACGATCCACTACGAGGGGCGCGACATCACCCGCATGTCCCCCGCGCGAATTGCGCGGCTTGGCATGGTCCGGTCGTTCCAGATATCGGCGGTGTTCCCCGATCTGACCGTGCTTCAGAATGTGCGCGTTGCGCTTCAGCGCAAACGCGGCGAGAGCTATGATTTCTGGCGCTCGGAGAAATCGCTGACGCGCTTTGACGACGCGGCGCGCGAGCATATCGACGAGGTCGGCCTGTCCGAATTCGTCCATCACCGCGCCGCCGAATTATCCTATGGCCGCAAGCGCGCGCTGGAAATCGCGGCGACGCTGGCGCTGGAGCCCGAAATGCTGCTGCTGGACGAGCC
>RCMY010001192.1_pt1 | contig 25851 bp, 22 predicted proteins | sample 2041341 | NCBI WGS metagenome assembly RCMY01 (sample SAMN09708234, study PRJNA481090) | Marine sediment metagenome, whole genome shotgun sequencing project.
TAGTGTCTGTCCATAAATGGCTATTTTCTCCTAACTATTTGTTGCTCTCAAAATTTAATCTTCGGAATATCGCATATATGCCTGTGGTTAAATTCATCGAGCGCCTCTATTTAGAACAAAATATCTCATCTATGGACAGACACTAGTTAGGCATCTTTTTTCAGCAAATGATCAGGGTCCATAAGGATAGTGGAGGTGACATGAGAGCCGACGCCGGCATGGCTGATGGCCATGCCTCTTTTGGCGCCCTGCACCTGCAGATTGGTCCAGTCATCGGGCTTTTTCCGGGCAAATTTCTGCCAGAGTTTTTCATCGCCATGCAGCTCTTCCCATCTGTTCCAGATATGGGTCGCCACCTCAAAAGTTTGCATAATGCCTGTCGCACCCACCGAATGCATGCAGCCGATCAAGCCGCCGGACAGATTGGAGGGGAGCTTGCCGGGTTGTCCGGTATGGGGATTGGTGTGATAGCAGTCACCGGATTCCACATAGTCCCGGCCGTATCCATAGGGGCGTATGCCGATGTCCTCATAGGTCTGGACATCGCTGATGGTAAAGGCGTCATGGAGTTCGACCACATCGAGATCTTTGGTCGGATCGGTGATCCCGGCCATGCCGTAGCCATAATAGGCGGCAATCCTCGCTGCGAGAAAACCGGTAAATCCAGGATATCTGTCACCACCGGGGAAACGCTCGCCCAGGTCTTTATACTGATCGGCGGTCTCATTGGGTAAAAGTGGAATGGCCATATCCAGCCGGTCGGCAGGACGTAGAGTATGCGAGCCGGCGGCAACATAGATGCGTAAGGGTTTGTTTTTGGAGTTTGCGGTAAGTTGCGTGGCGGTATCTTCATCGCAGAGGATAGCGCAGGCAGCGCCCACACTCATGAGACAGCAGTCGAGGGCGCGCAATGGATAGGCCACTACCGGTGAATTCAAGACATCATCGACGGTGATCTTCATCGGCGACTGGGCAAACGGGTTGAACCGGGCGTAACCGTGATGCTTTACAGATATTTCCGCCAGAGTCCTTCTGAAAGAGTCCTCAGATTTGCCGAAGATCTGCCAGTAGCGTTGGGCCATAACCGCATAATAGCCGGTATAGATATGACCGAGTGGCGATTCCCAGTCTTTGTCGGCGGCACAGGAAATAAGAAAATTACCCTCATCGGTGGGGACCTCGTCCATCCGTTCCCAGCCCATGACCAGTACGCAATCGGAGTAGCCTGATGCGACAGCCTTCAAACCTTCCCACAAGGTCGATCCTCCGGTGGCACCGCCTGTTTTTACACCGACGTTGCCGAGCGGATCTAAGCCAAGGCGATCATGGATAATCGATTCTCCAAGCAGCTGGTCGCCGAAATGATCGGCAAAATGACCGTAATAACAGCTATGGATATATCGCTTCAACTCTGCCGGGGAGATGTCGAGGAGCCCGGCTGCCATGGTGAAAGCGTCAATACACAGTTCTTCCGTTCGTTTATCTGGAAAGGCACGATCAAACTTGGACTGTCCGGCCGTCACCAGATACACAGGTCGCTGCAATCTTGGAATTTTCAACTGTTGTTTGCTGAAAGTGATCATACCTCAGTCTCCTTGTGGGTTATGGTTTTGTAGCACGAGCGTTTAAAGCGTTCCCACCCATAAAACAAAACTGATGTTGCTGCTGATATTGCTAATCTTCTGGTTGGTTGGATTAGACCAGAAATGGACTGAATCCCCTTCTGTAAGAGCATTTTTTTCGTCACTGAGCAGCAGTTGGACTGACCCTTTCAGGACGCAGAGTAGTTCCTGGCCGTTTTTGATGTTTTGCCGTACAGGAATAGATTTTCCTGGTTCGATGGCGAGAATGGCAGAGTCGATGACCATCCTGTCTTCCGGTGCGAAAAAGCGGCGGGTGACAAAACCGGTATGGGAGAGCTCGATTTCATTCCATTCCGATTTTCTGATGACGATGACTTTTTCCTGGTTGCCGGCCTGGGTTAGAAGATCTCCAGCATTTACGTCGAGGGCGTTGCAGATTCGAATAAGGGTGTCTACCGAAGGAGAATTGACATCATTTTCAACCTGACTGAGAAAACCTTCGGAGATGGAGGCTTTTTCGGCGACGACCTTTAAGGTCAATCTCTGTTCCTTCCGCGCCCTTCTGATCAAGGTACCTATATTCATACAGCCTCCGCTCAGGGTTGAGGGGGAGAGGTATACTATGACAGAATTTTTTGTTAATATATTATTTAAATTAATATTAAGCTAAATTGATGATCATGTCTTTGTCAAGAAAGAACATGCAAGAAAAGTAGAGTTTTATGTTGAGTAGGAAGAATGCATGGCTGGGTAAGAGAAATGAAACAAATGTTTCAAATAAAATGAAAAGGAGCGTGAAAAATATTGACAAAAAGCCTGTACTGAATAATGATCGACAATGCGATTGAGCGCTTGGTCAGTGCGTTGCTCGGTTGCTCCATCAAGCTGGTGTTGGCCTATTGAAAAAATTCTAAAGTTGGCAGTCTGGAAGACTGATCGAGAAGATGATCACTCGATTATTCCTCCGGTCTATATAAGTTGTACTTACCAATTATTTTTTTAAGGAGGAGCGTATGTCAGCAGGAGCATTAAAACCGCGATGGGGACAGCCTCTCACGGGAATTATCTCGTTCTTTGTGTTTTTGGCTATTGCTTTGGTGACCTGGTACATTTTCAGTGATCCGAGAGGGCCGATAAAGTGGTTTCCTTATCCCTTCGTCATGTATTTGGCAGTGATGATTCTGACGGGAATATGGCAACATATGTTTCTTGCTGACTGGCCGTTTCAGAAAATCGGGCAGCCTATGCGAGGAATTATCATGACCATCACCAATCTCGTTTTAGTCTGGTTTGTGATAGATGTCATCTTTTACCGCATCCTCGGTCTGGGCTTTAATTTTTTAAGTTATTATGGTCTTGAGGCTATTGGTAAACCGATGGTACTTGGCCAGGTTGCCGTTGTCTGTTTTGTGCTTATAGGCTTTTATACGTATCCGGTGTCGACAATTTTTTTCGGTAAATGGCCTATCCAGCCAAGTAACATACCGCAGCCTGCAGCTGGTTTTGCTGAGTTCGCCTGGGGGTCTTTAATCACACTCTTTGCTTACGTAATTCTTATTGTGCCGTTTTTTGGTACCGTTTTAGCCGGGCCGGCCCTCAACACGTCCTGGTGGGAAGGCATTGGTGGCACGAGCCATGTACACTGGGTCTTTGGCTGGTGGGAGTGGGCCATTGTTATTTTATTCATGACGGCGAATGTCTGGCGCATGAAACCCTGGACGCTTATTGCCCTTCCTCAGCCGTGGAAAGGAATTGTTTCCGTCATTCTGTCATTGATTCTTGCCTATTATTTAATGCTTCTCTGTAAAATGATCATACCTCTATGGGTACCGGCAGAATCCTTTCAGCAGTTGGAAGAAGCAAAGGGCCTGGCTGAAGTGCAGCGATTCTATTGGCTGCATTCCGCTGAAATAGCCGGATTCTTTCTTATTCCATTTCTGATCTGGCATCATTATTTTGATGATCTCGCTTTCGGCCTCAATATTGACGGCTGGGCTGCATTCATCTTGCGTACAATTGGCGTAGTAGTTCTTGCTGCCGGCAGTTACTGGATGTTCTATTATGCGAATTTTGGCCACTGGGCATTGGGTAATCATCATATGGATGAGTTTTCGCATAGATTTGCTCACGGGGAGTCGCTTGTCTGGAATTTCTGGTGGATTATCCCTCTGTTGTGGAATGAGTGGTTTTTCCATAAATGGCCGTTTTATGTCCATGAAGAATAATTTGATCTGTAGTTGATTGTGTAAGGACTGGTGGTGGGTGCTTTTTCAAGCAGCTGGCCGCCAGTACCTTTTAAGACAGCCTCCGTACTCACGGACGTTCTTGCCAACCTGCCTGAAAGGAGTGATTGAATGTATCCACCAAGTGTAAATAAAAGCATCCTGACACCCATTGAATTCCTGACGAGAAGTGTCCTTGTCTACCCAGATAAGATTGCAGTTGTCCACGGTGAAAAACGTTATACGTACCAACAATTTTCTGACAGAATTTATCGTCTGGCCAGTGCCTTGCGGCAAAAGGGTATCGGTAAGGACGATAAAGTCGCTTTTGTCTGTCCGAATATCCCGGCAATGCTCGAAGCACATTACGCGGTGCCTCTTCTCGGCGCAGTCCTCGTCAGTGTCAATATTCGTCTTTCCGCAGGCGAGGTCTCCTATATCGTTGATCACTCGGATGCCAAATTGGTTGTCGTTGACAGTGAATTTGCCCATCTGGTCCAGCCGGGCGATTTACCAAAAGTCAAAACCTATGTTACCGTCTGCGATGTAAACGACACCATTACTCTTGATGGCCTTGAGTATGATGCTTTTCTGGCAACCGGTTCCCCCGAGCCGGTGCCGGCCAATATCGATTCTGAAGATCAGCTGCTGGCCTTCAATTATACCAGCGGTACGACTGGCCGTCCCAAAGGAGTCATGTACACGCATCGGGGTGCATACCTGAATGCCATTGGCGAGGTCGTGGAATTCGGCCTGACTGCGTCGTCGGCGTATCTCTGGACCCTGCCCATGTTCCATTGCAACGGTTGGTGTTTCACCTGGGGCGTTACCGCTGCAGGGGCGACGCATGTATGCCTCCGGGCGGTAATCGCAGCTGATATTTATCGTTTGATTGAATCAGAAAATGTTACGCACCTCTGTGCAGCGCCGACGATACTCATTACCATGTCCACCTGGCCGGGAGCATCAAAGGTTAAAATGACCCATAAACTGCAAATCATGACTGCCGGGGCGCCACCGGCACCGGCAATTATCCAGAATATGGAAGCTATCGGTGCGGACATTATCCATACCTATGGCCTGACTGAGGTGTACGGTCCCCACAGTGTCTGTGCCTGGCAACCATCATGGAAAAATCTTTCGGTCGAACAAATGGCAGTTATCAAATCCCGGCAGGGTGTCCCCTATATCTTGACCCATTTTATGGATGTAGTCGATCCCGTTACCATGGTCCCAGTGCCAAGAGACGGCACGACCATAGGAGAAATCGTCATGCGCGGCAACAATGTCATGGCCGGGTACTATAAAGATCCTGAAGGGACCGAAGAGGCCTTCACCGGCGGCTGGTTCCACAGTGGCGATCTTGGCGTTATGCATCCGGACGGCTATGCCCAGATCATGGACCGCAAAAAAGATATCATTATCAGCGGTGGGGAAAATATATCCACGGTTGAAGTGGAAAACGTTATCTACAGTCATCCTGATGTTCAGGAAGTGGCGGTCATTCCTGTTCCGGACGAAAAATGGGGAGAGGTGCCCAAGGCTTTTATCGTACTCAAAGCTGGCAGAAATCCGTCAGCAGAGGATATCATAAACTTCACCAAAGAGCATCTGGCCCGTTTTAAGGCCCCAAAATATATAGAATTCAGTGAGCTGCCTAAAACCGCTACCGGTAAAATACAAAAGTTCAAACTGAGGGAAAAGGAGTGGGAGGGGAAGAAGCGAATCGGGTAAGTTGAGTTAATCGGAGAAAAACTGCACCCAGGTTCGGATTGTAATATCGTGCCTGGTACTCTTTTTTGGGGTGGTCATGTTACTTTCCAGTTGACCAGCTGATAATCAAAGCATTCGGGGCAGCAGCCATGCGAAAGATCGGCACCACTTTTCTCACTGAGATACTCTTCTATTCGCATCCATCGTCCGGTCCCCGGTTCTCTGCCGCTATCGTCTCTGATTTTTTTGCAATACATACAAATTGGTAAAAACTTTTCGTAGATTTTTATTTTTCTCAGTGCGTCCTGTTTCTCAAAGAAGAGTTGCATCTTGCAAAGGAGTTCCACGGCATCGCAAGGTTTGAGGATAAAATCATCGGCGCCTGCAAGGAGGGCATCAATTGCCAGTTGCATATTGCCATGACCGGTAAGAATGAATACCCCAATTTCATTGTTCAGCTTTTTGATCCTTTTTAAGACCTCCATCCCGTTGATTCCAGGCATCATCAGATCGGTTATTACTAAATCGAAGGAGGTGGCGTCCAGTTCTTCCAAAGCAGCTTCACCACTTATTGCCGGTTTAACAAGATAAGAATTTTTCTCAAGATAATTACCGAGTGCCAATAATAGAGGTCGTTCATCGTCCACCAGTAGAACGGTCTTGTCGCGCATTTTCTGACTCCCAGTTGGAGATAAAAAAACCTTGCGGTACCTTTCTCGTGTTGAGCCATAGTCTAAGTCAGCGATTCAGGCGAAACATTCGTGTCGCCAATAACAGTCCATTTGTTCACAGAATTCGCGGTTTCTCCAAAAACATGGTCGCTTGTCTTCCTTTTTTTTCCTGTTGATTATGCCATGACTGAACAACCAGCAGAACATCCCTACATGGCTCTCTTTTCCAGCAGGTATTTCACAAAAATCCGTTTGGCATTCTGGTAATCTTCAGGGCTGTAATGATCGACGTTCTCTTTTATATCGAACAATTTTTGATAGTAGAGCACTAAATTCTGCAGACCGTTTTTACTCTTTAGGCTGCTGTTTTTAGCTTCGGGCTTCGTGTTTTTCTTAGCAAGATTCAGCATTGAAGCCTCCCAGATTGTCTTTTTTTCGATCCACCTGCTCCTGGCATCCGTTTACTCTTTAGTTTGCAGGATAGCCGTTGATACATTTGTCGTATTCTCGACGAGTGCATCAGCGGCTTATTTCATGTCTACCGGGGTTAAAGCTTAATCACCTTATCAGCAGCCGGGCCTTTCTGACCCTGCACAATATCAAAACTTACTCGTTCCCCCTCGGAGAGGGATTTGAAGCCATCGGCCTGAATTGCCGAATGGTGCACAAAAATATCATTACCGCCATCTTGTTCGATAAAACCGTAGCCTTTTGCATCGTTAAACCACTTTACTTTTCCCTCTGGCATGTTTCTTACTCCTGTTAATTGAATAAAGATTACTCTTTCCTGCCATCTTCGAGCAGTATTCTGCCCACTTTATGTTTTTTACAACTTCGGTTTGTAGGGGTTGCAAGTAAGCGTTGGACAGGGTGCCCTCTTGATGACCTGCTCGGCAACGCTGCCAAGCCACATTTTGCTTAGGCCTTTCCGGCCATGGGTACCAATAATGATCAGGTCTGCTTTTTGGTCTTCTGCATAATCGATAATGGAATCGACGATGTCCCCTCTCATTATTTTTCGCTCACACCCGGCCAAAAACTTTTGATTCTTCTCGATTAATTCCTGCATCATTTTTTCGGCAAGTTCCAGCATCTCTTTGTCGAATGAACCAATAGAGGGGTACTCATAGCCGGCATAGCTGGGAGGAGGCTCCACAGCATGGATTACATGCAGCTTCGCGTTAAATTTTTTGGCAATGTACCCTGCATATTCTACGATCTGGTCGGTATGCTCGAGAAAATCAATCGGTACGATTATGCTGTGAATTTCTTTCATTTTTTACCTCTTTCGCCTATTTGGCTGTCATTTTTTTAAGGCGTCCCTGCTCTTAAAATAAAGCTTGAAATCATTGCCGGTTCCGAATTGTCGGATACTGCCGTCCCAGAAAATTACGGTGAAATTGGCGCCATCAATTGGTGCAAGAGCTTCACAAAAAAATGATTGTAGAGACAGCTTTCATAATGGAAACCATAACATTTACTTATCATTTTCAAAAAAAAGTTGGGTACTCCTGTGCGGACCTGCATGGTCGCAACTCGTCAAGAGATCGCGACTCTCTATTTTTCAATAATCATATGATTTCCTCAAGCAGCATGGGAAGAAGATTTGCTCATTTATTGGTGGTATTCGGCTGAAAATAACTTTTAATCTGTTCTGTTTTGCACTGTCAAGATCGACAAACGCAACACTGTATCGCCAGGTAGGTGCCTTGCTTTTCGGATGAGTGACTAATCTTTTCGACTTAACATTTCCCGAGACCTGACTTATCAAATATTCAAAGTTCGTCAGGATGTCAAAGATGAGAATATCCATCTTCAATGCACTCTCTGTAATTTCCGTTTCATTGGCGTACAAAAACGAAACGCCACCTGGGGCGAGGTCGTAAATTTTTGTTACGACAGGCTTGGTAAAATTTGTCAGCGCCACGATACCATTAGCCCTGGTTCTGCTTGATTTTCGATTGATGTGGTGGCCATCACGCAGACAGCCTGGAATTTTGATGCATTCCCTGTCAGGTACGATCTGGTAGAGCGGTCCTCTGTTTTGCCAGTATTTTTCAGTCATTAAAGCTTTACCGTGTTGTAGGGAATGAGTGGGTGCTGGCAGTTTATGAGGCAATGCAATGCTCCGTCTCTTTTTTTGTGAAAATTTCACCCTCGATAGTGTCAAGAGGATTTCGGAGTTTTTTCAGTATACCGACCAGTTCTACTATGACCAAGAATATGCAGCAGGAAAGTGGCAAGGGCAATACGGCAGATTAGCTGAGAAATCCGGTAAAAAAATACCGCACTATAGTCTTGAAGTAAGGAATTTCTTTAGATTTATTTTCTTATTTTTTAACCGGAGTTTTTCCCGGATATTTTCTCGATACGATTCTATTGTGCTGATGGTAAGGCCCAGGAGGTCGGCTATCTCCTTGGTCGTTTTGTTTTGTCTTATATAGCGAATTATCTGCAACTCCCGAGGGGCAAGCTTGGCTTGGATGAGGGTACTATCGTGCGGCTGTTCGGCAAAAGCATCGAGCAAATTGGCCTGGGCGGTTGTCATATAATCCTTGGCTGAACCACTCACTTTGCTCTGCGCTTTTTTTAGGAGCGGGAGGACGGTTTCTATCGTTTTCGTGGCGATTTCCTGCCTGATGTCATGAAGTTCTTTTTCTCTTCTTTTCATTATGAAACCAAGAGTGGTGTTGGCATCTTCGAGTTCACGGTTTTTTTTCTCTAATTCTTTTTCTCTTTGCAGCAAGGTATCTAAAACACTTTGCAGTTCATCGACGGTATGGGTCAACTCAGTAGTTCTGGTTTGTACCTGGTGCTCCAGATTGATCTGCGATTGCTGGAGCTGCAGCTCAATTATTTTCCGAGTGGTTATCTCATTTTTCAGCTGTTGATTCTGATCGCGCAGTCTGGCCATCATGTTCTGTTTTTCAAAGCTTCGATTGGCTTTATTAAGCAGGTCTTCAAAATCACATGGTTTCTGCAGGTAATCGTCAGCCCCGAGTTTCAATGTTTCGACAGCCGAACGGACATTGCCGTAGCCAGTCAAAACGATAACGCCGATGTCGGGATACAGGGTCTTTGCCTTTTGCAACACAGCAATGCCGTCCACCTTGCCCATAACCAGATCGGTTATAACCAGGTCATAACGGTTTGCCTGCAGAAGGTCTATGGCTTCTTTGCCATCTGCCGCGGTGGTTACTTCAAAATTGTTTTTTGTAAGCACCCAGCTAATCGAGGAGAGGATGTTCACTTCATCATCCACCAGCAGTATTGATTTACAGCTCATTTACGTAACTCTCAATTGGCAGGAATACTGAAAAAGTTGAGCCCTTGCCGGGTTCGCTGTGTACCTCTATGCGGCCGCCATGCTTTTTAACAATGCCGTAACTTACCGAGAGGCCAAGACCTGTACCTTTTCTCTCCGATTTTGTAGTGAAAAACGGTTCAAAGAGATGGACCATATTAGCAGAACTTATGCCTTCACCATTATCCTCTATATGGACAACTATATTTTTTTGGTCAATTATTTGCGTGGTAATGGTTATTATCCCGCCGCTGGTACATGCATCTGCGGCGTTGTTGAGGAGATTCAGAACCACCTGTTTCAGTTGATCGGCAACCGCCCTAATGCATGGCAGATCAGCACCATATTTTCTGACAATGGTGATTTTTCGGATTTGAAAATCTTTTTGGCAGAGCAGTAGGAGACCATCAACGGTAGTATGCAGATTAACCTGACACATTATGCCGGAAGTAGGGCGAAAGAAATCCTGTAAATCGGCGATCAGGTTTTTCATTCTGTTGCATTCCTGGAGAGCAAGAGCGGCGAGTTCCTGTTCCTTTGTATCAAGGTTTGCGTATTGCTCTATCCCTTTGATAATGGTCATGACACTCTGCAGAGGATTGTTGAATTCATGAGCGATAGAAGCGGCAAGATTGCCCACGGCACTCAGCTTTTCGGAGTGGAGCAACTGCGCGTGCGACTGCTGCAGCTCAAGCGTACGTTCCATAACACGTTGCTCTAACTTGTCATGCGCTTTTTCCAAAGCTTCTTTGTCTTTTTGTTTCTCGGTAATATCGAAGAGATAATGCAGATAGAGCTCCTCATCAACCGGAATCCAGAATGCGTCCCAATAGATCCCATGAGCCCAGAATTGCCCATTCTGAGGTTCGCTCTTTGAAAAGCTCTTCGGGGCCTGACACCATGGGCAGGGTGAATCTCTCTGCAGCCAGCATGCGTAGCAGCGGTGACCCGGGACAACGCCTGCAGCAGCAGCAGCCTGATTCGAGGCGATAACCTGCTTGGTATCGTATGTCAGCAGCATGGCAATACATGGCAGAGCGTCGAGGAACAGTTGGCGAAGCAGGCTCTCTTTATGCAATTTATTTTCAGCTTCTTTCAGCTTGGTGATATCTCGGCCAACGGCCTGATATTCAAGCAGTTTGCTCTGCCGATCGAATAAGGCTCTGCCGTTCCACCGCTGCCAGCATATCTTTCCGTCCGGCAGATAGATGCGAAGTTCGATAATTTTAAATGGTTGAAGGGGAGTGAGCGTCTTGAATTGATCGCGCACGAGAGGCAGGTCCTCTTCGTGAATATTCGGCATGAAATTTGTGCCGAGTATGTCCTTATAGTTCACTCCGAAATAACGACAATAGGCATCGTTGACAAAGGTCAACCGCCCCTCGGGATCTAAGCGGCAGATCAGTTCTGTCTGATCCATGACAATCGCCCGGTATCTGTTTTTTAGCTCGAGTAGTTTTGTGAGATCCACCTCTTTGCGGATAGAAACATTGCTTACTGCAATGTGCAACTGGTCTGGTGGATTGTAGTCATCTAAACGAAAGGTAACCTCTATCTGGGCATAGAAAAATGATCCGTCCTTTTGTTGCAGGCGCAGTTCGTAGGATTGCTGCTGTCCTGTCTTCAGCAGCTTTATCCGATGGAGGTAGTACACATCCTGATCTTCCTTGACGATAAAGTCGGAAAAGCGCTGGTTGAGCAAATGGCTTCTTGTCATATCGAGCATGTCAGCGGCTGTCAGGTTGGCCTCGACTATGAACCCTTTGTCGTTGATGGTAAAATAGCCAATCGGAGCAAAGTTATAGAGGTCGGTGTAGAGACGATGGGACTGTTCGAGCTCTTGCTGGGCATTTCGTAGATCCTCGTTTTGCAGCTCCAGTTCAATCTGATAGGTGTCCAGTTCATGGACGAGTTTCTGGATATCCTCCTGGTTCATATCTATCTTTTTGGATCGAGCTGTCAGGAATGTCCGGGCACGTTTCCGCAGTTCGGGAAAATTTTTGTTATTCTTTTGCAAGCGAACCTCCTTATCCACGTAATGCCAACTTTTTACAAATTTATTGACCACATCTCAAGGTTTCGTCGAACTGGCGCCTTTTTCACTTAATTGCTGTAGAAAAAAATGTTAGGCATATTTTAAGGAAAAGCAATTTATTTCGGGATATCATTTCGCTTTCATCCCATCTTTCAAGGGTATCTCCTTTGATGATGCAGTATTACTAAGAACTTTGAACTTGTACAATGTTTATTAAAAAATGATTCGCGGCACAAAACACATTTATTACCCGGTCACCATAGCTTTTCTTTGTTCCTGGAACACCAGCCTTTTAATTATGAGATGGTTGCAATGCCAGAATCACCCGGAAGTGATCTTTACAGAAGCTCTATCTAAGGTTTAACTGAAGGGATTATCGTTTACAAGAGGGGGAGTGGTCGCGTTGATTTACCCTGAGGTGCACCGGATCGCTTGTTAAAACAATCCTCTATCGATACGGCGAAGATCATGATGAAATTATTTGTAAAGTCACTGGTTGTAGTATTGACAGGAATGGTATTAACTGTTGGCCAGGTTGTTGCGAGGACGATTTACGTTACGGTGAAAAACCTGACCGATGGGTTACTTCACTCCACTACTTATCACTGCGCATGATGGCGACACCCGGCTCTTTGAATTGGGTGCTCCGGCTTCTGGAGCTTTGCGGGCAATGGCTGAACCCTGTTGCGGAAAGAGTGATCGAGGTTCAAGGTCGGAAACATACATAAGTGATGATGCCAGACCATTACCAGGCTTCTCCATGATATACCAACGGTATAGCTTGGTTTGTCTGGTGAACAGTTACAATAAACATTGAGACCCAAAGAGATATGTCCACTTGCCCTTTGTGTGATTGCCCGGAAACGGTATTATTTTTTGAGGATAAAAAACGGCAGTATCGGCAATGTCATCATTGCCGGCTGGTTTTCGTGCCCAGGCTGTATTGGTTAGATACCGATCAGGAAAAGGCTGTCTATGATTTGCATGAGAACGATCCGAGCGATCAGGGTTATAGGCGTTTTCTCGCCCGGTTGAGTACGCCATTATTGCAAAAACTTGACGTTGAACCAAAACAGAAGGGGCTGGATTTTGGTTGTGGACCCGGACCGACGCTGTCGAAACTGATTGAAGAGCATGGCCATCAGATGGACCTTTATGATCCATTTTATGTCGATGACCCAACAGTGTTTACGAAAAAATACGATTTCATTACTGCCACCGAGGTAGTTGAACACCTGTGCGATCCACATCGACAATGGACACGGTTGTTTACCCTGCTCAAAAAAGGTGGATGGCTTGGCATAATGACCAAGCTGGTCACAGATAAACCGGCTTTTGCCTCCTGGCACTATATCCGCGATTTGACCCACATTTGTTTTTACAGTCAGCCTACCTTTATCTACCTGGCTGCGCGTTTCAATGCAGAACTCCATTTCGTTGCCGATGATGTCATGTTACTCCAAAAAAGGCGGGAGTAGTTCGTATCTTTCCGACTCCGCTTCTACGGCAAAATCCTCGGCCTTCTCAGTACTTTACAGATTGTTTTCTCGTTTTTTAAAGAAAACAATCTGTCTCAAGGTCCTTATACCCGTCAAGCGAGTACTGAAAAGAGTACCCGTCAAGCGAGTACTGAAAAGAGTACCCGTCAAGCGAGTACTGAAAAGAGTACCCCTCAAGGGAGTATTAAAAAGAGTACCCCTCAAGGGAGTATTAAAAAGAATCCCGGCTTATTTCCCGTTCACCGGGGTTTGCTTCCTTCTCGACAAAGAATTTCGGGTAGACCTGGTGATAGGCGGCAAATATCTCGTCGAAGGGCAGGTCGGCGAAATGACCATAATCTCTGACGTATTCCATGTGCTTTTGCCCAAGGGTATTGCATTCGTGGAAGATGGAATCTTCAGTTCCGTCAAACTCAAGCGGTTGCACATTGAACCGGGTGCACAGTGACAGGTTGAAGGCGGGAGTGGCTTTAACCCATTTGTCAGTGAGATACATCTCGGTGTAGCCATGGTAGACAAACAAATCCGTGCCCATCGCTTCCCGTAATTTGGCGGTGGATAAATGGTTGGTTACATCGGCAAAACCTAGGCGACAGGGGATTTTTTGCTGCCGCGCTAAAGCAGCGAGGAGCACAGCCTTCGACACACAGTAGCCGCTCTTTTTCTGTAAAATCGAACTGGCCTTCATAGCAGTACGGGAATATTGCAGGTCGTACGGGTTGTATATAATCTGGTCTCTCACAGCATAGTAGAGAGCAGTCGCCTTTGCAGCAGGTGTGTTGCTGCCAGCGCAGACAGTTGCTGCAAAATTGGCCAGTTCCTCATTGTCATAGTCGAGGAAAAATGTTGTTTTAAGATAGTTTTGTAAATCTTCAAGCATGATTTCAGTTTCCAGTAAAATGAGGTTTTCTTTTTTCGCTAAAGGCGTTAAGAGCCTCCATCAGATCGCTTGAAGGAATAATATTTGTGCTCACTGAGGCGACGTATTTCAGACCGTCTTCTATGGATTTACCAATACCATAATTGAGGACGTCTTTGGATGCCTGGACAGCCAGGGGAGAATTGTCGGCAATTTCTTTCGCCAGATTTTGTGCTTGTTTCATGAGTGCTGCGGGGTCGGGGTAAACCGCATTGACCAATTGGATCTCTTTTGCCCGCATGGCTGTAATGGTTTTTGCCGTATAGGCAAGTTCGCGGGCGTGACCTTGGCCAATGATTAAAGGAATTCTCTGAAGAACGCCGACGTCAGCCACAAAACCAACGGCTGCTTCTTTAAGGGAGAACAGCGCATCTTCGGAACAAAAGCGGATGTCACAGGCGGTTGCCATGTCCAGACCGGCGCCGAAACAGTGGCCATGGATAGCGGCGATGACTGGCTTTCGGCATTTTTCTATCGCCGAGATCCCGTCCTGGAGGTGTTTGATTTTGGGCAGTAACTTCCACTTAGTGCCACCTGTCTGGTTTTTGTCCATCAGTTCGGCTAGTTGTGGGACCATGCCCAAGAGGTCGATTCCGGCAGAGAAGCAGGATCCTTTGCCTGCAAGTATCACCACCCGGATTTCGGGGTCGTTGTCAAGGTCGGCAAAAATTTCCAATGGTTCAGTCCACGCAGCGGGGCCCATGGCGTTTTTCTTGTCCGGACGATTTAAGAAGACCCAGGCAACAGGCGGCTTTTTTTCCACCAGGTAAAAAACATATTTGCTCATTGTTGTTTCCTTCTGTTCTAAGGTTGTGTTTTCAAGAGTAGTGCAATTCGGCAATTTGACAAGGATTTGAAAGAGTTTCATTCAGTAATTGTGGCAGTGCAGAGCACACAAAAGCTTGGCTTGCACAATCTCCGTACCATGTTAAAGTATTGATTCCGGTTGTAATCCTTTGTTTTGTTGGCCTGTTGGGAGAGGATATGTTGAAAATTGCCATTCTGGTCCGTGAAGAAACGACTGCCCGATGTACCGGCCATGGATGTTTGCGGAGTTTTTTTGCTAAAACCGAAAGTTTTTCCCGCTATCGCGGCATGGACACCCAGTTGATAGGCTTTTTTCACAATGGCGGGGATCTGGATTATAAATTGGCTAAGATGAAGGAAGCCGGAGTGCAGGTGATTCATGTATCGACCTGTATGCGGGGCAAATATTCTGGTTATGAAGAATTGGTCGAAAAAATAAGCAAAGATTTTGACGTGGTCGGGTATACCCACGGTTCTGAACATGGCAAAATAATAAAAACTGTTTCTATTACCGGAAAACACATTTAGCATCGTACTGAAATTATGAAAATATTTTCCTGTACCCCGGCGTTTCGAAAAAGTATCACAGCCAACCTTGCCACATTCTCAAAAAACAGTCTCGATCCCAGAGATCTCAGGCGGGCTGCAGTGGCTCTTACCATCGTTGATTACCGAGGAAAGAGCGGGCTCTACAGTCTTGGCGATGCCCTGGACACCAGTGCCGCGATCATCCTCACCAAAAGAGCGGGAGGTTTGAAAAATCATGCTGGTCAATGGGCGTTTCCCGGTGGCAGTATTGATCCAGGAGAAAGCCCTGAACAGACTGCATTTCGAGAACTCGAAGAAGAAGTTGGCCTGTGTCTTCCAGAGAATCGACTCCTTGGTTGTCTGGATGATTTCATTACCAGATCTGGGTTTCATATTACCCCTGTGGTCATATGGGGTGGTACTGTGCCACATTTGCGCAAAAACGAGCAGGAGGTTGCTTCGATACACAGAATCCCTTGCGAGGAGCTTTTCCGACACGATGCACCTATTCTGCAAGGAGGAGAAAAAAACGGTCAACCTGTCCTCTTTATGCCGATCGGCCACACCTGTATTGCCACTCCGACTGCGGCCATGCTGTACCAATTTCGTGAGGTAGCCCTTGCCGGAAGAGCAACAAGGGTTGCCCATTTTGAGCAACCCTTGTTCGCCTGGAGTTGATCCAGTTTCTAGTTTATATATTTATATGACTGTTTCTACATATTTCTTCGATACTGACCGCCGACTTCATAGAGGGCGTTGGTGATCTGACCAAGGCTGCAGTGTTTAACCGTTTCAAGGAGTTCCTCGAAGATGTTCTCACCAGTGAGAGCGACGTCTTTCAGCCGATCAAGTGCTGCGGGGCAGTCGTTCTTATGTCTGGCATGAAAATCTGCCAATCTGCCAATCTGCTCGTTTTTTTCCTCGTCGGTGGATCTGGCCAGCTCTACAGCTGCGTTCTGTTGATCAAAATTGGTATCGGGGTTGCGGAAGGTGTTTACGCCGATAATAGGATACTCACCGGAATGTTTCAGCCGCTCATAGTACATTGATTCTTCCTGGATCTTGCTTCGCTGAAAACCGGTTTCCATGGCACCGAGCACGCCGCCCCGGTCGGTGATCCGGTCAAAGAGGTCAAGAACGGATTCTTCTACCAGATCGGTAAGCTCTTCGACAATAAAACTGCCCTGGTTTGGGTTTTCGTTTTTGGCCAGTCCCCACTCCCGGTTGATGATAAGCTGAATGGCAAGAGCACGGCGGACCGACTCGGAGCTGGGGGTAGTAATCGCTTCGTCGTAGGCATTGGTGTGGAGACTGTTGCAGTTATCGTAGATCGCACAGAGCGCCTGCAGGGTGGTCCTGATATCGTTGAACTGGATTTCCTGGCAATGCAGGGACCTGCCGGAGGTCTGGATATGGTATTTTAATCGCTGTGATGATGTTGTTGCCCCGTATTTCTCTTTCATCGCCACAGCCCAGATACGTCTGGCCACCCGGCCAATGACGGTATATTCGGGGTCCATGCCGTTGGAAAAGAAAAAAGACAGGTTCGGGGCAATCTGATCGATATCCATGCCTCTGGCCAGATAATATTCCACGTAGGTAAAGCCGTTGGACAAGGTGAGGGCCAACTGAGTGATCGGGTTTGCTCCCGCTTCGGCGATATGATAGCCGGAGACGGAGACCGAATAGAAGTTCTTGACGTCTTTGGCGATAAAATATTCCTGAATATCACCCATCATCTTCAGGGCGAATTCTATGGAGAAGATGCAGGTGTTCTGGCCTTGATCCTCTTTCAGGATGTCTGCCTGGACGGTGCCGCGTACATTGGCCAGGACCATGGCTTTGATTGCATCGTATTCGGCCTTATTGGGTTGTCGCTGTTTTTCGGCAGCAAAACTAGCCACCTGCTGGTCAATGGCGGTGTTCATAAACATTGCCAGAATAATTGGCGCGGGTCCGTTAATAGTCATCGATACCGAGGTAGTAGGCGAGCAAAGTTCAAATCCGTCATAGAGCTGTTTGACGTCATCGAGGGTGCAGATGCTCACGCCGGAGGTGCCGATCTTACCATAGATATCCGGCCGTATGGCCGGATCCCAGCCATACAAAGTGACTGAATCAAAGGCTGTAGACAATCGTTTTGCTTCATAGTTTGCTGAAAGCAGTTTAAACCGCCTGTTGGTCTGGACCGGACCGCCTTCGCCGGCAAACATGCGGGTAGGGTCTTCACCGGTGCGTTTTAAGGGAAAGACGCCGCCGGTATAGGGAAAATATCCCGGTAGGTTTTCTTTTCGAATCCAAAGATAAATGTCTGCCGGATCGGTAAATTTCGGCAGAGAAATCTTGGGGATTTTCGAGTGGGAAAGGGATTCAGAATAAAGAGGCACTCTGATTTCTCGGCCTCGTACTGTATAGATAAGATCATCCCCGGCATAGGATTTTTTGATTTCTTGCCAGCTGGCCAGGCTTTTTTCCGTCTCCCTGTCTATTGCTTTTGCCTTTTCATCAGCTTCAGTTCTGAGAACTTCAAGAGTTCTGGCGATGTCGTCTCCGTCTTTTCTGCAGAGGAGATCTATGGTCTCTGTGATATGAAAGTTTTCGCGTACTGCCTTGGCTTGCAGACTTGACTTGACGTGATAACCTCGGACAGTAGCAGAAATTTCCGAGAGATAACGGAGTCGATCCGACGGAATAACGATAGACTTTGATGAGGATGTTTTCTGCTTTGGTTTAGGCAGACCGGGTTGCAGTTTAAGAGCGGTGTTTTTAGCGAGTAGCTCTATGATGCCATGATAGAGGGCGGTAATACCATCATCGTTAAATTTAGACGCGATGGTGCCGAAAACCGGAAAATCCTCCGCGGAAGTCGTCCACTGTTTACGGTTTCTCTGTACCTGTTTTCTGATGTCACGGATGGCATCATCGCTACCTTTTTTCTCGAATTTGTTAACTACGATAAGATCGGCATAGTCGAGCATATCAATTTTTTCCAGCTGGGAGGGTGCACCGTATTCACTGGTCATTACATAGATAGAAATATCACTAATGTCAGTAATTTTTGAGTCCCCCTGGCCAATACCCGCGGTCTCAGCGATGATCAGGTCAAAGCCTGCGGCTTTAGCAACCTGGATGGCCTCCGGCAGTGCCTCGGAAATTTCACTCGCTGAGTTTTGGGTTGCCAGGCTGCGCATGTAGACCTTATCAGAGGTGCTGATCGAATTCATGCGAATCCGGTCGCCGAGAAGTGCACCGCCTGTTTTGCGCCTGGAGGGGTCGCAGCTGATGATAGCGATTCGGATATCTTTAATATCATGGAGAAATCTGACGATTATTTCATCCGTCAAAGAAGATTTTCCAGCCCCTCCCGTTCCGGTAATGCCGATAACAGGTGGATTGTTTTTTTCGGCAAGTGGGGCGAGCATTGCTGTTAATTCATGCAATTTGCCGTTGCCGCCGGCTTTTGCCTGTTGTACGGCAGAGATAAAACCGGCGATGGATTTTGGACGGCTGTAGCTGAGCTTTTCCGGGCGGAGATCATGGAAAGGCAGGGTCGGAAAGTCCAGAATTTTAATCATATGATTAATCATTCCCTGCAAGCCCATGGCAGCGCCATCTTCCGGAGAGTAGATCTTCGTCACCCCATAGGCCTCCAGTTCTTTGATCTCTTCTGCAACGATAACACCGCCGCCACCGCCAAATACCTTGATATGGGAAGCATCGTTTTCCTTCAGAAGGTCGATCATATATTTGAAGGCTTCCATATGCCCGCCCTGATAGCTGGACATGGCAATACCCTGAGCATCTTCGTCAATAGCGGTGTCGACAAGTTCCTGGACCGATCTGTTGTGGGCCAGATGGATGACTTCCACGCCAGAATCCTGCAGGATTCGTCGCATGATATTCGTCGAAGCGTCGTGACCGTCAAAAAGAGACGTGGCGGTGATTACTCTTACAACATTTTTAGGTCGGTAAATTTCAACATCCGCGTGCATGGTTGCTCCTTCGTCGTTACTTATTTTTTTCCTCAAGAAAGCTCATGATAAACTCTGTCTGTTGTTCAATGTACTGCTCAATTGTGAAATTCTTGGCAAAATACCAGCGCCGAAAAGCCCAGATATGACCGATCACCGAGATGTTGTGACCAATGAGATTGATTGTATCGTCGTCTAGTTGCGGCAGTTTTCCCAACTCCCGGAGTTCGCGCATTGCCTCTATAAAGAGATTGGTAATGCGCAGTTCCGCCTCGAGGACCTTCTCCTGCCATTTTAAGGGTAAAAAATGTGTGACCTGGTACATCAACAGCACATGGTCGCTCATCCGGTTACAGACCAGGAAAAATTCACGAATTACCTCGGCAAGTGCGGCTTTACCAACGGTTGGCCGGGCGAGCGCTTCCTTTACGCCACGTTCAACCTCGGTATGAATAGCTATGCAGACCAGGTATAAAACATCATCCTTGGTGGATACATATTCGTACAGTGAGCCAATAGAAAGTCCGGTTTCCTTGGCCAGAGCCCGGGTTGTTGTTTTGTGATAGCCGTTTGCTATAAAGAGCTTCACCGCTGCATCAACAATCTGGCGCCGGCGCTCTTTCACCAGTTCCTGATTTTTAATATGGGTTACAACTTCAGGTGAATCTGTATCCTTGTCCTGCATTTATTACACTCTCAGAAATGTAGTTTTTGCTTATTTTTGCTTTGTATCAAATCATCAGCCGTGAGAAAGTATCCCAAAAAAAAGGGAGAACAAAAGCTAAATTTCATCAAAAAACTACCTGAGTAAAGCGGCACCAATGACCAGGCGCTGAATCTCACTGGTTCCTTCATATATTTCCGTGATCTTGGCATCTCGCATCATCCTCTCGACCGGGAAATCTCTGGTGTAGCCATAACCGCCGAGAATCTGGACCGCCTGGGTCGTTACCTTCATTGCTGTCTCACTGGCCATAAGTTTGGCCATGGCCGAGGCCAGGGAATACGAAAGACCATTGCTGGCCTTATAGGCTGCGTTGTAGATTAAAAACCTGGACGCTTCCGTCTGGGTGGCCATATCGGCCAGCTGAAACTGCACCCCCTGGAATCTGCCGATAGGGCTGTCGAACTGTTTCCGCTCCTTGGCATAGTTTACTGCCACATCAAGTGCTCCCTGGGCGATCCCAAGGGCCTGGGAAGCTATACCGATTCGGCCGCCATCAAGGGTCTTCATGGCAATTTTAAAACCCTGTCCCTCTGCGCCGAGAAGGTTTGCCGCAGGAATGGCGCAATTTTCGAAAATCAGCTCCAGGGTAGGGGAGCTGCGAATGCCCAATTTCTGTTCTTTTTTGCCAAAGGAAAAGCCCGGCGTTCCTTTTTCAACGATAAAGGCGCTGATGCCGTGATGTTTTTGGGCGTTCTTGTCAGTTCTGGCAAAAACAACATAAGTCTCCGCTTCGCCACCGTTGGTAATAAAAATCTTGGTGCCATTAAGAATCCACTGATTACCTTCCTTGAAAGCAGTAGTTTTGGTGCCGCCGGCATCGGAGCCTGCTGCTGGTTCGGTGAGGCCGAAGGCACCCATCTTCTCACCTCTTGCCAGCGGCGCGAGATACTGCTGCTTCTGTTCTTCACTGCCGAAAAGGTAAATGGGATTGGCACCGAGGGAGAGGTGAGCTGAAAGGGTCACACCCGTGGATGCACATACCCGGCTAAGTTCTTCGACAGCTATTGAATAACTTATATAGTCTGCTCCAGCACCGCCATATTCTTCCGGGAAAACAATACCGGTCAGGCCGAGTTCCCCGAGCCTGTCAAACATCAGGGCACGATCAAAGCGTTCTTCTTCATCACGGACTTTTGCGGACGGTGCTACTTCGGCAACGGCAAATTCACGAACCATGTCACGAATAAGGTTCTGTTCTTCAGTTAATTCAAAATTCATGGAATCTACTCCGGTGAAACTGGTTGGTTAAGCACCCAGGGAATATATTCCTGGGTGCTGTAGCGGTTATTTTTTTGATTTCGAGCTCAACTCGGGAAAATCACTGTAAAAATATTCATGTTTTTCGGAATGACCGCCTTTTTCCTGACGATCGATTTCCTGCTGGCGTAATTCAACCCGACGAATCTTGCCGCTCAGGGTTTTCGGAACCTGCGGGACAAACTCGATAATTCGTGGGATTTTGAATTTAGCCAGGATTTTTATGGTATGTTGGAACAGCTCAAGGGCGAGTTCTCTTGATGGCTGTTGATTCTGTTTGAGAATGACAAAAGCTTTAACGAGCTGATGCCGCTTTTCATCCGGCACTCCGACGATGGCCGATTCGGCGACAGCCGGATGCTCAAGAATGGCGCTTTCCACCTCAAAAGGACCGATACGAAAATCCGAGGATTTAATTACATCGTCGCTGCGGCCGACAAACCACCAGTAGCCGTCTTCATCGATCGAGGCGCGATCGCCGGTGTAGTAATAATTGTTCATAAAGACGCCGGCCATTTTTTCCGGGGCGCCGATATATTCGGTAAAGAGACCGATCGACCGCCATTTATCCAGTTTGACGACGATATGCCCGGGCTCGTTGGCGACGGTGAGCTCTTTGCCGTCATCATCAACCAGGGCGACATCATACATGAATGAAGGATGGCCGAAGGAACCACTCTTCATCTTACCGTTCATCCAGGGGTGATTGCCGATCATAGCCGTTGATTCGGTCTGCCCGTAAAAATCCCGGATCTCTGTGCCGGTGAGCGCTTTCCACCGAGTGATAACCTCAGGGTTCAACGGTTCGCCTGCGCCGATTGATTGACGGAGGTTGGAAAAATCAAATTTGGAGGTGTCAAGATTGATGAACATACGCCAGGCGGTCGGCGGAGCGCAAAAGGTGGAAATTTTGTGGGTGGTAATCATCTTCAAATATTTATCGCCATCCAGCACGGTAAAGTTGAAACCGGTAGCGGTGGCACCTACGTTCAGCGGGGCAAAGAAACTTGACCAGGCCCATTTCGCCCAACCGGGAGCGCCCAGATTATGGTGAATGTCGCTGGTTTGTATGCCGGTCATGACTGAGGTGGAGAGATGGCCTAAGGGATACGAAGTGGCGGTGTGGCCAACCCGCTTTGGCAGGCCGGTTGTCCCGGAAGTGAAAAAGCAGAAAAGTAGATCACTCGACTTGGTTTTGGCGGGCTCTGCCTCTGTCGGTTCTTTGGCGAGATCAGTATAGCTGGTCCAACCAGCTTTTTTACCACGAACCAGTTTGATTTTAGGGGTCATCTTGGTTATTTTCAGGGCGGCATCGATGAGATCTGTGTAGATTTCATCGGCGAGGATTGAATCCGGTGGATAGGTTTCAAAACGAAACTCGAGCTCTCTTTCCGTCATGGTGGTGGCAGTCGGGACGGCAACAAGTCCGCCCTTGATGCAGGCATAACTGGTAAACCAGGTTTCCGGGACGATTGGCATCATCATGTACATATTATCGCCTTTCGCGACGCCTGTCTTTCTCAGCCCATTCAAACATTGATTGCTTTCTGAGGCAAATTCACGATAGGTGTAGCTTTTGCTTTCCTCCGTGAGGATATCAGCCCAGATAAAGGCTTTTTTGTCACCTCGTTCTTTTACATGCAGTCCTTCAAAAATTTCGTCAGCCCAGTTGAAATATTCAGGGAGTTTGGTAAAATTGAGCTTTTCAAAAAAAGCTTTGGCAACATCCTTTTTCTGGTCATTATCATCCATCATATTGATGTCCATTACTTCTCTGTACAGATCTGCCATGCCCATAGGTGACTCCTTACAGTTCAGGTTTGAGAATGATGAAGGGTGCTGAGAACTTCTCCCTTGGATGCCGGGCGCACAACTGAGCGCTCGGTCGGTTTTGTCGATAAACTAGATAATAATTATTGATGTTTGTCAAAGGATTTTTTTATCCTTTTGTTGGAAGAAGAAAAAAAAGCAGCTTCACTGCTGCGTGTATTCAGCAGGATCGAAGGTTGGGATTCACTACGATATTGCCGAGGCAATATTTTATAACTGTCGTTGAAAATGATTGACAAAGTGTTATTGGTAGATAAACATGAAGGCCGATTGAGCGCTTGGTCGGTTTTGATCTTTGGCCATGCAAGCTCTGCACTGCTCGCATTATAAATTTGCTGGAACATGAAAGTTGAAAACCGGCTTGAGATAAAAGATTCTGAAGATGAGGCGGATTATGAAAAAGGCAGTCATTGTCAGCGCGGTACGAACACCTTTCGGCAGTTTTGGCGGATCTCTCAGTAAAATAGGGGGGACGGATCTCGGGGCTCTGGTTATTAAAGAATCGGTTCTTCGTGCGGGGATTGATAAAGCCCTGGTTAACGAATGTATAATGGGTATGGTTCTTCCCTGCGGTTATGGCCAGAATCCTGCCAAGCAGGCGGCAATTAAGGCTGAACTGCCGCAAGAGGTTGAAGCGTTCACGATCAATAAGGTGTGTGGTTCGGCATTAAAAGCGGTAATGCTTGCTGCCCAGGCTATCCAGTGCGGCGACGCCGAGGTGATTGTCGCCGGCGGCATGGAGAGTATGAGTTCTGCGCCGTACTATATGGAAAAGGCCAGATGGGGCCACCGAATGGGCCCGGGGAAGATCGAAGACCATATGGTCCACGACGGGCTCTGGGATGTGGTGAATGATTTTCATATGGGCATGTCCAATGAACTGAGCAGCGAGAACTGGCAGGTAACCAGAGAAGAGCAGGATCGGTTCGCTGAAGAATCGTACCGGCGAGCGCTTAAGGCGGTTCGTGAAGGTGTGTTTAAAGATGAGATTATTCCTGTGCCGCTGCCCCAGAGAAAGGGGGAGGTAAAGTATTTTGCCACCGATGAGTGCCCCCAGGAAACGAGTTACGAGAGTTTACAAAAGATGCGCCCGGCTTTCCAAAAAGACGGGGTCGGTACCGCCGGAAATGCCTCAATTATCAGTGATGGAGCCGCTGCAGTCGTGGTGATGAGCCGCGAAAAGGCCAAAGAGCTGGGCTGTACTATCCTCGCTGAAATCGGCGCCCAGGCGTCAGCGGGGATCGAGCTGAAATATGTGCTTATGGCCCCTATTCTGGCCATTCCGAAAGTACTTAAAAAAGAGGGAATTTCGCTTGCTGATATCGATCTGTTTGAGATTAACGAGGCCTTCAGCGGCACGTCCGTTGCCATAAATAAGGTACTGGAGCTGGACCCGGATCTTGTCAATGTCAACGGCGGAGCTGTCGCCATGGGGCATCCGATTGGTGCCAGTGGCGGACGGTTGCTCGTCTCTTTGCTGCATGAGATGGGGCGAAGAAATGCCAAAAGGGGTTTGGTGTCTCTTTGTTTAGGTGGTGGCGAGGCGGTGGCAATGGTAGTGAATAGATAAGAGCTAAGCCCGCCAAAAAGCTTTGCGGGACTCTTTTCAGTACCCCCTTGACGGGTGCTCTTTTTAGTACTCGCTTGACGGGTACTCTTTTTAGTACTCGCTTGACGGGTACTCTTTTTAGTACTCGCTTGACGGGTACTCTTTTTAGTTTAGTACTCGCTTGACGGGTATAAGTTCCTTCACGAAATAATTTTCTTGTAAAAAACACAAGAAAATTATTTCTAAGTCACCAAAAACTTAAAATTGAGGATGGTTAAGTAAAAAGCTTCATATGCGAGGCGTAAGGTTTTTATATTATTTCGGCGTACTAGAGTAAGTCGTAATGATAGAAAAATTGAAACAACGACGCAGATGAGGAGTTTTTACGACACCATCATTTTTTGCGGGGGAGCAGATGGATATAAAGAAATTCGGTGTTGTTGGTGCCGGGCAGATGGGCAATGGCATTGTTCAGGTGGCGGCGACCAGTGGCTTAGATGTTTTGATGAGCGATATCAATGAAGAATTTACCGCCAGGGGATTAGCCACAATCGAGAAAAATCTTGGTCGAAGTGTCGAAAAACAAAAGATTACCAGTTCCGAACGGGATGCAATTCTTGCCCGGATCACGACCACCACCGATCTGGCGGATATGGCCGGAGTCGACTATGTTGTTGAGGCGGCGGTTGAGCGGGAAGATCTGAAATTTAAGATTTTTCAGGACCTTGACAAGTTCTGTCCAGAGCATGTTATTCTTGCGAGCAATACCTCATCCATCCCTATCGGCCGGATAGCCGCCCAGACGAAAAGACCTGACAAGGTAATCGGCATGCATTTTATGAATCCGGTACCGGTTATGAAACTGGTCGAGGTAATTAAAGGTCTGGCAACCAGCCAGGAAACCTTTGACATCACTTGGTCTCTTTGTCAAAAATTTGGCAAAACTGGAGCAGTAGCAAACGATTACCCCGGTTTTATTGCCAACAGAATATTGCTGCCCATGATCAACGAGGCTGTTTTCTGCCTCTATCAGGGAGTGGGCAAGGCAGAGGATATCGATACGGTAATGAAACTTGGTATGAATCATCCCATGGGACCGCTGGCTCTTGCCGATTTGATAGGACTGGATACCTGCCTGGCCATTATGGAAACCCTGTATGAGGGTTTTAAAGATTCCAAGTACCGACCCTGCCCGCTGCTTCGTAAATATGTTGAGGTTGGCTGGTTAGGACGCAA
>RCMY010001087.1_pt1 | contig 25837 bp, 23 predicted proteins | sample 2041341 | NCBI WGS metagenome assembly RCMY01 (sample SAMN09708234, study PRJNA481090) | Marine sediment metagenome, whole genome shotgun sequencing project.
AGCGTTGCGCCACCTTCGATGAAGTGTGCAGGAACATCGAGATGGGTCCCGGCGTGGGCTCCCGTGTGAATCTGCTCGACCTTGAAGAAGTCATCGGCCACCGTGTACACCGTGTCGAGATCGACGAACGGGTCACCGGGGAAGATCGACATGTCTTCGTTGAATTCGTGGCCGAGTCGGGTCATGCCACCCGGGCACTTGACCACTCCGGGAGCGCTGCCACCGCCACGGGTGAGAATCGCGTGACTGACGGTCGCTCCGGCGATCCCAGCCGCCGAGAGCACGGCAATCACAATTGCGATACCGGCGAGTTTCTTTCGTGCATTCATGTCTTACCCCTTGATTGTGTGTTCCACACCGTGACGTTCGGTGACGAGGTGACCGTACAACACCACGAGGAGAGGTGTGGTTTACTTTCCTGGTTCTCAGTGCGAACATATGTTCGTGCTTTCACGGACACCCATTCTTCATGCCGATCTCGATTCGTTCTACGCGTCGGTGGAACAACGAGACGACCCGTCTCTTCGAGGGAGGCCGGTGCTCGTCGGCGGCGGCGTGGTGTTGGCGGCGAGTTATGAAGCAAAGGCGTGTGGTGTGCGAACCGCCATGACGGGACGTCAGGCCCGCGAGCTGTGTCCTGAGTCGATCATGGTCTCGCCCCGTATGGATGCCTACGCCGAAGCGAGCAAAGCGGTCTTCAAGGTCTTTCACGACACCACCCCCCTGGTCGAGGGGGTTTCGATCGACGAAGCATTTCTCGATGTTGGGGGCCTCGCGAGGATCGGCGGTACTCCCGTCGAGATCGCCACTCGACTTCGCCAACGAGTCTCGGCCGAGGTGGGGCTCGACATCACGGTGGGCGTGGCCCGAACAAAGTTTCTCGCCAAGGTGGCCAGCGGCGTGGCAAAACCCGACGGACTGCTCGTCGTCGACCCCGACGGCGAACTCGACTTCTTGCGACCGCTCGCGGTCGAACGTTTGTGGGGCGTCGGCAAGGTCACGTCGGAGAAGCTTCGCGAGGTCGAGCTCCACACGGTTGGTGACGTCGCCGATCTTCCACTCGACGCGTTGATCGGTCTCGTCGGAGTCGCTGCCGGTCGAAAGTTGCATGCCCTTGCGCACAATCGTGACCCGCGTCCCGTGGTCGTCGGGAAACGGCGTTCCTCGATTGGTTCGCAGCGAGCGCTCGGACGTCGACCCAAAGCCCCTGGTGAGCTCGATGCCGTACTCGGCGGAATCGTCGATCGAGTGGCGCATCGTCTGCGGCAGTCGAACCGCGTGGGCCGCACGGTCGTGCTGCGCTTTCGGTTCGACGACTTCTCGCGGGCAACCCGTTCGCACACCCTGCCCGAGTTGACGTCGGACACCACGTTGTTGCTCGGCACCTGTCGTCGCCTCCTCGTCACGATGGAGCCCGTCATCGTCGAGCGGGGGATCACCTTGTTGGGGTTGTCGATCACCAATCTGTGTGATGCAGACGCCGTACAGCTGTCACTTCCCTTCGACGAGTTGGCGTTTGCCGACGGGACCGCCCTCGATGACGCCCTCGATGGTGTGCGCGAGAAGTTCGGCACGTCATCGATCGGTCGTGCCACCAACGTGGGTCGAGACATGGGATTGAGTGTGCCGATGCTTCCTGGCTGACGTCATCATCGTACGATCGGTCGTCATGCGTGCCGATGACTTTCCCCCGCTCGACGCCGACATCGCCGACCGATGGGCCTTCTTCCCCCATTGGGAAGGCAAGACCTATTTCGTGAACATCGCCGGGTTGGAAGTCGAGGAGTTGCGCACCGACTACGCACGAATGACGATGCCGTTTCGCGAGAGCAACCTGCAGGCTGCGGGTCTGATGCATGGAGGTGCGATCGCCACGCTGATCGACACGGTTGTGGTCCCCGCAATCGGCACCGGGTTGCCCGAGGGATCGTTGTGGTCGACGATCGAACTTCATGTGCAATATCACCGGCCGTTGCTGAGCGACGCGGTTGCCGAAGGTTGGGTGGTCAAGCGGGGTAAGTCGATCATCTTCACCCGAGCAGAGGTCGCCGATGCGGACGGTAACCTCGCGGCCGTCGGTACGGCCACCTACATGGCCAAACTCCCCGGGGCGTAGCCGACGCGCTCCGTCAACGTCCCTTCCGTTTGACGTCCATGGCTCCTCGATACATCCTGCCCAGCCGCCGCGTTTCTTGGCGGTACGCCGCCTGGTTTGCTCGCAGCTCGGCCGATGCTGCTTCGCGGCGAAGTGATCGCCAACTCCCGAGTCGATCAGCGCTCAGGGATCCGTCGGCGAGAGCCTTGAGAACCGCACAATTTGGTTCGGTCTCATGCTGGCAATCGTTGAACCGGCACGTCTCCGCGAGGCTCGTGACATCGTCGAATCCGACGTCGATGGTCTCGACATCGGTGAAGAGTCCAACCTCTCGGACTCCGGGTGTGTCGATGAGGCAACAGCCATTTGTGAGCACGTGGAGTCGACGCGACGTCGTCGTGTGTCGTCCCTTGCTGTCGCTGGCACGCACGGCGCCGGTGGCGGCGGCGTCTTCCCCAGCCAACGCGTTGACGAGCGTCGACTTGCCCGCACCGGACTCGCCGACGAGCACGAATGTTTTGCCGGTTGCTCGCTCGAACAACTCCGCCACACCGTGCGAGGTCGATGCTGAAACAGCGATGACGTCCGAACCCGGGACGTCGGCGTAGATCTGCGACTCGATCGGTGTGACGTCGTCGACGAGATCTGCTTTCGAGAGGACGACGAGTGGCGCTGCACCCGAATCCCACGCGAGCGTGGAGAAGCGTTCGATACGACCAATCGAAATCGGACGGTCGAGTCCGCACACGATCCCGATGATGTCGACGTTCGCTGCGATCGGCTGCGACAAGCCTGTTCCTGGGTCTCGGCGCTGTAGCAGCGAGATGCGTTCGATCAATTGATCGACTCGCTCACCTTCGACGGTGACCCAGTCGCCGACCGCCAGTGGTGGAACAGCTGGTCGTAGATGGACTGACCGAATCTCGCCCTCCGACGCGATGAGCACCGAGGCGCCGTCGTGGCGGAGAACGCGTGCGGGTGAAGTCGGGCCAGTACGGTCGAGAAGTTCGAATTGGGCTTGCCAACGATCTGTCCAACCCAGCGCCGCCGGCGTTGGTGCCACCGGCGGCAACGGTGAAGCAGAAGTGGAAATCGGTGGTTGAGAAGAGGGGTGTTCGAAAGCGGACACTGCAGAACCTTTGTGTGGGGTTGGCGACGTTGGTCGCCAAGAGTTGAAGAGACAAATCAGCCGACTGAGTCGACGATGTCGCGACGCGTCAGGCGCGTGCGAGGTGAGCGTTCGTGTCATTCACATGCATGAAATACCCACCTCCTTCAGGATTCTGCGATCGATGTTCGATCTCTCGCCAGCGTAGCTCGGCTCAGCGGGGCGTGCCCGACAAAACCGAGATCGCGTGGACATGGCCTAGTAGGTGCATCAACCGAGGAGGACTCAGGGGGCGATGAAGACCTTGCCCCTTGGATCGTCGAGGACGTCAGCAAGCGTCTGCACCACGTCGGCCAGTTGAACGGTTGCTCCGACATCGGTGTGCCAACGTCCGTCTGCAAACCGAGCTTGTACATCGGCAAAGACAGCAAACTTTTCCTCGACTGGCGTGTTGGTCATCCATGGGCTCAGCCAAAATCCGCGTATCTGCTTGAACAGGAAGATCAGATCGCCCGGATTCGACAGTGGCGGAGTCTCCGGGCTGAGCGATCCATAGATCAGCCACGTGCTGTTGCGGCCCATTGTGTTGAAGATCTTGGTGGAGGTTGCGTCGACAACGGCATCGATGAACATCTGCGGTTTGTGTTCGGCCATGGCCTCGGCGAGTTGGGCATCGAAGTCGTGGTGGGTCTGGTTCAGGATCGTGGTTGCCCCGAGGTCGGTCAGCAATTCGTCGTGCACATCCCGGCGCACGACCACCACTGACGCCAGTCCTGCATCTCGGGCGAGTGCGATGATGAACTTCGACACCTGGCTCGCGCCAGCGGTGAGCACCACCCCCGGTGATCCCGCTGCTCGCGCTTGCTCGAACATCGCGGCGGCGGTCAGGGGGTTCACGATGAAACCCGCAGCATCATTGTCGTTCACCGACTCGGGCATCGGGATACACATCGTTGCGTCGGTGATGGAGTGTGTGGCCCAGGTGCCCGAACCTGTTGGGGTGGCCACAAAACTGACGCGTTGTCCGACGAGGGACGTCGCGTAGGCGTCGGTTCCCGCAGCGACCACATGTCCGACTCCCTCGAATCCAGCCGCAGTTCCCTTCCGACGTGGCTGACCGTACTCACCCTTGAGAAAGTGCAAGTCAGAGGGATTGATGGTTGCGAGCGTCATCTCGATGAGGACTTGTGTCTCATCGAGCTCTGGTACCGCGACCTCACCGAGCTCGAGGTAGTCGTCGAATGAGTCGTACCGAATGTGGCCCTCGGGAGTCGATGTGTAACCGTCCTGTTTCTGGAGGAGGGCGGTGTACGTGTCGGGGATCGAGGTCATGGTCGAGACTAGGTCGAGAGTCGCCCCGTCACATGGCTGCGCCGAACGTCACGCTTGGTAGTTGGCCAAGACTTCTGCGAATCGTGTTTCGACCAGCTCGAGGAACACCGGGAGTCGACGAGGACGGATGCCGCAGAACTGAAGTGATCGAATGGTGGCGTCGTCCAGAGGGGTCGCATCTGTCGTGCCATCGGCGTGGGGGAGGTTCTCGGCAATCGCGTTCGCAGCGGCAACGGCATGGGTCAACGTGTCGGCGTTGCTGGAGACATCGTGGTGGCGAGTCACCGCTATCTGGACAGACATCGGGAATCCCCATCCACGCAGCACGGCGCCGCCGATTTCTCCGTGGTCGGCTCCGAGGATCTCTTGTTCGACCTCATGCAGCGGGCGATTCGACTGCGCCGCCGAGCTGACGATGAATTGGATCACCGATGGGGCCAGGCTCTCGGCGATGACGAGCTTTCCAACGTCGTGCAGGAGGGCTGCCGTCGAAGCCATCGCAGGGATTCTCATCGGCGATTGATGCGCGATCACCTCGGCAGAGATGGCTGCTGCGAGCGCGTGGTGCCACAGGGCATTTGCATCGAGTCCGTAGCCGGGAATGGCTGCGGACATACGGCCTTGCATGGCTCGTTTCATCGCCATGATGAGCACTTCGGAGGTGCCGAGCCGAGAGACCGCATCGGCCACGTTAGAGATCTCATAACGTGCGGCGGACACTGCTGAGTTGGCTCGACGGAGAAGATCCACCGTCAAGACCGGGTCGTAGCGGATGACGTCGGCAACCTCGACGAGGCTCGCGTCAGGGTCCGATGACAGTTCGAGCAAACGTGTGATCGACGCGGGAAGTGGGTCTATTCGCCCGGCTGCCTCGAAGATGTCATCTCGACTGAGTACTGCGCTGTTCGTGGTCACGTACGGTCCGCCTTTGTGAATTCCTGCCGTGGTGCAACCTTCGGTAGGAAACGTGCTCACACTGAGGGCGAATCGGTCCGAAACCACCTACCAATCTGGGCGGATCGAGATTGTCGCCGTCGGGGCATCGTGAGGAAGTGCGAGCACCTGGTGAACCTCGATGTCACCGCGTTCGAACGCGACGGCTGAACCCGCCATGTACAGGCGCCACACCATGGCTCGGCCGCGACCGATCTCGGTGATGGCCTCATCCCACGAGTTCTCGAGATTCGTCACCCAGGCGCGCAACGTGCGTGCGTAGTGGAGACGTAAAGACTCCATGTGACGCGCTTCGAATCCGTTCTCTTGCAGGGTGGTGATCGTTGCACCGAGCTCGTGCAGTTCGCCGTCGGGGAACACGTAGCGCTGGATGAAGCCCCCCTGACCGGCGGGCTCGCCGCGGGCCGCACGTCCAATTGCGTGATTGAGGAATCGGCCATCTGGAGCGAGGAGGTCGTGTACCTGCGCGAAGTATCCGGAAAGTTCTGCTGGGCCACCAACGTGTTCTGCCATCCCGATGGAGCTGATGGCATCGAACGGCCCGTCGTCGATGTCGCGATAGTCCTGTACGCGAATTTCGATCTGCTCGGTCAACCCGGCGTCGGCCACCCGTTTCTGAGCTCGTTCGGCCTGTTGACGGGAGATCGTCACTCCGACCGAATGCACGCCGTAGTTCTGGGCCGCGTGGAGGACCATGCTGCCCCAACCGCATCCGATGTCAAGGTGGCGCATGCCCGGCGTGAGGGCAAGTTTCCGACAGATCAGGTCGTGTTTGTTCTGTTGCGCAGTGAACAGCGCGTCCGACGACGACTGGAACACCGCACAGCTGTAGGTCATCGATCGGCCGAGGATCAAATCGTAGAACTCGTTGGAGACGTCGTAGTGGCTCGAGATCGCCTCGGCGTCGCGGGCGCGGCTGTGGAGGCGGCCCGTCAGACGGATTTCCTCCTCCGGGGGAGGCGGTGGTCCGATCTTCGCGAGATCGCGAACGCCCCGGACATCGAGCAACTCGAGAACGGGACGGAGAAGTTGTCGACGTTGGGTCGGTTTGGCGATTCGATCCTGTAGTTCGAAGAGTCCAAAGATGTCGCCCTCGACTTCGATGTCGCCAGCGATGATGGCGCGAGTGAACCCGAGTTCGGCTCCGCGACTCGCCACGATTCGACGCAGTGCCAATGGCGAGACGATGCGCACGGTGGTCGTGCTGGTCGACGGCCCAAGCGCGCTGCCGTCATAGGCAACGATGCGCACGGGCACGTCGTCTCCCAGTATTGGTCTCAAAAGTGTTGCGACATCCATTGGAACCCACCCCTATGGTCTGTGACTCGATCATCCCATGAGTCGACGAACGATAAAAATCTGCGCAGGCGGTTCCTTGTCGTTGGCCGACGTCAGACTTCGTACGCTCCCAAGACTTCTTGGAGCCGCGATTCGAGGGCAAGGACCACGTCGGGAATTTTCGACGTGACCACACCTGCGTGATTAAGCGACGACAGTGAGTTGTAGTCGAGTGTGATGTCGCGATGTTCTTGCAAAGGAAGAGTGAGCGCGAGGGCGTTGGCCGCAGCGATGACGTGCGACAACGTATCGGCGGACTCGGTGACGTTGTGGTGGTTGGTCAGCGCAATTTGGATCGACATCGGCATGTCCCACGATCGAACGACGATTGCACCAACCTCGCCATGGTCAACGCCAAGCGTCTCGCGTTCGATCACGTGGAGTGGTCGTCGATCATGTGCCGTGAGATAAGCGAGTTGTTCAGCGACCCCAGCCGGCAGGGCCTTTGCGATCACGAGCTTTCCGATGTCGTGCAACAGCGCTGCCGTGCTGGCATGTCCGGGAATTCGAATTGTCGAGACATCCGAAATGACCTCCGCCGCGATTGCCGACATGAGCGAGTGCCGCCAGAGTTCGTCCGCATCCATTCCGTAGGCCGGAAGTGCCACGGTCATCCGGCCCTGAATCGCGCGTTTCATGGCGAGTCCGAGGACCTCTGCTGTTCCCAGTCGCGCCACGGCGATCGAGACTTCCCCCACCGGATCTCGAACAGCGCTGCGAGCCGAATTTGCGAGTCGGAGCACGTCGACGGTCAACACGGGGTCGTATCTGATGACCTCGGCGAGGTCCGACATGCTCGAGGACGGATCGTTGGTCAGCCGAAGGAGACGGGTGACGCTGGCAGGCAATGGTTCTATACGACCTGCCGCTTCGATCAGCTCCTGTCGGGTGATCATCGTGTTCGTCTTGTTCAACACCATGGGCCTCACACCGTCCGTCGCCTACTGCCATCGACACGCGACGGGTATTTCTGAATCGCTTCATCGCTGCGATTCTGACGATGTCTGCGGGTCAGTCGGGAGGGGTGACCGCGCGATTGGACTCTGGGAATCTCGACGAGCGTGCGAACAGTCGAAGACGTGGCTCGTGTTCGGTGATGTCAATAACGTTTTTGTCTGTCGTGGCAGCGCTCCTGGTCGAGCCAGGCCGTGCCCGAAGCATCCGTGCACGCGCACGACGCGATCGGCGTGCCAAGTCGAGGACACTGCTTTCTTCACTCTGTCGGACGCTCTCCATGAGCCCTAGGGTACGAACACTCTTCGGACGGGGTCAGAGAACAATGGCCCAATTTCTCAACCCGCACATCGTGGTGGTGTGGCTGCTTCATTGGTGACAAGATCGAGACATGACGACCCAACATGAAGAGATCGACAGGACCCAAGAATGGGATGCGCTTCGTGCCACACATCTCAAACCGGCATCGGAGCGGCCGGCGTCGTCTGCTCGTGGCGTCCATCACCTCGCGCTGTTGTCGTCCGACGTCGACCGAACGATTTGCTTCTATCAAGACGTGCTCGGTTTCCCGCTGACCGAACTTTTCGAGAATCGCGATGCGCCGGGTTCGACGCACTTCTTCTTCGACATCGGACACGGCAATCTTCTTGGCTTCTTCGACTTTCCAACGCTCGATCTCGGTCCGTACGCCGAAGTGCTCGGGAGCATGCATCACCTTGCGATCTCGGTGACTCCAGAGAAACACGCTGAGCTGCGAAAGCGGCTTGCCGACAACGACGTACCGATCGACTTCGATTTCAAGACCTCGATCTACTTCGGTGGCCCCGACGGTGAGCGTCTCGAACTCATCGCCGATGATCTGGGCCAGATGTACGGAGCGGATGTGGCTTAGAGGTCCCACACCGCGTAGCTCAGCGTCGGGTCGCCGAAGGTATTGCTGTGCACCCGCACATTGTTCGTGCACGTCCCTGGTATCCAGACGTGGTTGGTTCCATCGTGCTGCGGGAACTGGTTGCCGAAGGACACCCTGTTGCCGTAAATCGCGTGGTCGCGACACGCCGGCGTGTAGCGGTAGTGATTGATCGTCAGTCCGGTCGCGGTCCACAAGCCGACGTTGCGGCCCCCGTAGATGACATTGTTCTTCACCACGAAGTTGTGTCCGCCGGCAACGTTGATGCCGACATGCCCGGGATCGACGATCACGTTCGCGACAACCCGAATGTGACCCGTCCCCAGACCGTCTCGCCCATCGCCGAGGATGATTGCGGTTCCACTTCCGCTCGGGCCGCCGTTACGTAGGTAGTTTCCGCGAACAACGATCGGGCTTGCTGCGGTCCCCGTCGTCGAGAAGAAGTTGATCATGTCCTCGAAGTTGCTCGCCCACGCCTTTCGGCCTTCGATGCGATTTCGGGTGATGCGGATGTCGGTGATCCGCCGAGCTCGGCTGATCTGAATCGCGTTTCGCCCTGGACTGAAGAAGTCGTTCCGATCGATGATCAGGTTCTTGGTCAGGTTGCCGGTGACGAGGATCGCTCGATTGCCGCCATCGTCACCTTTCGTGTTGCTTGCGACGTTTCGAATCTCGTTGTTGTAGATCTTCACGCCCGTGCTGTTCCGAATGTGGATCAGGTCGTTGTTCGATGTCTCCCTCGAGGCGTTGTTGGTGAGGAGGGAACCGACGATCACGATGTTCGACGAGCCGACGATGTTGATGATCTTTTGTTGCGCGATTTCTCCGGTGCGGTTTGTTGCGCAATTTCGAAGCGTCACGTTCCGAATCGTGATGTTGTGGGCACCTCGCAGCGACAGGCACGCCCCACCTGGATTGGTGATTACGACGTTCTCGAGTACGGCATTGGTTTGGCCGTCGAAGTCTTGGAAGCCGACCACACGACATGGCTCGATACATCCGTGCTTGCCGTTGTTCCCCGCCTTGGGGAAGGTCCTGCGGGGGTGTCTGGGTGCTGCAGCGCGTGGCAGCGCCGGGCGACCAGCGACCCCGATGTTGAACGTGGCAAAACCGTTACACGTGAGGGTTTCGGTTTTGAAAGTGCCTCGTTTCTTGCACGAGCCGCTGACGAACGCACCGAGTGTCACCACCGACGGGGCCTCGGTCTGGAACTGCGTGTCGTTCACGTGGATGCGATCGATCGTGACCGATCGGTCACCATTCGAGACCGACGCATCGTTCACGAAGTGCAGCGACAACGAGGTTTGTCCGATCGTCTTGGTCGTGCGGTAGTTGTACTCGCGCAGCTGTGTCGTCAGGGCGAATCGTTTGACCGTTCTGCCGTCGATGCGTAGTTCGAGTCGTTCCGCGCCCGTGCCGCCCTTGGCGAACAGGGCCACGTCGACGGACGAGCCTTGCTGGGCGACCGGCGAAGTCGTCGCAGCCGCTGCTTGATCTGGCTGAGCAACGGTGACAAGGGCGATCGACAAAATCGCCAGGAGAACGATCGCGACCGAACGACGCGAGATCTCAACGTAGGTTGGCACAACAACCACTTTCCACCACCAGCACCCGGCAGGCACCCTAGTCAAAGAAGGAAGACGTGGTTCGTGCGAGTCACGAACGGCGTCATTCCTCGTCGTCGGACGATGTTTCGGCGATGGGTTCGTCGTCAGCACTTCGCTCGCCGGGCGGGTCACCAGCCTCGTTGCCCGGTTCGGGCTCTGGAATGTCCTCTGGTGTGAGGTCCTCGATGCCGCCGGCCATCGCAAGTGCGGCCGCGAGCTGCGCGGAGCGTTCATAGACCAGCTTGAAGTAATGCGGTGATGCGGCGCCGTGCCCAGGCAGGGGCGGTGGGCCAAGCGAATTGACCACCGCCACCGCGTCCGGTGTCGATGTCTCGAATGCTTCGGGCGTTGGCACGCTGTCGAGGGTGCCCCAAAATGCGACCGGATCGAACTTCTTCTTGCTGCTCGATTGTGCCTTCTTGCGTTTCTTTCTGCTGCGTCCTGCATTCCCCGGTGGGTTGCTCATGAGCTCGCTCCAACGGGTTCGGCATTCGATGGTTCGTTGTCCTCGTCCATGCTCGACGTCTCCGAGTTGGTCTCCGCGTCCAGGAGGAGGTCGGGGTCGATACCGAGCGCAACCTGAAGCTGCTGGGCATCGAGATCGCCGATCGAACTCGACTTCGGCAGCACCAGATTGGCGATCTGACGTTTTCCGGCCACGATCTCTTCGACCCGCTCATCGACGGTGCCCGGGCACACGAGGCGATGGGCGATGACCGTCTTGGTTTGACCGATTCGCCAGGCGCGGTCACGGGCTTGATCTTCGACAGCGGGATTCCACCAGCGGTCGAACAGCACGACGTGGTTGGCAGCGGTCAGGTTGAGGCCAGTTCCGCCGGCCTTGAGCGACAGCACCAGTGCACCAGCGCCTTCGCCAGCCTGGAACTCTTCGATCATGCGGTCTCGAGCACCGCGTGCGAGGCCGCCGTGGTAACACTCGACATTCTTGCCAGTACGTTCGGTCAGATACCCCGCCAACGTTTCACCCCACGAGGCGAAGTGCGTGAAGATGAGCATCCTCTCATCGGAGGCAAACACGGAGTCCATGATCTCGTTGAGACGGGACAATTTGCCCGACCGACCTTCGAGAGGTTTGTCGTCGGGTTGGTAGTTGACCGGGTGGTTGCAGATTTGTTTGAGCGCCGTGATCGCAGCCAGGACCGCACCTTTGCGTTCGGGCGTGCCCGCTTCTCGTCCGCTGGTCTGGAGCACCAAGTTGTCGATGACCGCTTGGTACAGCCCGATCTGTTCGGTGGTCATCGCACAATGGTCGAGCTCGTCGATTCGGTCCGGGAGCTCGGCGGCGATCTCTGGTTCGGTCTTCGTGCGGCGATAGACGAGAATGCCGTTCAGCGCTTTGAGCGCATCTTCGCCATCCTTCGATCCGGACTTTCTATCGGGCGTGAGCTGGGCGATGAACTGGGGGCGTGAACCCACCAAGCCGGGGTTGACCCAATCCATGATCGCCCAGAGATCGCCGAGGCCGTTCTCGATTGGTGTACCGGTGAGCGCAACTCGTGTTCGTGCATCGAGTCGTCGGAGTTGTTGCGATGTCTCGGCGGCAGGATTTTTGATCGCCTGAGCTTCGTCGATGACAACTTTGCCCCACGAGATCTTGGCGAGCTGGTCCATGTCTCGGACTGCTGTTCCGTAGGTGGTGATGACGACGTCGACCGAGCCGAACTCTTTGCTGAGATTGCCTTTGGCGCGTGTCGCACCGTGATGGACGTGCACGGTCATGTCGGGTACGAACTTGTGTGCCTCGGCGGCCCAGTTGCCGACGACGGCTGGGGGAGCGATCACCAACCCAGGTCCGTGCTCTCGATTTGCGTACAACGCGGCCAGTGTCGTCGGTGTCTTTCCGAGGCCCATGTCGAGGGCCAGGCAGCCTCCGAGACCAGCGTCATCGAGGAAGTTCAGCCACGACAATGCGTCGGCCTGGTAGCTGCGTAGTTCGCCGTGGAATCCCTCAGGAGCGACGTCGGGATTTTCGGGCAGTTCGTTCATGCTGCGCAACAGGTCGGCTGCCCAACCGTTGCCGGCGATGCTGATTCCGCCGCCGAGTGGGCTGCCCTCGAGGCCCATGGCGTGGCGCAACATGTCGGCACCGCTCAGTTGGGTCTTGTCAGCTCGTTCGGCAAGCGCCGCGGCGGCTTCGGCCAGGTCGACCTGGTCGAGCTCGATCCAGTGCCCTCGCGAGCGGACCAAAGGGCGCGCCTGTGCGGCGAGTTTGGCGATATCGGCCGCCGTGAGCTCGACGTCGTCGAACATTGCCGACCAGCGCACGTTTGCGAGCTGCTGGGCGCCAACCACACTTTCTTCGGCATCCTCGGCGGTCAGTCGAAGCGATGGTGCTGTTCGTTTCCGTGAAAGCGGTGGCACTCGCACGTCGAAGCCCGCAGCGGAGAGAACCGGGCCGACCTCGGTCATGAGCTGCCACGCTTCTTCCTGGCTGAGAATCACTTCGCCACGTCGGCGACCACCCGGTCGAAGCAGGGCGGGGAAAAGGCGTTCCAGCCGCGACGCTTGATGTTCGAACAACCGGGAGCGATCTTTCGATGCCTCTGCGAGGACGACCTCGAAGGGTTCGAGCACTCCAGCCGACGACGTTGCGAGTACGGCGGCAAACCACGCATTCGATTCGTCCGGTGGGCTGAGCTGCACGGTGAGTTTCGGATTTTTCGTGCCGACGACCGGGGCGGACCATCGATCGATTCGGCGGGAGATCTCGGAGCCGGCAGAATCGGGTGCGGTGAAGGTCGACCCGTCGAGCCGTCCGAGAAATGCCTCGGCGATGTCGTTGCGATCTTTGACGTCCGGAGGTGGTGCCGGGACGTCGACCTGAGCCGCAGCCGTGTGCACGATCGTGTTGGTGATGTCGCCCAAGACCGCCGTGGTGAACGACAGTGGTTCTTGGCGCTGCTGACCGACCATTGCGGCACCAGGCACCGATGCGACCAGCGAGGCCAGAAGGTCCGAATCGATCAGACCGGGGAGCCATCGAACAGAGAACGTTCCGGCGTCACCCTTCTTTCCTCCGCGTCGAGATTGGCGGAGCTGAGGTGCCATGCGGCCCTGCGCAACCGCGGAGATCGCCGTTGCGGCAACGAGGCCCATCCAGCGGACGCTCGGCGCAATTCGATCATCGTTTGTGGGGCGGGCCTGTGCGACCAGCCACCCGAGGGCAGCATTGACCGGCGCCGTGAGGCAAGGAACCCGTTGGCCTGTTGGTATCCGAAGTGGGCTGCGGGTTTCCCAGTCGATTGCTCCGCCGCCCGTGGCCTCCAGGAGTTCCTTGATGACGTCGTCTTGTTCGTAGCGAGCGTCGTGCCCGGCCATCCATGCAACGAGCTGTCCGTCATTCCACGACAGCTGGAGTTGCGCCACACCCGTCTTTTCTCGAGGTGCTTGGGGTTGTTTGGGCGCCGGGGTCAACTCTTCCTCGGCCGGTGGGCCGAGGAGTTCGGTCAGGGCCTCGTCGATCCGGAAACACTCGTCGTCGAGATCGTTGAGGACATTCGCCCGCTCGGGACCGCGAACTGTTCGACGGGCTCGTTCGAGCGCAGCGTCAGCGTCGTCGAGCAGCCGCCAGAGGCTCCCCGCCCAGGCCTTGCGGTCCGCTTCGAGGATCTTGACTTGTGCGGGGGTGGCGAGACCGTCGAGATGCGCTTGTGCGATCAGGTCGAGCGCTTCAGGGTGCTCGGTGATAGTGATGGGATTTCTCCTAGGTGTGGTGCACCGCCGCCATGGACCCGCCATGGCTGCTGCACTCGTCAGGATGCTGAGGTGCGTCCGTTGTTTTCGATTGCACCGCTGAAACCGAACCGAAGTCAGGTGCTGAGCTGTGCTGTTCGGCTGGGATCCGATATCGATCGAATACCGCCTGCAGCTACCGACGAGTGGCATACACGTCTCGCTGTATGGATCACGATAGCGCAACGGGAACGAATCGCCGCAGTCACAACCGAGGTGTGCCTATCGGTTGGAGATGTGCGACCGTTGAGGCGAGGAGGTCGTGATGACCATTGGAAAGGTCCGACCGGCGGTCGCTTCGCTCGCAAGTTATCGGCCGGGAAAGGCAGCGAGCCAGGTCGAGGACGAACACCAGATCGAGGATGCGATCAAGCTGGCATCGAACGAGAACCCGTGGTCTCCGGTTTCGGGTGTGTTGCAGGCGATTACCGATGCGGCCATGGGAGTGAATCGGTATGCCGACAACAGCGCTGCGGACGTCCGTGCGGCGATCGCTCTGTGGCTCGGCGTCGACGGCGCGCGGGTCACGGTCGGGTGTGGCTCGAGTGGGTTGCTTCAACAGCTGTTCATCGCATACGTCGATCCGGGGGATGAGGTCGTGTTTCCGTGGCCATCGTTCGAGATCTATCCCGTGTTCTCGACGATTGCCGATGCGAACAAGGTGGCCGTACCGCTCGTCGATTTTGCGTCCGATCTGGACGCGGTGGCCAATGCGGTCACCGACCGAACGAAGCTCGTCATTCTGGCGACGCCGAACAATCCGACGGGTATGGCGACCCCGATGTCCGATGTTGCAACGCTGTTGAATGTGATTCCCGACGACGTCATCGTCGTCGTAGACGAGGCGTATCGAGAGTTCAGTGACCCCGAATTGGGAGATCCTGTTGTCGACCTCCTACCGCATCATGACAACGTGGTGGTTACCCGGACGTTTTCGAAGGCCTTCGGCCTGGCCGGGTTGCGTTCAGGATATGGCGTTGCGCACCCGGAGATCATCGACCAGCTCGACAAGGTTCGGCTGCCGTTCTCGGTGAACAACCTCGCGCAGGCGGGCATGCTGGCGGCGATCGAGCACGAGGCGGCGGCAATGGCCAACGTACAGACCCTTCTCCGCGAACGAACCCGTATGGTCGAGAGCCTTGACGCGGCCGGCGTGGTCCACGTTGCGTCGCAGGCCAACTTCATCTTCATTCCCACGGGTGACGCAACTGAGTCGATCGCGGTTGCCATGGAAAAACAAGGCGTCGTGACCCGACCGTTTCCCGGCTTCGGAATTCGAATCACGATTGGGTCGCCCGAGCAGAACAATCGCTGGCTCGCCGCGTTTCTCGCAGCGCAGCCCTGACGATCGATCGCACAATATGCTGCGCTCCTCAAGTACCGAGAGCCTCGGATCGACAATGATGGTCGCACCAGCAACCATCGAAAGACGGAGCATCACCATGGGAATTCAGTCGAACCTCGAGCAGTACGCAGAGAACGAAACGGGCGAGCAGTTCACCCGTCAGAACTCCAAACTGCTCAAGATCGAACTCGCTGCCGGTGGCGTACATGCCAAACGTGGCTCGATGGTGGCCTACCAAGGTGACGTGAAGTTCGAGAACAAAGGTTCTGGTGGATTCGGCAAGATGCTGAAGAAGGCCACCACAGGCGAAGGTGCCGACATGATGCATGCGACTGGCACCGGTGAGCTCTTCGTTGCCGACGACGCCAAGGACGTCCACATCATGTATCTCGACAACGATCGGATGTCGGTGAACGGCGGAAACATCTTGGCCTTCAACGAATCGATCTCGTGGGACATCAAACGTCTGAGCGGTGGTGCTGCGGGTGCAATGGCAGGCGGCCTCTACAACATGGAACTGTCGGGTACCGGGTTCGTCGCAATCACGACCGATGGCCCACCGGTCATGCTCGACGTCGCCAGCGCTCCCACGTTTGGTGACGCTCAGGCTGTGGTCATGTGGTCGGGTGGCGTGCAGATGAAGCTGAAGACCGACACCGGTGGTCTCAAGTCGATGGTCCGAGGCGGCAGCGGTGAGACCTTCCAGATGGCCTTCGGTGGTGAAGGGTTCGTGCTCGTGCAGCCATCGGAAGGTCGAGTCGGTGGCGGCAGTGACAGCGGTGGCGGCGGTGGTTTGCTCGGCGCCCTCGGCGGCTGAATTGTCGTCGGGACTTCATTGTCGTCGGGACTTCCGCCCGACATCCGCGGAACCGTTCGGCGCCCCCGGTTCAGCTGAATTGTCGTCGGGACTTCCGCCCGACATCCGCGGAACCGTTCGGCGGCTGAGTTGTTGTCGGGACTTCCGCCCGACATCCGCCTCGGTTCAGCCCGGCCGAGTCAGCGTTGGATGTCTGAAAGCGTGAATCCCATCGCGGTTGCGACCGGTTCGAAGTGGGAGCGGTTGTTCACCGGCGCACCGACCCCATCGAGCAGCCGGTTCATCATCTGAAAAGTGGCAGCGATTCCCGCCGCGCGTTCTGTTGCAACGGGTCCCATCCTGTCGAGCAATATTGTTCTCGCGTGCGACGGGTCGACCGTCGGGTCGAGGCCCATGGCGTCGGTGAAGGCCAACAACTCGGCCCCGCCATCGATGTTGGGAACGGTGCCTTCGCTCACGCTGCGAAGGTCGATGTCGATTCGTGCAGCTGCTCCACTCTCACGGAGGAAGTACGCATGGGACAGCAGTCAATAGAAACACTCGTTCAGATAGGAGGTCCGAGCAGCGATGTATTCGATCTGTACGCGTGTCAGATCGCCGTCGAGTGACCAGTCGTCGATCGACGTCATGTCGATGTACATCGCCTCGTGGATGTCGCGCAAGGCGGTTCCCTCGTCGGGCAGTGCGTCCAGCGTGCGAGGAGCCGACGCATTGCCGAGCATGGGAACCCAGCTGTCGGTGATGCGGGCGCGAGGTGCGATGTTGCCGGTTGGGAGCGCGGCGTCGACAGCGGGGAGACGAGGTGCAGCCGCTCCGATCCCTCGCATGTACCAATCGATGTTCGATAGTCGTGCGACAATCCCCACGACCTCGAGATACGACTCGAGCGTCATGCCGCGGCGCACGAAGTCCACAATCAGATCGTGCGTGATTCCTTCGGCATCGACGGCGAGCCAGAATGTGGCCACGCCCGACACGCCCGCACGTTCATCGGGTGCGTCGGCGCCGGCCCAGGCGCGTCGAGCCCCATCAACGACACCCAGCCTCGCCTGCGACGAGAGTGTGGGTCCGGCCGACACCAGTTGCGCCCACGCTCGTTCCACTGCTCTGCGGCGAATAGGGGCTGGCGGAAGCTCCGCTCCGATGAACACGGCGAAAGGCTAGTCCCGAAAACGAGAACGAGCCGACCGGATATTTCCGATCGGCTCGCTTTCGTGATTTGCCCTCGATCAGGTTGCTGATGCGTCCCGGATGCTCTGCACCGATGCGTCCAACATTGCATTGAACTCCTCGTCGGACTGTTGTGCGGAGAGGCCTTCGCTCAGCGCACGCGAGAAGCTCGCGATCATCTTGTTGTTGCGACTGAGTCGAGCATTGGCTTCGTCTCGGCTGTAGCCACCCGACAGGGCAACGACGCGCACGATCTGTGGGTGTGCGATGAGGTCGGCGTAAAAGTTGTCCGCCTCAGGAAGTGTGAGTTTCAGCATGATGTGCTCGTCGACAGACAAGTTGTTCGCATGCGTCATGAGAGAGTCCCGAAGCATTGCTTCGGCATCGGCCTTTTGTGGCGAGTGGATGTCGATCTCGGGTTCGATGATCGGAACGAGGCCGTGTCGGATGACCTGATAACCAACCTCGAACTGTTGTGCCACGATGGCATCGATACCGGCCTGGTTGGCCATCTTGATGACCGAGCGCATCTTGGTTCCGAACATGTTCTTGGCGACCGAGCGCTCGAGCAACGCATCGAGATCGGGCATTGGTTTCATCAGCTGCACGTCGTTCTCTTCGTCAGCGAGGCCTTTGTCGATCTTGAGGAAAGGAATGATGCCCTTTTGTTTCCACAGGTAGTCGCCGGTGTCCTGGCCTTCGACCTGGCGGTCCATGGTGTTCTCGAACAGAATCGCGCCGAGCACTCGTTCGCCGGTGAATGCCGGACTCGTCATGATGCGGGTGCGCATCTGGTGCACCTTCGCGTACATTTCTTCTTCGCCGGAGTATTCGTCTTCCCCGACTCCGTAGGCGAGAAGTGCCTTGGGGGTCGAGCCGCCACTCTGGTCGAGTGCGGCGATGAAGCCGGCTTCGGTCTGCATCTTTTGGAGTTGCTGTTCGTTCATGGAGCTCTCTGATCGTGTCGTGGGAGCGATGTGCTTCGTCAGCGTATGACGCCGACTCATGGCACGTCGTGAGACCAATAGACTAGATGTCGGGCCGATCGGACGGTTGTTCTGTGACGAACCTCTGTCGACACGGCGCTGTCACACCACCTCGTTAGGTTGTTCTACCTGCACTTCCCCTGTTTAAAACAATCCAGAATTGGAGATCGACGATGAACATCGTCGTGTTGCAGGGAACGTTGTCCAGCGAGCCGGTCGAACGCACGCTTGCGTCAGGCCACAACGTGATGAATTGGACTGTCGTCACGGAAACCCAGGACGGCAAACAGACCGTCCCGGTTCAATGGGACGACCCGAATCGTCGAGTGTGCGAGTTTGCCGAGGGCGACGACGTCGTCATCCTCGGACTGGTTCGCAACCGCTTCTTCAGAGCCGGAGGCAACCTCGTGCGGCGCACGGAGGTCGTCGGCGCCCACGTCGCAAAACCCTCACAACGTGCCACCGTCGGCCGTCTTCTCGATCGTGTGTGCAACGAGTTGTCCACCTGACAGCGGTCGATGGTGGGGGGTGACTGTACGGTCTCGGTGATGTCAGTCAATGATTCGAGGGCGACGGTTGTGGATGGGTCTGTCCGATGAGGTTCACCCCGCGAACCACACGCGTCCCGGTCTCCCCGATTGGCGTTCACGCCCACCTCCTTGCGTTGGTGCCCGTCGACCGACCACTTCTCGATCTCTCGCAGGGCGCACCAGGATTCCCTCCGGCGCCACAGGTCGTCGAGCGAATGGCAAGGGTCGCGCACGAGGTCGACGGCAGCCGATATACGCCGGTCCTTGGACTCGCCCACTTGCGGACGGCCTTCGCCACAGAGTTGTCGACGCTCTACAGCGCCAACATCGACGTCGCTGACGTGTGTATCACCGCGGGCTGCAACCAAGCGTTTGCCATGGTGGTCTCGACACTTTGTGAACCCGGCGATGAGGTCGTGTTGACGTTGCCGTACTACTTCAACCACGACATGTGGTTGTCGCTCGACGGCGAAACGGCTCGGTATCTCCGTCCGGCCGACGGGCTCAATCCAACCGTTGCCGACGCTGAGGCGTTGCTCGGCCCGAGTACTCGGGCGCTCGTGTTGGTCACCCCCGGGAATCCGACCGGTCACTCGCTGTCAGGCGAAGTCTTGGCGCAGTTTGCAACGATGGCCGCCGACAACGACATCGTGCTGATCGTTGACGAGACGTACCGCGCATTCGTCCCTGGGGGTGGCGCCCCACATCGACTTTTCGATGATCCATCGTGGAGGGATCATGTGGTGAGCTTGCATTCGTTCTCCAAGGATCTTGCGATTCCCGGGCAACGTGTCGGCGCGATCGTGGGTCGACCGGACCTCCTCGCAGAGGTCGCGAAACTCCTCGATTGTGTGACGATCTGCGCGCCACGAATCGGCCAGGAAGCGGCACATGCCGGCTTGACGGAGGCTCGCGACTGGCGCGATCGAAAGGTCGCCGAGATCGCAGCGAAGCAGGCACGATTCAGTCGTGTGATGGAGCAGAAACCAGGTGGATTCGAGCTGGTCTCCGCGGGCGCGTACTACGGATGGGTCCGTCACCCCTTCGTCGGCGAGCCGTCCGCTGACGTTGTCGAGCGTTTGCTCGTCGAACAGGGAGTGCTGACCATCCCCGGCACGGCGTTCATGCCCGACGATGAGGAGATGATCAGGTTCAGCTTCGCCAACGCCGACATCGATCGGCTCGACGAGCTTGCCGACCGGCTCGAAAATCTGTCAGCGGGCTGACAGCGAAAATCTGTCAGCGGGCCGACCGGCTCGAAAATCTGTCAGCGGGCTGACAGCGAAAATCTGTCAGCGGGCGCCTTCGAGGGGGGTTGCGTCGGGGACGACCCAGTCTGTGGGCATCTTGGAGAAGTCGAAGAATGGTTCGAGGTCACCCTGCTCGACAGCTTCGGCGACCTGGTCGTAGAAACCTTTTCCGGTTTCTTTTGCGAAGGTGATGGCCACATCGATTGCACGTTCGGCGTTCGGGCGTTCCACGTACTCGGGAAACGTGGAGACGTCGGCCGAACCTTCTTCGTAGCCGCGAGCAAACATCTGCTTCAGCACGCCGAATCCGTCGTTGCGCACCAGCGTTTCACCACGTGGAGTTCCACCCATGGCCTTCATGTGGGTTTGGAAGGCTTCGAGGTCGTAGGTGTCGTAGGCGACGTGTTGCACGGAGTGATCTCCGTGCCGGTTCACGAACGCCGAGACCTGTGAGGTCTTGGCCCGATCGATTCCCTCGATCAGCGCGACACCGAATTCGCCGTAGTCGATGCACCAGATCTTCATCGAGTCATCGGCGTCATCGGGGCGAACGTCGTCGATTCGGTTGATGAGGCGTCCACCTTCGACCTCGATGTGGAACCAGGCCCACTTCTCGATCGTTCCGCTCTTGCAGGCGTAGGTGACGTGATCGACTCGCTTCAGGTGCGACATACGGAAACTCCTCAAACAAATTGGTTCGTATTCTCCAACCACTGAACCATTTCGGTGACAATTTGCAAGAGCGTTGTTCAAACTGTTCAAAGGGGTCTGACCTCTTCGTGTAATCTGTTCAATTACGAGATGTTCTCGAGAGGATGATTGATGAATTTGCCCAGCAAGCTCGATCACGCCGATCAGCGGCTGGTCGCCGCGATGCGACGCCAACCACGGGCGTCGATAACAACACTTGCTCGCATGACCGGGTTGGCGCGAGGCACGGTGCAGACGCGTCTGTCTCGACTCGAGGAACGCGGGGCAGTCACGGGTCACGGGCCCGACCTCGCGGCGACGGTCATCGGGTACTCGGTGGTCGCCTTCGTCACCCTGTCGATCAATCAGGGGGGCCATGACGCACTGGTCGCACGACTCTCCAGCGTTCCCGAGGTTCTCGAGGTCCATGTGATCACCGGTTCAGGCGACCTGCTCTGTCGTCTCGCAGCCCAATCGAACGACCACCTCCATGAACTCATTCAACTTGTCGTCGCCATGCCCGAAGTCAGCCGAACCGACACGCAGCTCGCATTGAGCAGTCCTGTCGTGCGCACGCTCGCCGACCTCATCGTTTCTCGCACTACGACGTAGAAGACGTTGCAATAACAACGTTCGGCGAGATGTCAATGTCCGTTGGTGCCTGGGCTTTAGGATTTGACTAGAGAAGGCGGTCGCTGAGTTGATCGAGTTGCTCGATGCCGAGCTGATGCATCGTCGCCACGAGACCCTCGCGCAGAATGTTAAACGCGTGGGTCGCGCCGTCTTCACCCAGGGCGCCCAAACCAAACATGAACGGTCGACCTGCGAATACGAACGACGCACCGAGCGCGAGCGCTCGAGCAACGTCGACCCCGTCGCGAATCCCCGAATCGAACAGCACCGGCACCTCTGCGCCCACACGCTCGACGATGTGGGGGAGCGCTGACACCGAAGCCACCGCGGCATCGAGCTGGCGGCCGCCATGGTTTGAGACGTACACGGCGTCGGCACCGAGGTCGACACAACGAGCAGCGTCCCCGGCGTCGAGGATTCCTTTGACGACCAGTGGGCCGTCCCAGATCGTGCGAAGTTCGCGAAGGTACTCCCAGGACAAGGTTCCGCCGAGGCTGGCTCCGACGAATCCGGCGGTCTGACGCAACGTCGCCGCATCGACGTAGGGCTCGAGCACTCGGAAACGAGGCAGTCCGTTGCGCAGCACCCCCAGCGACCACGCTGGCCGGGCGACACTCTGTGCGATCAGACGTGGATCGATCTTTGGTGGCACACGGATACGGGCTTTGCGTTGTCTCTCTCGTCGGCTCGGTGACGGCACGTCGGCGGTGACCACCAGTGTCGTGAACCCCGATGCCCTCGCGCGCTCGAGAAGATCGTCTCGAACGGTCAGGTCACGTGGCGGGTACAGCTGAAACCACCCCATCCCGTCGGCGGTTGGGCCGGCGACCTCGGGTGTCTCGGTCGCGACCGTGCTGAGGACGTAGGGAATTCGAGCCTTTGCAGCGGTTCGTGCCAACGCGGTGTCTGCGCCTGGCCAGATGAGCCCGGTCAGTCCCACCGGAGCAATGCCGATCGGCGCGCTGTAGGTCGTCCCGAACAACGTCGTTTCCGTCGATGGATCCAGCGGACCCTTCATCACTTCTTGACGGAGAATCACCTCTTGTAGCGCTGCGATGTTTCGGTCACGTGCGAGGTCGAGCCCGGTGCCCGCGGTCAGGTATTCCCACGCGAAGCCGGGGATGCGTCGCCGTGCTCGCCGCTCCAGATCGGAGATCGCTGGATAGTCGTCCATCACCGACGCGCGCATGGTGGGAAGTGTCGCGCAGAACGTTCTAGTTTGTCGCCATGATGCTGAACCACGGACGTGACATCGTCTCGATTCCGGGCCCGTCGATCTTGCCGGATCGTGTACGCACAGCGTTGGCTCGACCGATGCCGAACATCTACAGCGGTGACCTGCTCGAGGTCTCGGATCGTCTGCTCGGACGCCTGCCAGGCATCGCCCGAACTGAAGGCCACCCCTTCGTCATCACCTCGAACGGCCACGGTGCATGGCAGATGGCCATCGCGAACACGCTTGTGCCCGGCGACAAGGTCCTCGTCCTCGAGTCCGGACGATTCGCACGTCTGTGGGGCGAATACGCAGCGATGGCGGGCGTCGATGTCGAGACCCTCGACGGGGACTATCGGTCGCCGGTCGACCCCGAGAGGGTGCACGACCGGTTGCTTCGAGACGACGGTTCGATCGCCGCGGTCTTGGTCGCACATACCGACACCAGCAGCTCGGTGCGCAATGACCTGCTGGCGATTCGTGCGGCAATCGACGAGGCAGGACATCGGGCGTTGCTCATGGTCGACTGCATCGCCTCGATTGCATGCGATCAATTCGAGATGGATGCCTGGAGGGTCGATGTGGCGGTGTCAGCATCGCAGAAGGGGTTGATGTGCCCGCCAGGTCTCGCACTGGTCTGGGCGGGAGATCGCGCCGTCGAGCGGTTTCGCTCGTTGCCTCTCGATCGGCCACGGGTGGCGTACTTCGACTGGGAAAACCGACTTGTTCCTCGCGCCTTCTACGACACCTACGCCGGAACACCACCTGTCGCGCACTTGTACGCACTGGATGCCGCGCTCGATTTGATCGATGAGGAGGGTGGCCTCGACAAGGTATGGGCACGACATGTGGTGCTCGCCGGAGCGGTGCGCGCTGCTGTCGAGGCATGGTCGACACCGGGCGGCATCAGCTTCAATGTCGAGAGCGAGGATCATCGCTCCAACGCAGTGACCAGTGTGTTGACCGGCGAGATCGATGCGGCCCGTCTGTCGAACTTCTGTCAGGACGAACTCGGGGTGACCTTGGGGATCGGTGTCGCAAACGCTCCCGACCGGTCGTTTCGTCTTGGACACATGGGACACCTGAACCCCCACATGATCCTTGGAACCATCGGTGCAGTCGAGACGGCGCTCGTGACGATGAACGCTCCGTTCGCTGATTCGGGAGTCGCCGCCGCTGCCGAGGTGATCGGCCGTTCTTCTTTCACGACGCGCTGAGCACCGATCGGCGCTGTGTCGATTCCTGAGCCCGAGCTGAGCGGCAGGTAACGTTCGATTCTCATGGTTGCCGAGATCGACATCGCTCCCAAACCTGCAGGGATTTATCGAATCGCTGTCTGGACCGTGGGGCCGTCGATCGAACGGCGATATCCAAAACTCGAATCGCTCGATGCCGATGTGGTCGTTGCGGCGCGCTCGGGCAACGAGATACGTCTGCACAAGGCCAAGAGGACTGCACACTCGTCGATGGCATGGGTTGGTCGGCACGCCCAGCGCGGTCTCGCTGTGCTCGCCTTCCCGCCGACGTTTGTCAAACTCGACGGCGGCGCCTGGGATCAACGACTCGAATGGGTCGCACCTATCACGATCACCGGACCAGTCGCACACAACCTGCTCGCGGTCTGGGCCCTGAACGAGAAGGCACAGGTCAAGTTCAAGTCGAACCCCCAGGCCTCACAACCGATTCAGATGATGCGGCTCTATCAAAAGACGCTCAAACTCCCGACGGTTGTGGCGGGCGACTTCAACAACAATCCGATCTTTCATCGCAATGATCCGAACTGGGACATGCTCGAGCTAATTGCACTACTCGAAACCCAGGGTCTCGTCAGTGCGTATCACACGTTCAACGACCTCGAGCACGGTGATCCCCGGGAACAACCGACCCGGTTTCGTCCGGATGCGATCGTCGAAACCGCGGCGCATCACGTGGATTATTGTTTCATCCCGACCGAGTGGTTGCCAGCGCTTCGCAATGTGGAGCTCGGTGACCCAGGCGCGTGGTTCACGATCGTCCGAGCCGAGGAGCATGTGCCGCTGGTCGTCGATTTCGATTTGCCGATGCTCCAAGAGATCATCGCGTCGATGCGAAAGAAGGCTCGTTCACGCTGAGAGCACGGTCGTGCCCGCTGCCTGCCCCGAGTTGAAGGCTCCCTCGACCTTGGGCCCAGCGAAGGCATCCCCGGCCAGAACGAGCAGGCCAGGATCTTCTCGGACGATGACACACGGATCGGGATGTGGGATGCGGGGCCCTGCGTACTTCCACTTCTTCAGTTGCGCGTCGATGATCGCTGCATCGCCGATCCAGGGTTGCGCCTGGACAAGGAGATCAGCGATGACATCGTCGGACGGGTCGTCCCAGCGAGCAGCGGTGACCGTGCCGTTGACATGGAAGGTCAGCGCCGGGCTGGCACTCAGGCCCTTCTGTTGGTTGTCAGCAATGAATGTGAAGAGGTCGTCCTCGGTCTGTTGAACCCCGCCCGGCGGCGGAACCGCGCTGGCGTTGTCCAGCGTGACCATCAGTGCGAGCGTGGGTTTGTACGTGATCGACTGCAACTGCGATTCGAGGATCGGGTCGAGATCGATGTCACCGTTCTCGAAGAGTTCGAGCGCCTGGGGAACCGGAGCGGTCACGATCACATCTGTTGCCTCGAGTGGGATACCGGAATGACGCTGAAGTCGCCAGCCAGAGTCATGGGTCGAGATCGCGTCGATGCGGGTGTCGGTCATGATCGTTCCGCCGGCACCCTCGACGCGGGCGGCCAACCATTTCGCGAAGGCGTTCATGCCGTTGGTTCCTCGATACCGCGGAAAACCATCCTCGGAGTCGAAGCCGTAGCACCAGACGTCGATCACACCATCGCTGAGTGCGTCGGCGACGACCGAACGAAACGCATCACCTCGAACCGTGAAGAACTGCGCGCCATGGTCGAGGGTCGCGGAATCGATCCGTCGGGTCGCGAGCCGTCCGCCAACTCCTCGACCTTTGTCGACGACGGTCACCGAATGGCCATCGTCGAGCAGAACCTGTGCCGCAGCAAGTCCGGCGAGGCCAGCACCGAGGACGACTACTACACGTCGGGGCTTCCGCCCGACATCCGCGTCCGCTCCGGCCAGCTTCCGCCCGACATCCGCGTCCGCTCCGGCCAGCTT
>RCMY010002516.1_pt1 | contig 25813 bp, 31 predicted proteins | sample 2041341 | NCBI WGS metagenome assembly RCMY01 (sample SAMN09708234, study PRJNA481090) | Marine sediment metagenome, whole genome shotgun sequencing project.
ACCACCGGCGAAATGACCGTTGACGGCTTCGACAAACCGATCACGTTGAAAGTCAAACTGACCATCCACGCGGACAAAATCGTCACCGATTTCACAGGCACCTCTGGCGTCGACAAAAAGGGAATCAACTGCCCACTGGTCTACGCAAAAGCCTACGCCTGCTACGCGCTCAAGGTCGCAATCGCGCCCGAAATCCCCAACAACGCGGCGTCCCTTGCACCGTTCGAGGTTACAGCCCCCGAAGGCACAATCGTCAACGCAGTGCATCCCGCGCCCGTGGCCCTGCGGCACATCGTCGGCCATTTCGTCCCTGATGTGGTCTTCAACGCATTCGACAAAATCATACCCGATCTGGTGCCCGCAGAAGGGGCCGGCTGCCTGTGCAATTTCCAAGTCTCGCTTCGCCCGCGCACCGACGCAAAAGCACCAGATGATGCCGTGCGATCCGAAGTCCTCACCTTTAACTCAGGCGGATCAGGCGCACGCCCCCAACACGACGGCTTAAACGCCACCGCCTTCCCGTCAGGCGTGATGACCATGCCCGTCGAGGCAACCGAACACGCAGGTCCCGTCATCATCTGGCGCAAAGAGCTGCGACCCGACAGTGGTGGCGCAGGTCAACAACGCGGCGGCTTGGGTCAATTCATGGAGGTCGGCGCGCGCGACGGACACGAATTCGACCTGCAAGCCATGTTCGACCGCGTGGATCATCCAGCACTCGGGCGGCGCGGCGGCGGCGCAGGCGCACCCACAACAATCGCCCAAGATGACGGCGTCCAGATGCGCGGCAAAGGCAAACAATTCGTGGCCCACGGACGGCGCGTTCAAATGGCATTTCCGGGCGGCGCAGGCTATGGCGATCCCGCATTGCGCGCCAAATCCAGCGTGATGCGCGACCTTGCACGCGGGTATATTTCCGAGGCAACGGCACGGCGGGACTACGCCCTGAGCGATGCCGAAGTCGCCACCGTCAACGCAGCCATCGCAGATGGGCAAGATCTATGAACCTCGCCCCCAACCGCTTTACCCACGCGATTGCTGCGGGCGAAAAACAAATCGGCATCTGGGCCAGCCTCGCCAATAACTTCGCCGCCGAAGTCATTGCCAGCGCAGGTTTTGACTGGGCGCTGATCGACATGGAGCACTCGCCCGCCAGCTTTCAGGACGTACTAGGACAATTGCAAACCTTTGCAGCCAGCGGCACCACGGCAATCGTGCGGCCCGACTGGAATGACCCCGTGGCGGTCAAACGGTTGCTCGATCTTGGCGCACCAGGGTTGCTTTTTCCCATGATCCAATCGGTCGAAGACGCTGCGATCGCCGTTGCCTCAACGCGCTACCCACCGCGCGGCACACGGGGGTTTTCGGGATCAACACGCGCGACAAAATACGGACGCATCACCGATTACACCGCGCGGATCGAGAGCGAAACAACCGTCATCCTACAATTGGAAACCGCCCATGCAATCGGGCTTGCGGTCGAAATCGGCACCTTGGACGGTGCATCGGGTATCTTCTTTGGACCCGCCGACATCGCCGCCGATATCGGAATTGTGGGCCAACCGTTGCACCCCGATGTCTGGGACTTGATCCGTCCCGCTGCGGCGAAACTAATCGCGCTCGGCGTGCCCGTTGGGACACTGGTGAACGACCCCGATTTCGCGGCAAAACTTCTCAACGAAGGCTTCACGTTTGTTGCCGCAGCAACCGACACCAGCCTGCTGGCACGGGCCGCAGACAGCGCCTTAGCGCAGGTCAAAACCCACCTTAAGACGCCTTGGAATATAACGCGGATTTGATGCGGTATGTGTCAAATACGTTGGCAACCAAGCGCGCAACATGGCGGGCATGTTCAGTGATTTCAAACCCATTCTCGGTGCGCCGTGTCACGACCTCAAACCGCTCTAACGCCTTGTCCAAATCAGGGATCAACCCATCTACCAAATCGCCATAGATGCCACGCAACTCCACCAGATCAACTTTGAAGTCGCACATAATCATCTCAATCAGACGCGCGCGCATTTGATCAATCGTCGTCATCGCAATCCCGCGCGCACCCGACAAACGGCCTGCCTCAATACGCTCGATATAAGCAGCCGTCGCAGCAGCGTTCTGAACATAACCATCCGCAAATCGCGAAATCGACGACGCCCCAATCCCGATCAGGGTTGGACAACTATCCACGGTGTATCCTTGGAAGTTACGGCGCAACTCACCTGCCTTGGCAGCCTTTGCAAGCGTATCCGTTGGCTTGGCAAAATGGTCGATACCAATCTCGGCCATACCTGCGCCAACAAAACGCGCCGTCGCCATTTCAGACAGATCATGGCGGGCGTAATCATCAGGCAAGGTCTCTTCCTTGATCAACTTTTGACGCTTGGCCATATGCGGCACATGTGCGTAGCCAAACAGCGCGATGCGGTCGGGATCAAGGCTCAACACCTGATCAATCGACGCATCCATTTTCGAGAGCGTTTGGTGTGGCAACCCGTAAACCAAATCGGCATTCAACGAATGAATGCCCGATTTACGCAGCAGATCAACGCAGGTTTTCGTCTGCTCAAAGCTCTGATGACGACCAATCGCATCCTGCACATCGGGCGCAAAATCCTGAATACCAATGCTGGCGCGGGTCATGCCTGCGTCGGCCAATGCTGCGATCTTGTCCGCATCAACCATCGTCGGGTCGATTTCAACCGAGAACTCAAATTCGTCCGCAGGCGGGATCACGTCCATAATCGCTGCGGCCAGCTCGCGGATCAAATCAGGGGGTAAAATTGTCGGTGTACCACCGCCCCAATGCAGCCGCCCCATTTGCAATCCGTATGGACGCAGGTGACGCAATTGCGCCAACTCTTGCTTCACCACGTCAAGGTAGTGAAGAACGGGCGACAACGTTGTGGTGCCTTGCGTGCGACACGCGCAGAACCAGCACAGACGCTCACAAAACGGAATGTGAACATAAACCGAAACCGGCTCGGAAGGGTCGAGCCCGCGCACACGGCTTTCTTGGAAATCAACACCTGTTTCAGGCGAAAACGCCGTTGCAGGAGGATAGCTGGTATAGCGCGGAACCCGCGCATCAAAAAGGCCGAGAGCGGCAAGCGATGCATGTTTCATAACGCATGTTTACTGCCCGTCGCTTTCACCGACTTTGATATAGGACAAACCCCAAAAACAAAAACGCCCACCGCAAAGGGTGAGCGTTTCCGAAAACATTTGGTGGTCGGCTTAGCGACGCAAACCCAAACGCTTGATCAGGTCCTGATAACGGGCCTCATCCTTGGCGCGAGCGTAATCCAAAAGCTTACGACGCAGAGCAACCATTTTCAAAAGGCCACGACGACCGTGGTTATCTTTCTTGTGGGTTTTGAAGTGCTCGGTCAGTGTCGCAATGCGCGACGAAAGGATAGCAACCTGAACTTCGGGTGAACCAGTGTCACCTTCCTTCAGTGCAAATTCCTTCATCAGGCGTGATTTTTCTTCAGCAGTAATCGACATCGGGGTCTCCTTGTCTAAGGGTTAATGGCGCGATCCGGGATGTCGTCCAGAAAAGCCCGTGGAGTATCCGAACGGAGATTCTCCGCGCAGATGCGTGCGTTTAAGTCAATTTGCACAAAAATGAAAGCGTTTTGTCACGCGGCGGTCAGCACGATTGGGACACTAGCCAAATCAAGCGCGGTGAATCCGGCAAAGGTTGCAACGGCAGTATCATCAGCCATAAGCAAAACGCCGTCATCATTGTCGATGAATTGCAAAACAGGTTCGCCACCCGCCACATCATAGGCAATCTCGATGGTATCGTCGTCGGGGTTAAAGTCGTCAACAAATGCGCCGCTATCCGCCTCAAGCACAAAAGTATCCGCACCGTCGCCACCGTTCAAATTGTCGCCAATACCCGATAGCAAAATATCATCACCCGCGCCGCCATTCAGAAAATCATGACTGTCATCGTCGCGTCCATCCAGCAGATCATCGCCAGATCCGCCAAACAGCACATCTTCGCCATTGCCACCAATGAGCGTATCATTGCCAAGCGACCCAAGCAGCGCGTCATTGCCATCGCCACCATTCAAAACATCGGTGCCATCGCCGCCATTTAGGGCGTCATCGCCATCGCCGCCGTCCAGAACATCATCGCCAACATGGCCAAAAATATCATCGTTGCCAGCCGCACCATTCACAATGTCATCGCCACGACCGCCGTGCAACTCGTCGTCACCACTACCGCCATCAATGCTATCGTTACCATCTTCACCGCTGACAAGATCATTGCCCGAACCTGTCGAGAGGTAATCATCGTCGGGACTCGCAAACAAAACCATGTTCTCGTCTACCGGTTCGGCCTCGGCCTCCGGCTCAAGCTCGGCTTGACCAGAATCGGAATCTCCCAACAACTGATCAATTGTTATCATTTCAGATGTTTCTTCATCCTGCGATGCCTTTGCATCGGCTGCATCCTGCTCCGCTACGCTGTCCTCATCAAAGTCAGCGCCAGTCAACATGACCGCAGAGAGTGCCAAACTAAATAATCCAAGAATCGCAAACATTGTTTATGTTCCGCATATTAGGTCACCCCGACCACATTTATGCTTATGGAATAACACAAAACCCGTCACCAATGTGCTAATTCCCGCAAGAAGGTTAATGCCCCCGCAAGTCGAAAGACTACGGCGCGTCCCACCGCACCGGTTGCTGCGTATATTTGATATATAGCGGATGCTTGGGATGCCCGTCTTTGGTCAAACCAAGCGTATAAAGCGGCTGCTGCGTCTGGCGCAAAATCGCGGCAACCTGCGGACCGCGATCCAGATGCACCCCGTGCGTACCCCACGCTGCAATCACCGTATCAGCCCATTCAACACCCTCTAAAATCGTGGCATCATTGGCGGGGCCAATCGGCTCATCCGCCGCGCGCATCTTACGTGGATCAGTATCGCGCCACGCAAAAATATTGGTCACCCGAAACGCGCCGAACCCCAAGGCGCGCGAGCGCCGCTCACAGCGCTCAACCGTTGGATCGTTCTGCATCTCTGTCGCGGTCGACGGGTTCAACATCACAAACAACGCACGCTTGCCGCCCTCATCCCACACGCGGGTCAAGGCATAACGATACCTCTCGCAATCCGAATAAATCGCAGTGGACTTCGACAACATCGTATCATTGTGGCGCGTAATCATAAGGGCAACCTAACCCATCACTCGGGCCGCACAAACACACGGCTCGGATGCAACTCACCACTGCGATAATTGCCAACTGCAACCGCTTGCCCGTCATGGCTTGCCCAGACCTCTTGGTCATAGTCCAAACCACTGGCAAACACCGTCGCGGCATTGCCATTACGCAACTTGGTCAGGCTCGACGCAGGACAGGTCACCTGCTCCAGATCGCTCAATCCCACCTCCAACGGCAAAATAACCGCATCCAGTTCTGGCGTCTTCGCCAGCGCATCGACCTGATCCAGCGTCACGCCATCTTTCACATCAAACGGTCCCGACCAAATGCGCCGCAGCTGCAAAACATGCCCATAACAGCCCAGCGCCGCCCCCAAATCGCGGGCAATCGCGCGGACATACCCACCCTTGCCACAGGTCATTTCCAGCTCAACATGATCCGCGTCAGGGCGACTAGTCAACAGCAACTCTTCGACCCACAATTCGCGGGCAGCCAGCTCCATCGCTTCACCCTCGCGGGCTTTCTTATAGGCACGCACCCCGTCAATCTTAACAGCGGAAAACTGCGGCGGGACCTGCATCACGTCACCCACAAACGCAGACAACGCGGCCTTGATCTCGTCATCCGTCGGACGCAGATCAGAGGTCAAAATCACCTCGCCCTCGGCATCATCGGTATTGGTCGCCTGCCCCAAACGCACCGTAAACGTGTAACACTTCAAGGCATCGGTAATGAACGGCACCGTCTTGGTGGCCTCGCCCAGCGCTATCGCCAAAACACCCGTCGCCTCGGGATCAAGCGTGCCAGCGTGCCCCGCCTTATTGGCATTCAGCGCCCATTTCACCTTGTTCACCACAGACGTCGACGTGATGCCCGCAGGCTTATCAATCACCAACCACCCCGATAAATCGCGGCCTTTGCGTTTACGTCCCATATGTCACCTAATTTTCACTATTTGTTGGGCAGCTATCCGCGCCCGCGCGCCCCGTCAACTCATCGTCAACTATTCGACGACGCCAACAATCGGCCCAAGCCTGAATCCTAGATCAGAACGACCCAGTTCAGGCGCATATAACCGCGACACCTTACCATCAAAATAAAGCGCATTCGGCGTTTTCAAAACATCCCGAAACAAACTGCCAAACTCATAAAACGTAACCAAACTATTCGAGATCGCAAACACAGCAGTCTGCCCATCGGCACTCGCACCAACACCATTGCGAATATACCGCGAGGTGCCGTTTTTCAAAAACCGCGGATGCAGCGCACCATCAATCACCAACATCGGCCCTGACTGCGTAGCATCGCGACATGCTGGCGCCTCATCCACAAAATCCAGCGTCTCATAAACCTGCGCACTCTCGTCATTCACGCAAAACACACCGTTCGGCAGTAGTCCAAAATTGCCCGGACCGGCACTCGGGACCACGCGCATGAGCTCCACACCGTCCTGCACGTAATGCCCAACAGGGGCGCGATCTTCATGATACATGCCCGCATTCATGCCAAACGACAGGGCTTTACCCTCCAGCACAGCATTCACATTCGCAAAATTGCCCAAAATATTGCCGTCCGCATCGCGCAAAAATAAACGCAAATCCTCGGACCCCACATCAACCGTGCAGACCGTAAAACTATTGCCCTTTGACGTGATATCTTCGCAGGTTACCGCCGCGACCGGGCTAGCCCAGATCAACGCCAGTAAGGCAAACCGCTTCACTCGTCCAAGTCCTGCTTCACATGACTTTCGGCCAATAACGCAGCAGTCGCATCCATCTGGTCAAACGTGCCGTCAATCTCGAACCGCAGCTCGGGCGCATGCTTCATAGAGCCGCCCTTGACCACCAAATGCCTGATCTCGTGCCGGTTTTGACGCAGCGCCAACAGCGCCTCGTTCTTTTGCTCGCCACCCAAAGGCAGCACAAATGCCGTCGCAATGCGCAGGTCGGGCGACATGCGCACCTCGCCCACGGTAATCATAAAGCGGGATAATTCGGGGTCATGCACTTCGCCACGCTGCAAAATCGCGGACAGATCCCTGCGGATCATCTCCCCGACCTTCAACATACGCTGCGTGGGCGCGCGCCCGTCTCTTGATGTATTTTTAGCCATTCACCCCATGTAATGCGTCACGGCGAATTTGCCAAGCGGCGGCGCAGCAAAAACCAGTCACGCAATTTCCATCCAAGGGTTTGTCAGGCGGACCAACGCAGGTTAAGAGGTGCGTGCAGCCACTATCGGCTGGATCGGACCCCAGCCATGACCAATGACACCCTCTCCCGCGACAATCTGATCGGCAGCCTTTGGATGATCGTGGCCATGGCAATCTTCGCCGTCGAAGACTCGCTGATCAAAGTCGTCTCAACCACCCTGCCGATGGGGCAAATCATGGTCATCTTCGGGACCGTCGGTGCCGTCATCTTCGCGCTCATCGCACGCTTCAAAAACGAGGCCATCTTAAACCCCGACGTGCTCTCCAAACCGATGCGCATCCGTGTGTTCTTCGAGGTCTTCGGGCGGCTGTTCTACTTCCTCGCCCTCGCGCTGATCCCGCTCTCGGCGGCCACCGTCATCCTGCAAGCGACCCCCTTGGTCGTCGTCGCAGGGGCCGCCATCGTGTTCGGCGAAAACGTCGGCTGGCGACGCTGGACGGCAATCTTCATCGGCCTCGCAGGGGTGCTGACAATCATCCAACCGGGGGCCGACAGCTTCTCACCACTCTCGATCCTCGCCGTGATCGGCATGCTCGGCTTCGCAGGTCGCGATCTGGCCAGCCGCGCCGCACCCAAATCACTCAGCGCGACAATCCTAGGGCTCTACGGGTTCCTCGCGGTGGTCGTGGCAGGTTGCGCATACGCACTCTGGGACGGCAGCGCATTTGCGATCCCAACCACACAAACCAGCCTCTCACTGGCCGGCGCAATCATCGCAGGCGTCACAGCCTACACCTGCCTGATGATTGCCATGCGCACAGGCGAAGTCGCCACAGTCACCCCGTTCCGCTACACAAGGCTGATCTTTGGCATCGCCCTCGGCGTCCTCATCTTCAAAGAGGAAATCAGCGCGGCCATGGTCGCAGGCTCCGCGCTGATCGTCATCTCAGGCCTGTTCATCCTGTGGCAATCAAAACGGGTTAAGCGCTTAGCTCGTCAAAACATTCCAACGCCTTAGACGCATACATCATCCCGGGTCCACCACCCATCTGAATAGCCATCGCCAACACATCGGACACTTCCGCGCGCGTGGCCTCGGCCTTAATCAACGCCGCCACATGCAACGTGATACAAGGCTCGCAGCGAATAACAATCGACATGCCCAGCGCAAGCAACTCCTTGGTTTTGAAATCAAGCGTGCCGCCCTCTTTCACCGATTTACCCAAGCCACCAAAGGCAGCAGACGTATCAGGGATCGCCCCATTCAGGTTGCGCAATCCCTTACGGGTCTCGGTCAATTTTTCGTTCCAGCTCATAGTCTGTCCTTAGATTTTCAATTTCTGCGCGACACATAGGCGACGAATCACAACGTCACTTTGATTAGGATCAAATCCAAAACGCGCATTTCCGCCTAAACTCGAAAAATAACGCATAATCAAGGGTTACATCCCATGCAGAACCATCCTCGCTGGCAACGCCCCATCGCAGTCGTCGCGATGATCTTCGGCGCACTCACGATATTTTCCGGCGGCACCGCGCTATTTGGCAGCGCAGAGGCAAAAGCATTCGCAGGAGACGCGGTGCCAGTCGTTCTATGGTTCAACTTTCTGGCCGGATTCGTCTATATCTACGCGGCCAACGCCCTATGGACATATGCACCAAACGCCAAGAAAATCGCTCTGATCCTCGGCATTGCCACAACAGCGATCTTTGGCCTGTTTTTGGTCAAGATCATCGGCGGCAGCCCGTTCGAGATGCGCACACTTGGCGCAATGCCCGTGCGCGCGGGTTTCTGGCTGGCGACCGGCCTTGCCCTGCCCAAAACGACCCGCACCTAACACCTGTTCCCCCGCACCATTCCTGCCTATAAGCACAAGCAACACTGGCGAGGAGCACCCCATGACCAACACACCCGGTATCGTAATCACTGGCGGCTCTGGCCGTATGGGGCAGATGTTGATCAAAACCGTCATGGCCTCCGACAAATGCCACCTCGCAGGCGTGCTGGAACGGACAGGGCACACTTGGGTCGGCCAAGATGTAGGCTCTGCAATGGGCAGCACAGCCATCGGGATCACAGTCAGCGACGACGCACTCGCGCAATTCGCCAAAGCCCAAGCGGTCATCGACTTCACAGCACCCGCAGCCACCGTCAGCTTCGCAGGGCTCGCCGCGCAAGCCCGCGCCGTGCATGTAATCGGCACCACAGGACTGTCCGACGACGACCTTACCGCGATCAATCTGGCCGCACACCACGCGGTCATCGTGCGGGCAGGCAACATGTCGCTCGGCGTGAACCTTCTGACCAAATTAACCGAGAAAGTAGCTGCTGCCCTTGATGATGATTTCGACATCGAGATCATCGAAGCGCACCACAACCAAAAAGTCGACGCGCCCTCAGGCACCGCCCTGATGCTTGGTGAAGCCGCAGCAAAAGGGCGCGGTGTCACCCTCGCAGACGTCACAGACTCGGGGCGCGACGGCATCACAGGCGCACGCAAACGCGGCGACATCGGATTCGCGGCCATCCGCGGCGGCGACATCGTCGGCGAACACGACGTGCTCTTCGCCGCGCTCGGCGAGCGCATCACTCTGCGCCACGTCGCCACCGACCGCGCCGTTTTTGCGCGGGGTGCGTTGAAAGCAGCCCTCTGGGGCCAAGACAAAGCGCCCGGCGAATACAACATGATGGACGTGCTGGGGCTGTAACCAAAAACCCCTCAACAGCCGATCGGGTTTTTAGTAGCGTAAAACAGACCCACCTGTTTGCGCCATATCACAAGACGAACACATGCGTTTTCGATTGGAGACAAAATAATGCAGTCGGCACTAATATGGTTCAAACAAGGTCCACAGTCAGACATACCGAGTGGCGGCTTCAAGACTTTGTTGTGCCGCAACTGCATGTTGCAAGCAATCAACCCTTTTTGGTGCAGCTTAATGACGATGAATATGTCACCGAAGACGCCGCAGAAATGCACCAAGGTGACTTGCCCCCCAAAACCCTTTCGAAACTTGGTAAATGCGATGTGCGGTTCGAGATTGGTGACGGGAACGAAGCCGTGGTGACGACCACCGAAGACGTATTTTCATTCGAAGGCTGGACCTCCCTTGATCCCGGCCTGCCAGAAATACGCAGCATCTTTATTTCCATCGCGCAAGCACTTGATGGCATTTTTCAAGACAACGTAAATGGTTTCTGGTGGTCTAGGTGAGCTATGATCTTAACATTTTTGCGGCCGACCTGCCCCCAAATCCGATTCCAGATTGGATAAAACGCCTCAACACATGCGATCACATGACATATGAAATTAACCCCGCTGTTGCGTTTGACGTAGGCCTCAGTGGCTTTTGCCCGATGAAAGTGACCGTGCCCGGACGTTGGCCTTGGACTCCAGACAAAGCCTATATGTCTGGTTTCGAGATGTCTGTGCAGGCCTTCGACTTCGCAAGCTACTTTGACTTAAATAGCCACGACGCAGACGTTAAGAAAAACCAACTTACGGCAGAAGGGTTCGACTTCAATCTGTGGGAAACCTTCAAATTTCAGGTGTTAATATCATTCAAACCCTGCAACAAATTTGAAGCGGAATTGGCCTTTCTATCCGCCGCCATTTTAACCCAAGACCTGAACGGGATCTGCAACGATCCGCAGACAAGGCAAGACGTGCGGCGCGATGAGGTGTTCGACAGGGCAACAAAGCAAATCGAACAACAACAAACAGCCACCAAGACCGAAAAACCGATCCCCCACCCTTTTGAAGGCTGGAGGTAGTGTTTTACTCCTCTCGCCCACACCCCCGCATCAATCCGCCACCTTGCCTCACAAAGGCGAATGTGATCTGACGCCGCCAACATCTCAGACATAAGGCCAAGCCATGACCATCCGGCACATCGTATTCTTTAGCGCCCAAGACAAAACAAAAATCCCCGCGATTTTGGCAGGGCTGCAAGAGCTCGCAAAAATCCCACACTCCGACGTCTTTGAAGTGCGCGAAAACATCAAAGGCGATCAATGGTCCCGCGAAGTGGACGTGATCGTCTACGGCGAGTTCGCAAACGAGGACGCACTTGCCGCTTACAAAGCAGACCCTATCTATGAACACGCGACATCTGTGGTAAAACCCCTGCGCGACATACGGATCGCGGCAGACTTCTAAGGAGCCACCCTTGGCCCAGTGCGTTCACTTCGATAACGGCCCCCAAGGCGGCGGGTTCACGTTCAACGACCCGCTGCAAATCATCCGCGCCGACAGCCCCGATGAGGTCACACCCGCCCTGCACGCAATGGAGGCGGCGCAAGAAAACGGGCACTGGCTGGCAGGGGCCGCATCCTACGAGCTCGGCTACATGTTTTCGCGCAAACTACGCGACCTGATGCCCGCAACCCGCGACATCCCCCTGCTACAATTCGGCGTTTTCGGCGCACCACAAATCGGGCAAACCATCAGCGGCACAGGCGCCACTCTCTCGGCACCCATGCCCACATGGACCCTCGCACACTACACGACCGCATTTGAAACCCTGAAAAACTACATCGCTGCGGGCGACATCTATCAAGCAAACCTGACCTTCGCGCTCACTTGCAAACGCACAGGCTCGCTCGATGCACTCTATGCCGCCCTGCACACCAAACAATCCGTGCCACACGGCGCACTGGTCGACCTCGGTGGCCCCGCTTTACTCTCCCGCTCGCCCGAACTGTTCTTTTCCATCGACGCAAAGCGAAACATAAAAGCACAGCCCATGAAAGGCACAGCCCCGCGCGGCGACACCCCCGCACAGGACACCGCCCTCATCAAATGGCTCCAAACCTCCGAGAAAAATCGGGCCGAAAACCTGATGATCGTGGACCTGCTGCGCAACGACATGAGCCGCATTTCCGAGATCGGCTCGGTCAAAGTGCCCAGCCTCTTCGCCATAGAGACCTATGCAACCCTGCACCAAATGACCTCGTCCATCACATCGAAACTGCGCGAAAACGTGACCCTCACAGAAATCCTCGAGGCCCTGTTTCCCTGCGGCTCCATCACAGGCGCGCCAAAAATCAGGGCCATGCAAATCATCCGCGAGTTGGAACCTGACCCACGCGGCGGCTACTGCGGCAGCATCGGCTGGATCGCCCCAAACGGCGCAATGAGCTTCAACGTGGCGATCCGCACGCTCACCTGCTTTGACGACAACACGGTGCGGCTCAACGTTGGCGGCGGGATCGTACATGACAGCGATGCGGCGGACGAATACACTGAGGCCCTGCTGAAAGCACAATACGCCTCGCTTGATTAGCGGTTGCAAAAACCTGACCGATTGATCAACAATTGGACAAACATTATTTAGTAAACAGGAACTCGTTATGCGCACTTTCAGCCTCATCAGTCTCGCCATCTGCCTCGCAGCAGGGCCACTCGCCGCACAATCAACCAACTACGGCGACGACAGCAGTGAATGGGCGAACGACAACCAATGCGATGATCGGCGGTTCGTCGGCACCAAAATGGCCGAAATCCTGAACAACGAAGACATCGGACGCGACGCAACCGACTGCCGCGAAGCCGTTGAAGCAGGCGACATCTCCGCATGGTCCGCCTTGGCCGCATCCAAATCAACCCAATGCGAAGCTATCGATTTTGGCGACAACACCAGCGAATTCGCTGACGACGACGAATGCGACGACATCCGGTTCGAAGGCTTGGGCATGGCCTCAAACGTAGGCCCCGACGCGCTGGGCCACGACGCCAACGACTGTAGCCGGTTCTGCGACGCAGGCGTCATCGCAGTACGCAACTACTAATCACGGCTAAGGCCCCGCATGGGTCTCAATCCCACGCAGGGCCTACATCAAGATCGCAAAGACAATGGGGTTAAAAACCACCCCGAAAGATTAATCACTCAAGCCTAATTCACCATGCCGACAACAACGACCATCGCGAGCGAGTAAAGCGCAAGTCCGCCACCGATCAAAAACCACGGCCAGTTCTTTGTCACTGTGGCCGTTGCAATCGACTTCATCTGATACATCAGATCAGGCCATGTGTAGGACACAAAATCACCCTGCGTGAACACCGCTTTGATACGACCGTCATCATCGACCACAGGCAAACGACGGAACCGCTCGTTGGACATGATGCGCAGCCAATCAATCAAATCGTCAGTCTCGCGCGCGACACGCGGATTGGCTGTCATGATGTCGGACAACAGCGTCTTGCGCGCATCCATCTCGCCCGCAACCAGCTTGTTCATCACGTCCCGCTCGGTCACAACACCCAACACTTTTTTGTCTGTATCAACGACAACCACGGCACCAAACCGCTTTTCTTTCATCAACACAACCGCATCAAAGACGCAGGTGTCGGGCGGACAGGTCAAAGGCATCTGCTTGGACTGGTATTCGGGGCGATCCATAAGACGGTTACCGGGGCGTTCAGCGCGTTCTGGCATAATGACAATTCCTCAATGGTGTTTTCAACTGGTGAACAGCTAGTGCGCATATGTCGCAAGGCGAGTCCCGCATTCACCGCGCGCGCCCTTAACGCCGCCAAACCCCGCAAAACCGCCATACGCAAAGAAGACGCGGGCAAGACACAAAAAAGACCGCGATTTCTCAACCCCGCTTGGCGTTAACCCCTCTTTTCGCACATACGGACAAAATCCCGCATTTTCCCGCTACGCGTGCACACTTCCCAAACGCCTTCAAATGCGATATGGCCCAGCCATCTTGAGACGACAGGCGCCCGCATTCCAGCGCCAGACAAGATACAGGAATGAGGGGGAATACGCCCCCTACGCAAAACTCGGGCCAAGGGTCCAAAGGAAAACATAGATGTTTAACGAAGTTAAAAAATCAATTCAGTGGGGCGAAGAAACGCTGACACTGGAAACCGGCAAAGTCGCCCGTCAAGCAGACGGTTCCGTGATTGCCACGCTTGGCGAAACAAGCGTCATGGCGAACGTGACATTTGCACGCAAGCAAAAGCCGGGTCAGGACTTCTTTCCCCTGACGGTTCACTACCAAGAAAAGTATTACGCCGCGGGTAAAGTACCCGGTGGCTTCTTCAAGCGTGAGGCGCGTCCAACTGAAAAAGAGACGCTGACATCCCGCCTGATCGACCGTCCAATTCGCCCGCTCTTCGTGCCTGGTTTCAAGAACGAAGTCCTTGTTATGTGTACTGTTTTGTCGCACGACTTGGTCAACGATCCAGACATGGTTGCGATGATTGCGGCTTCTGCTGCGCTGACAATTTCCGGCGCGCCGTTCCGTGGCCCAATCGCCGCGTGTCGCGTTGGTTTCGTGGATGGTGAATACATCCTGAACCCTGAAATCGACGACATGCACAACCTGCGTTTGCAGCCAGAGCAGCGTCTTGACCTTGTTGTCGCCGGCACAAAAGACGCCGTGATGATGGTTGAATCCGAAGCATACGAGCTGTCCGAAGCTGAAATGCTTGGTGCGGTGAAATTCGCCCACGAAAGCATCCAGCCAGTGATTGACCTGATCATTGATCTGGCCGAAGATTGCGCAAAAGAGCCGTTTGACTTCCAGCCAGAGGACTACTCCGCGCTGTCCGCAGCCGTGAAAGCCGCTGGCGAAGACAAGATGCGTGCCGCTTATGCGATCACCGACAAGCAAGAGCGCACTGGTGCGGTTTCGGCCGCAAAAGATGCAATCATCGCGTCTTTGACTGAAGAACAGCAAGACGACAAAAACCTTGGCCCAGCGCTTAAAGGTTTGGAATCACAGGTTCTTCGCGGTGACGTTGTCAAGAACGGCAAGCGTATCGATGGACGTGCTCTCGACACTATCCGCCCGATCGTTTCCGAGACTGGCATCTTGCCACGGACACACGGTTCTGCGCTGTTTACACGCGGTGAAACACAGGGTCTTGTTGTCACAACACTCGGCACCGGCGACGACGAGCAAATGATCGACGCACTGACTGGCATGTATAAGTCGAACTTCATGCTGCACTATAACTTCCCGCCATATTCGGTTGGTGAAGTTGGTCGTGTGTCTGGCCCGGGTCGTCGTGAAATCGGCCATGGTAAGCTCGCTTGGCGCGCGCTTCAGGCGGTTTTGCCTGCTGCAACTGATTTCCCGTACACCATTCGCGTTGTGTCCGAGATCACTGAATCCAACGGATCAAGCTCGATGGCGTCGGTCTGTGGTGGTTCCTTGTCCATGATGGACGCTGGTGTGCCGTTGAAGTCCGCTGTTGCGGGTGTGGCGATGGGTCTGATCATGGAAGACGATGGTTCGTACGCCATTCTGTCCGACATCTTGGGCGACGAAGATCACCTTGGCGACATGGACTTTAAAGTTGCTGGTACAGAAGCGGGGATCACATCCTTGCAGATGGACATCAAGATCGCGGGCATCACGCCAGAGATCATGGAAAAGGCATTGGCACAGGCGAAAGCGGGCCGTTTGCACATCCTTGAAGAAATGGGCAAAGCTTTGACTGGCGCAAAAGATCTGGGCGTTCATGCACCCAAGATCGAAACCATGAAGATCCCGACTGACAAGATCCGTGAAGTTATCGGGTCCGGTGGTAAAGTGATCCGTGAAATTGTTGAAGTGTCTGGCGCAAAAGTCGACATCAACGACGAAGGTATCATCAAGCTGGCATCCAACGACGCCAACGCCATCAAGATCGCCTACGACATGATCTACTCCATCGTAGCCGAGCCGGAAGAAGGCAAAGTCTACAAAGGCACAGTCGTGAAACTGGTTGATTTCGGCGCTTTCGTGAACTTCTTTGGCAAGCGCGACGGTCTGGTACACGTCTCCCAGATCGAGAACCGCCGCCTGAACCATCCGTCGGATGTTCTGAAAGAAGGCCAAGAAGTTTGGGTCAAGCTCTTGGGCTTTGACGATCGTGGCAAGGTGCGCCTGTCCATGAAAGTCGTCGATCAGGAAACTGGTGAAGAATCGAAAAAAGAAGAAGGCGACGAGGAGTAAATCCCCTCAGCATTCTAAAATAGTCAGCCCCAGTGGAAACGCTGGGGCTTTTTTCTGACTAAACACAATGCGCCAATCTCGTGGAGTTCTTACATCACACCCATGGCCGCTACCCAAAACGTTCAACAATTACTTTGGTTTTGAACGGAGTTTTTAGCGGCGGAAAATGGGGTGTTTCTTTATTGTTCCAAAAACGAGTATCCGTCTTGATCAAGCCCCCTTTTTCACCCAGTTTCGATCTGCCTTGATGAGGGCGTTGGCGAGCTCGATGAGTTTTCGCATGAGTGCCGTGATAGCAACTTTTGTTTTGGCGGCTTTCCGGCTTTGATCAGGGCTTGATATTTGGCCTTGAAGTCGGGGTTGTGTCGCATCGCCACCAAGGCCGGCATGTAGAGGGCATCCCTGACTATTTTCCGACCACCCTGAATGAATGATTTTCCGCGGCACTGTCCAGATTGACGGGTCATCCCTTGCCCGGCAACACATGCTTGCATGTGTGAGAGGGGGGCGAGGCCCGTTAAACTGGCCACCTGCTTCCGATCCATTCTCCCGATCTCGGGCATCTCTATTAAAATCGTGGCAGCACAGACTGCACCGATGCCAGGAATTGACCGAAGAATTTTCATTGAATGCGCGAGAGCAGGCGGTGAATGTCCAAAGTGGCTTTGGAAATGTCGATCCCAATGGTATCATCTGTCATCTTCGTCATATCCTATGCTTGTCCTAGAGGGCTTCGTGCCGCTCTGTATCCACCTCTCGGCAGATTGCTGCACAATCGCCTGTCGGTCAGTGGTTCAGGCCTTTGGCGAAGGTGGTGGTTGATCTTACTCCCTTACGGTCCCTCAAAGACCATGCGTTTGACGATCCAACCACCACCACTGATCAGCATTCTAGAATGCTGATCAGTGGCTCTTGTTTCGCACAAAAGCTGGGATCTTTGTAAGACAAGCGTTGATGCTCAAACACCATCCGGACCGCACGCGCGCGGACCTCTGGCGAGTAGCGATTTTGACCTGTCGCGGTTTGATGCCGCTCCTTTGATAGCATTTACTGCAACAAAGGAGATGGACTATGGGACTGAAACGAACGGACGAGTTTCGCAAGGATGCGGTACGTATCGCGCTGACCAGCGGGCTGACGCGGAAGCAGGTGGCAGACGATCTTGGTGTCGGGATGTCGACGCTGAACAAATGGATCACAGCGCATCGAGACACTGACGTGGTGTCGAAAGAGGATTTGGGCCTCGCCCAAGAGAATGGCCGGCTTCGTCGTGAGAACCGCATTCTCAAGGAGGAAAGGGAAATCTTAAAAAAGGCCACGGTGTTCTTTGCGAGCGAAAAGCCGTGAAGTTTAAGTTCATCGAAGAGCACCAATCTGAGTTTTCCATTGGGCGAATGCGCCATGTCATGGATGTCAGCGCGCGTGGTTTGCGCGCGTTCCGCAGCCGTCCTGCCAGCCGCAGACAGCGGTCTGATATGGTCACGCTGGCGCACATCAAGGAACAGTCGCGTCTCAGCCTGGGCAGCTACGGCCGCCCACGGATGACCGAAGAGCTGAAAGACATTGGCCTGAACGTTGGCCACCGCAGCGTGGGGCGTTTGATGCGTCAGAACGGCATATCGGTGGCCAGAACACGCAAACACAAGGTTACGACGGATAATAATCACAAGTTCAACATTGGGCCAAACCTACTGGATCAGAACTTTGCAGCAGATGGTCCAAATCAGAAATGGGCAGGTGACATCACCTATATCTGGACGCGTGAAGGCTGGTTGTATTTAACCGTGATCTTGGACCTGCACTCGCGCCGTGTCATCGGTTGGGCAGTCAGCAACCGGATGAAGCGTGACCTGGCGATCTGGGCATTCAAGATGGCGATTGCAATCCGCTCACCGCAGAAGGGCTGTATCCACCACACGGATCGTGGCAGTCAATATTGCTCACATGACTATCAAAAAATCTTGCGTCAGCATGGGTTCAGGACATCTATGAGCGGCAAGGACAATTGCTATGATAACGCCGCTTTCGAGACGTTTTTCAAAACCATCAAGGCTAAACTGATCGGGCGTCATCCTTGGGAGACACGGCGGTCGGCTGAGGTGGCAGTATTTGAATACATCAACGGCTTCTACAATCCGCGCCGCAGACACTCAGCACTGGATTGGAAAAGTCCTGTCGCCTTCGAACGAAAGGTGGCTTAAACGAACGCTGGGGGCGGCACGAAAGCGCGACAGGTCCAATTTGCCATTTTGCTTTTTGTCATAATCATCATACTTACTTAACTTGATCGTTTCCGGCAAACTCGGGGCGATTAATTAACCTGTCCGTCCTTTTGTTGTGCGGATCCTAAGCAAATCTGGAGGGGATTCAGGGGCGCAGGTCAGCCAAGTAGAGCCATGTTGGCTCCGAACATTGTAAAATTGGAGTGGGTTGATGCCCTGAAATGCTGTCAGATCGTCTTTCCCTCTTATTCAAATGCGAAACAGCGGTTGGAGAATACGTGGGAGCATTGCGTTGAACCGAAGGGGTGCATCGGTTGCCGCGAGGCAAATGCATGGCGCACCATCATCGGCGATTGGCGTGTGTTCCAAGGACTGATCTGCGACTTCAATATCACCAACGCCAAACCGTCCCTTGCTATCGCTGAAACTACCTTGCAGCACAAGCGTAAGCTCCAGCCCATTGTGGCTGTGATCCGGAACCGCTTGCCCTGACGGGATATAAAGTAATCGCGCCGCCCCTTCGCGAGTTGCAGATACGATACACTGGCGCACACCCATCCCCAAAGATTTCCACTTTGGCAGCTTGCCTTTGAGTGCTTCCATGACGGGAGCAGGGTAAATGCCAGAGCGCACAGCGGTTGGTTTCGACACAAAAGGCACATCCAGCATCGCAAGTGTATTCGCCCTCAAGCTATCGCTAAGATCAACCTCTGTGCTACTTTCCAAAACGACACCACCAGCGGTCTGATGCGCGATGAAAGCAGCGCGACAATCAACGCACAAGGAAATATGAGCGGCGACGGTCAGGGCGTAGGGTTGCGGTAAACTCCCCGCCGCATAGGCTGTGAGCAGGGCGTCAGGCGTGTGATGCGTGATTGCAGTCATTTAATGTAGGTCCTTCAAGTCGTGTCGTAATTTCTCTAGCCCAAGCCGAATTCTTGATTTGATCGTGCCCAATGGCAGACCCGTTTGGGTGCTGATTTCCTGATGGGTCAACTCGCCAAGATAGGCTTGTTCAATGATCTTGCGTTGATCGGGTTTAAGCCGCGCAAGGGCTTGTTTCAGCTTTCCTGCCTCTTGCTCAACTGCAAGGATTTGGCTCGCGTCAGGTTCCATATCGCGATCGCGCGTCAACTCTTCGGGGATGGGGCGGCTCTCTCTGCGGATAACGTCAATGTGTCTGTTGCGTGCAATTTGATAAATCCACGCCGAAACCTGTGCGCGCGCTGGATCAAATTGATCCGCCTTACGCCAGACCGTCAACATGACGTCTTGCACGACCTCTTCAGCCTGTGCCGCTCCCATGCCAGATCGCATCACAAAGCCCTTCAGCCGTGGCGCGAAATAATCAAATAGGGTCGCAAATGCAGCGCGGTCGCGGCTGTCGCGCACCGCGAGCATTGCCTCGGATTGTATTGATAAAATGGGGGATGATTGCGCCACCTTGATATGTTCCTTTCGCACCCTTGCGGGCGGAAGTTGAGCCTGGGGGCTAATTCTGATGTGTTCAATCAACATAACCCTAATACGGTGGTGGAATAAACCTAGATCATTTTTGATCCAAATATATTTCAGGGTCGTAATAGAGTTAAATAACACAGCGGAGTTTTAATGTCTCTTGATGCCACACCGACAAGCACGCAGCGTATTGCCATTATCGGCGGTGGGATTTCGGGCCTCGCTGCGGCGTACCTTTTGGCACCGAACCATGCTGTGACGCTTTACGAGTCGGCTCCAAGTTTGGGCGGGCATGCGCGCACGATCATTGCTGGCAAAAACGGCGACCAACCTGTGGACACGGGGTTTATCGTGTTTAATTACGCGAACTACCCACACCTCACCCGCATGTTTGACGCGCTTGATGTGCCTGTCGTAAAAAGCAACATGAGCTTTGGGGCGTCGATCAACGGCGGTCAAATCGAATATGCGCTGCAAAGCCTCGGCGCGCTTACCGCTCAAAAGAGTAACGTGCTGCGCCCTGGATTTATCCGCATGATCCGCGATATCTTCCGCTTTAACAGCAAGGCCGAAGCGCTGGCACAAGATGATGCGTTGACCATTGGCGCATTGATGGATGTGCTAAAATTGGGGCCGTGGTTTCAGACATATTATTTTATGCCGCTATGCGGTGCGATCTGGTCAACGCCGCCTGCTGAAATCCGCGATTTCCCTGCAAAGCCATTGTTACAATTCTTTCGCAACCACGCATTGCTTAGCGCGGCGGGCCAACATCAGTGGTGGACTGTTGATGGTGGTAGCATTGAATATGTGCGCCGTATGGAACATCATTTGCGCGGTCGCGGTGTTGCGATCAACGTAAATACGCCTGTGCAAAGCTTGACGCGCAATGGCAGCCAAAACACCGTGCATTTGGCTGGGCAGCCAGACGCGCAGTTTGATCAGGTGATCTTTGCCTGCCATTCCGACCAAGCGTTGCGCCTGTTAGCGCAGCCGACGTTGCAAGAACAGGCGGCGCTTTCGGCCATTCGGTTTCAAGACAACCAAATGATTTTGCACCGCGATACCAATCAGATGCCGCAACGCAAGGCAGTCTGGTCGAGCTGGGTCTATAAGGCTGATACCACGCGGCCAGAGCCTGTGATTGGGGTCACATATTGGATGAACCGACTGCAAAATATTCCACAAGATGATCCGTTGTTTGTTTCGTTGAACCCGTCGGAGACTGTGCCAGATCACCTCATCTACGACCAAAAGACGTTCCGTCATCCGGTGTTTGATCGGGCGGCAATCAACGCCCAAGATCAGTTGAAACAGATGCAAGGGCAGAATAATACCTGGTTTGCAGGCGCATATACGCGGCATGGTTTCCATGAAGATGGTTTTGCAAGTGCCGTCCGTATTTCGCGTATGTTGGAGCGCCAGATCGCATGAGCAATACCGCTGAACATATTGTGGGCATCACCACACACACACGGCGCGGTGAAATTCGCCATATGTTTTGCTATGGTGTCGATTATGTATTGATTGACCCTGCTCTGCCTACCACTGGACCACGTTTTTTCTCGCGGAACCGGTTTAATCTCGCGTCAGTTTACGACCGCGATCATGGTGGGCCGCTCAAGGCAGGACGGGGTGTGCAATGGGCGCGTGATGTGCTAAAATCAACGGAGATAGCCAAGTCAGACTTGCGAATTAGACTGCTAACGCAGCCGCGTTTTCTGGGGCATGCTTTCAACCCTGTGAGTTTTTGGTTGGCGATGGAGAATGACGCGCTAATCGCGGTCATCGCGGAGGTGTCCACCCCGTTTGGTGATCGACATTCGTACCTGTGCCACACGCCCGACTTTGCGCCGATCACCCGCGAGACCCGGATCACAACGCCCAAGTCGCTTCATGTCTCTCCGTTTCAAGATGTGACAGGTAGCTACGAGTTCACCTTTGACATAACACCCGAGAAAATCGCGATTCGCATTTTGCATCGCAATGGCGATCAGGGGGTCATCGCATCGCTGTCCGGCCCGCGTACCGTCATGACCAATTGGGGTCTGATCCGTGCCAGCTTGCGCCGGCCAATGGGCGGATTGCGCACCAGCGCACTGATCTACTGGCAAGCCCTGCGGCTCAAGCTCAAGGGGGCCAGATACCGTGACCGTCCGACCCCGCCAAAAACCGAGGTAACGTAATGCTTTTTCTAACTAACCGCGCAAAACATGATTTTCTAGAAACCTGCGCCCAGATTAAAACAGGCAGGTTGAGGTTGCGCACACCCGAGGGTGAGGTGCATGATTTTGGGCACGGCGGACCCGCTGTTGAGATGCAAATCAACGACTGGTCTGTCGTTAGCGCGATTGCAGCGCGTGGCGATATCGGCTTGGGCGAAACCTATGTTGCGGGGTTGTGGGATACGCCCTCAGTTCAGGCCCTCACGGAGGTGGCGCTGAACAATTATGATGAATTTGAGGGCTATGCCAATGCGGGATTTTGGCAAAGCCTGAAGTTCAAATTCGTCAATCGTATGATGCGTGCAAATTCGGTCAAAGGGGCTGCGCGCAATATTCGGGCACATTACGATGTGGGGAACGAGTTCTACCAGCTATGGCTGGACGAAAGCATGACCTATTCTTCTGCGCTGTTCGAGGCGGGCGAAACCGATCTGAAATCCGCACAAAACCGCAAATATGATCGTATCCTTGAGCGGTTGAACGGATCAGAGCGCGTGCTGGAAATCGGATGCGGTTGGGGCGGATTTGCCGAACGGGCGGCGGATGCGGGGCGCCATGTCACGGGGCTCACGATCTCTCCCAGCCAAAAGGGCTATGCCGATGCGCGGCTTGACGGGCGGGCCGATATCAGGCTTCAAGACTACCGCGACAGCAAGGGGCAATTCGATAGTGTTGTGTCCATTGAAATGATCGAGGCTGTGGGTGAGGACTATTGGCCGACGTATTTTGCAACGGTGAAGGCCAGCCTTGCGCCCGAAGGCCGTGCCATGATCCAAGCAATCACGGTGAAAGACGACGATTTTGAGACCTACCGCAAAACGTCTGACTACATTCGCCATTACACCTTTCCTGGTGGTATGTTGTTGTCCAATAGCGTGATCAGTGAACAGGCGCGGCGCGCGGGGCTGGTTGTGCGCGATAGTTTTGCGTTTGGCACACATTATGCGCGGACCTGTGCGGTGTGGGATGATCGGTTGACCGATAAATCAGACAAGATCAAACGGCTCGGTTTTGACGAAAGCTTCTTGCGGAATTGGCGGTATTACTTGGGTGCATGTGCAGGCTCGTTTGCGGCCGACAGCACCGATGTTGTTCAGGTGGAGTTGGCTCATGCATAAGGGTGAGACCATCTGGATTATTGGCGCCTCCGACGGGATTGGTGCGGCGCTTGCGCAGGAATATGCACTGCGCGGAGCGCGGCTGATTTTATCGGCACGGTCGCAGGACCGGCTTTGCGAAATGGCCGCAAGTCTTGGTCCTGACCATGTGGTCCTTCCGCTCGACGTTAGTGACCGCGCCACCCTTGATGCCGCCATCAAAACGCTTGCCGACATTGGCCCCGTGGACCGCGTGATACACTTGGCCGCAATCTATGACCCTGGCAAAGTGATGGATTTGGACCCGCAAAAAGCCGCGCAAATCGTGACAGTTAATCTGACGGGCAGTTTTCATATCGCGCAAATCGCACCTGCGGTTTTGCGCAGCGGCGGGCAATTGGCGCTTTGCGGATCGGTCGCGGGCTATATCGGTTTGCCGCAAGGCCAAATCTATTCGGCGACCAAGGCGGCGGTGATCAATCTCGCGGAATCGCTGCGTGCAGAGCTTGCGGGACGCTATGATGTGCGCCTGATTTCACCGGGATTTGTCGATACGCGACTGACCCAGCAAAATGACTTTACCATGCCCGCAATGGTCACCCCGGAGGCTGCGGCTTGCGCCATCATTGACGGGCTCAATGCACGCAGCTTTGAGGTCCATTTTCCACGACGCCTCACCTACGCGCTCAAATTCCTCAGCATCTTGCCCTATTGGGCTGCCCTCTCGCTCACGCGCAGACTGACGCGCTAACCTGGAGCCAAAAGGAAAACACATGTCCTCCAAAACACTTGCCATCTTCGTCTTGATCGCCACTATTGCATTTGCCGCATCACCACTGCTGACGATTGGGTTCAATGGATTCACGCAAGGACAATTCCCTGTCCAAGTCGATAATCCGCCCGTGCAACCAGCCGGCTACGCCTTTTCAATTTGGGGCGTGATTTACCTTTGGTTGATACTCGGGGCCGCTTTTGGCCTCAGGACGGCTGCAAATGATCCCGACTGGAAAGCAATGCGCGCACCTCTTGCGGTCAGTTTGATCATCGGGTCTTTCTGGCTCGCCGCTGCAAATGCCGCCCCTATTTTAGCCACCGTGATGATTGTCGCAATGGCAGGTACGGCGATCCTTGCGATGCTACGCGCAGGTGCGAGCGATCCTGCGTTACAGGTACGCCCAGTCGCGCTTTATGCTGGCTGGCTCACCGCAGCAACAGGGGTCGCTATTGGCGTTTTACTCGGAGGATACGGTATCTTGTCCGCCCAATTGGCGGCGATCATCTGTCTGGTCGGCGTCTTGGTCGTCTCGCTATTAGTGCAATCCGCTCGGCCGCGTGAATTGGCCTATCCAGCTGCGATCATTTGGGCGCTGATCGGCGTCATTGTCGCAAACATCCAGACCATGAATATAGCGGTCATCGCGCTGTGTGTGCTTGGCATTGTTGCTTTGTCATTTCGTCCCGTCAGTTCAATACGCAAAGGAGCGCGCGCATGAAAATCCTGATTCTCTATTTCTCAACTGCCATCATCTTTTTTGCGGCCGATGCGGTAGGTTTAAAGTTGCTGATAAAGCCCGTGTTTGAACGCCATATTGCGCATCTGTTTGCGGACCCGTTCCGCGTCCTGCCCGCCATCATATTCTATTTGGGATATGTCGTTGGCATATTATGGTTTGTATCCGTTCCGGCGCTACGTGCAGGCGATCCCATGGCTGCGTTGTTGGGCGGTATGGCGCTGGGCCTCATGGCTTACGGCACCTATGAGTTTACCAACTACGCGACCCTGCGTGACTGGTCACCAGAGCAAGTGATCAAAGATACGCTCTGGGGCTGCGCGCTGACGGGATTTTCTGCTTGGGCGGGTGTCATGGTCGCCAAGGCGGTGGGATAAGCCGCGCAGAGTTTACGTCGCAGTATAGAATCCGATGCTTGCGACGGCAGCGAGTGCGTTGAATTCGTGCCCAATTGCCACGACGCCAATGCGGCGAAGACATGTTGGGTCAAACACCGCATCCACCCGATGTACTATAAATTTGGCGAATGGTATTCGCACGGTCCGCCATTCTGGTTGGCTAATAATCTCGCTGCGAAAGGATTGCCAAGACCGCGTTAACTGCGCCGTTCGCAGCCGGATGTCATAGGTCTCACCGTTGCCCCATACCGTTACCGCAATGCCATGCCACGCGCTGACATCTAAATCTGAGCCATCCTTGCGCAGATCAAACGCCATTTGGACAAATCCTCCATTGTTGTCGAGCGAAACCTCGCCGCGTAAAACCGTCGCGTCCCGCCCTTCAAAGTTCTCTTGAGTTACAGTTCCCGTAGACACTCCGCCCATGACGGTGTCGGCGATGAATTCCCATTGAGGGTTAAGCTGCATGGCGTAAAACACTTGTCTTACAAAGATCCCAGCTTTTGTGCGAAACAAGAGCCACAGATAAGCATTCTAGAATGCTTATCTGTGGTGATGGTTGGATCGTCAAACGCATGGTCTTTGAGGACCGTAAAGGAGTAAGATCAACCACCACC
>RCMY010001107.1_pt1 | contig 25779 bp, 20 predicted proteins | sample 2041341 | NCBI WGS metagenome assembly RCMY01 (sample SAMN09708234, study PRJNA481090) | Marine sediment metagenome, whole genome shotgun sequencing project.
TGAATAACCTCCGAACTGTAAGCATTCACCAGTGCCGGAGATGCGCGAAAGAGGTCATTAAACCGTACTATTGGTACGTTTAATGGCCGATGACAAAACAGATTCGGCGCTGGTGAACGCTTACTAAAATAAAGTGACGCCCATGAGGCCAATCAATTACCGCTATTAAATTTTTTCCAGTTTACTTCGGCCTTTTTAATATTTCCAGCTATGTCTCTGCTCCATTTATCATATGCGCTCAAACTACAATTCAGATACAGTTTCTGGTTAACAATCTTCCATACTTCTGGGTCGGTAATGGCTTTTCGGCTTTCTGTCATGGCCCAGGCACAAAATCCATCAAATTGTGGGGCATATCTTTCTGGATCGGCTTTAAATAATTCCAGGTGTTTCTTGTTTTGAAAGTGCCAGGTCAAATTATGCCAGGGCGCACTCAAAGACTGATCGCCTTGTACCGCCTTGCCGACGAGGAAGTATGCGACGGGATCATATCCCTTTATGGCGACATCACCCGCGGCTGATTTTTCGGCGGCTCTACTGTTAGAGAACGCCAAGAGCAGTAAGACAGATAAAAAAAGGAGCAGGATTCGCATGGTTGGATGTGTCAATTGCATAGTTTTTACTTTCTCTTTTTATTGTTTTACCGTATCGACAACACCAACACTTACCCAGATACTGTAAGGGGTGCCCACACTGGCAGTGACTTCATTGCAACGACAGGTAGCTATAGACCGACGAGCTACAAAAAGATGAGCTCACGACCACTGATTCTCCTTAATTACTAATTAACCACGCTCTGCTTTTATGCAAGAAGTGAGTGTATATATTCTTGTAATGCAACTGCATTATTGTAGTGGGTTTCTTTGGCCGCAAATAAAAATACTACCTTGGTTTGTTGAATGCGGCTGAGCAGTTCATTAACCGCATCACGGTTTTCATCCAGTTCAGTAAAATACTTTTTCCTGAATTCCTGCCATTTTTGCGTGTCATGTTTATACCAGCGCCGAAGTTCATTGGAAGGTGCTACAGATTTGATCCACAGGTCTATTTTGGCGACATCCTTAGATAACCCTCTTGGCCAAAGTCGATCAACCAGAACTCTCAGACCATCGTTTGGATTTGGTTCCTCGTATACTCGCTTAACTAAAATTTGCATGGCTTCAATCTAACTCTATAATTTTTGAAATAACAGGCGGGCTGAAGGGCCACTCTTGAGAGATTCAGGATTTTTCCAATGTGTTCTGTGTTCATCTAATAATAATTCGCTATAACCAGGGATGGGGGGAAGCAGGTTATTCAGGTCGTGAGCCAGGCCTCCGGCCATCCGGCCGATAGCTTCCATCTTTTGAGCCTGATGCAGCGGGGCCTCCACTTGCTTTCGCGCGGACATCTCCTTTTGTAGGCGTTTGTTCCGTTCGGCAAAATGGCCACGTTCTCCTTCGGCCTGACGTCGAGCTAGCCAGCCGACTCAGCCGATCGAATGATTCTTTCGGTAGGAGTAGCCAGCAGGGCGACCGCACGCAATGCGGCAAGTCGAGCGGGATCAGTCAGGTGGGTGGAAAGGTCGTTGTTGTCCATTCTTGCCCCCTCAAAAGAAATGGCTTTTGGGAGAGGCTCATCGCGGTGCTGACTGGACAGCACCGCGATTCTCAGGTCTAAGCGCTTGTTAGCTGGCAGTCGAAGCGATGAGTGCATAGACTGCTTTCTCAGCAAGCCATTCCGGAGAGATGGATTGATTGACCTCAATCACCGCATTCACCGGTTGTGTTTCGCTGAAATACTACCAGGCGCTAGTTGTTGTTTGAATTGTGACATTTTGTAATAAAATGTCGTAAGCATGGGTAATCGTGGTGACCTTATATTTGCCAATGTGCGCATGATTCTGGATTTTCAATTATCTCAGCAAAGCATCAGCTTTCAGCGGTGGTTGGGTCGATCACCGATCTAACCTCACAGATACTATTGGCAGGAAACCCACCTTTTTGAGCATGCTCTCGCACCATCTCCTCATTTGGGGCAATATAGACGCAATATATTTTATTATCTGTGACGAAGCTTTCAACCCACTGGATCTGTGGTCCCATCTCTTGAAGGACCTCGCGTGATTTCTGGGCAATACCCTGCAATTCTTTAGCTGATAGTTTGCCCGCTTCAGGGATTTCTCGTTCGATTACATATTTTGGCATGGTGGTTTTCCTTTTTTGTATTGAGTTTTTTTACCTGTTTCTAACAGGCTCAATCGGGTGAATAAACGGCTTGAAAGCCGGTCTTATGGCAGGTATAACTTTTCGCGTCATCCCTGTTTTACCAGTTTGGTTGATTAAACTTATTGTCGGTGTGTTTGCAATATTAACCTGCGTGATTTTATTCTGCCACCCCCTTTCTGGGTTAGATCTCCGCTTGTAACAATCAGCTCCGGCTCTATTTTCCTCAAGCTTTGCAGGTGTCCATCAATCAGCTTTGGATCTTCACGACCAAAATGCAGGTCCGAAATATGGGCCAAAATAGCCATGCACTCAATACCAATAATATAACTTCGGGAAATAACAACGATACAATCATCGGTTCAACCGGTGGATTGTTGGTTAGAATAAAGGAAAATGTCTCCTGAATTGATTTGCGTCATTCGCTCTTTTTCACATCTGAAAAAAGGTGGGAAAAATCTACGGGTTCTTCAATGTCCTCGTTGTCTGGCACCCACACCTCTCTTCTTTTCCGCTCAATTTCCTCGCGTGCCACCTTAAAACAGCGTTTAAAATAATGCTCAGGAAATCCTGGAGCAGCGAGATATCCGAAGATGTTTTCCCGAGCCCGGCTGACTATGTCGGCAACCAACGCCTCCTTTTCCTCCACCGAAATAAAATTCCGCTCATTGACATTGGTAAGGACAATCTCCGCCCCTAAGGCGGCACGAATCTCCTCAATAAATTCCGGCTCTCCACTAACCAGACTCCAAAATGTTTCAGAGACTGAGACAATAGCATCGTAGCGTACTTTAACCTGCCAGCGATCACCGGCCACCCTGCGGGATTCATCATAAAATCGTACCACAACGCCGTTTGCCAGTTGCTCATCTTCCAGGTGTTTCACTTCAGCTTCCATTTTTTTATGACAACCTCATTACTTCGCACGGTTCAGCATATTGCAGAGCCTTAATTAATGCCCGTCATCGGGCATATTGACAATTGATTTGTTATTATAAATTTGGGCAAGAGTCAAAAGCCGACGTGAGCCCTTCATTACCCTCCTGGATGCACGAGGTAAACGAGTCTTAATAGAGCTTTTTGCTAGCGGCTATGAGCTTTCGACTGCAACTTTTGGTTTATTCCTTTTTCGTTTCTACTACCAATACAGGTAACTGGTTTAACTTATTATGGATGGCATGATGAATAAACGACAACTTTGTGCGGACCGATTGTGTTAACACAAAAGGATAGGCATCATCCAATCCCATGCTGCGATTTAATGAATTGAGGATTACGGAGAAGTCCATCCAGGTATCTAAAATATTGGCAATCGGTGTTTGCACAGAAAAATAGCATTGGTCTTGAGGTAAATTTAATCCTTCGACTTCTTCATTAGCAACTGCACTGTTGGAAGTTGAACCGGTGATGGAAAAATTTTGTGCCGTCTCTAACGTGTCAATGATGTGCATGTAATGCGCCCAGGTTTCTGCCCAATCTTCATAGGGATGCATAGTGGCATATTCGCTAATAAACGTTTCATGCCAATTTTCTGGTGTACCTTTCTCGTAATATTGAGCCATCGCATCTTGGTAATCTAATTCATCGTCACCAAAATATTGTTTGCATAAAGCGTGTTTTTCCGGAGAGTTCGCAATTAATTGGTCAAAATAATAATGGCCCAGCTCATGGCGAAAATGCCCAAGCAAGGTACGATACTGTTCGCCCATAGCCATTTTTGTATGAGAACGGGCGACGTCGTCGGCTTCGGCCAGGTTAATGGTTATGTGACCACAATCATGACCAGTAAACACCGCTTCATGATCTGTTAATTTGCTGACAAAGTGATCTTTCACGTTGCGGTCGGTAGTAAAATCAAAACTTAAGCCATGTTCTGGATCTTGACTAATATTACGTAACGGTACGGGTAATGCATTTAAGGTATATAAAGCGCGGCGTTTGGCCATTTCCATTTTTTTCCACAATGGAATGTGCTCAACAATGGTTAAATCCGGAATGGTCTCATTAAAACGACAAGCAAAACACAAAACTTCATCGTTATCGGCAACGGGCACAAAGGTGTTTAAATTAACCATGCCGGTACAGGCTTTGAACTGAGCATTATTATCACATTTTAGATAACGAATTTCTGGCTGTGATGCTTTAAAAAATTGTCCACTTACTTCATCTAAATCATAAGGCTCGACTTGGTTAAAATCGTCATCAAGCCCAACAGTTCTGTCGCAAGCAATACAATGGTTACTTTCAAAAAATAAAGTCGGCCGATCTTTGCAATTACATTGAAATGTTTTCATATAAAGATTGGATTCGCAAAAGAGGTAGATGGATAAAAACGGTGAGTACAAAAATCGTGAGTCAGCATAGAGTAATCATCATGCATTACAAAATGAACATAAATTTACCTTTTATCAGTGATTCGATAGCCAATTTCAGGTTTTTCCTCAAGTCAACAATTGCGCATCCTATAACGATTGTCGGAGAGGAGCGGTTTAATTTCCGGAGAAGTGTGGTGGCTCGCGGGGGATGTGCACGGTGAAGGTGGCGCCGTCGCCGGGGCTACTCTCAACCGTGATCTTGCCGCCGAGGGCCTGGACGATGCCGTAGGAGACGGAGAGCCCCAAGCCGGTACCCTGGTGCCTGGTGGTAAAGAACGGGTTGAAGATTTTCTCGCGGGTGGTCGCGTCCATCCCCGGGCCGTCGTCGGCGGTGGTCAACCGGATCTCCTGCTCGTCGTAGCGCGAGCGGACTGTAAGCCGTCCGTTCCCCTTCATCGCCTGCAGTCCGTTGATTATAATGTTGGTCAGCACCTGGCGCAGCCGCGGACCGTCGCTGAAGATGGCGGGCAGATCGGGGGCTAAATCGGTGATCACCTCAACGGCGCCGAGTTCGACCTGGTGGCTGATCTGGCCGAGGATGTCGGCGAGTAGGCCGTTGATTTGAACGTTGTCGAACTTGAAGGACTGCTCGCGGGCGAAGGTCAGCATGTTCTGGGTGATCATCGAGATCCGCTCGGTTTGCTTGAGGATCTCCTCAGCCTCTTCGCGCCCGGGATGACTCGCGGGCTGGTCCATCATCAGGATCTCGACGTTACCGCGGATGATGGCGGTCGGGTTGTTGATCTCGTGGGCGACCCCGGCGGCGAGTGAGCCGATGGCGGCCAGCTTTTCGCTGCGCAGCAGTTCCTGCTGGGTTTCGATCAGTTCGAGGCTTTTTTTCGCCAGCAACTCAGTCCTTTTGGCGACTTTCCCCTCAAGTTCACTATTGAGTTGGTTGAGCTCACCCTCTCGTTCCTGCAGGGCGTTTGCCATGCGGTTGAAAGTGGTGGTCAGGTGACCGATTTCGTCGCGGGTGGTTGCTGTGATTTCGATGTTGCGCTCGCCCTCGGCTACCCGCATGGCCATGCTATCGAGTTCGAGTACAGGGCGGCAGAGAGCTTTGGAAATAGAGCGAGCGATTAGATAGCCAAAGCCGCAGCCGAGCAGCAGCAGGCCGAGCAGCAGTAGGCCGGAGCGGACCTTGAGCGCCGTGAACGGTTGTTCGAGCAGGCCGACGTAGAGGGCGCCGATCGCCTCGCCGGAGGAGTTGAGGATCGGTTCGTAGGCTGTCAGATACCACTGGTCGACTACCCTGGCCCGGTCGTGCCAGGTCTGCTTCTGGTTGAGAACGGCCTGGGCGACTTCCGGGGAGACCCGGGTGCCTATGGCCCGTTCGCCGCTGCCCAGGCTGATGGTGGTGGCTGCCCGCAGGTCTTTTAGAAAGATGGTGGCGCTGCCGGTCCCGCCTGCATCAGCGCTCTTTGAGCCGTAGACAATCTCCTTGATGCGGTCGACCAGGGGCATGTTGTTGTTCAGCAGGATTCCGCCGTAGAGACAACCGACCACCCGGCCTTTGTGGTCGACGACCGGGCTGGCACCGACCAGGAACATGCCGCGATCTTCGAGGATGGTCGGGACCACGCCGGGTTTCGCAGGCGCCAGGATGGCGGCGCGTCTGACCAGGCCGTCCCCTTCGAGTTGCAGCTGTTGCGGTTCGAGCAGTACGGCGCCGGAGTAGTGTTCACCAGCCAGCACGCGGCGTACGAAGGGCAGCGGGGGCGCGTCGTTGCCCTGGGGGTGCGGTAGCAGGATCCTGCCGTGGCGGTCGGTCAGGATCAGGATGTCGAGATCTTCCATCCGGCGGGTGGCGGCCAGCTCGCCTGCGAGGGGGACCAGGCTGTCTGCGGCCAGGCGTTCGGCCAAATGTTCGCCCAGGTCGGAGACATTGGCGGTCAGCCGGATAATATCGGCGACCCGGATCTTTTCATATTCGAGGACCGCCCGGGCGGTGTTCAGGTCGTTGCGGACCTTTTTTTGCGCTACACCGACGATCCCGGCGTTGATCAGGTTGAAGGCGGCGATCGATACCAGCAGTAGGATGAAGACCAGCGGGGTGACCGCCGCCAGGGTGAGTTTTCTCCGGATGGAGAAGGGAGGCTGGCGGGAGAGGGTCATTCTGCAGTTTCCTTGTCTTCGGGCTTAAGGCCGAACCCCTTGATCTTGCGGTCGAGGGTTTTGCGGGTAACGCCGAGAAGCTTGGCGGTGCGGCTTTTGTTCCAGCGGGTCTGTTCGAGGCCCCGGATTATCTGGATCCGCTCCGATTCGCGCAGGCTGAACACCGGGCCGTTTGCGCCTCCGGGCGGTGGCTTGTTTGGTTCGCTTATCTTCAGTGGCAGGGCGTCGAGGCCGATCTCGTCGCCGCGGGAGAGGATGATGCCGCGCTCGATGATGTTCTCCAGTTCGCGCACGTTGCCGGGCCATTGGTACTTACGCATCGCCGCCAGTGCCTGCGAGGTGACGCGCTTGACACGGTGGCCGGTCTTGGTAGCGCTCTTGGCGAGAAAGTGGTCTGCCAGCGGTTTGATATCCTCGGGGCGCTCCCGCAGGGGGGGCAGGGTAAGGGGGATGACGTGCAGGCGGTAGTAGAGGTCTTCGCGGAAATTGCCGGCGGCGACCTCTTTTTCCAGGTCCATGTTGGTGGCGGCGATGAAGCGCACGTCGACTCTGCGGGGGCGGGTGGTGCCGACCGGGAGGAACTCCCCTTCCTGCAAAACCCGCAGCAGCTTGGCCTGCAGGGCGAAGCTGATGTCGCCGACCTCGTCGAGGAAGAGGCTGCCGCCGTCCGCTTCCTCTAAAAGCCCCTTCTGAGCCTGGACCGCACCGGTAAATGCGCCTTTGACATGGCCGAACAGCTGACTCTCCAACAAAGTCTCGGAGAGGGCGGCGCAGTTGATGGCGACCAGCCGGTTCTGTGCCCGCGAGCTGTGGTAATGAATCGCTGCGGCAATGAGCTCCTTGCCGGTGCCGCTCTCGCCAAGGATCAAGACAGTGGAATGGCTTTCGGCCACCCGCAGGGCCATCTGGTAGACCTCATTAAAGGGCCGGCTGACGAAGACCGGGGCGTTGGGGAGCTGGCGTTCCTGCAGGGCTTTTTTCAGCTGGGTATTCTCCTCTCTCAGCTGTTTCTGTTCGAGGACGTTCTTGGTCAGGGCGGAGAGCTTTTCCTGGGGAAAGGGCTTGGTCAGGTAGTCGTAGGCGCCCAGCTTCATAGCTTCGATCGCAGTTTCGATGGAACCGTGCCCGGTCATCATGATCACCGGCATCTCCGGCTGGAGATCCTTGACCCGGCGCAGGGTCTCGATCCCATCCAGCTCCGGCATTTTGATGTCGAGCAGCAGCAGATCCCACATTGTTTCAGTCTCCTTGAGGACCCGCAGCATGTCGAGCGGGCTCCCGAAGGTTGCGACCAGGTAACCCCAGCTACCGAGCATCTTGGTGAGGTACTTGCGCATCCCCTCTTCGTCATCACAGATGATGATTTGGTATCTCATAATGTACCTCTTTTTTAAAAAATAAATGCTATCCCATCATTGTAATCAGAAAAACGCTTTCCGTAATATATTTTCTATATATAGCAATAGCTATATGAAATTATGCAAAATAGAGTGATTTGAGCGTCTCTCCTGCGGGCTTTTTGCTCAAAATACCCGGTTGGGTCATCGGTATACACATAGTGGAGAAAGTATACAGTTTGCCCGATCAAATCGGGGAGGGAAGGGTATCGTTTTTACCGAGCCTTTTTAGGTATCTTCCTATTGATCCCAGTCATTTGTGCTTTCTTGTATGTCGCCTGGCACAGTCTTTGCGAAGAGAAAATTCATCGATTACGTCATGACCTTGCGGTCAAATTCAAAATGAGGAGAAGTGTATATGGGTGTTTCACGTAGAGATTTTCTCAAGGGTGGTGGAGCTGCAGCCGTCGGTCTGGCCCTTTCCGCCAAGCCGGCCAGTGCCGCTTACAAGATCCCCGGTCTGCGGACCAAGGGGTTGGCCACCACGACCAGCGTCTGTCCATACTGCGCCGTCGGTTGCGGAATGATAGTGCACAGCAAAGACGGCAAGGTCGTCAATATCGAGGGTGATCCCGAGCATCCGATCAACCAGGGCGCTCTCTGTTCCAAAGGGAGTGCGCTCTTCCAGGTCGCCAATAACGAGCGCCGCCTGAGCAAGGTGCAGTACCGGGCTCCCGGCGGCACCAAGTGGGAAGAAAAGTCCTGGGACTGGGCGATGGAGCGGATCACCAAGTTGATGAAGGAGAGCCGCGACCGCAACTTCATCAAGACCGAGAAGATCGACGGCAAAGAGTACACCGTCAACCGCAACGAGGGGATGGCAATGATTGGTGCTGCTGCCCTCGACAACGAGGAGTGCTACCTGCTCGGCAAATTTGCCCGGGCCATGGGGGTGGGCTACCTCGAACATCAGGCTCGAATCTGACACAGTGCTACAGTCGCCGGTCTGGCGGCTACCTTTGGTCGTGGAGCTATGACCAACCACTGGATTGATATCCAGCATGCTGATGTCATCTTGTGCATCGGTTCGAACCCTGCAGAGAATCACCCGATTTCTTTCAAGTACGTGGAAAAGGCGATGGACGCCGGCGCCAAGCTGATCTCCGTCGACCCGCGTTACACCCGGACCTCGTCCAAGTCGGACATTTACGCCCAGCTGCGCCCGGGAACCGATATTGCTTTTATCGGTGGCCTGATCAACTACATTTTGGAGGAGGAGCTGATTCACAAGGAGTACGTGGTCAACTACACCAACGCCGCCTTTCTGGTCAGTGACAACTTTAAATTTGACGACGGCCTGTTTTCCGGCTACGACGCGGCCAGTTCCCGTTACGACAAGGACACATGGGCCTACCAGATGGGCGAGGACGGCAACCCGCTGCGCGACGACAGCCTGCAGCATCCGCGCAGCGTTTATCAGCTAATGAAAAAGCACTACACCCGCTACTCTCCGGAGAAGGTCTGTGAGATCACCGGCACGGCGATTCAGGACTATATGGCAGTGGCCCGCACTTTCTGCGCCACCGGCAAGGCCGGCAAGGTTGCGACCATCATGTACGCCATGGGAACCACCCAGCATACCCACGGGACCCAGAACGTGCGTTCCTACGCCATGTTGCAGCTGCTGCTCGGCAACATCGGTCTTGCCGGCGGCGGGATCAACGCACTGCGCGGCGAGGCAAACGTCCAGGGCTCGACCGATTACGGGATCCTCTACCACATTCTGCCCGGCTACCTCAAGTCTCCGACCTACGACAACGAAAATCTGGCGGTCTACTACGAAGACTGTATCCCCAAGACCAACGATAAGCAGAGCGCCAATTGGTGGACCAACACACCAAAGTACATGACCAGCCTGCTCAAGGCGTACTGGGGCGATGCGGCGAACGAAAAGAACGATTTCTGCTATGATTACCTGCCGAAGCGCAGCGGCAACTACTCCTTTCTCAAGTTGATGGAGCGGCTGCAGGGTGGCGGCTTTGATGGCCTGGTCTGTATGGGGACCAACCCGATCGTCGGCGGCCCCGACGCCGGTGCGATTGCCAACGGCCTCGACAGCCTCAAGTGGATGGTCGCCGCCGACCTGTGGGAGACTGAGACCTCGGTCTTTTGGAGACGTCCCGGCGTTGATCCGAAGTCGATCAATACCGAGGTCTTCCTGCTGCCGGCGGCCTCCTCGGTGGAAAAAGATGGCTCCATCTCCAATTCCGGTCGTTGGGTCCAGTGGCGATACAAGGCGGTAAACCCGCCCGGCGACGCCAGGAGTGACGCCTTTATTGTCGACCAGTGGGTCAAGAAATTGAAGGAACTGTACGAAAAAGACGGCGTCTTCCCCGGCCCGATCAACGATCTGACCTGGGAGTACGGTCATGGTCACGAGCCGGACATCGACCTGGTCGCCAAAGAGTGTAACGGCCAGTTTACCCGCGATGCCGTGGTCAAGGGCGAGTCCTTCAAAAAGGGGGATCAGGTCCCAGCTTTTGCCTATCTGCAGGATGACGGTTCGACCTCCAGCGGAAACTGGCTCTACTGCAACTCCTACACCGGGGAGGGCAACATGATGCAGCGTCGCGGTCTGGAAGACCCGACCGGGATGGGCTTTTATCACAACTGGTCCTGGTGCTGGCCGGTCAACCGCCGGGTGCTCTACAACCGCGCCTCGGTCGACTTGAACGGCAAACCGTGGAATCCGGAAAAACCGGTTATCAGCTGGAATAAATTGACCCGCAAGTGGGAAGGCGACATCCCCGACGGCGGCTGGGTGCCAATGAGTGAAGACGGCACCAAGTCCCCCTTCATCATGGTCGCCGATGGGTATGGAAGGCTGTTCGCCTCCAGTCTGGCCGACGGCCCCTTCCCGGAGCACTACGAGCCGATGGAGAGCCCGGTTGCCAACGCGATGACCTCGCAGCAGAGCAATCCGGCGGTGGCGATCCCCGGCACGATCGACAAAAGCGGCAAGTTCCCCTACGTCGGCACCACCTACCGGGTCTCCGAGCACTGGCAGGCCGGGGCGATGACCCGCAACCTCCCCTGGCTGGTCGAGCTGGTCCCCGACATGTTTGTCGAGATCAGCGAGCAGCTGGCCGAGTGGAAGGAGTTAAAGAACGGCGACATGGTCACCATTTCCTCCAAACGCGGGGCGATCGAGGCGAAAGTCCTGGTCACCTCGCGGATCAAACCGCTGCGGATTAGCGGGCAGATGGTTGAGCAGGTCGGTCTACCCTGGCACTTTGGCTTCAACGGCCTGGCGACCGGCGGCACCGCCAACATGCTGACCGCCGCGGTCGGCTGCGCCAATACCTCCATTCCGGAGTATAAAGCCTTCCTCTGCAATATCGAAAAAGGAGGTACAACGTCATGAGTAAAGTGGATCTGTCTAAAAATAATTCATTCCTGATTGATATGACCAAGTGCACCGGCTGCCGCGGCTGTCAGGTGGCCTGTAAGCAGTGGAACCAGCTGGAGGCGGAAAAGACGGAATTCTTCAGCGGCGAGGGGTATCAGAACCCGCCGGCGATGTCGGAATACACCTATACCCGGATCAAGTTTCGGGACTACCAGAAGAACGGCCAGAATGAATTCGCCTTTTACAAGGAAATGTGCATGCACTGCGACGATCCGGCCTGCGCTTCGGCCTGCCCGGTTGGCGCCTTCCATAAGACCCCCGAAGGTCCGGTTATCTACAACGCCGACCGCTGTATCGGCTGCCGCTTCTGCATGATCGCCTGTCCCTTCGGCGTGCCCAAGTACGAGTGGAGCAAGGGGCTGCCGCTGGTCAAGAAGTGCACCGGCTGTTACGACCGCATCATGGAAGGGCTGCAACCGGCCTGCGTTACCGCCTGCGCGACGGCGCTCAGCTACGGGCCGCGTGATGAGATGATTAAGCTGGCTAACGAACGGCTCTCCCGCTACCCAGACCGCTATATCAACAAGGTCTACGGCAAGGAAGAAGCGGGCGGCACCTCGGTGCTCTACCTGACTTCGCTCCCCTTCGACGAGCTCGGCTTTAAGCCGGTCACCCTGCGGGCGCTTCCCTCCTACACCTGGTCGGCTCTGCGCCTGGTACCGGGCATCTTCCTGACGGTCGGCGCCGGCCTTTCCGCCCTGTCTTGGATCAACCACCGCAAGGATCGCCTCAAGGCCGAGCGAGAGCAGCTGGCCGCCGAAGAGGGCGTCAAGCCGAAGGAGGAGAATTAAATGACTACCGCAGGATTGGTTTTTAATGAAATAAAGGGGTACCACCGCTTCGTCAAGTTCCTGATTTTTCTGGTCATGGTGGCGGCGGTGGCCTCCATGGCACGCTTTATCTTCGGGCTGGGTGCTACCACTAACCTTAGCGATACCTACCCCTGGGGACTGTGGGTCTCCTTCGACGTGGTAACCGCCGTTCCCTTGGCCGCGGGCGCCTTCACCCTGGGGGCAATAGTCCACTGCTTCAATATCAAGAAGCTCGAGCCGTTGGTCCGTCCGGCGATCGTCACCGGTTTCCTCGGTTATTCGCTAGTGGCCATCGGCCTGCTGCTTGACCTCGGTCAGCCGCACAAGGGCTGGCAGGTACTGGTTTACTGGAACCTGCATTCGCCGATGTTCGAAGTCTCCATGTGCGTCATGGCGTACACCACGGTCCTCTTTCTCGAATTCCTCTCGCCGGTGGCGGAGAAGTTCGGCTGGCACCTCTCCATGCGGGTGCTCCGCTGGTTGGAGATGCCGCTGGTGGTGGCCGCTGCGGCCATCTCGACCCTGCATCAGTCGACCCTGGGGACCTTCTTCCTGATTGCCGTCGACAAGCTTCATAACCTCTGGTACAACCCGTTGCTGCCGCTCCTCTTCTGGGTTAGTGCCATCAGCGCCGGGATGTGCATTATCATCGTCGAGGCGACCTCCTGCCACAAGTGGATGGGACAGCCGAACGAGGGGGTACTGCTGCGCACCCTGGCCAAGATCCTCCCCTGGACCCTCGGGCTCTATATCGCCCTTCGCCTCTACAGCCTGTTGGTGTTGTCGCACGGTCCTTTCTTCGACATGCCGGTGCTGACCCTGCTCTTCTTACTTGAGCTTGGGATTGGCTTTATCCTGCCGTTCTTCATGTTCACCCAGCAATCGGTGCGCAATGATGACCGCCGCCGGGTGATCGCTGCCCTGCTGGTGATTTTCGGCGTGGTGCTCAACCGCTTTAACGTTTCGATGTTTGGGATGATGGATCCGAACCAGATCTACTACCCCTCCGTGATTGAATCGTTGGTGACCATCGGAATTATTGCCGGGCATATCCTGCTCTTCGTGCTGATCGCCAAGTACTTCCCGGTCTTCGAGCATCACCCGGAGACCGTTGACTACACCCTGCCTGACCGCTTCCACAAGATCGGCGACGGCAAACCGGCGGCAAACCAAGGGGCGAAGATGGCTGTTCAGCCAGCTTCGCAAACCAACGTTTAGACTGACGACTCAACTCCCCCTCCGCCGACAAGCGGGGTGGGGGTTTTAGCGCAGAAGCGGTTTGTCCCTGGTACCTTAACTGAATGAGTTGACTGAGAATATTGGACGAGAGTGGCGACTTCAGGGCCCGACCCCGGACGCTTGACTTGGGACTTGGTCCGACCCCTGTTTGGAAAAATGCCTCATAGTTGTAGGCAGTATCTCAGATGTTCTAGACTATCTTTGCCTTACTTGTTGTCATAAATAACACCGAATTATTCTTCTATTTCTGACAATTCACGCAAATGTCTTCTTTGCACTACACTCATCATTTTCTCTATCGAGGATTTTGTTGCCGGTTTAGTAAAATTAAACTCTATGGCAAAGGAAGTGGACTGGGAGTTTATAAACAGATTTCTCAGCCCGGACAATTTGCCTCGCAGCAGAAAGTTAACCTGATCGGACCGGGGGATCGCATGAATGGGGTGCGTGTTCTTGGTCCACTTCGTAAAGCGAATCAGATTGAAATTGCCCGGACCGATGAATATCGATTGGGAGTTGATGCACCGCTTCGGAATTCTGGCAAGGTTGAAGGCTCTGCTCCTATCATATTAGAAGGTCCTGAGGGTACAGTCCAGTTGCAGGAGGGACCCATCTGTGCCAGGCGACATATTCACATGCACCCAGATGATGCAGATGCTTATGGGGTTAAAGATGGAGATGAGGTGGAAGTGGATATCAGCGGCTCGCCTCGAGATCTCACCTATAGAGATGTCCTGATTCGGGTAAGTGGCAACTATGTTCTTGAAATGCATATTGACACTGATGAGGCGAATGCTGCAGAATTTAATCAGGGAGCAACAGGGGAGATGATATATCAGAGGCCTGATGCAACTGTGACCGCATTATTGTCTCGTGCTCGGGGTGGTGGTTGACCTCATTGAAACCTTTAGCTTTATAAGGGAATTAGGGTCGGGCCACGCTATCTTAGTAAGATAGCGTGGCCCGAGCGTTCGACTGAAACCGTCATCATCAGGCAGAATTCCTGCTGGCATTTATATTGCCGTACAATGAGCGTTGAATGAGTTTTTCATACGATTGAATATAGTTAGATTTTTTTTCAATTTTTTGAAAAGCGTATTGCTGAATGACCAGTAATGGCAAGACAATGTCTTCCCGTATCTTGATTGAACGCCTTGATATCGGCTCCTCTTCCATCAAAAAACGGCTGTTGGAAACAAGCAGGACCATTTGTTTTGACAACTGATATTCGTCAAATAAAATTTTCCAGAACTCGCCATATTCAGTGTCTTTTTCTGTATAGGCGGTTAATTCAAAATAACATTTTGACATGGACATCATACTGTTCAAAAGTAAGGTCTTGAAGAAAGGGACCTCTTTATACAACTTCTGCAATGCACCCATGCCTATTTCATCCGCCAGGGTTTTTAAGGCAGTTCCGATGCCAAAATAGCCCGGAACATTCTGCCTTAACTGACTCCAGGACCCAACAAAGGAAATGGCCCTCAGATCATTGAGTTCCAGCTTCTTTTTGTTTCCTCTTTTAGCCGGCCTGCTGCCGATCTTGGCGTCACTGTAATATTTTAATGTGCTTTTATTTTCAAGATATGGAAGAAATAATTCGTGGTGCTTGAGTGCAGTATATTTTTCATAACTTAAAAGTCCTAATTTTTCTATAACCTGCCTTGATTTTTCAGAAATAGTAATAGGCTTTACTGACATTCCGTGTGAGAGACCGGCTGTGAGCATTTGTTCGCAATTATGGATAAAATGGGTCTGGGTGCCATACAGGCTGGTGATGGTTTGGCCCTGGATGGTTAATTGTATGGCATGATTGGCAATCTGCTGACTTTGTGACGCATAGAACCGGTGGGATTTTCCGCCACCCCGTGCAGGAGGTCCCCCTCTGCCATCGAAAAAGATGGCCTTGATATCGTATCGATCACAAGTGGCAGACAAGGTTTCTTTTGTTTTTAAAATGGACCAGTTGGCATTAAGATATCCACCATCCTTTGTGCCGTCAGAGAACCCCAGCATGATGGTTTGTGTGTCTTTTCGATGTCGGATATGATTCCTGTAATCAGGGATTTCAAAGAGTTCCTGCATTATAGATCCTGCGTTCCTCATGCCCGCCATGGATTCAAACAATGGAATGATATCCACCGGCAGGGTCTTTTGTTCCCAGCCACACCAGCGCAATAATGCATAGACAAAAAGCACCGAGAAAATGTCCTCAGAATTACTGATGATATATCGGTTGCAGCCTGGTTCTCCATTTTTTTCCTGTATCAGCTTCATCTGTGCGATGGTTTTAATGGTATCCTTGGTGATTTTGTCTTGAAACTGATCTTCATGAACGGGTATTTCATCATGGACAAGAATTGAGATCAATTGATCCTTTGAAAGCTCATCCAGACTGTCTTTGATGTGGTTTTGTTTTTTTAAAATGAACTCAATGGTCTTTTTATGCTCGTTATGATTCTGTCTTATATCGAGCGTTGCAAAATGGGTTCTGAAAATTTTAATTTTATCAATAAAACTATCCAGTTCTTCCGCGTACAGATTATTGAAGCTCTCCTTCAGTATTATTTTAACCTGGTTCAGCGGGGTTAAAATTTCTTCTACCGGTATTATCTTTAAAGGATCAAACATACTCAGATACAGTTGTGATCTGAGATGGGCCAGAATATCTTCTATCCCCTTAAAGGTCAGTTTCTGCTCTAAGCTTTTGATTTCGTGATAATAACATTTCATTAAGGTCATGCGAAGTTCATCCGCTACCTGCCCGGTCGTCTGCGCTGTTACAAAAGGGTTTCCGTCCCGGTCCCCGCCTGGCCAGAACCCAAGCTGGACAATATCGGGGTTGTCAAAATCATTGTCCGGCAGATTTTTTTTAATATGGGAATACAACTCACCCAATGCGTCATAGTACACACTGCGAAGAAAATATATGATGTTTTTGGCTTCATCGAAGGGGGTCGGATTTTTTGTGTTCATCAGGGATGTTAATCCAAGCTGCTGAAGCGAAAGATCGATTTCATTGAGATTATTTTCTCGGATCAGTGACCGCAGGCTTGCAATGATATCTAGAGCGGAGCGTGGGTAGAACTGGGACGGGTGAGCTGTAAATACAATCCGGACACTGAAATCAGATATTTTTTTAATCAATTGAGTCGTCTGGCCTCTGCTGACAGCCATGTCGATACAATTTTTGAGGGACATGTGATTGTCAAGGGCTAGCAATTGACCAAAGCCTGCGTCTTCAACGCTGTCATACAGAACCACCTGCCGTTCAACATACTGAATCACCCTGAGCATAAAATCAATTTTCTCTTCTTCTGATACCATGTCAGTGTGAGCCTTGAAAAAGGAATCCAGAATGTCCAGTGGCTCTTTGCCGGATCTCAGTCCCCGCCGGCAATCATGACTCAGGAGGGGTATAAGCATCCCAATTTTTTTAATTATTTGATATGGAAGGTTCAGAAACAGGCTGTTGTAAACGTTAAACTTATTCTGTACCAATTTTTCGAACGCTGTTTCCATCGGTGATTTGTTCATGTATTTTTTCTCCACTTTATCGCCTCGGACAAGCAGGTAGATAATAGTTCATTCCGGGTTGAGGGCTATTGGTTGATTGTCTGAAGAATGAGATTAAATGGGTAAATGGGGTCGGGTCACGCTAACTATCTGAATATTGCTTATTCACATCCCAGAGATAGCTGTTTTGCCCCTCTATATTGCCATTTCTTAAAAGCGTGAAAATGTCATTATAGATAAGAAAATGGATATAAACCAACCTTATTTTTAGGCAATTTTGTTGAGTTAGCATGGCCCGACCCCAAACGGGTGGGCAATGTGTCTATTCGTTGCCGGGAAAAATATGCAGGGCGTCAGGGTGAAAGCCGACAAATACCTCCCCGCCGATGATCAGTCCATTGGCGAGGAAACTTCCTTTGTCAGCATGCACTAGCAGGGTCTCTCCGCCACTTTTAATCGCCATCTCGCAACCAAATCCCTGCTGGGTCAAGGTTGTGAGCGTCCCTTTGCCCACACAATACGACGCGGTCTGCAAGGTAGAATGCCTCGTTGAAATCATGGGTAACCATGATAAAAGTGGTTTTGAGTGCTGCATGCAGCTGTTTCAGTAATCGTTGTATTTCTCCCCGAAAAGAAGGGTCAAGAGCGGAAAGAGGCTCGTCGAGCAGCAGGACTCTTGGTTCTATTGCCAGTGCCCTGGCAAGTGCCACCCGCTGTCGTTCACCTCCGGAAAGATCGCGGATTGATTTGTTGAGATGGGAGGTGAGCCCAAGCGTTTCTATGATTGCCGCCAGCCCTTTATGATCCGATTTCATCTTCTGTCGTTGATAACGCAGGCCAAAAAAGATATTTTCCTGAACACTGAGATGGGGAAAAAGGGCCTGGTCCTGGTAGACAATTCCAACATGACGCTTTTCTGGCGTAATTCTGGTAACATCTTGCTTCTCAATGAATATTTTTCCGGAATCCGGGCGTCTGATGCCGGCGATGGATTTAAGGATAACCGTTTTGCCGGACCCGGTAGGACCAAGAAGGATGAAAAATTCCCCAGCAGTGATATGTAGATCAAGAGGTCCCAGGGAAAATCCTGGGAAGCGGTTCATGATTCCGGCAAGTCTAATCATCGGTTTTTACTTAGAGTAGAGGAGGCAATCCGTAAAAGAACAAAGAGAAACAGGCAAATGATAATCAGCCACACCGCCACAGGTTGAGAGTACTTCAAACCATAGGCGGTGAAACGTTCATACATGAGGACCGGGGCGATCATCGGGTGATAGGCGATAATTACCACCGCCCCGAATTCACTGATCGCTCTGGCCATACTCATAATGAAACCGGTCAGCATATGTCGCCAGGTCAGGGGGATGGTGATACGAAAAAACGTTGCTCCCTGTCCGGCCCCAAGGCTCCTGGCTACCTGTTCCAGACGTCTTGGCACCGCTTGAAAACCACCTTTGGCAGTATTGATGTAAAAGGGCAGGGCAACAAAGGTGAGCACAGTGATGATACCGGTGGTTGTGCCAAGGAGAAAAATCCCCATCTCCTGGAGCATTTTTCCCATCCAGTGATTTTTCCCGGCGAGGCTCAAAATGGCAATGCCCACAACCGGATGGGGGATCATGATCGGTAGATCAATAATACTCTCAATGACTTTTTTTCCGGTAAAATTGGAACGCGCGAGAAGATAAGCAATGGGGGTCCCAAAGACAAAGGAGATCGCTGCAGCCGCCCCCGAACAGGACAATGAAAGAAAGAGTGCTTCCCTGACCTCTGCATCAGACATAGTCTCAAGCAAATCACCAGCGGTGGTCTGGCTTATCATCTCCACCAGAGGCAGGAGAATAAACAGCAAAACCATTGTGCCGGCAGCAAAGCACGATGGTTTAAAAAGACCTAAAGACGAATTTCCGATCACCTGAAAACCTGCAACGCAAGGGCCTGCGCCGAGTGTATCCCGGTCGCAGGCTTTTTTTCTGTTATTTTTTTACTTCGACTAATGCCTGCAGCTCCGGCGACAATTTCTTTTTCATCTCTTCCGATGAAATTCTTGCTGGAATAAAGGGCGGTTGGCCCATTTCTTCCAAGACCTGCAAACCCTTTTGCGGATCCAGCAGATACTGCAGAAACAGGTTTGCTGCTCCAGGGTTCGGCGCATTGTTAAGAATTGTCACCCCATACGTTATGGCTTTGCCGGTTTGGATGGCGGTGGTTCCAGGTTTTTTCCCACTCACTTCAACCTTGGCGGTTTTATAGTAATCGTCGAGGCTGTAATCGCTGAGATTGACTTCTTTGTCCAGGATGACATATTTCAGATTGTGCTGTACCGCAACCGACAGGTATTCCCAGGCATAGTCCATGTTACCGGATTCGAGCAGGGCAATCAATTCGACGGATTTTGGTCGAATCCATTCCACTTTCCGCTGCTTCATGAGTTGGTTGTACAGTCCGTCCAATTTGAAATATTTTTCAGCCAACTGAAGCACCATGAGACTGCGATACCCGCATGGATCGACATTAGGATCTGAATATCCCCATACGACATCGGGTTTGGCGAGTATTTCCGGCCAGTTTTTGCTGGTGATTGTGTCGGCGTATTTACTCTTTCCGGTGTAGCAGAGGACCATCTGGTTGGTGGCAAAAAGGATATTGGTGTCAGCAAATTTGGGGATCAGGTTCTTATTGATGACTACGTAATCGGCTGAGGCCATAATATCAGCTGGTTTACCCAGCTCAGAAATCATTCTGGCCATCTTGGTACTTCCGCCGGATTCGCGGAGAATATCAATGTTTGGGTTATCTTGCTCAAATTGCTGTTCCATCATTTTAAAGGGTACCGACAGACTTCCCGCGTGGAAAATAATCAATTTTTCTTTATCAGCGGCCAGGGCTGCGTGGGCCAGTAATATGAGGGTGACGACGGCTAAACTACATCGCACATTCTTTTTAACTTGATACATACTCTTGACTCCTTAAGTTACTCTTGCTCAATATAAAATTTCTCTGTCGGCGGCAGATATAGTTTTGCGCCAACCGATGGTCAACTAAAAAGAGCATATGTTTATAAATAGGAAAAAATGACCGTAAATGACTTGTATGAACAGTTGTTTGCGGCCAGTAGGAAAGTCTAAAGAGGTACTTCTTCGGTGGGCGGAGGTGGTGTTTCTGCTCCATTTCTCGTATGCTTTCAAGCTGCAATTCAAATACAGCTTTTCGTTAACAATCTTTCAAACTTCCGGGTTGGTAACGGCTTTTTCTCTAAATTATGTTGTGTATCTTCCGTTCGATATTTTTTCCATAAGACACCTCTCATTACGTACTCTTTTGTACAATAGTTTGCTATCCACTCTTTTCAACCTCCCTCAGTTGGCTGAGTTCAAGACTGAAAAGGTATCAAAGAGATAAGTATCGGGGTAGAAAAAGAATCGAGAAAGTAACCAAAAAAATCATTGTCGGATCCAATGTGCAGTATATAATCATGAAAACGTCCTGTCCGGTCGTTACCGTCAGAAATTTTCCAAATCAGCGTCTTTTACTGCTCGCAAATCATTTTTTAATAGTATTGTTTGATCACAGAGTGAACCTGAAGCTTCATCAAAAAGATAAAGGGGGATTTCCATGGGACTTTATGACTTTACTTTTTATGATCTGATTAAGAGGAATGCAGTTGCTTGTGGCAGTCGTCTTTGTTGGCAGGAAATTGATGACGGCCGGCAATTGAGCTTTACCGAGTATAAGGTGCAGGTGGATCGTCTGGCAGGTGGGCTTTTCCGTGCCGGGGTCGAAAAGGGCGATCGAATCGGTGTGCTTGGCAAAAACAGTCTCGAATATTTTCTTATTTACGGGGCGGCTGCCCGCTTAGGTGCCATCGTGCTGCCGATTAACTGGCGGCTGTCAGCCGATGAGGTCTGCTTTAATCTCAACGATTGCCAGGCGGAAATTGTTTTTGCCGATGCCGAGTTTCAGCACATACTGGACACCTACCGGGAGAAGGTACCAACCGTTACTGCCTGTTATAATTTAAAGGCCGATCTCGGTGATGCCTTGAAATTTGCTTCGTTGATGGAGGCGGGCAGGCAGATACCGCCCGGTGATGTGGCGAGCACGGACGGCTTCGTCATTATCCATACGGCTGCAGTGGCCGGGCGTCCACGTGGCGCTTTGCTCAGTCATGGTAATATCGTCTGTGCCGATATGCATTTTATCAGCTGCATGGAGTTTACCCCGCAGCACGTCAATCTAAATTTGTTGCCCCTTTTTCATGTTGCCGGGCTTTTTATGGCCACCAGTACCTTCCATGCCGGGGGTGCAAGTCTCAATATCAGTAAATTTGAGGCCAAAGAGGCTGTCCGCCTGATCCAGGAAAAGGGAGCAACGCACTTTTTTGATTTCCCGCCGATTCTCGATTCCATAGTCAAGGCCGCAGCCGAAGATAATGCAGATATCAGCTCACTGAAGGCAGTGGTCGGTCTCGGCACTCCGGAGACGATTAAAAAGTTTCAATCGATGAGTGGCGGCAGCTACTATGCCATGTATGGGCAGACCGAGACCTCGTGTCTTGCCACCATCGGTAAATATGACGATCGGCCCGGATCGGCTGGAAGAATAATCATGCTTGGCGATGTGCAGTTGATGGATGAACACGATCAGGTTGTTGGTGCCGGAGAGGTGGGGGAAATTACCGTTAAGGGACCGATGGTTTTCAAGGGATACTGGGACTTGCCCGATGATAACGCCTATACCTTTCGCGGAGGGTGGCATCATACCGGTGATTTAGGGCGTTTTGATGAGGACGGTTTCTTGTTTTACGCCGGAAGAAAGGCAGAGAAGGAACTTATCAAGCCGGGCGGTGAAAATGTCTATCCGGCGGAGGTTGAAAAAGTCATTCTGCAGCATCCGGCCGTGGCCAAAACAGTGGTTATCGGTGTCCCGGATCCAAAATGGAAAGAAGGGATTAAAGCGGTTTGTCAACTTCATGCCGGCAAAACTGTGACGGCGGCCGAGTTGATTTCCTTTGTTGGAGAACGGATTGCCCGCTTTAAAAAGCCGCAATATGTTGAATTTGTGGATGCCTTGCCGATAAGCAAAGACGGTTCCCCGGATCGGGTAGCGGTGAAGTCCTTGTATGGCAAAGCATAATTCTTGAGATCATCTGGTTCCCATGCAGCGCATGGGAACCAGGGTCTCCAGGGTCGCGGCGCTTGCATCTAGCCATCTGGTTCCCATGCGCTGCATGGGAACCAAGACGACCTACAGCAAAGGAGATCGGGCTTTTTACGACGCCATCAATCTTCGGTATCGCGAAATAGCTCGCGGCCAATCAACATCCGGCGGATTTCGCTGGTGCCGGCGCCGATCTCGTAGAGCTTAGCATCACGCAGCAGTCGACCGGTCGGGAATTCGTTGATATAGCCGTTGCCGCCAAGGCACTGGATGGCTTCAAGAGCCATCCAGGTTGCCCGTTCGGCGGCATAAAGGATAACAGCGGCGGCGTCTTTACGAATATTACTGCCGGTATCCGCTGCCTTGGCAACGGTGTAGACATACGACCTGCAGGCGTTCCAGGTTGCATACATATCGGCAAGTTTTCCCTGCATCAGTTCAAATTCACCGATCGCCCGGCCGAATTGATGACGCTGATGGACGTACGGTAAGACGACATCCATGCAGGCGGTCATGATACCTAATGGACCACCGGACAGCACCAGTCGCTCATAGTCGAGGCCGCTCATTAACACCTCTGCCCCTCGATCCAGGGTGCCGAGGATATTTGTCTTTGGCACGGCGCAATCGGTAAATATCAGTTCGCAGGTGGGCGATCCGCGCATGCCGAGCTTGTCGAGCTTGGGGCTGGTGGAAAATCCCTCCATGGTCTTTTCCACCAGAAAGGCGGTAATGCCCTGGTGCATTTTTTCCGGCGCGGTCTTGGCGTAGACCACCAGGACGTCGGCATTCGGGCCGTTGGTAATCCACATTTTTGTGCCGTTGAGAATGTAACTATCCCCCTGCTTGACGGCGCGCAGCCGCATACCGACAACATCGGAACCGGCCTCAGCCTCACTCATGGCCAATGCCCCGATATATTCACCGCTGATAAGCTGAGGCAGGTAGCGCTGTTTCTGCTCTTTGGTGCCGTTTCGATTAATCTGATTGACGCACAGGTTGGAATGGGCACCATAGGCGAGGCCGACTGCAGCCGATCCTCGGCTGATTTCTTCCATGGCGAGGGCATGCTCCAGATACCCCATTTCCGCACCGCCGTATCTTTCTGAAACGGTAATACCTAACAGGCCTAACGCGCCCATCTTTTGCCAGAGTTCTTCGGGAAAATGATCCTCGCGATCAATATTCGCAGCCAAGGGGGCAATCTCTGTACTGACGAACCCCTGTACCGACTCGCGCAGCAGGTTCGCGGTATCACCGAGGCCAAAATTCAATTGCGGAAATGTCTTCATGGTTACTCCCGGTTATGAAACGTTCAGCTCTTTGATATCGGCAAAAAAATCCAGGGCCTGTGGATTTTTCAGGGCGTCTTTGTTTTTCACCTCTCGTCCATGGATCATTTTCTGTACGGCAAGCTCCACCTTTTTCATATTCAGGGTATAGGGAATATCCGGTACCGTGATAATTTTTGCAGGAACATGCCGAGGCGATGCCTGCTGGCGGATATTGCTGCTGATTTTCTGCCGAAGCGCATCGGTTAATGCATAGCCGGTCTGCATCTTGACAAAGAGGATGACCCGGTTGTCATTGTGCCACTGCTGTGTTACCACGACGCTGTCTTCAATCTCCCGCATCCGTTCCATGATCCGGTAGATTTCCGCAGTGCCGATCCTGACGCCGCCCGGGTTTAAAGTGGCATCGGATCTGCCGTAGAAGATCAGTCCGCCTCGTTCGGTGACCTCGATAAAGTCGCCATGGGTCCAGATGCCGGGATACCTGCCAAAATAGGCTGCCTGATATTTTTTTCCGTCAGGGTCATCCCAGAAAGAGATGGGCATGGACGGGAAAGGGGCTGTACAGACAAGTTCTCCTTTTTTACCAATAACCGGTGAACCGTTTTCGTCATAGGCAAACACCTTCATGCCGAGGCCGCGGCACTGGAGCTCCCCTTCGTACACCGGGCCCATCGGGTTGCCAAGGGCAAAACAGCCATTCAGATCTGAGCCGCCCGAGATGGATGCCAGTTGCAGATCCTTTTTTATGTCCTGATAGATGAAATGAAAATCATCTTTGGAAAGAGGCGAACCGGTGGAGAGCAGAGCCTTCAGCGGGCTCAAGTCAAATTGGTTACCTGGTCTGACACCACCATTCTTTAGGGCGGCGATATATCCGGCACTGGTGCCGAAAACGGTAATTTTCTCATCCTGGGCCATTCGCCACAGGGCGTCCGGGCCGGGGTGAAAGGGGTTGCCGTCATACAGCACCAGGGTAGCGCCAACTGCAAGAGACGTGGTCAGCCAGTTCCACATCATCCAGCCGCAGGTGGTGAAATAGAAGATGGTGTCTTCGCGTTTGAGATCGGTATGCAACAGCAGCTCTTTCATCTGATGCAGCAGAACCCCGCCTGCACTCTGAACCATGCATTTGGGCAGGCCGGTAGTGCCGGAGGAATACATGATATAGAGAGGATGCTCGAAGGGGAGCTGGGCAAAATATATTGCATCTGCGTCATGAAGGCAAAAATCGACGTAATGCATCGCCCCCGGCAGGTTGGTAAGATCAGGTTTTTCTCTGGTGTGCGGGACGACAATAATCTTTTCTATGGACGGTATCTGTTCGATGATTGCAGCGATCTTGGCCAGACTGTCCAGGGCCTTGCCTTTAAAGAAATAACCGTCGGCAGTGAAGAGGATCTTTGGTCTGGTCTGGCCGAATCTATCCAGCACACCTTTAATACCAAAATCGGGCGAGCACGAAGACCAGGTTGCGCCAATACTTGTTGCTGCAAGCATGGCGATGATCGTTTCAGGCATATTCGGCATAAACCCGACAACCCGGTCGCCGGCAATAACGCCTGCATGACGAAGAGCCGCGGCAACCTTTGCCGTTGCACCAAAGAGCTCTTTATAGCTGAGGCTCCTGCGGAGAGTATCTTCGCCCCTGAAGATAATGGCTGTCTTCTCGTCCCGATATCGCAGCAGGTTCTCGGCAAAATTCAACCGACTGCCGGCAAACCAGTGTGCCCCCGGCATCTTGTTCGGATCATCGATCACCTGTTGATATGCTTTTGTCGTTTTAATATCGGCAAAACGGTACATCTCGGCCCAGAAGTCGGCAATATTGTCTACCGACCACTGGTACAACGCCTCGTAATCGGTAAAATGGGTCCCATACTTCCGGTTCACGCCCTGCATGAACCGGTACATATTGGAATGCTTGATTCGCTGCTCAGACGGCTGCCATAATGGTTTCAGCATATCCTTCCTCTGTTGTTATTCTTTAGGCAATAGCCTGCTGCGCCATCTCCCTCAGTTTGTATTTCTGGATTTTGAAATTTTCTGCCAGAATATCGACAACATTACCGATGGTCGTCCTGCCCACATTAATGTCAGGCTTGTGCATCCGTTTCTCCTGTGCCAAGAGGTGATAAGAGTTCGCTGCGATATCTCTTGTTCACTTGAACTGTTAAGCGTATCAAAAACTGAACCCCTCCGGCAGTTGTTCTTTTTTGGTCCCTTCCGGTACCCATGATAGATCGAGAATAGTAAAAGT
>RCMY010001092.1_pt1 | contig 25736 bp, 20 predicted proteins | sample 2041341 | NCBI WGS metagenome assembly RCMY01 (sample SAMN09708234, study PRJNA481090) | Marine sediment metagenome, whole genome shotgun sequencing project.
CGGGGACTTCCACGCACAAATCCAACCCGCACTTGCCACGCGACGCGAAAGACCTCACGTACAGGTTGCCCTGGCCGGAATTGGCCCGACCGTCGACAGGCTCGGCTGGCGGCTCACCGAGGCCGGGCTGGAGTCACACGCAACCGGTCCACGCCCCGAATCCGCGGCCGAAGCCCCTGGCACGCCCGATCTTGCCATCATGGTCGGCCACTTCGTTCTCGACCCCGAGTTTCGTAGCGTGTGGCTGCGCCGGGACGTGCCGCACCTCCCCATCGGTCCGGGCTCCGAGCTCCGAGCTCCAGGCCTGGCGTCTGACCTGACGGCTACTTGGGGGCCGTCAACTGTGTGAGGGCATCGGAGAAGCGATCGTCGTCCATTGCCCCAACGTGCCGCGCAAGGGTGCCGTCATCGTTGATGAAGACGTAGGCCGGCTGAGCGGTGATACCGAAGGCTTCCCAGATCTCGCCGCTCGTGTCGGCGATGTGCTCGAATCCGTCGAGGCCGAAGTCATCGACGAACGCTGCGATGGCTTCCTCGCTGTCTTGGCCGGCGATGCCGATGAAGCGGACGTCTTGCCCGAACTGCTGTTGCGCCTCTGCGACCGCAGGTGCGACTCGTTGGCAGTGTGGTCACCACGGAGCCCAGAACCAGAGGACGGTGTCCTGGGTCAGGACGTCAGCGAAGTCCACCTGACTGCCGGAAATTGCTTGGACCACCGGTGCTGCCGGGGCCGTTGTCTCAGGGGCCGGCGCCTGCGATGCCGCGCCAGAAACTGCCTGATCGGAGCTGTCTCCTCCGCAAGCGGCAACGGCCAGAGCCCCGGCAATCAGCATGGCAAGGGTGCGTCGACGGTTGGTTGACGGGTGGCCACGGGCCGGTGCGGTTCTCATCGCTGGTCATCCTCCACCGAATACGCCGCCACAACAACCTCGCGTCGAGCGCTGCGCCCGATCTCAAATCGTCAGATGATTCCCGCGTGTGCCAAGTTGACGGCAGCGAGGCCGTGAAACCGACGAGCCGAGCCGATCCCGCAGGCACAGACAACGGACCAGAAGGGCACCACATGCTCAATCGAATGGATGACTACCCGATCCATCAGACCCCAGAGCCGATCGCCCACCCGGCGAGCTCAGACCCGAACGTCTACGACCGCACGTGGTTCAACGGATACAGCGAGGACGGTACGAAGTACTTCGGGCTCGGCATCGCCGTCTATCCGCACCGCGGCATCATCGATTGCCACTTCAGCGTCGTCGAGGCTGGCGGCCGCCAACACTGCTTCTACGCCTCGGCCAGGGCGCCCCAGGAGCGGACCGACACCAGCGTTGGCCCGTTCCGCCTCGAGATCATCGAGCCGCTTCGGCGGGCCAGGGTCGTCCTCGACGACAACGAGAGCGGCATTGCGTGTGACATCACGTTCTCCGCCCGCACCTCGGCCATCCAAGAGGCCAGACAGATTCTGTGGAAGCGCCAGCAAAAGGTGATGGATGCCACCCGATTCGCTCAGTTCGGACGCTGGTCTGGAACGGTCACGCATCCCGACGGTGCGTTCACGATCGACGAGGACACATGGCGGGGCACGAAAGACAGATCGTGGGGGATCAGAGGCGTTGGCGAGCGAGTTCCGATCGGTGCGCCGTTGCCTCCTGGTTCGGCATTCTTCCTCTGGGCGCCTCTGCAGTGGGATGACCACGTGACCCATGCAGTGTTCTTCGACGGGCCGAACGGCGAGGCCCTGGTCCGTGAAGGCCTGACGTCGCCCTTGTACCCGAGCGAGGACGCGATTCCGGACGAACTCGACGACGTGGTCACCCGTATGGCGACGGCCGTGCACCGGGTTGACTACCACCAGGGCACACGGTTCGCCCGTCGAGCGGAACTCGATCTCATCGATCTTCACGGCAATGTGCGAACCATCACGATGGAGCCGCAACTCCGCTTCCAGTTCAAAGGCCTCGGCTATGGCCACCCATCGTGGGGCCAAGGCATGTGGAAGGGCGATCTCGAAATCGGGGGAGAGAGCTTCGATCCGCTCGAACTTGCCCCTCTTCGTCCGGAGAACATTCACGTACAGCAGGTGGTATCGGTGACTGACGGCGAACGAACCGGCATCGGCGCATTGGAACAGATCGTCATCGGTCCCTATGCACCTGCCGGGTTCACCGAGATGCTGGACGGCGCCGGCTGAACATGCTCTTGAACCTCAGCGCAGGGCCAAGGACAGGTGTTCGCTGAGTGAGACGCTGCGCCGCACCAACTCGATGAGCAGCCGTTCCTGAAGTTCGAGTGCCAGGGTGGGCTGCTCAGCGCACAGCCGCCGGTAGTCGGCTGCTGTGATTTCGAGGAGCTCGCTGTCGGTCTTGGCGCTGATGCGCGCCGAGCGCGGTTCGCCGAGGAGCACTGAGCGTTCACCAATGACTGTCCCGCTGCCGATTCTGCGGAGACGATGACCGGTGCCGTCGGCATGCAGACGGGTCACGACGAGATCGCCGGACAGAACGAGAAAGAGCGCCGCCCCTGGTGTGCCCTGTTCGATGATGATGTCGTCAGCCTTGACCGATCGTCGGGTCAGTGCTTCGAGCAGGTCGGGCGAGAGGTCGCTGAATGGTGCAACTTCGTCGCTTGTGGCAGGGCCGCCGCCTGTCTCGAGCAACGATTCTTCGGCGTACTCGATCGCGAAATCCAGGCCAGGAAAGACGTGTGGGCCCGCTGTGCTGCGAGCCAGATCGGCATGTAGGTCAGACAACAACACGGTGACGTGATCGTCAGCAAGGTCGCTGACCAGCTCGTCGAGCAGCGCGATCGCTGAGGCATCGATCCCGGTGACATGGCGGAAGTCGAGTATGACGAACGAGATGGGTGTCGCCCCCTCGCTGGTCGACTGTCGGATTCGTTCGACAACAGCGGCGAATGACCCGAAGAACTGATAGCCGGTCAGCTGGAAGACGACGACCTGCTCGGCCAGCCCGGTGAGACGTTCGGTCCGAGCTGCGGAACGAACAACACGACTGGGCGTTTCTCTGGCTGTCGACTCGAGCTTGATCGGGTCGATCCGACTGTAACGAAAGACGAAGATGAGGCACGCGGCGACAAGTCCGAAGGTGATGCCCTCGAGAATGCCGACCGCTCCGATCAACAACAGAATCATGGCAGAGAGCGCCCGCTCGATCCTGCTCGAGGTCGCAGCCATCGCTTGGAGCCAGCTCAACAGCAGGCCGCCTCCGACAGCTACCAGTAGTCCACCGGCGATCAGGCGGGGGGTGAACCCGATCAGTTGGCTGCCGAAAATGCCGGCGCCGATAGCGATGGCGCCCACACCTACCGGCACCGCTCGGGTGCGTGCCCCCATCTGGCGGGCGAGAACCGTGTCGCCGAGTGCATGGAAGCCAACAACTGTGCCCAGCGGAGCGACGAGCACGTTCACCGCTCCGGTGATCCGCAGCTCCTGACGAAGGTCCAGGCGCTGCCCTGTGAGGTTCTCCAAACCCGAGAGGTTCAACAAAACCGCGACCAGCGAGACGGCGATCAGCGCCAGGATGGCACCGGGCCGGGACGCAAAGGTGCCCCAATCGGCGCCGGCGACTTCTCCAGGGCTCACCGGGGTGACCAAACTCCCTGTGGGAAACGGGCCGACGAACCAATTTGCGTCTTCGGCAGCGGCGATCGACGAGGTCACGACAACGGCGCCGAAGAAGAGGCCGGTGGCGAGGATGACGCTGACGCCGAGCACAAGCGATGACACTCTTTGACTGGAACCAAGCAAGTGCAACACGACACCCAACGCAAGTCCAGGGAGCCAGAACTTCAACACCTCCGGCTCGAAAAGCATGCCGATGTCTGACATCTCGAGCGTCCGGTCGACCATGACGTCGAACCCGCCCTTGAAAAGGAGCCAGCCCGTGCCCGCGATGAATCCGCTGATGACGGTCGTGGGGAAGAAGCGAACGATGTCACCAACGCCGAAGTGACCAATCAATGCCATTGCGAGCCCTGTCACAACGCCAACGAACGCCATGAGGACGAAGACGTTCGCCACGGGATCGCCAGAGCCCGTGGCGGCCACCGAGGCCGCGACGGTGACAAGCACAACAGCCGGGCCGTCTTGAATGACGGCAACCGTTGGCCGGAATCCGCTGAACCAACCGATCAAGGCCGTCATGCAGCCACCAGCGATGGTGAAACTTGCGGTTGCGCGTGGGAGGCCGTCAGCGAGTGGTCCGACAAAGATCAGAGCAGCGAGTGCAATAGACAGGCCAATACCGGAGACAGCCGTGGCGAGGGTAGCTGTGGCTTCCCCGATGGGCGATGGGGCATCGTCGGTCTTCGACGGAGTGTCCACTGGTGCGTTCGACCTCCCGCCGGTCGTCGGTGTCCTCTGGCACACCTGGGTCGGGGCGAACCTAGCGGGACAGCGCGACGGGGCACAACAGATCCGCTCACGAATGTGCGGGGGAGTCCGATCCTGTGTTCGAACGAATCGGAAGGACGACGTGAGGGGCAACCAGCGGGCCGGGGAGCGAGCACCACGAAGGGTCATTGCCGTCGTCACTGACGCTTTCGCTCCGTTCCATCGCGACGTGCTCGAAGGGATCGGCCCACACTTCAATGCCGCTGGTTTCGGCACCCTCGGCATCGCCGGACGAGATGTTCGCACCGACCGTCTGCTCGAAGAAGCCGGCAGCCGACAGGGCAGTTACCGGGGCGCCTTCGGGACCCAGCTCGACGTGCAAGGGGCCGTCATTGTTTGCGGAGCCACGCATCCCTCCATGTCGAACGATGCCATCGCTGCCTATATCGCTGAACTCACCGACGGTCCCGTCGTCAGCCTCGGTATCGCGCTGCCAAACGTGCCGAGCGTCGAGATCGACTGGGAGACCGGGATCACAGAGCTCATGAGTCACGTACTCGGCCTACCCAGAGATCACCGCATCGCATTCGTTCGTGGGTTCCCCGGAGATCCGCACTCGGAGATGCGGGAAACGGGTTTCCGAACGGCGATGGATGCCGCCGGTCTTGCCGTTGACGAGCGGCTCATCGTGAGCGGCAACTTCTCCGTGGCTGATGGTCGCAATGCCATCGCCGGGTTGCTGGCCAGCGGCCTTCGATTCGACGGCCTGATTGCCGCCAATGACGACATGGCAGTCGGGGCAATGGCAGCGATTGCTGCTCACGGACTGGCCGTACCTGACGACGTGATCGTTGCCGGATTTGATGACGCCCTCTGCTCGGTCACATCGGAACCGCCACTGACAACCGTCCTCCTCGACACTGCGAGGCTGACCGCAGCCACCGCGAACCTTCTGCTCACCGCCATCACCGAGGAGGTCCCTTTGGCGTCAGACGTGATCGTACGGATCGACAGTCGCCTCATCGTCAGGGAGTCAACGAGTAGTGGCCATGCGAAGAGCTGCGACATTGGATCGCTGACTTCTCGGCTCGCCGACTGTTGGGAGCGTGAGCGAGCTCCGAGCGGGGTCGACGTCGATGCCCTGGCTGCTTCTGCCATCGACACGCTTCAAACCGGGGACACGGCGTTTCTCGACAGCTTCGAGCTGCTGTGCGAACAGTCTGGTGCGTCCAGCAACCGGGTCGAGGTGATTTGGCTGCGCCACGCTTGGCGCGAGCTGCATGTGCTCCTCTCCGAGCTCAAGGACGCCGCTGAGATCAGCGGGCTCCGAGTGTTGCTCAATCACCTGTCGACAATTGACCGCCGGCTTCATCCAATCGAGACCAGACGTCACACGGAGAGCATCTCTCATCGTCAGCTGCAGGAGCGCCTCGTGATGCGCCTGGCCTCGTGCTCTGACACAGCAGCGCTGTGGTGCACATTGCGAAGCGGCCTGCAGTCGATCGGCATGCTGAACGCTTGGGTGGTCGCCCACGAGAGCGAAGCAGCTGGTCACGACCACCCACATCGTGCCTCGATGCAGCTCCTGTTCAGTTTGGAGAGCGACGACCTGATGGGCGGTGTTTCGTTCGACTCGTCTGGGATCCTTCCTTGCGACGTGGTTGAGGTCCTCGAACACGACACGCACGTTCTTGTTCCGTTGCGAGCCGGTGACAGCGACATCGGATACATGGTCTTCGAGCCCCGTGGCGAGTTTCTGTTGGAGTTGGAGGCCATCGCGTCCGGGGTTGCGCAGGTGCTCCGCCACGTCAGCCAGGTCGCTGACCTCGAAGGGCAGGCCGCCCGCCTCAACCTCGCCAACGAAGCACTGGACCGGCTGGCCGGCGAAGACACATTGACCGGCCTCGCCAACCGAAAACTGTTCCTTGAACGCCTCGATCAGCATGTCGCTGAGGCGGGGCCAAGCGACGGTCTGGCTGTGGTGTTCCTCGATCTGGACGGTTTCAAGCAGATCAACGACACGCTCGGTCATGCCGCTGGTGATCAGCTCTTGCGGATCATCGCCGGTCGGCTTCGAGAGGTCATCGGCGAGACGGACACGCTCGCTCGCCTCGGAGGCGACGAATTCACGATCATCGTCAACGACGAGACGGACGTCGGACGCGTATTCGACGTCGCTCAGAACGCACTCGATGTGGCTGCCAAACCCTCACTGCTCACCGGACAGGTCGTGAGCGTCTCGGCAAGCCTCGGCATCGCGTCGTACCCCGTCGATGGTGCGACCTCCGACGAACTGATCCGCAACGCCGACATCGCCATGTACGCAGCGAAGGAGGCGGGCAAGAACCGCTTCGAGGTCTACTGCGAGCATCGAGAGACCGACGACACGCTGCCGTCATTCTCGACCTAGATTTCAGAGCGTGACGCTCTGGAGAGACCAACTGCTACCCCGAATCGTCGACCGGGCGATGCGAGGGCCTTCGATCAGCGCTTGGCGTCGGCGTTGCCTCGCTGGCGCACACGGCGTCGTGGTCGAACCCGGATTCGGGTCGGGGCTCAACGTGCCGGTGCTCCCGCCAGCGGTCACGAAGATCTACGCCGTCGATCCGGCAACCGTTGGTCGGCGGCTTGCCGCCGAGCGAATCGCGGCGTCAGGGGTCGAGGTCGAGTTCGTCGGACTCGACGGTGAGCACATCCCGCTCGGCGACGACACATGCGATGCCGGGCTCCTCACCTTCACTCTCTGCACCATTCCAGACCCCATGCGTGCGCTGGGCGAGTTGCGACGCATCATCAAGCCAGGCGGCACCCTCCACTTCGTCGAGCACGGCGACGCCCCAGACGAGCGAGTCAGGCGCTGGCAACGACGCGTGGCGCCGATCCAGAAGACGGTGGCCGCCGGTTGTCATCTGAATCGGCCGATCATCGAGCTGATCACCGCAGCTGGATTCGAGATCGAGTGGACCGAGGCCAGCTACCACGGCCGGCCCAAGGTCGGCACCTACTTCACCGCAGGTGTTGCTCGGAACCCCTGAGTCATCACTCGCCCTGGACGACGCCCTGGCTCTCCAAGTACGAGATCGTCGGGTACTTGGCGGGGTTGTCGGGCCCGCAACAACTCGGCAAGCACTCCATGGGGTGATCAGCCGTGGCATTGAAGAAAAACGGCACGGAGTAGCGGCTCTGAGCGGACGTATTGTTCGCGAAGTGACGAGTGCTGAGCACCCGATCATTCGACCATTGCCGAAGGAGCTCGCCCGCATTGACGATCAGAGCTCCAGGTACGACGGGCGCCAGAATCCATTGCTCACGCAGCTGAGAGTAGATGACCAGGCCAGGACTGTCGGGCAACAACAGCGTCATGAACGTGGTGTCGACATGGGGAGGGATACCGACGCTGCCCAGATCCTCACCCACCGGCTCATGCGGATAGTGGGTCATCCGCAGACGAGAGAACGGATGCTCGAACGCCGAGTCGAAAAAGCGGGGATCGAGATCGAGAGCGGCGGCGTAGAACGGGAGGATTCGGACCGCAAGGTCCGACATTGCGTTGGCGTAGGCCTCCACCGATGCCCGAAAGCCAGGCAGCAGATCCTCTGGCAACCACGCGTTGTCGTCGAAGGTGACCCCGCGGTCGCGCTTCAACAGGAAGGCTTCGTTGGGGTTTCCCTTACCTCGTGCTGGGAGCTTGCGCGTGCCGACTGGCATGTAGCCGACACTGCCGAGCGACGCCCCTGGACGATCGATCAGGATCGTCTGCTTGATCTCGAGAGGCAGGCAGTGGAAGCGTTGAGTGGCATCGAGGATGTCATCGAGGGCTGCCTGACTGACGCCGTGGCCCACCAGCTGGTAGAAGCCCACCTCTTCGAGGGCGAAGCGCATGTCGGCTGCCGCAGCGATGAGGTCCACCGATTCGCCGGAGGCGAAGTACGGCCCGACATCCACCGTCGGGATGTCGCCATCTGCCGCCTCGACAACCATCGAAGTGTCCCAAGAGGTCGACTCCGCCGCGAGTTGTTCCTCTTTTGCCGCTGGGTCGAAGGTCTCCGGAGTCGGTGTGTTCGTTACGGACATGCCACACCTTTGTCGTGACGGGCAGGCCGTGCAAGCATGCGGATGGTGATGTCATCGCCAAACCGACACGTTCGACGAAAGGCCCACGCCATGGAGCTCGCCCATCCGGAGTACCTCGTCAGCACCGATTGGCTTGCTGCCCACCTCGACGAGGTGCGGGTCCTCGACGTGACGGCCAAGCTGACCGGAAGCCTCGAAAACCACGCGGAGGCGGACTGCTTCCGCGATGCCCACATTCCCGGGTCGGTCTTCTTCGACGTTGCGTCGGGGAAGGGAGTGTTGTCGAACCCGCTCGAAGCCTTGCCGTGGATGTGGCCGACCGCAGAGCAGCTGGCCACCTGGCTGGCGGCCGTCGCCGTTGGACCGGACACCAGGGTCGTGCTTGTTGCGCGGACGCCCCGTGAGGGCATCGACTCCGGCACGATGTGGTGCACCCGAGCGTGGTGGACGTTGCATCACGCTGGTGTCGACTGCGCAATCCTGCACGGCGGCATCGAGCAATGGCGGAGCGAAGGGCGACCACTCACATCTGAGCGAACCGTGCTCCCATCGACCGAACCGTTTCCCGTGTCGACCGATTGGCGCCGGGGGCGCGCCGATGTCGCCGACGTTCTGGCCCTTCTCGAAGGTGGTGGATGCCTCGTTGACGCTTTGCCGGCCAACAGCTTCGACGGAAGCGGAACCGCATACGGTCCCCGTGGCGGTCACATCACGGGCGCCCGCAATGTGCCTTTCCAATCATTGATTGCCGCCGAGACCGCTGGATTCGTCGATGCGGCAACGATGCACCGTGTCTTGACCGAAGGTGGTCTGCTGGGAGACCAGCGGGTCGTCACCTATTGCGGTGGAGCGATCGCTGCGACCGTCGACGCCTTTGCGCTGGCGTTGTTCGGCAAGAGCAACGTTGCGGTGTACGACGGCAGCTTGATGGAGTGGTCGGCCAATCCTGATTTGCCGATGACCAATCCGAGTGAAGGCGCGCGTTGACGATCAACCAGCGAGTTCCTGAAGACGAGCTCGAGCGGTTTCGCGCCGAGGTACGTGCATTCCTCACCGAGTCGCAGGCCAGTGGAGTGGCGTGCCCGAACTTCGGGACGATCATGCCTCCGGCCTTTCACGATCAGGCCCGTCGCTGGCAACGACACATGCACAACCGCGGTTTCGCAGGCATCAACTGGCCGGCGGAGCACGGTGGGCGAGGGGCATCGGTCGAGCTCGCCGGCGTCTGGGGCGAAGAGTGTGCTCGGGCTGGAGTCGCCCCATACATGAACTTCCAGGGGGTGGTCCTCGCCGGTCCGGCCATCATCCGGTTCGGGACTGAGGCCCAGAAACATCGCTACCTCGAACCAACGCTTTCGGGGTCGATCCTCTGGTGTCAGCTGTTCTCCGAACCGAACGCCGGGTCGGATCTCGTGAGCTTGACGACGAAGGCTGAGCCGACCGAAGTGGGATGGCGAGTCACCGGGCAGAAGGTCTGGTCATCGACCGCGCACCTCGCCCAACAAGCGATCCTGCTCGCTCGAACTGATCCCGATGAGCGGGGCCATCGAGGTATCTCGTTCTTTGTCTTGGACATGACGGCAGCGGGGATCGATGTTCGGCCGCTCAAGCAGATGACCGGCGACATCGAGTTCTGTGAGGTGTTCATGGACGACGTCCATGTGCCAGCTGAGAATCTCCTCGGTGATCTCCACACTGGCTGGACAGTTGCGACGGCGGTCCTGGCCGACGAGCGGGCAGGCGCTGGAGCCGCCGGAGTAGCGCTACAACACAGCATCGACCGCCTGGCGCACGATCACTTGGGCGGTTCGACCCTCGAGGGGCCGAGTCGTGATCGGCTCATGGCCCTGCACACATCTGGCGGAGCGGTCGGCCATCTCCTGGGACGAAGCGGCGGCAACGCCATGCTCGGACCGCTGACGAAGCTGGCCAGGACCGAGCTGAGTTCAGAAATGGCCGGTTTCGCTGTGGATCGTCAGGGTGCGGCGGGAATGTTGTCCGGCGAGGCCGTTGACGAATTCCTGTACGCGCCCGGGATGCGAATAGCTGGCGGAACGAGCGAGATCCAACGGAATCTGATCGGCGAACGACTCCTCGGGCTACCCAGAGAGCCCCGACGCTGAGCCAGCGGCGGTCCGATCAACCCGCCAGGAGCGCGACGCGCATAACCTGCCTCACTGCTCGACTCAGCAGACGAAGACTCGTGAGAAGAAGGACGATTGATGGCTGGTGGACTTGTCGGATTGCTCGACGACGTGGCAGCGCTGGCGAAGCTCGCGGCCGCGTCGATAGACGACGTCGGCGCCGCTGCTGGGCGCGCCAGTGCAAAGGCAGCTGGCGTCGTTGTCGACGACACGGCAGTCACACCGGCGTACGTGCAAGGCCTGGCTGCCGATCGCGAACTCCCGATCATCAAGAAGATCGCCACCGGCTCGCTCCGCAACAAGTTGCTGATCATCCTGCCGGTGGCGCTGATCCTCAGTTCGGTGGCTCCAACGCTGGTGGAGATCATCCTCATGGCCGGCGGCACGTTCTTGTGCTTCGAAGGGGTCGAGAAGGTCTACCACAAGCTCAAGGGCGACGATCACAGCCACGATGTGCCCGTGGTGCTTCAAGGGCCAGAGGCCGAGAAGGCGACGATCGCTGGAGCTGTCCGGACCGATCTCATTCTCTCAGCAGAGATCATGGTCATCGCATTGAAGGAAGTCATCGACGAACCCTTCGTCGCGCGGGCCATCATCATGGTCGTCGTCGCTCTGTTCATCACGGTGATCGTTTACGGCGTCGTTGCCCTCATCGTGAAGATGGACGACATTGGATTGTCGCTGGCAGGCCGGGAGCAGGAGTCATCACAAAAGCTCGGTCGGGCCATGGTCTCTGGCATGCCCAAGCTGCTGACTGGGCTCACGATCGTGGGCACGGCCGCCATGTTGTGGGTCGGCGGCCACATCCTGATCATCGGCACCCACGAACTGGGCTGGGACGGCCTGTACGACATCGTCCATGACCTCGAGGGATCGGTTGCTGACGTCGGGGGCATCGGCGGTTTGTTGTCGTGGCTCGTCAACACCTCGCTGTCTGCGGTCGTCGGCATCATCGTCGGCGGTGTCGTCGTGGCGATCGTGTCGCAGTTCCACAAGCCAGCCCCGGAAGCTGCCCACTGATCGCGGTGCGCACTGATCACGGTGCGCACTTCCAACGGAGAGACCACCCGATGATCGAACTCGAACAACACGACCATGTCTTCGTGCTCACGATGGCCGAAGGCGAGAATCGGTGGAACACCACGTTCACCAGGGAGTACGCCAAGGCTCTTGATGCTGTCGAAGCATCGGTGGGACCTGCCGCTCTGGTCACAGCGTCGGCTCACAACAAGTTCTTCTCGAACGGCCTCGACCTCGACTGGGTCTCCTCAGAGGGCGATCACCAAGGCGGGGATCGGTCCGTCTTTGGCGCTGAGTTCATGGCGCTCATGGGCCGGATCATCACCCTTCCCGTCCCGACAATCGCAGCGGTCAACGGTCACGCGTTCGGGGCGGGAATGATGTGTGCCCTCGCCCACGATGTGCGACTGATGCGTGAGGATCGGGGCTTCATCTGCGCAAACGAGTTGCAGATCGGCCTGACCATTCCGGCGCCCGAAGTCGCCTTGATGCGACACAAGATCCCCGCCCCGGCCTTTCACGAGACCGTGATGTTGTCCAAGCGCTGGACTGCTCCAGCGGCGGTTGCCGCAGGATTTGTCGAGGCTGCCTTGCCGCTCGATGGCCTGCTCGACGCAGCGATGACTCGTGCTGCAGAGTTGGCGCCGCTGGCCGCCAATCGTGAGAACTACGGCGGACAGAAGGAAACGTTGTACGGCAAGAACGCTGCGCTCAACCAGGTACACGGCGCGGCCCACATGCTGAAGAATTCAGCCGACTACCGCCACGCCTGAGCAAGCCGCCCGACCACTCCCGCCTGGCAACCGTTCTCATGCCCAGGTCGAGCGAGTCACCTCATGCCGAACATGGGGTCGGGATTGACGCCAGTGACGATCTGCTCGGCTCGTTGGGTCACGCCTGGCTTCGTTTCATCGTGTGTGAGGATCCAGAACTCGTTGTTGAGCACCGCATCGACGACCGCCTCACCGACCACGTCGGTGCTGATGCCGTTGGCCACGAGGTCTCGCATCAGCGTCTGCATGGGACTATCAGCGGGGGCTGGCGGCGGAAGCTGATCGCGAACATCGGCTGGCATGTTCCGGTCACCTTCGGCAATCCCTGTCGCCACGAAGGCAGGGCACAGGACCGAGACGCCAACCTTCGACTGCGCCATCTGCATCTCCTTGGACAGAGTCTCGGAGAGCGCGACAACGCCGTACTTGGCGATGTTGTACGGCCCCATGAATGGAGCGGAGCCCAGCCCGGCCATCGACGCTGTGTTGACGATGTGGCTTGGTTCACCGTGGGCCAGCATCGCTGGCAGGAACACCTTGCAGCCGTAGATGACGCCCCAGAGATCGACGTCGATGGTCCAACGCCAGGCCTCGAGATTCGACGGGTCGGCGACGGGCCCGCCGGCTCCGACGCCGGCGTTGTTGCATAGCAGGTGGATGTTGCCGAAGCGTTCTGTGGCGGCAGCTTCGAGTGCTTGTATCTCATCGTGATGGCGAACATCCAGCACGAAGGGCAGCACGTCGTGTCCCGCAGCGCCGAGGTCCGATGCCGCCTTTTCGAGAGCTGGCTCCTCGACGTCAGCCAGCACGAGATTCATACCTCTGGCGCCGAACTGCTTCGCCAGCTCCAAGCCGATACCACTTGCGGCTCCGGTGATGACTGCGGTCTTGCCAACGAGATCGTCCATCCCCAACGGTCTAGCCGCCCCCATTAGCCGACGCCTACTTCGTCAACGGCGCGTTCCTCATCGCAGCGCGGGCCCCGCTCAGGCGAGTTGAGCCCGAAGGCGATGTCTGCCGTTGGCGACGCGAGATCGGATCGTGTCTGCATCGACGCAGGCCTGCGTCGCTGCGCTGGCGTAGCTGCAGCCGCACACGTCGATCAACCAGAGCGCGTGGGATTCTTCGAAGGGCAGCTCAGAGGCAACACGACGAATCGTCTCAGTGTCGGCGCCGTGCAACGGCGGCATGGCCACGAACGCCCTGGTACTCGAAGGCGGCGGAAGTCTGCTGCTCTCGAAGGCTTGGAGCAAGAAGCCGCAGCTGTCGATGCAGATCTCGATGATGACGGCCTCCTCATTCGACGCTGATGAAGGGGACGCTCAGAACCGACCCCCTTGTTCCAGGATTGCATCGAACGCCGAAAGCGAACGTAAGCAGAAGAGCAGCTCAGGGATGATGCACGGATCGGTAGGCAGGCACAGAGGCCAGTGGCGGTCGTTCGTCGGTCTGGATATCGATCGGTGGCGAACCGGGTCGAAGCAACGTGGAACCCCAATGCGGTTGCCAAGGAACACCCGCCCGATCGAGCACGACATGGAGGATCTCCATCGCCTGAGCCGAGAGTTCGGTCACTGGGCGGCTGCGGTGGGTTCGCACACCGAGATCGACTTGTGCGAGCCGATCGAGTCCGAAGGCGTTCGCCAGGTCGATGAGCAGGCCAGTTTCGACGCCGTATCCCATGCTGAACGGCACCTGCTCGAGCACGGTTCGACGTGCTGCATACTCGCCGACCAGGGGTTGGCTGATCACCGAGAGGTGGGGGAAAAATGTCGAGAAGAGGGGACGAACCATGATCTCGGTGGTTCGACCGCCACCTGAACCCTCACGCTCGGGCCGGTCGAAGTGGGCTTTGACGAATGCGATGTCCGGGTTGGTGAGCAGCGGACCAACGAGGCCGGTGATCCAATTGGGATCGAACGAGGTGAGATCGGCATCGACCCACACGATGATGTCGCCCGTGGACGCAGCAACACTCTTCCAGAGCACGTTGCCCTTGCCGTGGCCGACGCTGTCACCAGGCAGAATGTCCGCCACACTCACGACCTTTGCGCCAGCGTTCGACGCGGCGAACGCCGTGGCATCGGTCGAGCGGTCGTCGACCACGATGATCTCATCGACGATGGAGGTTGTCAGGCCACCAAAACGTTCATCGATGGCCGACACGATCGAACCAACGGTCGATTCTTCGTTCTTGGCCGGAATACAGACAGAGACCGTGGTTGCCCCCTTCGCTTCTCGCAGTGCAGGAATCGAGAAGTCGGCGAGGGAGTAGTCGGTCGCAGAAGAGGCAGCGACCGAGTGGTGGCGAACGGCAGACATGTGACGACAAAGGGTAGGTGATGGCGGGGCGAACACTGGATTCGGCTGCATGGTGTGACTCCGGGATCTCGACGAGGCCGCTAGCGTCACCAAGTGCTATCGACGCTGCTGCCATGGTGAAGACCGCTCGACCCGCAGAGGCTGAGAAGCCAGCCAACGATCGCTGGCCATTCGATCCTTCTCGCTTCCGCTTCTACTACGGATGGGTGGTTCTCATCGTCGGGAGCGTTGGCGTCTTGGCATCGGTACCCGGGCAGACAGCGGGTGTCAGTGTCTTCACCGATCATCTGACCGAGGCAACTGGTCTGTCGAGACTTCAATTGTCGATCGCCTACCTGATTGGAACGGGCACGAGTGGCTTGTTGCTGTCTCGCGGGGGGAGCGCTATCGATCGGCATGGATCGCGTCGTGTCGCGGTCGTCGCCGTGATCGGTCTGGCCTCGACACTCATCGGTCTGAGCATGGTGGGTCCAATGTCCACCGCGACCGGCTTGGCCGTGATGAGCCTTGGCTTCGGCTGCCTGCGTTTCACCGGTCAGGGTCTGCTGACGCTCACGTCGCGCACGATGATCTCCCAGTGGTTCGAGCGGCGCAGGGGAGTAGTCACCTCATCATCGAACGCTGTGATGAGCTTCGCGTTCGCCTCGAGTCCAGCACTGCTGTTGGCCTTGATCGAAGTCGACGGTTTCCGAACAGCCTGGCGGATACTGGCAGCGGTGCTCGTCTGCGTGGTCGGCACAGTCGTCGTCATCTTCTTCAGAGACAGCCCGGAGTCGTCTGGCCTGGTGATCGATGGTGGTGTGGCTGGCCCAGCCGACGACGGACCGATCGTGATCGGAACCGACGGCGATCGCACGAAAGCAGCAGCGATGCGAGATCTTCGCTTCTGGGCGGTCACGATCCCGGTGGTTGCCATGGCCTCGACCTCCACCGCGCTGACGTTCCATATTCTCGACTTCGGCGCAGAACTCGGGATCAGCGATGACCGGATTGTCGGGATCTTCGTGCCCATCGCGTTCGTGTCTGTCCCTGTCACCCTTCTCGGAGGGTGGCTGATCGACACGATCCCCCCCGTCCGGGTCGCTGCGCTCATGTCGGTCGCTCAGATCATCATGTACATCGCCGTGTCGATGCTCGATCGGCCGGTGGCAGCTGTCATCGCCATAGGCGCATGGGGCATCGCCGCAGGCTGCTTCGCCCCGTTGACCTCTGCTGCGCTGCCCCGGTTGTTCGGCCGTCGTCATCTCGGCTCGATCGCCGGTCTGCAGATGAGTTGCATGGTCGTTGGAAGCGCTGTCGGGCCCGCATTGTTCGCCCTGGTGCAGTCAATCACGGACAGCTATCGCCCGGCACTGTGGATCAGCCTCGTGATTCCTTCCACCGGCGTCATCGTGTCGACGCTGGCTGGGTCCCGATCGGGTCACCGTTCTCTTACAGGTTGGGCTTGACCGGCCGATAGACCATGAGTGAATACTGCATCGAAGGCGACTCGACAGGCAGTCCGTTCTCGCCTCGGCCGACATCCAACGGCGGTCGAATGCGTCAATGTGGCCAGTTCGATGTGCTCCATGGCGGCCGAAGTCGTCGTTTTCGAAGAGAACCGGGTCTTCCTCGCTGCGAGCACGTCGAGCCCGAGGCTGATGGTGCCCCGCCCAATGACTGTCGCAGAACTCGCCGCAGCGTCCACGGGTGGACACAATGTCGAGCGCGTCGCCGGGGCAAACGCAAGCCTGCTCGTTCCGGTGCGACTCGGCGACACGCTGGTCGCTGGCTTGTCCTTGCACAGCGGATCGGCACTTCCGACTGACACCAGCGGCCTCGAGGCGCTCGGGCGAGTCATCGCTGGTCTTTTGCACGATGACGCCACCAATGAGGCGACCAACTTTCACGAGAAGGTGCTCGCCGGACTACGCGACTGCGTGGTGATCCTGTCACCCGAGCTGAACCTGACCTGGGTGAGCCAGGGCGCCATCACCTTGCTCGGTCACAATCCCATCAAGATGATCGGCCAACCAGCCGGGGACTTCTTGCACCCGGACGACATCGAGGAGACGCTCAACGGCGTTGCCAAGATCTCGCAGGGCCTCGAGGTGTCCCGCATCGTCGTTCGCCTCCTCACCGCCGATGGCCACTACACCCCGGTCGAGGTGACCGGCAACGACCTCACCGCCGATCAAGACGTGGGTGGCATCGTTCTCTCGCTGCGCGACGCCATGCACGACTCCGAGCTTGGCCAAGAAGTCGAGCGATCGCGGCAGCTCTCGACGGCGATTGTCGAGGGACTTCCCGATGGGTTGATCGCCACCGATCGCTACGGCAGCGTCACAGTGGCGAACACCGTGGCTCGAGCAATGTTCTCGATTGACCCGGCAGCGGGAGCAGCCCAGCTCGACCTCGCAACCTTCGCCCTGTTCACGATCGATGGCCGGCCGCTTGATCTGGAGAAGCCGACGGCCGAGCCCGTGCGATGTCTACTGCCGGATCGGGGCGAGGTTCGCTATCTCGATTGCTCGATCCAAGATGTAGCGACAGGCGACGGACACACGTTCGGCCGAGTGATCGTTCTCACCGACGTGACCGGTGAGCATCGCGCTGCCGCTGACCTGCGCGAGCAAGCGTTGCACGACCAGCTGACTGGCCTGCCCAATCGTCGCCAGATGGACGCTCGCCTGACAGAGCTGGCCGGACGGCAACAGTCGGGGGTCATCGCCGCGTGCTTCATCGATCTCGACGGTTTCAAGCTGGTCAACGACACCCACGGTCACCGAGTCGGCGATCAGGTCATTCGTATCGCTGCCCAACGGCTGGACAGCCAGCTCAGAGATGAGGACTTGCTCGTTCGCCACGGCGGCGATGAGTTCGTTGCCTTGTTGGTAGACGTCGAGTCGCTTGCCGCCGCTCAGGAGATAGCCGAGCGTCTGCGGAGCACCCTGACCGACCCGTACCAGGTCGGTGTCGAACGCTTTGACCTCACGGCCTCGGTTGGCGTAGCAATCAGACCGATCCATGGGCTGGTCCCCGACACCCTCATCCAGCACGCCGACATCGCCCTCTACGAGGCGAAGGGCAACGGCAGGAACCGGGTCCAGGTCTTCGACGAGTCTCTTGCCTTGGTCGTGAGCAACGAACAGCAGCAGCGCAGGCTGCTTCGCGATGCTCTCGACGAAGATCGGATTGTGATGCACTTCCAGCCGCTGGTCGACTCAGCAAGCGAGCGGACGCTGGGATTCGAAGCGCTTGCACGGCTCCGCACCCGTGAGGGCGAACTGCTCACGCCCGCGCATTTCCTCGATGCCGTTTCCCACACCGGTCTCATGTGGGACCTGGACCGCACCGCCTTCGAACTCTCGTGCGACGCAGCACGACTGTTGACAACGGTCGACCCTGGGCGTGCGCCGTACGTTGCATGCAACTTCTCTTCGGTGAGCTTGACACATCCCGATTTCGTCGACTTCGTCGTCGCAACGACGTCGGCCGCTGGCGTGGCAACCAGCCAGATCTGCATCGAGGTGACCGAGTCAGCTGCGTTCGACAGCGCCGGCCGCAGCGCAGAAGCGCTCCACGCACTCAAGCGCAAGGGCTACCAACTGGCCCTGGATGATTTCGGCACCGGATACTCGTCGCTTGCCCATCTCCGAGACCTCCCGATCACGAGTGTCAAGGTCGATCGGAGTTTCGTCGAACAACTGGGGACGCACACCAGCGAGCGGGCGATTGCCGAAGCCGTGGTGACGTTGGCTCGTGACCTCGACCTCGGTGTCGTGGCCGAAGGCGTCGAGACCTTTGAGCAACTGCAGCAGGTCAAGGCGATGGGGTTCGAGACCATCCAAGGCTGGCACTACTCGAGAGCGTTGCCGATCGATCGGTGTATCGAGTACTGGCGTGAGGCCGAGGATCTCCCAGCATCCATTTGAGCGAGCGTCTGGCGACGCATCGCCAACAGGACAGTCTCAGCTGGCGGCGGGCGGCGGTTCGTACCCGCCGATTGTTTCCTCGATGCGGCGAGCAAACGTCAAAGCGGTGCGGTCATGGAGATATGGGGCGACGACCTGAACACCCACGGGGAGTCCGGCGTCGGTACGGCCAACGGGCGGCGTCGTCACCGGGAGGTAGGCGCTGCCAATCAGAGCATTCCAATTCAGGAGGTCCCGGTACGGCCGGTCGCGGTATTCGCTCAACACTCCGTGGCTGAAGTTCGAACCCTCGGCCGAATGGAGATGTTTGAACGGCGGGACGCAGGTGACCGGGCAGAGCAACACGTCGACCTCGGTGAAGAAGTCTGACCAGGCTCGTCGAACGAGCTCTCGCTGTCGGTGCATCTCGTCCCAGTCACGATGGGCGAGAAGGTCGCCGGTCGCGCGTCGCTCGATGAGTTCGCCTGGGGTCTCGGACAGCTCGGTGGCGCTGCCGATGAGAACCATGCCCAAGCGCGCTGCGAGCAGAGGATCGATGGCGGGCCGAATGTCGTGGTCGATACGAGCCCCGGCCGCTTCGAGCTGCTCGAGCATGTGGTTGTGGACGGCATTGAGCGCAGGGTCAATGGGACCGAGGCTGTCGTCGAACCATGCAGCAATCCTGAAGTCTTCCAAGGCAGCGGCTCGTGACGGCGGAAGATCGAGTTTCCACGCTGGCGCGTCGTCTGGGGCAGGTCCAGCGATCAGATCGAAGACGAACTCGAGATCGTCCATCGAGCGGGCCAGCGGCCCGAAGACGTTCACGTCAGCGGTGCTTCGGTGATACGTCGGATTGTCGAGGTAGCCGAGCGTGGGGACGACGCCGAAGCTCGGCTTGTGGCCGTAGACGCCGCAGAAGGAGGCGGGAAGGCGGACCGACCCGCCGATGTCTGACCCAATCTCGAACGGGGTGAACCCCATGGCGACCGCTGCCGCAGCGCCACCGGAGGACCCGCCTGGTGTCCGCGTGACGTCCCACGGATTATTCGTTGTCCCAAATATCTCGTTGTAGCTCTGGTAGTCGGCAGACCACCGCGGCAGATTCGTCTTGCCGAAGATCACAGCACCGTCACGCCGAAGGGACGAAACGACCGCCGCATCCTCGGTCGGCACATGGTCTCGCAGTTCGATGGCTCCGCCGGTCGATCGAAGCCCGGCGGTCGCGATGGCATCTTTGATGGTGATGGGTATGCCTGCCAGTGCGCCTTCGATCGAACCATGGGCTCGACGATCATCGATGGCTCGCGCCGCGATAGCGGCCGCATCGGCATCGATCGTGACGACGGCGTTGATGGACGGGTCCAGTTGATCGATGCGGCGGAGATGCGCGTCGAGCAGCTCCCGGGCCGAGATCTGCTTGGACGAGAGCGCAGCCAACATCTCGTCAAGCGGCGCGGTGAGTTCCATGATCGGCGTCAGCGAAGCCTGATCGTCATCCCGCCGCCGGCTTGTTGGACTCCGATGCCTTCACCGATGCCTTCTTCTTAGCTGATGCCTTCTTGGCTGGCTTCTTTCGAGCCGCTGGCTTCTTCCGTGCGGCTGGCTGCTTCGCTGGCTTTGCATTGCGGCTGGCCACCGGCTCGACCCCATCACCGCCGTGACGCATCGCCGGCGGCGTCTGCGGCACGGCCCACTCAGCGCCCGTTGCTTCGAACATGCGGGCAATCTCATCGATGTGGAGGTCGACCAGGTGCCAGAGATCTGGCACGAGGTCGCGATCGGAGATCAGGCCGAAGTCGAGGCGATCCTCGTAGCTGTGCACGGTGATGTTGAGACCCACGTTTTCCGAGATCGTCGACACCGGGATGTAGGCGTCGAGCTTGGCGCCTGCGAAGTAGAGCGCATCACGCGGGCCAGGCACGTTCGAGATCACGACATTGATCGGCGTGTTCATCCGATCGGACATCTTGCTCCTCGCAACGAGGCGAATCGCCGACGCGGCGACAACGGGGGAGGTGTAGTCGCTTGCTTCGGCAAGAGCTTCAGCAGGAATCAGATCGAACTGCCGCTTCGCCACGTTCATGGCTTCTTTGCAGAGCATCACCCGCTCGAGCGGATCATCGCAGTTGGTCGGGAGCTCGGCAACGATGCTCGAGACCCGATTCGTCCACGGATCGGCCTCTTTGCCAGTTCGAATCGAGACCGGCACCATGGCCCGCAGCGGCGCGTCGGGAAGCGCATCGTGCTCGATGAGATACTGGCGTAGAGCACCGGTACAGATGGCCATCACAACGTCGTTGAGCGTGCCGCCCGTGGCGTCCTTCAATCGCTTGAGATTGTCGAGCGACGCTGATCGCATCGCGAATCGGCGATGGGCGGTGATGGACTTGTTCCACGGGGTCGGGGGTGCAGGGGAGAGAGGCATCGTTGCTCGCGGGGCTGGTTCTTCCTCCCCGTTGGAGCGGCGAGCGACGCTGGCCAGCCCGTCTCTGGCCTTCGATGCCAGGTCACTGATGCCGTGGATGCCAGCGCTGTCGGCCACGTCACGAACAATGCCGAGTGACAATCGAGCCCCTCGTACGGGGTTCATCACCATGTTGCGCGTTGCCCGCTGCAGCATCTCGGCATTGCTTGGCGGCTGCTCGCCCTGCCATTCCACAGCTTTGTATCCGTACTCGGCATCAGGCGTGAGATCGGTGAACATCCGAAGCATGATCACGCCGGAGGCACCATCGATCGTGGCGTGATGGGTTTTCTGCAGGAGCGCCCATCGCCCGTCGGCCAGGCCTTCGATGACGTACGCCTCCCAGAGCGGACGAGAACGGTCCATCTTTCGGCCGACGATGCGAGCAACCTGCTCAGCGAGCTGATCCGCTGCTCCGGGCGGTGCCAGACCGATGTGTCTCACGTGAAAGTCGAGGTCGAAGTCTGCGTCCTCGACCCAGTACGGGCGGTCGAGCTCGAAGGGAACCTCGACGACCTTGCGGCGGAGTGGCTCGAGGTGTCCGACCATGATGCCGAGACGCTCTCTGACAGCGGTGAACGGATCGAAGTCAGCCGACGGTCGCTCGTAGATGCTCAATCCATTGACGTGACCGTAAGAGTTGGGTGTCTCCATCAAGAGAAAACCCAGATCCACTCCGGTGAGCTGCTTCATTCCAAGACCTCCGCTGATCGGTTCAGCCCATCATGGCCGATCGGCGCCTCAAGTACTCAGTGCTGCTGGTCCAACTCGAACTGCTCGAGACCCCAACGCTGCCGACGAACGCGACCAGAATGGCGATCGTCACAAGTCATGCAGCTGGGGGAGGCGAATGCTCATCACAGCCGCCCCAAGAAGAGAGACCACGATGGTTGCCACCCACGCGGTCGTGTAGCTACCGCTCGAGTCGATCGACCATCCGGTCAGCGGTCCAGCAATCGATAGGCCACCGAGGAATCCGAACATGACGATGCCGGTGGCCTTCCCCTGCAGTGCCGCCGGCGCCGACCCGATCACCGACAGCATCGCCACGACGTTCCAGGCGGACGCCGTGAACGCGGCGAGCACGGCGAAAATCCAGACAGCGGCGCTGACGTGCGGAGCGATGAGGAGGAGCGCAGAGCAGAGCCCCGAGCCCATGCCCATGATGGCCAGGGCCCGAACTGTCGAGAAACCGCGCTCAGTCAAGCGACCCCACCAGATCCGAGCACCGATGGCAAGCAAACCATTGAGGGCGACGACCAAGCCCGCCGCTTCTGTCGAGAACCCAACGACCTCCTCGGCGAACAGCGGGAGGAATCGGAAGACACTGCCTCCAGCCAGCCCGAGCAGGAGGGCGTAGGCGGCGACGCGATACACAGATCCGTCGAGCTCGCCGACCTGTCCAGAGGGCATTTGTCGGTCAGATGGGCCGCCAGTCAGAGACGAGGCGGTTCGAGACCGGTCGGGAGGGTGATGCAGCTGGCACAGGCCAGCGATGGCAACCGCAATGACGGCATAGATCCCGACGGCCACCCGCCAGCCCACCGTTGTCGAGGCGATGGGGAGCGTGAGTCCGGCAAGGAAGGTCGACACCTGGACCCCCGATTGCTTGATGCCAGCGATGGTGCCGCGGTCGCCCGGCGCAAGATGGACGGCGATCGATGCGTTGGTGGCTGGGTTGGCCCAGCCCTGGGAGAATCCAGAGATCGTTGCCGACGCCAGGAGCGACCACAGCCCGACGGCGACGGCCAGAAGCCCGAGACCGGCAGCCCCGATCAAGGAAAGCGCAGTGATGGACCAACGCGCTCCCATGCGGTCAGTGAGCCGACCCAACGTCGGTGCCATGACTGCCCCGATTGCTGTGTTGGCCGAGCCGGCGAGCCCAAGCTGGGTGCGGGTGATACCGAGTTCGTCGATGATGTCGGCTGCCAGAACTCCAGTGGCGAACATTTGCAGTGTCGACACCGCCATCGCTCCGACGAGGATGCTGGCGAACATCGGTGAACGGCCGAGCGGTCGAGGGCTCGAAATGCCAGGGAGATCGCCGATCACGACCCGAGTCTGAACAGGCTCGCCACCTCGACGCGTCGGGGTCGTTCCACCATCACGTCCCAAGAATGTGTCACACCGGAGTGAATTCGGCCGGCAGGTGCTTCACGCCGTGGATGAAGGCCGATGCCAACGGGTCTGGTGTGCCGGTCGAGCGGATGTCAGGCAACCTGGCAAAGAGTTCTTTGAACATGACAGAGATCTCTCGACGGGCGAGGTGGGCGCCAAGGCAGAAGTGCGGCCCTGGCCCTCCGAACCCAAGGTGAGGGTTGGGATCACGCCGCACATCAAAGGCGTAGGGATCAACGAAAACATCCTCGTCTCGATTGGCAGCGAGGTAGAACATCGAGAGCTTGTCGCCCTGGGCGATGTCGACGCCGCCGATCGATGTGGCTTGGGTTGCCGTCCGCCGCATGTAGGTGACAGGGGATGCCATCCGCACGATCTCTTCGACTGCACTTCCGCTGATGCCATCGACATCGGCGGCCCAGATGGCTCGCTGATCGGGATGCTGGGTGAGGTATTCGAGGCCCCAGCTGATGGCGTTGCGAGTGGTCTCATTGCCGGCGATCACGAGCAGAATGAAGAAACTGGCGATGTCCTGACGGGTGAGCTTCTCGCCATCGATCTCAGCATTGACGAGCATGGTCGTGAGGTCATCGGCGTCTCCACCTTCCTTGGATGCAGCGATCTCGAACATCAAGTCCGACAGGCCACCGCCTGCTTCGAGAACCTTCGTGAAGAAGTCTTCTGACTCGGCGATGTATTCGGGGTCACCAGAACCGAGGATCACGTTGGTCTGGTCGAAAACGAAGTCGAGGTTGCTCTCCGGGATCCCCATCAGATCACACACAACCTTGAGTGGGAGGCGAGCGGCGACGTCGACGACGAAGTCGCACTCGCCGCGTTCCTGGATCTCATCCACGATCGAGGCGGCGAGCAGCTCGACACCGTCTTGCAGCTTCGCGAGCATCCGGGGAGTGAATCCGGCGGAGACGACCTTGCGAAGCCGAGCGTGTCGCGGGTCATCCATCGCGATCATCGACGAGAAGAACTCGTTGAATTCAGCAGGCACGTCGTTGACGGTCACGCCGCCCGCTGACGAAAACACTTGGGGATTCTTCGACATCTCGAGAATGTGGGCGTGCCGAGTGATCACCCACGATCCCGCACCCGTCGGAAGGATCTCAGGCATCCCGGACTCAGGCTCTGGGTGGAAGGTCGGCGGGAGGCCTCGAAGCTGAGCGAGATCGGCTTCGATCAGCGGCGAAGGTCGAGTCCAGAAGTCGTTCAGGATTGGGTTCGGTAGAGCGGTCTCGGTGAGGGACATCCCCTCATGTTGCAACGGATTGGTCACCGGCGCCATGTCTGAGGAATTGAGCCACCCGTAGTGCGACCTGGCCATACAGTGATGCGGTGCCAAGCGACATCCACAAGTCCCGCAAGCTGGACAACGTTCTCTATGCGATCCGCGGCCCGATCTTCGACGAGGCCAACCGCCTCGAGCACGAGGGCCATCGCATCATGAAGCTCAACATCGGCAACCCTGCCGTGTTCGGTTTCGATGCGCCTGACGAGGTCCTGGTCGACATGGTGAGGAACCTGCCGACAGCGCAGGGCTACTGCGACTCGCAGGGCCTTTACAGCGCGCGCAAGGCCGTCATGCAATACAACCAGCGCATGGGCATCGCTGGTGTCGAGATCGACGACGTGTTCATCGGCAACGGTGTGTCCGAGCTCATCGGCATGGTGTTGCAGGGCCTGCTCGACACCGGAGATGAGGTGCTGATTCCGGCCCCCGACTACCCACTGTGGACCGCATCCACGACGCTCAGCGGCGGTACTCCCGTCCACTACCGCTGCGACGAACAGGCCGGCTGGTTTCCCGACATCGAAGACATCCGGGCGAAGGTCACCGATCGGACCAGGGCCATCGTGGTCATCAATCCGAACAATCCGACCGGAGCGAGCTACTCCCCGGAGCTCCTGGAGCAGATCGTCGAAGTCGCTCGTGAACACGACCTCGTCGTCATGGCCGACGAGATCTACGACAAGATCCTCTACGACGACGCCAAGCACACATCGATTGCCTCGTTGGCCGATGACGTGTTGTTCCTGACGATGAACGGTTTGTCGAAGACCTATCGAGTCGCCGGTTTCCGATCCGGATGGCTCACGATCAGCGGGGCCAAGCATCGAGCCGCCGGGTACATCGAAGCGTTGCGGCTTCTCGCGTCGATGCGACTGTGCGCAAATGTGCCAGCGCAGCACGCCATTCAGTCGTCGCTCGGCGGTTACCAGAGCATCAGCGAATTCATCGCTCCCGGAGGTCGTCTCTACGAGCAACGTCGCGTGGCCTACGAAATGATCAATGCCATCGACGGGCTCTCTTGCACCAATCCAGCCGGAGCTCTCTACGTCTTCCCGAAGATCGATCTGGCAAAGTTCGGTATCGATGACGACTATCAGTTCGTGCTCGACTTCTTGCGGGCAGAGCAGATCTTGATGGTGCCTGGCACCGGTTTCAACTACCCAGAACCAGATCACTTCCGGATCGTGTTCCTCCCCGCCGTCGACGACTTGGAATGGGCGATTGGGCGGCTCGAACGTTTCCTCAGCACCTACCGCCAGTGACCTCGCAACGATCGA
>RCMY010001093.1_pt1 | contig 25723 bp, 22 predicted proteins | sample 2041341 | NCBI WGS metagenome assembly RCMY01 (sample SAMN09708234, study PRJNA481090) | Marine sediment metagenome, whole genome shotgun sequencing project.
TAATGCCGCGCGGCATTAGCGTTGCGGTTACCTGCGCCACTTTTCCGCAGTGGAACGGGTATCCGGCGGCGATGGCCAGTTTGGCGACCGGTAACCCGGTGGTTTTCAAGCCGCATCCCAATGCGGTATTGCCAGTGGCGCTATGCGTGAAAATATTTCGCGAGGTATTAAGCGATGCGGGCTTCGATCCCAATCTGGTTACCATGGTGGTCGATACGCCAGCGCATTCCCTCACCGTGGAGTTATTGCAGCATCCAGCCACGGCGATCATCGATTTTACCGGTTCGCCGCAATTCGGTACGTGGATAGAGCAAAATTGTCGCCAGGCGCTTGTCTATACCGAAACCGCCGGCTGTAACTCCGTGCTGGTTGAATCTACCGATAACTTGCCAGGCATGGCCAAGGCGATCGCACATTCGCTATGCCAGGCTTCGGCGCAGATGTGTACCAGCGTGCAGAATATTTTTGTGCCGGCCGATGGCATTTTAGTCAACGGGGAAAGGGTTTGTTTCGATGTGGTTAAAACCGCAATTGTTGCGGCTGTCGAAGATCATCTGGCCGATCCCAAACAGGCAGCCTTCCTGTGCGGTGCGCTGGTCAACGACGGCGTGCAACAGTTAGTAGCGAAGATGCGCGACGCGGGCCGAGAGCAGGGTGCAATACTGCGCGACTCTACTGCCTATAAGCATCCGGATTTTGCCAACCCACGCACCGGTACACCGCTTATTATCGAGATAGATGCCGCGGCACACGACCTTTACGGCGAAGAGCGTTTCGGCCCGGTGTCGTTTATTATTCGCAGCGAGAGCGCGGTCGCTGCGCTACAGCAGGCCACTGCTGACGTGCGCGCTAAGGGGGCAATCACCTCGCATGTGTATTCGGTCGACGCTGATTTTCTGGCCAAGGCGCAAGACGCCTACAACATCGCCGGCGCTTCGGTGGCCTGTAATCTTATGGGCATGCCGATTAACTTTGCCGCCGCCTACAGCGATTATCACGTGACGGGGTTGACGGCGGCTGGTAACGCCTGTCTTGCCGACCTGGCTTTTGTTGCCAGCCGGTTTCGCATAGTGCAAAGCAAATGGTTGGTGGCCTGAGCCCAAGTTGTTATAAACGAGTTTTCCAGCCAGGTTTTACGCTTTCTTTACGCGGCAACAGCATAATGCTGAGCCGTTGTGGTGTTAGCATTGCTTTTCAAATCTACATTACCGCGACAGCTAACCGGGCGGCGCGGCTAGTTCACATTCCTACAGCTTTTACGTGACACAAAGCGCCGCATATTTAACGCCACGCCCGACACATACTATACTTTTTGCATAAGCGCGGTTCGGTGCGGCGCGGCTCATTTTTATATAGCAACAGGGACGTAATGCCTTTTACTCTCACTCATACCCTTGCGATTGTGCCGCTGGCGCAACGCTGCAATAGCTTACCCGCAGCAGCGCTGTGCATCGGTGCCATGATGCCCGATTGGTCCTTGTTTGTGCCATTTGGGCCGCATTACACGACCATGCATACATTGACCGGCATTTTCACCGCCTGCATTCCCCTGGGATTGTTGATGTTTGTGCTGTTCCGCTGCTTGTACCGGCGCGCCCTGATTGAGCTGCTGCCGGCTGCAGCTCAATCCAGGCTAGGCGTATTCAGGCGCTGGCAACTGACTTTTAGCCGCCGTGAATTATTATTGGCGGCAGTGGCTGTTGGCATCGGTGCCGCAAGCCATTTGCTGTGGGATGCTTTCACCCATGAGGGGCGCTGGGGCGAGCAAGCCGTATCCTTCTTATCGACAACTGTATTTTCCATTGGCGCTAGCGACGTGCAGGGTTACAAGCTACTGCAACATGGCAGCAGTGCCATCGGCCTGCCGTTACTACTGCTGTTTGCCTGTCGCTGGCTTGGCCGGCAAAATACCAGCGCCGGATTTAAACCACTATTGAGCGCAAGAAAGCGCGGTCTGTTGCTGATGCTTTTATTCGTCGCGCCGCTGTTGGCGGTGGCAGCGAAGGTAGCGTTTGCAGTGCAGGCGCCGCTAACGCCGGAATCGATAAGCGATGCTTTATTTATCTTCGTTACCCAACTGGGCCTGCTGTGCTTTCAGTTATTCAATATTTACTGCATCGGTCTGATGCTGCTAACCAGCTTCGATCGGGGACGAGAGTCTGACGTCGATATAGAATCGTCACCGGGTTAGCATTTATTTTCAGGCTGGTTGGCTAACTCGTTAGCAGAGTGCATCAAAAACTCACGCGCAAGCCGGCCTCAATACTGCGGCCCGGAGCCGGCGCAAAGTCCTTGATGAATGACGTGTGCTGGCGTTGCTCGTCATCGCTTAAGTTGCGTCCCTGCACGAACAGTGTGGCGACGGTTGCTTCGGTCGTACCGCCAATGTGCAAATCCGCGCCCACGTAGAAACTTAAATCTTCAAAGCTATCAGTCGGTAACTCGAAGCTGGCAACATTGTGCTGTTCTGCTGTTTGGCGATAGTCCAGGCTAATGGTTAGCTGCTCCCAGGTTTCGTTTACAGACCAATGCGCCTCGATGCCCACGCCGTAGCGGCGCGCGGGAATGCGCGGCAAGTCTTTGCTGCCACCGAAGGGTGCCGCGTCAAGCCGAGCTCGCACGCTGTCAAACGTCGCTCGCACGCTGAGGTCGCCGCTAGCCCAGCGACTGACTACTGCATCAGCCTGGGCGTCCAGCCCGGTAAAGTTAGCATCGCCCTGGGTGTAAGCTAGCAGCGGCAGGCCATCTGCCAACACGCCGCTATCAAGCTGATAGATAAAGTCTTTAAACTGTGCGCGGTACAGCGTCGATTCAAACTGCAGGCGCTGTGTCGCAAAGCGCAGCGTAGCCGACAGGTTGAGCGCAGACTCTTCATCAAGATCGGCATTACCCTGCTCGAAGCTCTGCGTCGCCAGGTGAGCACCGTTGGCGTACAGCTCCTCGCCTACTGGCGCACGCTGCGAGTAATCGGTTTGCAGCCCCAGTGACCACTGTTCGGTGAGCGGCACTAGAAATCCAAGCGAGCCACTGAACGTGGTGAAGTCGCGCTCGGGTAAATTTTCAGGGTTGTGTTCGACCCGATCAATGCGTACGCCGGTCTCCAGGTCGAATACATCAAAGCTGCGTTCACCCACCCAGAACAAACCGACCGACGTCGTATCCACCGCCGGCACAAAGGCCTCCTCGCCCAGCGCGCTAAACTCGCGCTCGCCGTACTGCAAGCCCAGTGCACCGTCCCAACCGGCCCATTGTTTTTGGACTAATTCCAGCCGCGCTTCCCAGGCGTCGTTGTCGAAGCGGGTAGCGACGCCGCCGTCGGGTTCTATTTCACTGTGTTGATAATCGTTGATGCCAACGCGTACATTGAGGCTCTCAAACCCGGCCAGTGGCTGTTGCAGGCCGGCTTCCAGATCGACTCGCGTTTGCTGCATCTCTAATGTGGGGTTGCCGGCTATTTCCGCTTCAGCGTTTGGTTCCGCACCTGCCTCTTCTTCCTCGACATGGCCGCCGGGCAGGCCGTAGTCGGCATCCAGCGTGCTCACTGCGAGGCCAGCAAAGCCGCGCTCACCTATAAACGATAAGCCGATTGCACCACCGGCTGCTTCGAACTCACTGCCGGGTAGGGTGCCGCGAGCTTCGTCCTCTTCTTCAGCGCCGCCCTCAGCTGCCTCTTGTGCGCGCAATCTGCCGGACTCGGCAAAGCCGGCAATGTCATAGGCGTCTGCCTCGCGGCCGAAAGCATCGACATGCCAGCCGAATTGCCGCGCACCGCCATCAAGGCGTAGCGCGCCGACTTTCTTGTCGGCGTTATCAGCACCGCGCAATTCCAGTTTGCCGGCGAAGCCATCTTCCGGTAGCGCGTGTGGAATGCGGCCGGTATGCACATCCACCACGCCGCCAATCGCGCCCGAGCCGTACAGCAAGGTGCTGGAGCCTTTGAGTATTTCAATGCGGTCGGCGATAAAGGGTTCAACCGTGGTGGCATGGTCGCTGCTGGTGACGGAAACATCGAGTGTATCGATGCGGTCTTCCATTACGCGTACACGCGCGCCGCCCAGGCCATGAATCACTGGTCGACCTGCGGCCTGGCCAAAAGACGCCGAGCGCATGCCGGGCTCCAGCGCCACCGTGTCGCCGATAGATGTTTGCAGCTTGCGCTGTAATTCTTTACCGCTCAATACGGTGGCCGCCTGCGCCAGCCCCTCGGCAGACAAGGGGTGGCCGATGACCTGCACTTCTTCCAGCGCGGGTTGGTCATCATGCTGGTGAAAAGGTTTATCTACCTGCTGCGCATGGGCAGGGTTATACAGTCCGACGGCAGCGATGCACCAGGCAGATAGGAGCGACCGATTAAAGGTGTGCATGAGATTCTCCAATAGCTAAACGCACGGCGTGACGACCGCGACTAAAACGTTTTCTGAGTTTTTTAGCTGGAGGGAGGTGCGCGGCTTGCGTAGTGGCGCCTGACGGTAATATAACGTGCGACCAGCACGATTGACGGTACAGCGTTGGTTATACCGAAAAGAATGCTAATTCGAGTGTCGGCAACCGCGCCATCAGCGTTGGCGGATGATACGCAGTAAGCGCATACGCTGGGTGGCTCATCGTGTGCGTGCACATGATTCAGCACCAGCAGTTGCGCCAATACCAGCAAAACGCTGGCACTGAGTGTAATAAGCAAGCGACGACGATTGAGCATTACGCCACTTTAATTAGTAGCTTGGGTGAAATCAAGCGGTGCCGCTATTCGCATTCTATGAATGAATGCCGCTCACTGGCCCTAAACTTTTTTGTGCCATCGTCTGCCGCTGATATAATGTCGCTCTTTTCGCACATCTCACAAAATCGTTGGGTAGCTAGCAGCGACAAACCATTCAATACTAAAGCGGAGTTAATTATGAGTTGGACAGTTTATTTATCCGGAGAAATCCACACCGATTGGCGTCAGCAAATTAAGCAAGGCGCAGAGGCGCATGGGCTCGATATAGAGTTCACGTCGGCGGTGACCGAACACGAAGCTAGCGACGCAGCCGGTGATGTGCTGGGCAAGGATGAGAACCCTTTCTGGCGCGATCATAAGTCGTCAAAAGTGAACTCGATACGCACCAAAAACCTGATAGAAAAATGCGATATCGCCGTCATTCGTTTCGGCGACAAATACAAACAATGGAATGCGGCTTTCGATGCTGGCTGTTGTTCTGCGTTGGGCAAGCCGTACATCACACTGCATGCTGACGATATTATTCATCCGCTGAAAGAAGTGGACGCCGCCGCGATGGCGTGGGCGCAGACGCCTGAGCAGATTGTTGAACTGCTCAGATACACCACTAGCAATAGTTAAATCTTACGTTAGCCATGTGGCAGTATCGCGGTCAAACACGACCATCTTTTGCCGAGCAGCCCGCTGCCGGGCAGGAATCGGTCTGGGACTACCCCAGGCCGCCAAAGTTGGAACCCTGCGCTCGTGAAGTGAAAGTAAGTAGCAATACTGCCGTTATCGCGCACGCAACTGAGTGCTTTCGAGTATTGGAGACGGCCAGCCCACCAACGTTTTATCTCGCGTCGCAATCCGTCGATTGGTCGCAGCTAGTGCCTGCAGCAGGCAGTTCACACTGTGAGTGGAAGGGCCTGGCGGCGTATTGGGCGCTGGCATCCGACCCCAACGGTGACGTTATTGCATGGCGTTATAGTGATCCGCACCCCACGTTTGCGGCGTTACATGACCATGTATCGTTTTACCCTGGGCGTGTTGCTTGCTATGTCAATGAGGAGCGTGTGCGACCACAGCCTGGCCAGTTTTATGGCGGGTGGATAACCGGCGAGCTGACTGGCCCTTTCAAAGGTGAGCCGGACACCGGGCACTGGTGAGTTATGCCCGGTTCTTTCAAACTTCTTCTGGCGTCGGAACAGCACCTCAGTTTTCTTTCGCCAATGGTGAAGACCTATCACGCATTCTAAGGGTAGGTGGCTACTACTCGCGCGCAAATAGCTGGTATCTGATTCGTCTTTGTTCGATTTACACGCTCACGCTGGCTTGACGGTGTTCATCGCCGTTTGCAAATAGTTTTGCAAGCCGACCTTGTCAATTAGCCCTAATTGGGTTTCCAGCCAATCAATGTGCTCTTCTTCGGCTGCCAGGATTTCCGCAAATAAGTCCCGGGAAACATAATCGTCAACTGACTCAGAGTAGCTAATACCCGCTTTGAGATCGGCGTGGGCCACGTGCTCAAGTTTGAGATCACTTGCCAGCATTTCCTGAGTGTTCTCACCGATGTGCAATTTGCCCAAATCCTGCAAATTGGGCAGCCCTTCAAGAAACAGAATGCGCTCAATAAGCTTGTCAGCATGCTTCATCTCGTCGATGGATTCGTGATATTCGTGGTCGCCCAGCTCCTGCAGCCCCCAGTCTTTGTACATGCGTGCGTGGAGGAAGTATTGATTTATAGCAACCATTTCGTTGCCCAATACTTTGTTCAAGTGTTCTATGACTTTCGCGTCACCTTTCATGATAAGCCTCTGGGTAGGGGGGAGGCAGCATGATGCGCTTTCAGTTGACTTGCGTCAACATAAGGTATTAATTTTATTAGTTATTTACAACATATATCGAAATGCTTATCAACGCGTTTCCGGTATGATAGGTAGCGTCGAGCACACCGCCTGAGCGACGACAAAGCGAACGAAGAATGGGAGATTATTTGGCGGGCGTTTTAGCTTACAGCGTAGAAGAGTTGTTCGTTGTCGGCCAGTTCATTGAGGGTTTCTCGAACGATCTCGCGAGTTAGCACGCCACATTTTCCGCATTGACTGGCAACGCCCAGGGTTTTTCTAACCTCGCGCATTGAGCTAGCGCCGTCTTCAACTGCCGCGCGGATCTGGTTATCGGTTATGCCTTTGCAAATACAGACGTACATTCGTGTTTTCGTCTCGCTGAGGGTTCAATCCTGTTCTGAACATATATACTAATCTTAATGAGAATGATTGTCAATTCTAAACGAAGTTAGAGAACATTTAATTTATTTAGCTGACGATAGTTGCTTCAGTCTGTGGCAGGCGGTCATTGCCAAAATACAATCACGTGAAGCAGGCGGGCGAACGTGGCGCAAAAGAATGCATGGAAAGAAGCCGAAGGCAAGGCCTATTTCGTCGGCGAGCAAGACCAGGGCTATTTAAAAGTTTCCTTTTTCGGGCCATTCTACGGCTCTTATGTCGTCTTTGAGCTGGATAAGCAAGATTACCAATACGCTTTTATAGCCGGTCCTGACACGTCTTATCTCTGGTTTCTGTCAAGAACGCCAACCGTAAGCGAGGAACTTTATGATGAGTTTATCGAACGCGCCAGCCAGTTGGGATTCGATACTGAAAACGTGATACGGGTTGAGCACTAATTGCGTAGCAGCCAGACCTTTTCTGCCGCCTCACATTTGCCCTTCAATCCACCACTCACATTGACGCTCGCTAGTAGCTGTTGATCGTACTTCTGACCGTAATGGCGTTGCACTTCTGCATCGCTAATCGAAAATGGCGGCCCCTCTAAACAGCTTTGATCGTACTCGAAACAGAGTAAGAGCTGCGGCGCGTTGAGTGTTATCTCAGTCACGTGCGCGGTGTATTTCGGTCGTATTTTTTCGGGCAATGCGACCAGGGCGGCTCTATCGTAGGTCGCATTAACGGGGCCCAGCGTTGTGCTGGAGAGTTGAAAAATATCGCCAACAAAAATGTCGATGTTCTGCGCCTGGTAATGCTTTAGCTCTCCCGCGGTTGTAACGTTCGGCGCAATGCCAAGCTGCGTAAACAGTTCTTGCACCGCAATTTCGCTAAGCTCAGCACCGGCCACACTATAACCGTTAGTCAGTAGCCAGCTTATATCTAGCGTCTTGCCACACAGCGGTAGAAAGACTCGACTGCCCTTGGCTAAACCAAGCGCACTAAAATACTTGATCAGTAATTGATTGCCGCTGGGTTCATGAAAGGCAATATCTACTTCTCTCCATTTTTTATGCCAAAATTCTGCATCCATATCGTCTCCGTATTTTCTGTGTCAATGCGCTGCCATGTATTTTATCACGGCCCATGCCCGGTCATTGCTTTCTTGCGGGCGAGGGCTAGAATAAAGCTGCGGTCCGATCTTAACGCTAAATTTCCTGGATTCAACGGCGGGTCTGACGTCGACCGAGTGATCTACCAGAATGTGCCCGCCCATTAGGCAATGCCATCGAGCAAGCGGCCCTCCGCTGTAAGGAAAAAGGCCAGGGCATACACGAATTACCGGTGCTGGATGCACTCAGTGAGCGTGACACAGATAAGCTGGTCGCCTTCCTGAAGACGCTAAGCAGAGAGCCTACTCCTTAAGCAAGCGCCATTGCGTTTTTGCTGGCCTTATTAGTTCTACGGAATAAAAAATAAGAGATACTGTTCCGTCAAAAACTCGGCGTTCAGGTGCATAGCTCACATAAGGCTGGTGAATCTTTCATCGAGGTTGATATCATTTTGCCTCTGGCTTCACAGTTTGTGTTCAAAAAAAATCTTTTTTCACGCAGCATCGCTACAATGCCTCAACGTGAATTTTCCACAAAAAGTTGTACATGACGACATTACCGGAACGGCTTTGGCTGCAAAGATTGAGAGACGAGGGTGCCTGAATGGCTTTAGGCATCTGTACCGTGTTGGATATCGCGCATCAGGCGTAAATAATGAAAAAACCGACGCTTGAGCAGTTAACGATTTGCATCTGGGTTTACGATGTTGACAAGCACCGTATTCATTGGGCCAGCCCGTACGCATTAGCGTTTTGGGAAAGTGATTCACTGGCAGAACTGACGTCGCGAGATTTTAACGCTGTCACATCAGATGCGCTGCGCGAGACGCTGCTGGAATTTCAGCAATCGTTTGACCACAATTACAGGCTGGCGCACAACTGGCAGTTTTCACCGAAGGGCATCGAAAAACATGCGTTTTGCCAGCTCTCCGGCTTCACGCTTGAAGACGGCCGCACAGCCATGCTGGTCGAGGCAATGCCGATCGACAAGCTCAGTTACGACATGCAGATTGATTTAACCGTTATGTCATCCGACTACACTGCAGATGGCACGTTCATCAGCGGTAACCCACCGTTCGTGCAAGAGATGGGCCGGGAAGTACAAGCGCTGCAAGACATCATTGCAGATAGGTCTATTGTCGCAACCATCAATCGCAGTCTGGTGACATCGAGCCGGTTCGAGAGTGACGTGCTGCTAAAAAGCGTGCGCGGCGAGCGCTGGTATCAAATTGTCGCCATCAGTTTGCGCCGCCGCTTGCAGCGACCGGAGACGTCGAAGCCGGGCAAAATTTTACTGCGGCAGTACGATATTCATCAACGCAAGACTAACGAGATCGCTCTTGAGCGTGAAGTGCTAACCGACGCCTTGACCGGCCTGCTGAACCGTCGTGGTCTTGACAAAAAGCTGAAAGACTTTGAGTGCAGCAAAACTCCCTTCATTCTTTACTATATTGATCTCGACGGCTTCAAGTTGGTCAATGACTCCTTCGGCCACGACGCGGGCGACCAGGTATTGCAGACGGTGTCGGACAGGCTAATGGAATGTTTACCGGAATACAGCGCGATCTGCCGTTTCGGCGGCGATGAGTTTGTCGCGGCTGTGCCGTTACGAGAAATCGCCGGCAGTACCGAAGCGCTGGCGGATGGGCTGATCAAGACCTTGTCTGACAGCTATGAAAATCAGAACATTCGGCGCATGGCACTGTCAGCGAGCGTTGGCAGTGCTCAATACCCGGCTGACGCGCCGACGGCGAAAGATATTATCCTGTTTGCCGACGCGGCCATGTATCAAGCCAAGCATCTTGGTAAGCGCCGCTGGGTAAGCTACCAAAGCGGGATTGAGCAGACGCTAAGAAGAAAAAGTGCGATTGCGCAGCGCTTGTATCATGCCCAGGAAAATAAAGAGCTGTCGCTGCACTACCAGCCCATCTGGCACTTTCCTGCTAGTGCTGCGCCAGAGGATGGCAAAATCGTGTCTTTTGAGGCCCTACTTCGATGGCACAACAATGAGTTGGGATGGGTGCCGCCGAATGAACTGGTCAAGGTCGCAGAAGAAATAGGCATTATCGATAGCATTGAGTGCTGGGTTGCGCGCCAGGCGCTGTCTGATTTAGTCGTGCTGCGGGAGTGTATCGACCCGGCCATATCAATGGCTATCAACATCTCCGCCATTCATCTGCTGCAACCGACCTTGCCGGAATTTATTTTGGCTCTATTGGCGGAAAAAAACCTGCTGCCGGCAGACTTATCAATTGAGCTGACAGAAGATGCACTGCTGGAAGATATCGACAATCAGCACAACACAGTGCGACGCCTGTCTGCGCAGGGGGTGAAAATATATATCGACGACTTTGGTACCGGTTACTCCTCGCTTGCCTACCTGCACCATATCCCAGCGGCGACGGTAAAAATTGATCGCTCGTTTGTAGAGCACCTCGAGCGTAGCAGTAAAACGTTACACCATATTCGGCAGTTGATTGAAGCACACGATATGTCGGTGCTTATTGAAGGGGTTGAAACCGAGGAGCAACGGTTGAAGCTGCTGGCGCTGGGTATTCATGCGCAGCAGGGGTATCTGCTTGGCAAACCGCAACCACTTTCATATTATGTCGAGACGGTAGTGGACGCTTGAAATAATCACTCGGCTAAAACCGGGTATATGACTTACATAAAAACTTTGGAGAACAACATTGAGTCGACTCGACGGGAAAGTAGCGATTGTCACCGGTGGCGCAAACGGTATGGGAGCAGCAACCGTGCGCCTGTTTATTGAACACGGCGCGAAGGTGGTCATTGGCGATGTAAACGAAAAGCCCGGTCAAGCACTGGCGGATGAGCTGGGAGACAATGCCGTTTTTATGCAGATGGATGTCAGCAGTGAAAGCGATTGGGCGGCAGCTATTGTCAAAGCTGAACAGCTGGGACCGCTGAATGTGCTGGTCAACAACGCGGCAATGTTATTGATGAAAGCACTTTCGGAGACGACGCCGGAAGACTACATGCGCATCATTAACGTCAATCAGCTAGGCACGTTTATGGGTATTCGCGCCGCTATAGAGCCGATGAAAGCGGCCGGTGGTGGCTCCATTATTAACATTTCTTCGGTCGACGGGCTGCATTCAAGCGCCGGCCTCAGCGCTTACTCGTCCAGCAAATGGGCGGTGCGCGGGCTCACCAAAACGGCTGCCATTGAACTCGGCCAATACGGTATTCGCGTTAACAGCGTGCACCCCGGCGGCATTTATACCGAGATGGGCGGTGCCAATTCTAGATCGGCAGAAGATATGAGCGCGACGTTCTACACCGAGTTTCCGATTCCGCGAGTAGGTCAGCCAAAGGAGGTGGCTTACGTCTCGTTGTTTCTGGCCAGCGACGAAGCAAGCTACAGCACTGGCTCGGAATTCGTCGCCGACGGCGGTTGGTTTGCCGGCATGCGCAAACCTAATATGCCGTGTTCCTAGTGTGCTGTCGGGCGTTTGTCGTGCAAATGTCGTAACCGACAATTCACGCTTCAATTAATCTGCTGCTTCGCACAGCAGAAAGGCCCATACAATGATTGTTCGGAAATAGCGCCCTTCGGGTCAGTCCAAAAGCGGCACATTGCTTTGTCGCCTAAAAGCGCCCACTGTTGGTGTTTTCCCTCGACATAGGCCCACTACGCCGTCGGGAAAACGCCTGGCACTGTACCGCTTTTGAACTGACTGCATTAGGCAATATCACCTTGAAGGGGTGCCAGGCGTCATTGCGGATGGGCTGAGCGCATTCGAAGTGGTTAATCTGTTCAGTGCGAACTGGGAGAAAAAGCAGGTTGAGAAAAGGCTGGGCAGAAAGCTCTGAGTAACTCGTGTTAGTACCTTTTCGCGGCAATATCACCTTGCAAGCCTGTTAGGTGCGCGCCAGTTAGAGAGTGTTAATCTGCTAATCGCTCTATTCGGCTTACCCAGCTATCAAAGTGCTGGCATGAGTCGCGAATGGTATCAAGTCCTATGCCCATTGCGATCAAAGAACCGTGCAAGGGCTTATTGTAGGCGCGACAATGCCTCAGTATCCTTTTCGATGGTGCGGTATTCGGCTGGTTGTTAATATGCTCAGGGGTATCGAAACCTGCGCGCTCCATAACTAAACCTGCCACAGCCTGAGTATCAAACCAGTCCGCGAAACAACTGGTATTGGAAAATAATAATGCTTCATACTCATGCAAAAACAGGTTGGCGATAAAGTTCGCCTGCTTGATATTTTGTTCGAAAGCTTGCTCAATCTGAAGTACTTTTTGCAACGGATCAACGATCGTTTCCGTCTCGACTTTACCCGGAAGGTCGCGCGGGGAGCCGTATAAATCAATTAGGGTAGACACCCAGGATTGAGCGTCTTCTTTGCATTTTTTTTCAATCTGCCACCTAATTTTTGCGTAAGTGGTAACGCCGCCCCTGCCGCTTTTACTTGTGCGAATGACGATAGGGTTAACATACACGCCAAATCGGTTGAAGTGCTCCTGCAGTACTTCACGAACAAAAGTTTCTTCTGTCTGCCCTTCGCAAAAAATGTGTAGCCTGACTGTGGCAGCGTTCATCAAGCCGGCCTACCTCCCAAAATATTCTTTTTCCACAATTCACCTAAATTATATTCCTGCAGCCACTCGTCCAAATCTTTCGTGTTCAACCGAGTCAATACTGAGCTGTTGTTTTCTCGATTGACTACGATCACGTTATCGGCAGAAAATTCTGACAAAAGATCAACGGACTGGGTTGAAACAATGATCTGCTTTTCCTTCGAGGCTGATTTTAACAATGCGCCCAGCACAGTAATGGCGTAGGGGTGTAGCCCCAATTCCGGCTCATCAATAAGAATAGTCTCCGGCTTATTTTCATCGGGCTGCAGTAACACGGTAGCGAGGCAGATGAAACGCAGCGTTCCGTCGGAAAAATGGTGAGCTTTGAACGGCAGGTCCTGACCTTTTTCGAACCATTCCAATTCTATCTGTTCCTTATTGGCTGGCAGAGGCCGTAAGGCGAACCTGCCAAAGAAGGGCGCAACCAATTGAATCGTTTTTACAATCTTTTTGTAGGTTGCGAGGTGGTTGTGTTCGAGTAAATACAAATAAGCGGCCAGATTGCGTGCATCAGGACGCAGGTAGGCATTATCATTAATCGCCCGCTGTTGTTTAACCAAAGCAGAATCACTGGTGTCATGGAAATGATAAACACGCCAGTTTTTCATTACTGGAACGGTAAACGTGTAAATTCGGGTTTTGTTTTTCTCTTTTTCGACATTAGATTCAAAGTGCCCCGAACCAACAGGCCAATCGCGATGTAATCCGTTCCACCAGAAATCTTCTGTGGCGAACATCATTCGGTTATCGCTTGTGGGTTCAAGGGCAAATTTATAGCCATTGTTGCCAAAATAAAGCTCGGCTCTCACACGTTCGGTTTGCTTGCTACCAAAGTGCAGCAGCGCATCAGGGCCACCTTGTTTGCTGACCGTGACCTGAAGATTGCCTTCCAGCATTTGTTGAATTAGTTTGAAAAAACCAATGAAGTTGGACTTGCCTGCACCATTTGGACCGATAAGCACGTTTAGATCGTCCATCCGCAAATCACAATTCGCGATGGACTTGTAACCTTGCAGCACGATTCTTGATAGTTGTTGGCTATTCACGATGAGCTCTTAGCAGCGTATGCTTCCGGGTTTTGAGGTTGCTCGCCGCAGTGCCAAGCCTCAGTCTAAGCCTCGTGGCATTTGCAGACAGGCCATTCGCTAATGTTAGCATAATCTGTTGCCAGCACTGCCAGGCACCGCGTACAGGAGTTTTTTAATGACGCAAAACATCTTCCAACTCGTGCTGGTCGTTCGCGACTACGACGAAGCCATCGCATTTTATACCGACAAACTCGGCTTTATTGTTCTCGAAGATACGAGGTTGAGCGAGGAAAAACGCTGGGTTCGTGTTGCACCAGAGGGCAGTGGCTGTTCCTTGTTACTGGCTAAAGCGGCGAATGCAGAGCAGCTCGCCAGCGTCGGTAATCAAACCGGTGGACGTGTTTTTCTGTTCGTGCATACCGATGATGTTCGGCGAGACTTCAAGACGATGCAAGCGCGCGGAGTAAGTTTTATTGGCGAGCCGCGTGAAGAGGAATATGGCACGGTGGTTGTGTTCAGCGATCTGTATGGCAACAAGTGGGATTTGATCGAGCCAAAGTCCAAGGCGTGAACCATAGCGGTCTGCCGTGGCGGTGAGCAAGAACTTAAAATACAGAGCAACGTTCGCAAAATAACGTGCCGTTCTTGCTTGTCTTTTCGTTCATCTTCGACGTGGCGGCAACAGCTACATAGCTCGACTACGCGCCTGTTACCACGCCTTGAAGACAAGCAGAAATCCGGCGCAATAGCATCAAGTTATTTCGTTCCCATTCCTTAGCTTTAGGGCATCTCTATTTAGCAGCAGTCGCCAGTGTTTAGCCGTAGCCTAACTCTTTTGTACTAGAGCCTAACCCGGTGATATATAGTATGTTAACTACTCACTCCGTTTGCTGCTACACGGCGGGCGCACTAATAACTAATTGAGAGTACTGGCAATGAAAACACGCAATTTGATAACTGCACTGCTCGCTATGTTGCTCGCAAGCGCGGTGACGACGGCTGCTGTCGAAGCGCTGGATTATAACTTTCTGGAAGCCACGCCGATCGGCAGTTGGCAGCTAAGAGAAGACACCAGCGTCGACCACAAAGGCAGGCAAACGGTGATGGAAACGCGCTCGTCGCTGCTAAGTGAAGAAACGCGTGACGGCCAAAAATACTACTGGATAGAAATGTCGATGCAAACATTCAAGGTTAAAAGAGGCAAGCGCAAACCTTCGGGCGACACCATTATCTTCAAATCACTGGTCGCTGAATCTGCCTTTCAGGATGACCCCGCCAATGCGCTGAACAACGTAAGCGCGTTTGGCAAGGAAATGATAATGCAAAACGGCAACAGCGACCCGATGCTAATACGCGGCGCTGGTGGCATGGGCGATTCGATGTTGAAGTCACTGGGTGCGAAAGTGAGCTATGCCTATGAGTTTATGGGTGATGAAGAAGTGACGGTAAAGGCAGGCAGCTTTCCAGCTAGAAAAATGCAGGGCAGTGGTACTACTGAAATGAAAGTGTTGTTTAAGAAGATTAGCGTCACCAGCAGCAATACGGCATGGGTGTCTGACCGTGTGCCCTTCGGCATGGTGAAAGCCCAGGGCGAGTCTGTTACCAACGGCAAGAAGAGTACACACAGCTCGGAGCTACTGGCTTATGGTCAGTCTGGCGCTGTTTCGAAAATCACCAAAACACCCCAAGAGCTGCCAGAGATGCCTAATTTGAAGAGTATATTCGGCGGCGGTTAGAAGTCTAACTGCTATGCGTACTGTGGCGAGTCGTAGTAATATTCTCCTTCGTGATATGGACATCAAGCCGCTCAGGCAAAGTTGAAATAAAAACTGCATCACCGACCGACAAGTCGATGCCAGGCAGCTTGTCTATTATTCTTGGGGAATCGATTTATGTTTTTTGGCTGGTATGTGGTTGCGGGTACTTTTATCTCGCAGCTGTTTGTTGTTGGTTTTTTTACCTATTCGGTTAGCCTGTTAGTACCGTTCGTGCGGGATGAATTCGGCGTTAGTATGGCCGAGGTGATGTACAGCCTCAGTGCCGGCACATTCGCTGGCATGTTGCTACTGCCGGTGGCGGGAGTGATGCTTGACCGCTACCCGGTGCGCTGGATTATGGCCGGCGGTGCGCTGTTGTTCGCGGCCGGGCTGTGGGCGCTGGCCAACAGCACCACGATCACCCAGTACATTATGCTGTTTGGCGTAAGCATGGCAATTGCCAATGCCTTCGCCGGGTCCACCGCCAGCTCAACGACCATATCCCGCTGGTTTACCACTAGCCGGGGCAGGGCGCTGGGCATATCCGCAATCGGCACATCGGTCGGTGGCATTGCCATTCCCGCCTTAGTGACCTGGTGGCTGCAGGCCTATGGCTGGCGCACCACGCTTGAATACCTGGCGTTGAGCGTTGCGCTTATCGTATTTCCTCTACTCATACTCACCATCCGTGGTAAGCCTGCTGACGTAGGCTTACTTCCCGAAGGGGTCGTTGCGGGCGCAGCTCAGACGGCGGCCGTAAGCCCTGAGCTCAAGCTGGGCGATATTATTCGCCTGCCGGCCTATTGGTATCTCGGCTTGGCGCTGGGTCTGCTGTTTAGTGTTTATAGCTCTATTCTGGCCAATATTGCACCCTATGCTATCGGCGTGGGCGTCACGGCAGCGCAGGCTTCATCGTTGATTATGGCAGTTGCCATCATGGGCTTCGTCGGTAAGCTGGGGTTTGGCATGGCCGCCGATAAAATGAATCTCAAAGTAGGCCTGTGGATCGCCATGCTGCTGGTGCTGGTTGCTTTCCTTTTGTTAGCCACCGAACCCGGCTATTCCCTTATGTTGGTGGCCTCGGGCATATTGGGCCTGGCGGCAGGCGGCATGCTGCCGGTATGGGGCGCGATGATGGCTAAGGTGTTCGGTCTGGTGAGTTATGGCCGTGCCATGGGCTTGATGGGACCACTGATCACGCTCTGTGTGATGCCCGGTTTCGCCGTGGCAGGGCGTTTGTTCGACGCCACCGGCAGCTACCAGCTGTGTCTGTATTTGTTTGCCGGCGTTACTGTGGTGTCGATGGTTTTACTTGTGCCACTTAAATTGACGGCATCGGAATCGAAGACAGCCGCGTCGGTTTAAACCCAGTAGCACTGAGTTAGCGAAACTTTCGCTAAGATTGCCGCGCTGGAGCTGCGCCAATGTGCACAGCATCATCGGCCATCGCCACTTGCAGCGCATCGGCGTCTCGCTTTTCAGTGCAGGGAATAGCTGGCCAGATCATCGTGGACCATTTCTACGTGCGCTCTGCCTCCACCTCATGAAGACTGCTTAGCTTTCGAATGCCGGGGAACATAAAGTAGCCACCCACGGCCACACCCAGTGCCATCAGTCCGCCTAAAGCAACGGTGGTAGTAGCGGGTAATAGTGTTGCCACGGTGCCTGCACGGAAGTCACCCATTTGGTTTGAGGTGGCGATAAAAATAGAATTCACCGCGCTGACCCGGCCGCGCAAAGCATCGGGTGTGGCCATTTGAATCAAGGTTGAGCGAATGTTGACGCTCACCATATCCGTCGCGCCATAAACCCAGAGTGCTATCAGGCTCAGCCAAAAATGGGTTGAGTAGGCAAACAGTATGATCGACAAAGAGAATATCAGCAGGGCAATAAACAGGCTTAGACCCGGTTTGGGTAACGGCAAGCGGGTCATGAGGATGCCGACCATCACCGCACCCAATGCCGGCATGCCGCGAAGCAAGCCTAGCGCGTCCGGTCCGACTTTGAGAATGTCGATGGCATAAACAGGCAGCAGCGCCATCACGCTGCCCAGCAGTACGGCCAACAGGTCGAGGCTAATGCTGCCGAGCACAATAGGGTTGCGTTTGATAAATTGGATGCCGCCCAGTGCCTGCTCAAGAGCGCTCCCCGAAGATTGCTTCTGCAGTAGTATCGGTAATGGCAGAAACGTCAGGGCACCTGCAAGACTCAAACCGCCCAATAGCCAATAAATGTCACGATCAATCCAGGCAAGTAGTAAGCCTGCCGCAAACGGGCCGCTGGTGGATGCAACATTCCAGACGATTGAGGTAACGGCAACCGCCTTAGCGAGCGCTTCGCGACTCACAATATTCGGTAGAATAGCCTGCTGTGCCGGACCAATGAAGGCCCGCACGCAACCATGCAAAAACAGTAACCCGAAAACGACCAGTTTATCGAATGCCTCCGGCTGCATTGCCACGGCCAACAGCAGCAAAATGACTGTTTCGGCTAGCGCGCAGACCACCAGAATCTTCTTGCGGGAGAAATGGTCTATCACCCAGCCGCTGACCATAAACAGCAACAGAATAGGCACTATCTGCACCAACCCGACCAGTGCCAGATCAAAGGCGTCCCCGGTGAGTTGATATAAGTGCCAGCCGATCGCTACCGTTAACATGGTGCTGGCCAGGCTCATACAAGCTCGGGCGATAAGATAAAATCTGAAGGTCGTGAAGTTCATAGTGTTACGGTTTGAAGAGAAAAATACGAATGACTTACGCTTCGTCGGCAGATAGGTATAAATCTACAAAATCACGTGCTGAGATAACGTCGTCTCGTCTCGGAGGATTATCAATAAGCAAGCGATCACCAGTGACCAGCTGGCAATTTGCATTGCATGAGAGCAATGCCCATAAATGATCGTCGCCGGGGTCGGGGGCACTTTTATGAACAGCAGGCTCGCGCCAGCTTGAGTTGGCGACCAACTCTGTCAAGAGACAGTCAATTTCCTCAAAACTTAGACCATGTAGTCGCAACAACTTGGGTCGTTGTAATACGGAGGCGTATTCGGTGAGCAGCTCTGCGGATATCAGATAGATAAGTTCACCGCTTAACATTGCGTCTAAAATTCGCGCCGGTGGACTGCGTTCATCGCTGGTGATTAGGCCCGCAACCACAATGTTGGTGTCAACGATGAACACTATGCGTTGCACTGGAATAGAGTTGCCCTCAAATCGGCAGTGTGACGGTAGGCTACTTTTTCTTGCGGACTCGCCTGGTTTCAGTCGAAGCCAACTCGAGGGCCTGGCCCGCACTTAAGCGTGATTTTGATCTAACCCGGGATACTATCTCTTTGGCACTATCGTAAGTGCGAATACCTCTCAACTCGAGGCTCTCCTCAATGATCGAGCCTATTGAGCGGTTTTGTCGCGCTGCCGTCTCTTTCAGCGCCTGGTGGATGTTGTCGTTGAGCGTGATGGTAAGGCGACTCATATGGGCTCCTTAGGCAGGTGGTGATGTGATTTATCACTATAGCACCAATGCACCAAATAGACCATGGCTTTTGTTTGTGGCAAATTTTGGCAGTGGGAAAGCCAGTGTCTCAAGGACTGGCGAAAAGTGTGCGGCCGCTGCTAATTTGCCAATGCTCGACACAGCAGATCAGCGTGCTTCAACAGCCACGGAATTTCCCTCACTTACGAAGTCCAGCTCGACATCATCCAACTTCCAAAACTGACATTCGCTAAAATCGCCGTGCGCATGCGGAGCACTTTGTTTATCTCTTGGAAACACCATCAGCCGGGTACGAGACGAAATCTCTTCACTGAATAATTCCGGGAAGTGCTTAACGCTATCCCATCTGCCAAAGCGATAATCAAGCAGTGATTCGGGTGTGGTGAACATATTATCGATCCAGGTGAGAATTGAACCGCTGGGAGCAAAACCCCAGCCGGGTAACTCTCTGGCTTCATTGTCCGGGTGCAGCATCCAGGAGTAGAAATGTGCCTGCTCGTTGTCTTTAAGGTAGCGCAATGCGCCGTATTGCGTGTTGCGTATTGAATCGGCGGAGGCGAGAAATACAATATTCTGTACCGGCAGTTGCGGCATGGCTGCCACTATTCGGTTGATGACTATCGTGCCCATCGAGTGACCGATAAGCGTTATTTCGTAGGCATCGTCGTCACGGATCGTGGCTTCAAGGCTGCGTATGAGTTTGGACAGCGCTCCTTGCCCCAGTCCATAGGCGTTAGTGTTGTCCGGGGTATCGGCGCAGCCCGATTTGCGGTTACAGGATTTCCACAGCAGCGCATTGGTGCGGTGTAGCATGACGTCCCAGGCGGCTTTGCCTAGTTCAAATGTTAACGGCGTAATCACCGTTTTTGCCGGTGAGGTAGCCCACCACAGGGCAGTGCGCCAGCCTCTTCTGTTTTTGCCTGTCTTACAATCAAGTTCGAACGATGGCTTACACGCTATGTGCCGTCCTGCACCCGAATGGCAGCTTGGTAATGTGTTGTAATCAGAAAAATCTTTGGTCACGGTGCTGCGAATGGAATGCTTACTTTGCACCAACCAGGATTTTGGTGCGCCTATTGCGGCCTGGGCAATATCCGTCGCAAAGTAAAGCGGTGACGTCGCCTTTGCCAACAAGCCACCGTCAGTTCCCTGCCGAATGCTAATGAGATGATCCTTGTAGGACGAGAACGGTCCCGAGCGCCAATTGATGAATATTGGGAATCGACATTCGCTGCTAAGCGATTTTTTATACAGAAGGTCTTTGGTTCGGTGCAGACTTGTGGTGTTGGTATTCAATCCACCATGGATGAATATTAGAATTTCCTTTTTCGGTTCGGCGCTGCGGCTATTTCTGCTGGTGTCGCTAGCCAGTCGCTCGGTGCAAGCCGCTAGCTCTTTTACGGCCTGGTCGCGGATTGCGCTGACTAGACTGTCTTCCTCGGCAGCACTTCTATCCGCGCCGTACCAGGTATCAGTATCTAGCAGGTTTTCTGCCCAGAGTTGCTCGCTAATGGCAAAACCTCGGCGATCAATATACAGCGCGTGCTTCTCTGAATGGTTGGAGTGATCTACGTATTCAGAGTCGTCAGTATGTTGATAGTCCTCAGCCTCGAATGGCTTATTCGCACAGCCCGCGAGCGTGAGGAAAATAAATATAGAGCTTGAAATTACTGTTGGATAAACGAACGCTTGACCGACTGAAGCTCGCATTGCTATTCACCTTATTTTTGTGCTCAACAAACACAGGCACGCGCTGCCGCGTTTCAGTTGCTGAGTATCGCTAAAGCTAGCGCAGATCGCTAATAACAATTCGCTCTAAAGCGCCGGGTATTTGTACTCCGCTTACTGCGCCGTCCAGCCGCCGTCTACTTTCAAGCTGTGCCCGGTAATCATGCTGGAGACGGGCGCTGCAAGAAACAGCACAGCATTGGCAATATCTTGCGGCGTACCGAGTTTGCCGAGCGGAATACGCTCCATCACAAAGCGATTAAATTCCGGGTCGGCAAACATGGGGCGCGTTAAGGGCGTGTCTACAAAAGTGGGGGCTACCGAGTTTACCCGAATGCCTATGGGCGCAAGCTCCACGGCCATTGCTTTGGTTAGCCCCTCAATAGCATGCTTGGAGCTGCAATACACCGTTCTATTCGGCGAACCCACATGGCCCATCTGAGAAGACATATTAATGATGGAGCCGGGCATATTGGCTTTAGCCATCACCCGCGCCGCAGACTGGGCGCAGCGAAATGCCCACTTAACGTTGAGGTCTAGCACCGTGTCTAACGCTTCAGGTGTGACTTCTAAAAATGGTTGCGGCTGGTTGGTGCCGACGTTATTGACCAGCACATCAAGTCGCTGCAGCGCCTCTACTCTTTCATAAAAGCTCTCGTGGGTAATATCTGCAACCCAGGGTTCTATTAACTCAGGGTAAGCAGCCGCCAATTCCTGCAACTGGGTTTCGGAGCGGGCCACGGCAATGACGCGCGCACCAGCTTGCGCCAAAGCTACTGCACAGCAATGACCAATACCCTTGCTGGCGCCAGTGACCATGGCAACGGTATTGTGCAGATCGGCCGTAAACGTTGGTGTGTTGTAGGAGTCGTTAGCGCTCATAGGCTAGGTTCGCTGCGGGTAATAAAGCAGCCATCGTACCACAAGCCATCAATATTGCATTCGAATGCAAAAGCCCTTAGTATCACTGCAGGTGGCGTCAGCCTGCCAATAACATTGAGAACAAGCCAATGATAAAACTCCTTAAGCAAGGCAAAGATGTCGTCGAGTCGGCAAAAATTGATGCGAACGTGCGCGCCACCGTTGAGAGTATTCTTGATGAGATTGGCAGCGGCGGCGATGCAGCCGTTAGAAAATACTCCGACAAGTTCGACCAATGGACGCCGCAAACATTTCGCCTCAGTCGCGCGCAAATAGACGCCTGCTATTTGGATTTGTCTGAACGAGCCATTGAAGACATAAAGTTTGCGCAAACTCAGGTGCGCAATTTCGCCCGCATTCAGCGTGCTTCCATCAAGGATGTAGAAGTCGAAACCTTGCCTGGCGTTACCCTGGGCCACAAGAATCTGCCGGTTAACAGCGTTGGCTGCTATGTTCCGGGTGGAAAATATCCATTGGTAGCTTCCGCCCATATGAGCGTTGTTACCGCCAAAGTGGCCGGCGTTAAACGTGTGATTGCTACCGCGCCACCGTATCAGGGCAAGCCCAACCCCGCTATTGTGGTGGCGATGGATCTGGCCGGAGCCGATGAAATCTATAGCTTTGGTGGCGTGCAGGCGATAGGCGCGATGGCGCTTGGCACGGAAACTATTGCACCGGTGGATATGCTGGTCGGTCCCGGCAACGCCTTTGTCGCTGAGGCCAAACGCCAGCTATTTGGTCGGGTCGGCATTGACCTGTTTGCCGGGCCAACCGAGACGCTGATCATCGCCGACGACAGCGTTGACGGCGAGCTGTGCGCGGCAGACCTGCTAGGGCAGGCTGAGCACGGGCCGAATTCGCCGGCTGTGTTACTAACTAACAGTGAACCACTGGCGCGCGCTACCATGGCCGAAGTAGAGCGCCAGCTCACGGTGCTGCCAACGGCAGACATTGCCGGCAAGGCCTGGCGAGACTACGGCCAGGTTATTGTGTGCGATAGCGTCGATGAAATGGTGGCGAAGGCAGACGATCTGGCGTTTGAGCACGTGCAAGTGATGACACGAGACCCGAATTATTTCCACACCAATATGACCAACTATGGCGCTATGTTTCTTGGGCCGGAAACCAATGTAGCCTATGGCGACAAGGTGATTGGCACCAACCACACCCTGCCTACAAATAAGGCTGCGAGGTATACTGGCGGACTGTGGGTGGGTAAGTTTCTGAAAACCTGCACTTATCAAAGAGTGACTCCGGCGGCATCGCTAATGGTGGGTGAATATTGTTCCCGTCTGTGCGAGCTGGAGGGGTTTATGGGGCACAAGGAACAGGCAGATATTCGGGTAAGAAGATATGGGGAGAATAAGTAGCAGCAGAGCCAGAGTAACGTCTGCAGCGGCAGATGCAGCATCACTGGAGACGAGTGGACCAGTCACATCGTATGACGTTGCCCGTCATGCCGGCGTGTCTCAGTCGGCGGTGTCACGTTGCTTCAAGCCTGGTGCCAGCGTTTCGAAAAAGATGCGCGAGCGGGTAATGAAGGCGGTTGAAGAGCTGGGTTATCGGCCCAACGCCATTGCGCGCGGGTTAATCACCCAGCGCTCTAATACGGTCGCGGTGATTATCGCCAATCTGCGTTTTTATCCTGAAGTGCTGGTTAATCTGAGCCGCAGTTTGTCTAGCCGAGGGCTCAATATGTTGCTTTTTTCTTTCGACGATGAGAGCGCGGCCAATCACATAGTGGAACAGATCTGGCAGAGCCGGGTAGACGGCGTGATAGCCGCCGCCAATTTACCGCGTGAGCAGATTGAAACGCTGACCCGAGCAAAAATTCCGCTGGTATTTCTGAACAGAAATTATCAGGATTTGCCAATCAGTTCGGTTTCCTGCGACCAGGTAGCGGGCGAGCGCACACTGGTTGATACACTGGTTAACGCGGGCTATAAAAGTTTCGGCATTATCGCCGGGCCGCAAAATTCCATCGTTAGCAGGCAGCGCACCACAGGTGCTATCGACCGCTTGGAAGAACTGGGCTTTAGCGATCACGTCGTGGTGTATGGTAACTACGACTACGACAGCGGTGGCACGGCACTGGACGAACTCGTAGCAGCACGCGGCAATAAAATGCCGGAAGCCGTGATCTGCGCCAATGACGTGATGGCGATTGGCTGCATCGATGCAGCGCGCCAAGACTATGGACTCGACGTTCCGGAAGACTTGGCGGTGGTGGGTTACGATGGGGCCAGTCAGGCGTATTGGTCCAACTACGACCTGGTGACGATTAAACAGCCGATGGAAGCCATGACCGAGGCGGCGGTTTCCATTATTAAGGCGCGTGTCGAAAACCCCGGTTTGCCGCCGGAACGCCGGGTATTTCTTGGCGCACTATCGCAGGGGAGTTCAGCCAAGTTAGAAAAATAGGGTGCAGCGCGTCGTGTGCTTGAAAGTACGTAGGGTGCGCTGCGCGCACCTTGAACCCAGGCAAACATCGCGTGCGCGCGGCGCAGCCTACACACTAGATTTTGGCAAGAGCCGAAAAAAGTTAACGCCATAATCGAGAAGCTATGCCGAGCAAGATCCCGCTAATGCTACTACCGGGCATGATGTGCGACTCGCGACTTTGGGAAGCACAAATGGATGGCCTGACCGATATTTGTGAGCCCATAACAGTTGCCGATATCACGGGCGCGCCCAGCGTTGCAGTTATTGCCAGCCAGGTTCTGGCGCGAGCGCCATCGACCTTTGCGCTTGCTGGCCTATCAATGGGCGGTATTGTAGCCTTCGAAATGTGGCGTCAGGCTGCGCAGCGAATTACCCATCTTGCGCTATTGGATACCAACGCTAGAGCCGAAGCTCAGGAGCGGCAAGCGCTACGACAGGTGCAGATTGATCGGGCCCACGAGGGCGGGCTGCGGGAATTAATGATGGAGGAGTTAAAACCAAATTATCTCGCCTGTGCCAACAAAAGAAACCAGCGTTTATTGAACAGCATTTTCAACATGGCGCAGGATCTTGGGCCGGAGGTTTTCGAAAATCAATCCATTGCGCTGCGTGATCGGCAAGACAGTTGTTCCACATTAGCGACCATTGATTGCCCGGTGCTGATACTTTGTGGTGAAGAAGACCAACTTTGCCCTGTTGAGTATCACCGCTTTATGGCCAGCGAAATTCCTGATGCGACACTGCTGATATTGGAAGATTGTGGCCACCTGTCAAGCATAGAGCAACCGCAGCGCGTAACGCAGGCAATGCGGGCATGGCTAGAAAGTGCGTAGGGTGCGCTGTGCGCACGCTGAACCCATGCAAACATCGCGTGCGCACAGCGCACCCTACATTCAGAGACAGGATACGATCATATGAAAACAAGCACTGAAAGAATATTGACCACCCATGTAGGTAGCCTGCCACGCTCGAAGGCGGTGACCGATGGCGTCTTTGCAAAAGAGAATGCGGAATCCTTCGATGCAGCGTTATTGAAGAAAACCATCGCTAGCGCGGTGCACGAAGTTGTCAGACGCCAGGTAGAAGTTGGTATAGACATCGTCAGCGACGGCGAGATGAGTAAAATCAGTTACGCCACTTACATTAAAGATCGTATCACCGGCTTTGAAGGGGACAGCCCGCGGCAACCGCCGCAAGATCTTGAGGAATTTCCAGGTTTCCTCGAACGCCAGGCTAGCTCCGGCGGCACGCCGACTTACAAGCGTCCTTGTTGCGTTGGGGCAATAAGCGTCAAGGATATGCAGCCCCTCAACGAGGATCTGCATAATTTGCAGGCCGCTTGCGCTGCCAACGCACCCACAGAAGCGTTTATGAATGCGGCGTCGCCCGGTGTTATTGCGCTGTTTCAGCCGAATAACTACTACTCTTCGCAGCAAGAATATCTTGATGCCCTGGCTGAAGCCATGCGTGTGGAGTACGAAGCCATCGTTGCGGCGGGTTATATTCTGCAACTCGACTCGCCAGACCTTGGCCTGGGCCGACATATGATGTTTAAAGGCAAGGAAGAAAAGGAATATGTGCGGCTCGCTAACCTGCACGTTGAAGTGTTGAATCATGCGCTGCGAAATATTCCTGCAGAGAAAGTCCGCTTGCATGTGTGTTGGGGTAACTACGAAGGTCCGCATCACTGCGACGCGCCGATGTCGAC
>RCMY010001094.1_pt1 | contig 25715 bp, 28 predicted proteins | sample 2041341 | NCBI WGS metagenome assembly RCMY01 (sample SAMN09708234, study PRJNA481090) | Marine sediment metagenome, whole genome shotgun sequencing project.
CAGCGTCCGAATCACGTATTCGAGACACCGACATGGCCCTCGAGATGTCGAACTTCACCAGGAACCAGATCATGGTCCAGGCCGGCACCTCCATGTTGGCCCAGGCCAACGCCGTCCCACAGAACATTCTGAGTCTGATCCGATAGTAGGGAAACGTCCTCCGACGTTTGATCGCCAGTCGATGCAGCCTGGCGATCGCCCGATCGACACATCCCAGTCGATCAGGATTCCGATGCCCGAGCCACGCGTTCTCGCGGGGCTCGGGCTCGGGTCTTACTACTGACCGGAACACTCTCACCTCAAGGCGGAACAACACACAATGACGAACACCATGCACCTGACTGCAGGGCAACAGCGCGATCTCGAGCGATACCAAACCGACCGGGTGCTCACGGCACCGCCGGAGGTCTTGGTATTGATGATGCTCGAACGCGTCGTCAACGATCTCGACACGGCGATCGACACCGACGACGACCTCGCTCGAGGGATGTTGATTCGGCACGCCCAGGACATCGTCATCGAGCTTCGATGCTCACTCGACCTGAGTCAGGGTGAGATCGCCGAGAATCTCGACTCGTTGTATGCCTATGTCGACCGGCAATGTCTCGAGTCGTTCGTCAACAAGTCCAATGGTCCGCTGCGACCTGCTCGTCAGGTAATGCGGAACATTTTGGAAGGCTGGCGAGCAATCCTCTGATCAGCGGTCGTGGGTTACAGCGGTTCACACCTATCGGCCTGGATATCGATAGTCGAGGGAACTTTGACCCGCTCGAGTCACTCAACTAGGGACAGCTTTGTCCGATTGGATTCTCGTGAGTCCTTCAGACATGCCTACGACAGGCTCGATCGTCGACCAGACCCTTCGCCCGGACACCGATACCGATCAACACGGCGTCGATACCGACCTCGACACACTCGTGCTGGTCCTCAACGAGGAACTCTCGTTGCTGGTGCGGCTACATTTCCGACTCACGGAATTGCGGCTGGTGCTGCTCGACGGAAATCCTCGATTCATACAGCTCGCCGCTGACGACGTGAGTGCGGCAACCACTGCGGTGGTTGCGCACGAACGTCGAACGATCGACGCGATTGCCGCAGCTCGGTCGACATTGGGCGCCGATGTCGTGCGGGTGGTCGATCTGGCCGCATCAGCTCCGCCGTCTCATCGGAAGGTCCTTCTGCGTCTGACGCGCGAAATCGACACCACGTCACGAGGATTGTCGATTCTGCGTGAGGCCGTGCATCGTCAATCGGCTGCAGGCCGGCAGGCGGTCGCCGACGTGCTCGACCTGACCAACAACCCTGATGGTGACGATGCCCCAGCATCGGGCCATCTCTTTCGCGGCGCGTTCTGATCATGTCCTTCGAAGGTTTGTACATTTCTCGATCGGGCGTGGCCGCCAGTCAGCGGGCGCTCGACGTGATCGGGCACAACATCGCCAATGTCTCGACACCTGGCCACTCGCGCCAACGTGTCGAGCAGGTCAGCACCGAACGACTGGGACCTTCGCTGCTCTTGGGTCCGGGAGCGAACGGCGCCGGCGTAGCGGTGACTGGCGTGAGTCGTGCCGGTGACGTTGTTCTTGATGCGACGGTGCGCAGTGAATTGGGCAACTCGGCAAGTGTGCAGGTCGGACTGCAGACGCTCTCGGAGATCGAACGTGCTCTCGGCCCACATGCCGACGGCCTCTCCGAGGCACTCACCGCATTCTGGAACGGGTGGGAAGAACTCAGCCTCGACGCGACCTCATCGACCGCACGAACGCAGGTGATCGATGCTGCCGATGCGCTGAGCCGCGCTATTGGTGGGGCAGCGCGCGAGGTCGACAGAATACAGGCGGCCAATGTTGCCACCGCGTCGACAAAAGCCGAACTGCAGAACACTGCGCTGCGAGAGATCGCACGCCTGAACGGCGAGATCCGGGCGCATGATGCCATGGGGGACAATGCCAACGCACTGATGGATGAGCGTGACCGCCAGGTCGACCAGCTCGCCTCCTCGCTCGGCGCCAAAGTACACATGACCGACGGAGAGATGATGAACATCTCCGTCGGTGGATTCGAAGTGGTTCGAGGCACGAATTACAGCTCGTTGTCGGTTTCTGGAGACCCTGCGACCATGCAGACCGACACAGGATCAATCATCACACCGGGTGGTGAAATGGGTGCACTGCTGATCGAAGGCCAGGCCGCCGCGACCCAGGTCGTTGGCGAGCTCGACGATCTCGCCGTCACACTTCGTGACGTGGTCAACACGCAGCACCGACTCGGATTCGACCTCGCCGGAACGGCTGGTGGAGACCTGTTCAGTGCAACGTCGGCGTCCGATTTCGGTCTCGCGAGTGGTCTGACCCCAGATCTGTTGGCTGCGTCGTCGAGTGGTGCCACCGCAGACGGCAATCATGCGCTCGACATGGCTGGGCTTCGTGAACAGAGTGGCATCAGCGGAACGCTCAACGAGCAGGCCCGCTCCATCATCGGACGGATCGGGGCGGCCGTTCTGACCGCGCAGACGCGAGCGGACGCAAACGAAGGTGTACTCGCCACGCTCGAGGCGAGTCGGGGTGCCGTGTCTGGGGTGAACCTCGACGAAGAATTGACCATGCTCCTGCAATATCAACGGTCCTACGAAGCGTCAGCGCGAGTGATGACGAGCGTCGACGAAATGCTCGACGTCTTGATCAACCGCACCGGCTTGGTCGGTAGATAACGGAGGGTGAGCTTCATGCGCGTATCAACTCAACATGTGTGGCAATCGACCCTCGAATCGGTCAACAGCTCGGGCGTCAACCAGTCGAAGGCGCGCGACCTCATCGCCACAGGACGGCGCATCAACCGATCATCGGACGACCCGGCTGCAGCAGATCGTTCGTCAGCGCTGCGAGCATCGGTCCAGGCAATCGAACAGTACGAGCGGGCCGGACAGGATGCAGTTTCGTTCATGAACGCCCAAGATCGGACGTTACAGACGGTGCTCACTCGTCTCGGCCGGGTCGAGGAGCTGACGATTGCGATGGCGACCGACACCATGACAACCCAGGGTCGGGAGGCGGCTGCACTGGAAGTGGGCGAGATCCGCGCCGAGATGCTCGCAATCGTCAACGAAACACATGGCGGGAAGTCGCTCTTCGGGGGTTTCCAGAGTTCTGCGGTGACCGACGGTCCCGGAGGAGTGAGCTATTCCGGTGACAGCGGTCAAGTACTTCGACGCGTCGCAACGGACCACGTCGTGCAAATCAATATCGATGCCGAAGAGGTACTCGGTTTCGCGTCGGGAACGAACATCTTCGACGTCTTGGACGGCATCGTCGCCGACGCAGGTGCCGCTGACGTCACGGCCTTGGGCGGTGTGCGGCTCGACGAGCTGAAGACTGTGCGGCAGTCGGTGACTGCAGGGCTCGGGCTGGTCGGCACGCGCACGAGCAGACTCGAAGGAACGCTCGATGACCTTGCGACCTCGGGTGTCAGCCTGCAGGAGACCGTCTCCGATCTGGAGGACGCCGACCTCGTAGAGGCCAGTATTGCAATGTCGGAGGCGAGCCTTGCCTACGAGGCTGCCCTCGCAGCGTCGGCACAGATCAACCGCGTATCACTCCTGAATTATTTGTAGGCCGGGGATAGGATCAGGCCGTGGCCATTGAAACGACGCGCTTCGGTGAAATCGAAATCGACCCGGACACGGTGATTTCGTTCCCCGACGGGCTCCCCGGATTCCCTGATGTGCGTGGTATCACGCTCATCAAGGTGTCCGACGAGCAGCCGTTTTACTGGCTCCAAGACGTCGACCGTGGGGATCTTGCGTTTCTTGCGGTCGTGCCGTGGGAGTACTTCCCCGAGTACGAGCTGGCGCTCACCGACGAGGACGAGTCCGCGCTCGAGGTCGAGGACCCCGCAGACTTGCTCGTGCTTGCGCTCGTGACCGTCGATCGTGATGTTCCGCTGGTGACCGCAAACCTTTTGGGCCCGATCGTGATCAACCAGGGCAAAAGACTCGCTCGCCAGACCGTGCTGCTCGGTGACTATTCGACCCGAACACCGCTTGGCGTGACGGACTAGTGGTCCGGTAGGTCGTCCGACCCCTCAGGACGAGGGGAATACTGCCGATTATTCAAGTGATGAGCACGGACGCGACGCCGGAAGCCCCGGTCGATACCTCCACGGACACGGAGAGGCCTGAATCGCTCGCGGACGCGCTCGGTGAGAACGGTCCGGGGATCGCTGAAGAGATCGCCTCCGAACTCGCCGACGGTGGAGCGGACGCAACCATCCCCAAGGTCGAGACAGACCCATCGATCGCTGCGCGCCTCGGATTGTTGTCAGATCTGCAGGTCATGGTGACCGCCAGGTTGTGCGAGACGAAACAACCGCTGGGTGAGATTCTCTCGATGTCTCCTGGAGATGTCCTCGACCTCGGCCGTACGACCGGCGCGCCGATCGAGTTGCTCGCCAATGGCGTGTTGGTGGCCTACGGGGAAGTGGTCGCCGTGGGCGACAGCCTCGGCGTGAGGGTCACAAAACTCGCTAGCTGAGTTGTTTCACGCAGCATCCGCTGTTTCACGCAGCATCCGCTGTTTCGGTCAGCCGTTTGTCGAGTTCGATTCGCATCGCTGCGACAAGCTCGCGCGTCTCGTAGTCACCCTCGACGAAGTCGGGAACCGAAAACCCGCCCCAGGCCACGAGTTCATTCGCCGCTCGCAGGGCACGTGCCGTCGGCGAGTTCATCACGTGAGGTTCGACAGCAAGTCCAGCAACGGCCTCGACGATGGTTGTCTCGAAACCCCAGAGCCGAAGGAGATAGGCGCCGAGGGCGTACCGGTCCACGCCGAACAGGCGGATGTCGACATCTGGATCGATGGAGTATTCGATGCCGGTCGCTGCGGGAAGGTCCACCGACGGAGAACGGCTCAAAAGAAGTAGCCCGGAGCCATGCACCATCCCACTCAGAAAGGCCAGCGCGTGCTCGCGGCTGGTATTGCCATCCACCTTCGAGATCGAGCGTGCCAGTGCAGCCACCAGTTGACTGCGTTCAGCAAGTCGAGCAAGGTCGAGCCACGGAGCGCTCGCCGATGATTCACTGAACAACGAGTTGGCCAGCACAAGACCGCGAATGACATCGAGGCCGAGCAAACTCACCGCTTGTTCGACCGACGTGACGTCGGATCGCAGGCCGAAGAACGACGAGTTCACGAGTTTCATAGTGGCCGCCGTCAGTGCGACGTCATCCTGAATCGCATTGGAGATGTCGCGGAGAGAGAAGTCCGGTTGATTCGAGATGGCGACGACACGTTGATAGGTAGCCGGCAGGGCGGGGAGGGTGGCCACCGACCCCACTAGTTTGGTGATGATGTGGCGATCATGGGCCGACGGATCGCCTCGGAGGTTCGTGATCGTCTGCTCCAACTCGGCGAGATCGAGCGGCTTTGGAAGGAACTGATGGGCCCAGGGGATCGCCCGACAGATCGCTGCGGTCGACGAACTGGAGGAGTGCAAGAGGCGAATCGACTGCGGAACCGTCGCCTGGATCGCTTTCAGGAGATCGATGCCATCCATCCCCGAGAGGTGGAGTTCGGTGATGACCACGTCGGGTGCGGGGGATCGCGACGCAAGGTGACGAAGTGCATCTGCTGAGCCACAGGCAAACGTCCGGTCCCACACGTGCTGCATCGGTCGGGTCAGCCTTCTCAGCTGCTCGAGTTCATCCCACTCGTCATCCACGAAAAGGATCCGTACGACCACCGTTCGTTCTCCCGCCTGCAACGCCGCCTCTCATCCCATCGGATGAAGCAGGGGTCTTTTTTAGTCGGGATGAGAGGATTTGAACCTCCGACCTTCGGTCCCCCAGACCGACGCGCTAACCAAGCTGCGCCACATCCCGTACGGCCGTTGATCGTAGTGGGACTTCGATGCGTTGGCACCGTCTAGGGTTTCGACATGGCTGAACAGGTCCGAGATGTCGCAGGACGCACCGTGACCGTGACGAGCCCCGACAAGGAGTACTTCCCGAAGCTGGGACTTTCGAAGTCTGACGTCGTCGACTATTTCCTTGACATTTCCGGACCACTGCTCAATTGCATGCGGGATCGACCCGTGCTTTTGCAGCGGTTCCCCAACGGCGTGAGCGGCAAGTCCTTTTTCCAGAAACGAATACCAGATTCCGCACCGGAGTGGTTGCAGACAACGACGGTCGAGACGGTCAACGGGACCCCTTCGAGGGCGCTGGTCATGGCCGATGAGGCCCATCTGGTCTGGGCGGTGAACCTCGGTGCCTTCACGATGCATCCCTGGCCGTTCCGAGTGCCGGGCAGAGACGTCGACGAACTGCGGATCGATCTCGACCCCGTGCCCGGTATCGGTTTCGAGGAGGTCCGCCACGCAGCCCAGCTCACGAAGGACTACTTCGACGCCGCCGGAATTCGCAGCTATCTGAAGACGAGCGGAAGCAAGGGTCTGCACATCTACGTACCGCTGCTGCCGGGCTGGGACAGCTACGACGTTCGAGGGGCAGCGGTCACCGTTGCGCGGCACCTTGCGGCCAAACACACCTCGGAGATCACCGATGCCTGGTGGAAGGAAGAACGCGGGACGCGGGTCTTCATCGACTTCAACCAGAACGCTCCACACAAGACGGTGTTTGGTGCGTGGTCGATACGTGCTCGCGTCGGTGCACAGGTATCGACGCCCATCTCGTGGGACGCGCTCGAGTCGATCAGCCCCGACGACCTCACCGTGACCGAGGTACCGCGGCGGGTCGAGGAACTCGGTGACCCATGGGCGAACATGTACGACCACCCCCAAGACATCAGTGCACTGGTCGAAGAATTTCGAGACGGCCTCGAGACCGTCGGAGATGCCCCATGGCCTCCCGTGTATCCCAAACAACCGTATGAACCACCACGTGTCGCTCCAAGCAGAGCAAAGGGCGGTGAGTCGACGGCCCCTGCTAGCTGAGGGCGGGGTCGTTCGCGAGTGTGAGCACCGGCAGCAACGAGAAGGCCGGAGGAGGCCCGGGGAGTTTCCCTGAGGCGACCGTCAGGGTGTCGGCGCGAGGCACGGAGAATCCGGTGGCGCGTTGCGTGAGCGCAGGGTCGATGCACCCATCGAAACCGCCGGTTCCCGAACTTGAGCTGTCCGTGAACTCTCGGCCACGCGTTGTTCCGTCATCGGCCGAGAACCACCAGCGGATCAGCCCGTCGACGATGGCCTGGGCTTCTGCATCGATGACCTCCGGGCGACGCATGAGCGCACCCTCTGACGGGTTCGAGAGATACAAGAACTCGGTGATGATCGATTCGATTCCGGGGGAGAAGCGGTGAACGCCGTACAGGTCCATACCGTCCTCGCGAAGTCGAAGGGAGGCACCTTCGCTGACCGTGGACACCCAGCTGGCGTCGAAACGGCTCGCAGCAGCAACCATCTCCTCGTACATGATTGCGGCAAGCCGCCGAGATTCTGGTTTGCCTTGTGCATAGAACACCTCGGTGCCGGGTCGTGTCGAGGGCCGCGTCGCTCCTCCGTTGTGGTGCAGACTCAAGAAGACATCAGGCGCCAAAGCCGTCGCGATGTCGGCGCGGGTCTTGATCGGCACTCGATAGTCCTCGGTCCGTGTCAGTTCTGCCGTGAGTCCGAGCGCACGCAGCTTGTTCACGACACGTTTCGCGACCTCGAGGTTGACGTTCTTCTCGCGCAGCGAACCGCTCGATGCTCCGGACTCCGAGCCGCCATGGCCTGGGTCGATGACCACCCGTGCCCGTTCGACGAGCGTGCCTTCGGTGAGTTTGGTCGTCGCTCCACAGGGGGTGGTCACGACCCAATTACCCGGTTCGCCTCGTTGAATCGGCACGATGACTCCCGACGGGCTCTTGAGGACACCTTTCGCTGCGGCAGCGACCGCTGGATCGACTCGATCCGGTGGTGCCGTCACGGCGTCTCGACAGTGCACTGTCCGGTTACCGAGTTGGAGGTCACGAAGTCGTAGACAAACGCGATGTACCCCTGGGGTCACCCGAACCGATTCGACAAACGCCGCCGTACGACCAAACCCTTCGGGCCGAGGGGTCGCACCAGATGCCATCGACAATCCATCAACCAAAATTTCGTAATTCACCGAGGTGGCCGAGTTGGGGTCTCGCGCGACGCCGTCGATCGTGATCGAGTCCGCTCCGGGGGTGATCGCAGTGATCTGACCCCGAGGCGCACCGGCCCATCGGCCGATCGCTGGAGCGAGCCCCGGGGCCGAATCGTCGTTCTGTGCACCGACGGGTGTACTGGCGAGCAGGGCGATCGCCACTATGGCTGAGAAGAGTCGGCGATGCACTCGGTGGAGTGTAGAGGTCGCCATACCGGAGTAATCGGCGCGACGTGCCGTTATTCAAGATCGCCATGCAGCTACCGTTCATAGATTCATGCGTTGGAGAAAATCTGCCGATGACGGCGACCGGAGTGCGTTTCTCGAAGGGACTTCGAGCGACCTCGCGGACTTCGGCGAGACGGGCTCGGAAGGGTTCGCTTCGTCGTGGGACGCGCAGACGGCACGACAAACTTTCGACGAACGCCTCGAAGCGTTCGGTCCGCCCGACGATGACAAGCGGAGCCGTCGGGCCCGCGACCTCGATCGACGATCTCGACGATGGATGTGGGCGCTCGGCGGAATCGTCGTGCTCGGAGGTGGTGCAGCGTTGGCCGTGCAGCAAGGGGTGGTGGGCGATCCCACCGGGCTGACACCCGAGACGATCGAGGACATCAACGTCATCGCGTCGATCGATGATCCGAGAGAGTATTCGGACGGCCCTGCAGATCTCGTGCTCACCGACGTGGCAGCAATCGACTCTGGGTTCGTTGGTGCGCCGGGTACCGACCCTTCGCCGTCGGCCGACCTGACGAAGGTTGATGGTGGTGCGGTGTTCGAGACGTTGTTCTGGGGTGGACGAAGCCACGTTGCGATTTTGGGACCCGAGCTCGATCTCCGCGAGACATGTGTGATCGTGACGCTCGTTGCAGAGGATCTACGGGTGGTCGACCTCGCTGCACATGGCGACTGCGGCGATCGATACGCAGCCACCGGTAACCGCGAAGCATGTATCGGCGAGAACGTCGCAATCCTCGAAGTGTGGCCGTACGACCCCGACGCCGTGGTTCCCCGACCGCAGGTCACGACCACCCGCGTCCGAATCGAGGCGGTCGACCAGGACACGATGACCTCGGAGTCGTTCCGAGGTAACGCTCCGCTCGATGATCGCGTTTTGGAGAACGCAGCGCGCTTGGGTGGACGGCCCGGCGACGAAACAACTCTCCAGATCGGGTCGATCACCGGAACATGCACCCTGGTCGATAGGGCCGAGGTTCGGGTCCAATTGTTGTAGAGTCCGCGTCGTGTGTGGACGCTTCGCCTCGACGACCCCGCCAGACCAACTCGCCGCGTACTTCGGTGCAGAAGCTCCTGCTGATCCCGACGAGGTGGAACCTGACTACAACGTCGCCCCAACCCGAGACGTTCCGGTCGTGCGAGTCCGGCAAGGCACTCGCCATCTCGACTATCTCCGCTGGGGGCTCGTACCACGATGGGCCAAAGATCTGCGCATTGGGTCGAAGATGATCAACGCCCGTGCCGAGACGGTCGCAACGAAGAACAGCTTCCGGTCGGCGTTCGCCCGTCGGCGATGCCTGGTCACCGCCGACGGCTTCTATGAGTGGAAACGACTCGACCCCAAGACCAAACAGCCGATGTACATCAGCCGCGTCGATGGCGACCCCATGGCGTTCGCCGGCCTGTACGAGCGGTGGTCCGACGCCGAAGGACTACGAGAAATCCACACCTTCACGATCATCACCACGACCGCAAACGCAACGATGGAGCCGATTCACGACCGCATGCCTGTTCTGCTCGCACCCAAACACTGGGATCAATGGCTCGAGCCCGCCAATGACGACACCGATGGACTGAGCAAACTCCTCGTGCCCGCCCCCGAGGGCCTTCTTCACGCGTACGCGGTGTCCGACCAAGTCAACAACGTCAAGAACAACGAGTCGGCGCTACTCGAACCGATCGCATGACCGCATCATCGACGGCCACAACCGGATGGGCGGGCTCCGATCTTCGACGGTCGATCAACCACTTGGCGTTGCGCTGGCAAGCACGGCTCGAAGGTAATGGTCCCGACCGGGCGCTCCCGTGGTTCCTTGCTGCGCTGCTGTTCCTCGGGCTCGGGAGCTTGTCGCTCGCCCGGTACCGGAGCCTGCAACTCGGCGAACCGTTCGCTGCATGGATGCAGGGCATCTGGCTGGTCGGTGAGGGCCGAGAACCATTTGTGACCTTGACCGAACGCGACCTGTTCGAAGGTCAGTTCTCGTTCATCATGTGGCCGATCGCGCAACTGTCGACCGTCGTGCCGGCGGGTCCACTGCTCTTGATCTTGCAGTCGATAGCGCTCGCTCTGGGCGTGGTTCCGTTGTGGAGAATCGCCCGCGGTGTTCTCGAACTCGGCGTCGAAACGGCGCTCGTCCTCGGGTTGGCATATGGGTTCCAACCTCAGCTTCATAATCTCAATTTGAGCGAGTTCCATCCCGAATCATTCGCGGTCCCGGCGCTGCTCTGGGCGTATCTTTTCAGCCAGCACAAACAATGGGTACGGTTCGGCGTCGCAATCGCATTCGTGGTGTCGACGCGCGCAGATCTCGGTCTTGTCGTCGTCGGTGTCGGTGCGTTGTTGGCCGTCGAAGGTCGTACCCGAGCGGGGCGAATTGCTGCTGCTCTTGGCGCCATCTGGGTCGCACTCGCCGTGGGCGTCTTTCGATCTGACCTCGCTGGAGGTGAGTTCTTGTACGGAGATGCCTTCGCCACCTACGGCGATGGACCTGTGTCCATTCTGTGGGGAATGCTCACGAATCCTGTGCAGGTTCTCGGGGACTTCTTTGCCGAAGAGAATTTCCGCAAGCTGATCCTCTTGTTCGCCCCGTGGCTCTTTCTTCCCGTACTTCGGCTTCGGTTCCAATTGCCTCTCGTCATCTTTGGTGCGTTTGGGTTCATCGCCACCATTCCGCCCGGAGAGTTTGGAAACCCCCAACAAGACGTCGCGGCACTCGCATTCCTACCCATCGCCTCGGCGTTCGCACTTCGAGCAGTTGGCCGACGGTCTGTACGGCGAGTGTTCGTGAATGGTCGTCTGCTGGGTGGTGTGTTGTTCGCCAGCATGGCGTTCTTCCTCTTCGGCGCCGGCAGCAGCCTCTACAACGAACCTTGGACCTGGGGCAGCCGCTCCTCCAACGACCTCGACGTGGTCGCAGCGGTCGACACGATCGGGCCCGAGGAGTCTGTCAGCGCGCTCGAACGAGCGCTTCCGCTACTCGCCGAGCGCACCACGCTGTTACGTTTTCCCGACGACCTGGTCATATACAAACCAGCAGATCCAACGTTTGGAACCGACGTGATCCTTGTCGACGAAGCCGACGATTCGTGGACCACGCTCGGACGGGTCACGTTCGATCAAGTCATCGAGGCCAAGGGATATGTGGTCGACGACAGATTCGGGTCGGTCTCGGTCTACCGACTCGAAACGGCGGAGTGACCAGACGCACGTAGGGTTTCGCGCAGATCGTGCAGGTGCTGATCAAGTGCGGTCTGGTCTGAAGTCAGGTCGACGTTCGCAAAGTCGAGATCGTCCATCGAGTTGATCGGTACCACGTGCACATGGGTGTGAGGAACCTCGAAGCCGGCGATCAGCAGTCCGATTCGTCGCGGCGAGAACACGGTCATCTGGGCTCGACCAATGGCATGTGCAACCCCGGTCAGATGTGTCGCAACCGCAGGCTCGAGATCGGTCCATCGATCGATCTCGACTCGCGGAATCACCAAACTGTGTCCTGGGGCAAGTGGGCGAGCGTCGAGAAACGCGACGCAGACGTCGTCTTCCCAGAGCATGCGCGAAGGGATTTGTCCGTCGATGATCTTCGTGAAAATGCCAGCCATGCGGCAACTGTAGATCGGTTGGTCGATCGGCGTTGGAGGCGTCGAGGCTACGATCGAAGGCGATGACCACCGAATGGAGACCCTTCACCATTCCCAACGCAATATCGGCGGTTCGTCTCGCTTGTATCCCATGGTTCGTCTGGTTGCTTTTCGGACAAGACGATCGACTCAACGCAGCGATTCTGCTCGCCGTTCTCGGCGCGACCGACTGGACCGACGGATGGTTTGCTCGCCGGTTCGATCAAGTGTCGGAGTTCGGCAAACTTCTCGATCCGACCGCTGATCGATTGATGATGCTCACCGCCGTTGTTTCGATGTGGATCGACGGCTCGGTGCCGGTGTGGTTCGCTGCGCTGACGCTCCTTCGTGAAGGCCTGGTCTCTCTTGCTGCCCTCGGTCTTGGCGCACACGGAGTCACGTCGTTCGAGGTCACGTGGTGGGGCAAGACCGGCACGTTCTTCTTGATGTTCGCCTATCCCTTGCTTCTCGGCGGAGCCAGCTCGATCGGCAGCGCAGATGTCCTTCGCATCCTTGGATGGATCTGTGGGGTTCCTGGCCTGGCAATTGCCTGGTTCGCTGCCTGGCGGTATGTCCCGATCGCCAGGCGCGCTTTGGCAGATGCGCGCGCCAAATCTCGCTAGTATGACCGTTTATGAACATTCCAGAAGACTTGAACTACACCGCTGACCACGAATGGGTCCGCATCGTCGATGGCAACGCACGTGTCGGGATCACCGACTACGCGCAGGACGCGCTCGGTGATGTGGTTTTCGTCGAGGTCCCAGCCGTCGGAGCGGCAGTCGAAATCGGTGGTTCGATTGGCGAGGTCGAGTCGACCAAGTCGGTGTCGGACATCTACGCGCCGGTCACCGGAACCGTCGTCGAGGTCAACGAGTCACTCGATGCGAACCCGGGCAAACTCAACGAAGATCCCTATGGCGAGGGTTGGATGTTTGTGATCTCGGTCGGCGATGACAGCCAGATCGCTGGCCTCCTCGACGCTGCCGGATATCGCGAGTTGATAGGCGAGTGACCACGGAGGACCGCGTGTGCCTCGCATGCGGGCATCGCAACGACCAGGGTGCGAATTTCTGTTCGTCGTGCGGTGAGCAGATCGGTGGCGGACCAGATGCTCCCACCGAGGCAATCCCGGTGATTGCACACCCGGAACAATCAGATCGAGAACACCTCGCGGACCGCGAAGGTTTCGCCGAATCCACCGGCATACTCGTCGTCGACAACGGTCCAAAGGGCGGATCACGGTATGCCCTCGACAGCGACGTCGTCACCGCCGGACGGCATCCCGAGAGCGACATCTTTCTCGATGACGTCACCGTGTCGCGACGCCACGTCGAAATCTCCAGGGACGGTGGGCTCTATCGCGCTCGCGACGTGGGTTCGTTGAACGGGACCTACGTCAACAAGCAGTTGATCGAGGACGCGGAGCTCGTCGACGGCGACGAGCTGCAAATCGGACGGTTCAAGCTGATCTTCTTCCACGGAACAGGCTCGACCGACCAGTAGACGTTCCTCGGTCGGAGCTAGGCTGGGCATGTCGAGAGGAGTGTCGAATGGTTCCAATGGAACTTCTAGGTGTGAGGGTCGAATTACCGAGCAACACTCCAATCGTCTTGCTCCGTACATCGAACGCCGATGCCGAATCACTGATTCTCCCGATTTTCATCGGCGGGCCCGAGGCGACAGCAATTGCGCTGGCCCACGAAGGCGTCGAGCCGCCTCGACCGATGACCCACGACCTGTTCGCGCAGACGCTGAGCGCCATGGATATCTCCGTCGAGCGAGTAGTGATCACCGAGCTGCGCGAGCGCACCTTTTTCGCCGAGGTCCACATGCGCTCGCCCGGAGAGGCCAAGGTGATGTCTGCCCGGCCGTCCGATGCAATTGCTCTCGCTGTTCGGATGGGCGTTCCAATCTTTGCCGAGGACGAGCTGCTCGCCGAGGTCGGATATTCCGATGCGGCCGATGTCGAGGAGGAGTCCGAGGAGATCGTCGAAGACTTCCGCGACTTCATCGACAGCGTCAATCCAGAAGATTTTGCCTGACGGGCCTGCTGTTCCTCTCCCGCTCTTCGCGCGGAACGCGCGAAGATTGTCACGGTGGGTCGTTGACCAGCGCGCTGACGGTCTCTAGGATTACGGCCACGTAATTCCATGACTGCCACTCGGTCATGGAAACCTCGCGCCAGACGCGAAGAGGGACCCGAGATCTCATGAGCGACACGAGCAACACCACCCACGACAACCTCGTTGGTTACAGCGGCAAGAGCACGGCCGAGATCGTCGGAATCACCTACAGACAGCTCGACTACTGGGCTCGGACCGACCTGATCCGACCATCGTTGACCGATGCGTCAGGAAGCGGATCGCGACGCCAGTATTCCTATCGAAATCTTCTCGAGCTGAAGGTGGTCAAGAACCTGCTCGACTCAGGAATCCGGCTCGAGCAGGTCCGCGAGGTTTTTGCGTATCTTCAAGATGAACTCGGCGAAGACATCGCGACGGCCAACCTCGTCGTCAACGGATCACAACCCACGCTGGTTCGAAGTGGTGAAGAGGTGATCGACCTGTTGAAGAACGGCCAAGGGGTCTTGAACATCCTTCCCTTGAGCGGCGTCATCGATGAACTCGATGAGGCGATCATCGACCTCTTTCCTTCTCGTGGACAAAAGCACACGCCTGAGGCGACGGGACTGAGTGCCGCAGCTGTCCGGTGACGTCGGGCTGACCCGACGGAACATGTCGCAGAACCGAGCCGCCGGTTTGGCGGTCGTCATTCTTGTGATGTGGCTGACGTCGTGTGGTTCTGGATCGGCCAACAACGCCGCGGCATCGTCTGTCGACGAACGTGCCACCACGTCGGTCACCAGCTCAGCGGTTACGACCGAGTCGCGTGCGAATTCGACCACATCTGCCACACTTTCCACATCTGTTACAACTGCCACACCTTTCACAACTGCGACGACCACGAATGGACCGACGTCCGCCGATTCCCCGACATCGTCCACGACGGTTGCTCCCGAAACTGTGGCACCCTCGACCGCTCCGCAGCCGTCAGCGACCTTGCCCGCCATCGACGTTGTTCCCGAGTTCTCCGCATCGATTTCCGAGATCGACGACGCAACTGCGGCTCGGTTGACCCATTCGTGGCGCGAGGGGTGTCCGGTTCCGCTCGAGGCGCTTCGGCTCGTTAGCGTGACGCACTGGAACTACGCAGGATCGGCGACGACAGGTGAGTTGATCGTCCACGCCGATGTCGCGGCAGACATCGTGACGGTCTTCGACACGCTCTACGGCGCGCGGTTTCCCATCGAACGAATGGAGCTCGTCGACGCGTATGGCGGTGACGACGACAGGTCGATGGCCGCCAACAACACCTCGGCGTTCAATTGCCGCGAGGTCGCTTGGAAACCCGGCGTCTGGTCCAACCACGCCCTGGGAACCGCAATCGATGTGAACCCCTTGGTCAATCCGTATGTCTCCACATCTCGGGTACTTCCTCCCGAGGGTGCCGCGTTCGCAGATCGAAGCATCGAGACGCTTGGCGGGCTCTACCCCGGCGACGTCGCGACAGCTGCGTTTACCGACATTGGTTGGGGATGGGGCGGAACCTGGTCGACGGCCAAGGACTGGCAACATTTTTCCGTGTCAGGTAGATGACCGGATGTTACGGCAGCACGGTGTGCCGAAGCTGACGAAGCGAATGATCGGCAAGAACTAGCGCAACCATTGCATCGACCATTGGCACCGCACGTGGCAAGACGCAGGGATCGTGACGACCCTTGGCCTCGAGTGTTGTTGGTTCGCCACTGGTGGTCACGGTCGTTTGCGGCGTGGAGATCGTCGCAGTTGGTTTGAACGCCGTTCGCAGGAGAAGCGGCTGGCCATTGCTGATGCCACCTTGCACGCCGCCGGAGTGGTTCGTGCGGGTTGCTGGTGTGCCATCGGCACCCGGGACGAAGGCGTCATTGTGTGTCGCCCCGGTCATGGTCACGGCGCCGAAGCCACTTCCGACTTCGAATCCTTTTGTGGCCGGGAGCGACATCATGGCCTTGGCGAGGTCTGCGTCGAGCCGATCGAAAACCGGCTCACCAAGACCGGCCGGCATGTTCCGCACTACGGTGCAAACGATCCCGCCGAGCGAATCGCCGTGGCGTCGAGCTTGTTCGATCGCCTCGGTCATTCGCGCAGATGCGGCTGCGTCAGGACACCGAGTCGGATGGGCCTCGACGTCGGCGCGTGTCACGACATCAGTGGTCACGTTCGCCGTGATCTCGTGCACCTGGTCGACCCAGGACACGATCTCAGGTCGTCGGTCGGCACGGCCAGCATGGATGGCGAGAGCATCGAGCAATTGCATGGCGATCGCACCGGCTGCGACTCGGCCAATCGTTTCTCGAGCGCTGGAGCGGCCACCACCCGCGAATGAGCGATGGCCAAATTTCGCGTCGTACGTGAAGTCGGCGTGTGACGGTCGGTAGACGTCTCGAAGATGATCGTACGCCCCAGATCGAGCGTCCTTGTTGCGCACGAGCATCGCCAACGGCGCACCGGTCGACCGCCCGTCTTCGACGCCAGAAAGCACCTCGACGATATCATCCTCATCCCGCTGTGTGGTCAGACGGCTTTGGCCGGGACGTCTGCGGTCGAGCTCGAGCTGAACGTGATCGAAATCGATCGCGAGCCGCGCGGGAAGTCCATCGATGACGACGCCCACACCACCGCCGTGACTTTCGCCGAACGTCGAGATCTGAAACGTGTGTCCGAAGCTGTTTCCCACCACGTCATCGTACCGCCGGCCACAGGACGCTCTGGTTCTCGCGCTTCGCTGCGGTGCCTATGCTTCGCTTCGCTGCGGTACCTATGCTTCGCTTCGCTGCGGTACCTATGCTTCGCTTCGCTGCGGTACCTATGCTTCGCTTCGCTCAGTGGCCAACGCACTCAGCGCTCGGCTGCGCATGTCGTCGGTCACCACCGGTGCGGGCCGCTCGGGCTGCGGAGCAGCGACCACCTTTGCCGACAGCGATTGCAATATGTGTGTCAGGAGCTGCACAAGGGTGTCGAGCGCAGACTCGTTGTCGCGTGCATCGGTTCGCACGATCGGGACACTCGGCGCGACGTCGAGCGCCTCGCGTATGTCCTCGATGGAGTGTTGCGGAGCGCCGTCGAACTGATTCATGCCAATCACGAATGGCACGCCGCGCTGCTCGAAGAAATCGATGGCGTTGAAGCACTCGTCGAGCCTTCGTGTATCGACGAGGATCAAGGCGCCAAGGGCCCCGGCCGTGATGTCGTTCCACATGAAACCGAAGCGGTCTTGTCCCGGCGTGCCGAACACGTACAACACCAGACCCTTCTCGACGGTGATCTTGCCGAAGTCCATGGCGACCGTGGTGCTGGTCTTTTGTTGCACGAAGGTGGCGTCATCGACGCCGGACGCGGCACTGGTCATCTTGGCCTCGGTACGAAGTGGAGCGATCTCTGAAACGGCGCCGACGAAGGTCGTCTTGCCCACACCAAACCCGCCCGAGATCACGACTTTGGCCGAAACAGGTCGGGTTTGGCTATCGATTTCGAATGCCATCGAGCAGTCTCCTCACAATTGCAATGTCGTTTGAACGTGTGGTTTCGAGGACTTCGAGCGTGCCCTCGCCCCACAGGTCGGCGACGAGTACCCGCGCAACGCCGAGTGGCATTGCACATTTCGCGGAGATCTCGGCGATCGAATTCGGTGTTTGACACAACGTGTAGATCGCTGCGAGGTCTCGGTCGGCGGGAGCCGTGCTGCCTGCACTGACGGCGACCATGGCCTCGACCGCAAGCTCGCCCGCGTCACTTCGTGTGCGGCCGCCCGTGAGCAGGTAGGGACGCATGAAGGTGCCTTCTTGCATCACCTCAGCGTCGTCGTCGGGGCTCATGGTCATCAATCCTTCGGCGAGGGCGCTCAGACCGTGAGCACGTTCTTGAGTTCGCTGATGAGTTCGGGCGACAGGGCTGCGCCCGCTCGCTCAGCGAGCAGCGTCATTTCGTACGCCACCTGGGCAATGTCGGCACCAGATTGGCACAACACCGCAAGCGATGCACCGTGGCCCATCGACATGACGAACAAGTTGCCCATCGTCATTTCGACGATCACCTGATCGACGACGCCACAACCAAGGCACACCGCCGCGCCATTGGTGAGACTGGTGAGCCCTGCCGCAATGGCTGCGAACTGATCGACGCCGGACGTGTCGATTCCCACAGACGATGCAAGGAGAAGACCGTCGGCCGAGACGGCCACGGCTTCTCGGACACCAGCGGTGTCTTGGGCGAAGCGCGACAGGAGCCACGCAAAATTTTGTGCCTCAGGCGAGATGGTCATGATTGGCTCCCAGATGGGTTCGTTGGATGATCGATCTGCTCGACGGTTGGGTCGGACGGCGGTGCGGCGTCGGGTTTGGGTGCCATTACAGCACCATCCGACGGTACCGGTGGTGGCGAGAGTGGACTGGACGTCTCCGACTCAGGCGTCGTTCCTGGCGCTGACGCACGGCCGCGAGCAACCGCTGCACGGAAACTGCGCAACGAATTGCTGACCTCGGCCGCATCACGTTTCGGGGTCGTCTCGTCTGGCAGCGATGTCGGGGAAGGTGTGGTTTCGGGGGCGTTGCCGGTTGCGCTCCGCCGTTTCGGAAACCCTGCTGCAGTGATCTCGGTCGGCGGAGCAACCGGCGTTGCAGGTGTGGTGTCGACCGACGTGACTGCCTCCGGTGCGGCGTGGGCTTCAACCGTGAGTGGAACCGGTTCGGCCTCTGGGCTTCGCGAGCCGCGTCGTTTCGGGAATCCTGCCGCAGTGACCGCGGGAGCGTCAGCAGCCTCAGGAACCTCGGCCGTGACGGGTACACCCGCGGCCTCGACTGGAACTTCAGCGCTCGGTGCAACGTCGGTGGCCGGCGAAAGCTCTGCTGCGGGAGGGTTTCCAGCTGACTGGATGCGTTTGGCGACGCCCTCGACCGTTCGCTCATCGATTTCGATCGGAGTTGCTGCATCGCTGCTGAGCAGAGAGACAGGAAGATCGATGAACGCGATCGTTCCTCGACGGCGACCCTCACCAGTTGGATCGGCGCTCGCGAGACGAACCGTGATGCCGAGCTCCTGGCTCAGACGTCCGACAACGAACAGTCCGAGGTATGCCGAGGGGGCATCGGCGAAATCGACCGGGTTCCGCAATCGATCGTTCACCTGCGCGAGAGCGGCAGGATCCATACCGATGCCCTGATCGACGATCGCCAGGCGGTAGTGGGTAGCCGTGTGCTGACCGAGGACCTCGACCGGTGTCGTGGGAGGCGAGAAACTTCCGGCGTTCTCGAGCAGTTCCGCCACGAGGTGCGAAAGGTCGGTTGCGAGGTTTCCCGACACGGTTGCAGGGTCGATGTCGCCGAGACGTACCCGGCGATAGTCGGCAATCTCGGCTGCTGCGGCGCGCAAGACATCGCGAACGGCGATCGGTTTTGCCCAACGCCGCGGCGTCTGTTCACCGGCGAGCACCAACAAGTTCTCCGCGTTGCGTCGCATACGGGTCGCGAGGTGGTCGAGCCGAAAAAGGTTTTCCAACGCGTCGGCGTCGGTCTCTTGCTGTTCGAGCTCGTCGATGAACTCGAGCTGGCGGTTCAGGAGGTTCTGGTTTCGGCGCCCGAGGCTGACGAATGTTCGAGCGACGTTCTGGCGCCGCAGTTTCGCCTGACCTGCTGCGAGGTCGACGGCAGCGTCCTGCATCGTGTTCAAAGAGTGCGCCAGGATGGCGAGCTCGTCGTTGGACTCCACCTCGAACGGATCGAGGTCGGGCAACTCCTCTGACGTACGTGCTGCCTGGACCACTGCGGGAATGCCCAGTTCGGCGGCGGCCTGTGCCTGATCGGACAACTGCTTGACGGGTGCCGTGATCTGATTGGCGAGCGACCGCACGGCAATGAACGAGAAGAGGATTGCCGCCGCGAGCAAACTGCCCACGCCGAAGGTGAGATATCGCTGCAAGGTCGAGACATCGTCGGACACTTCTTGGATGCCACTCAACGAGCTCGCCGCAATATCGATCGGTTGGCTCGTCTGCACGAGCCATTGAAATGCCGACAAGGCGTCACTGCTGTCCGGCGACATCGTGTCGGCGAGCAACGTCGCCGACGTGACCCGCAGGTCGTCGCGCACGGTGCCCGGAACGAGGAGCGAACGATTGAAGTTCGTCTCCGCGGTCATCAGGTCGCCGCTGCCGAAAACGACACTCTCGTCATGTTGTGAGGCGGTGTCGGCGATGAGAATCGACTTGGACGAATCCAACAGCACGGCATCCACCGCGTCGTCGCTTGCAACTTCATCGAGCAGCGTCTGAACGTTCGTCAGTGGCACCCGGACCCGCAATACAGCTCCTCCGGCGGTGGTCGCCGGTGGTTCGGTCCAGACGGCAATCTCGAACGCAGGAGGACTCTCGCCATCGTTCACGTAGGAACGAACGGACGCGCCGTTGTCCCGGGTACGAATGAACCACTCGTCGGCCGAGTAGTCTATCCTGGTCTGCGCTGCTTGATTCGATCCCATGGCGAACCCGTCCGCCGAGACGAGCAGGACCTGCGCGTCCAGTTCGGATGTGACGAGCTCCTCAGCCGAGGTGAGCGCGAGCACATTTGTTCGTGTCGTCAGCTGGCTCGTGACGATCCGGGCGATTTCTTCTTCGGACAGCGACGCGAGATCACGGTCGGCGAGTTCGTTGCTCACCCGAGCCATCGTCTCGCGAAATGTGGCTCGATCATTGAGACGATCGATGCGAGAGAACCACTGCTCGAGGTAGCTGGCCATCTCTCGACTGGCGCGAGTCGACGATCTCTGCACACCCGCTTCGACGACCTCTTCCGTCAGAATCTGCTCGGCCGAGTCAACCGCATCGGTCGTTCGTTGCTGAATGAGGAAGATACTTGCCACCGCGAGTGAACCCAGCAGAATCAACGGCACCAACGTGACCGGCAAGACCCGGCGAAGAATCTTCGCGCGAATCGACGTGACCTTCTCGGCCTCGGCCACAGCGGTAGATCCGTTGGATTTGAATGCCATCGATCGTCCGTTCCTCACAGGGTGTACAGAAGCGCACGAACTCAATGCCCTTCGGTAGCTATGTCGGACAGTCACCGGGGTGACCTATAGGCCTTTCGACCCTTGGCTTCCTTGGCCGATCGGGGGCATCGAGTGATACCGGAGAGATCGCGCGATCTCCAACACTCCCGACAGTCTCAGAGATTCAGAAGTGCCTGTTCGACGACTTCGGTGAGTGCGGGATGAATGTAGAGCTGGGCGCGGGCCATTTCATCGACGGTCTGACCAAAAGTCATGCCCTGAATCAGCTGCTGAATGAGCGTCGACGCCTGTGGCCCAATGATGTGTGCACCGAGGAGCAATCTCGAATCGGCGTCTGCAATGAGTTTGCACACGCTCGTTGTGTCCTCCATGGCCCAGCCATACGCAGCGGCCCCGAATGGGTGCACGGTTGTCACGATGGAGTGTCCGGCTGCGATCGCCGCGGGTTCGGTGTACCCAACTGCTGCGACCTGCGGGTGGCCGAACACTGCGTGTGGTGTCAGGGATCGATCGATCTCGTGTAGGTCGTCAGGGTGGGCAAGATTGTGGGCGACCACTCGAGCATCAGCATTTGCCGTGTGTTTGAGCTGAGCGGGGTTGGTGATGTCTCCGAGAGCCCAAATATCGGGATGTGTGGTGCGAAGGTTGGCGTCGGTGATGACGTATCCCTGCTCGTCGAGCTCGACACCGGTCGACTCGACGCCAAGCTCATCCCCGTTGGGCACGCGACCGACAGCGACGAGAAGTGCATCTCCGCAGATCGTTGACGTTACGCCCTCCTCGACGACTGTCATGGTGATGGTGTCGTCGTCCTGGTGGAGACCGACCACGTCGACGTTGGTGCGAACGTCGAACTTTTTGGCGTAGGCCTCGGTGAATCGTGAGGAAATGTCTGGATCTTCTTGTCGGAGCATGACGGAGCCACGGTTGAGAATTGTCACCTGCGAACCGAACGAACCAAAAACGTTCCCCAATTCGGAACCGATGTATCCGCCGCCCAAAACGAGGAGATGTTCGGGAAGCGCCTCGATTCTCATGATCGAATCCGACGTGTGATATCGAACGTTCGATTCGGTGACCACCCGGGGTGCGAACACACGTGCACCCGCTGCGAGAACGACCTGGTCGGCGGTCACGACCTCTGTGGATCCGTCGCCCATCGTCACCTCGAGCGTCTTGTCGCCAGTAAACCGTCCAGACCCCTTGTACACGGTGACGTTGTCCTGCTCGACCGAGCGATACTCCTCTCCTCCGAGCGCAATCGGATCGATGCGACCGAAGACGCGGTCGCGAATGGCGGGCCAATCGGCGTGACTGAACGACGTGTGCACACCGAGGGCCGGGCCGATCACGGCTGCATTGTGTGCCATCTCGGCTGCGTAGACGAACATCTTCGAAGGAATACATCCCATGTTGAGGCACGTGCCACCGAAGGCACCGCGCTCGACGATGGCAACACGTGTTTCGTCGAAGTCAGGAGTCAAGATCGAGTTGCCTGATCCAGTTCCGATGATCAGGAGGTCAAAGTGGGTCACTGTTCAGCTTTCAGGTGGGCGCAATCAGCCGAGTCGGCGAATCAACGCAGAAGTATCCGAGCGACCATCGCCCGAGGCCTGGAGTTCGTCGTAGAAGCCGGCAACGAGAGTCGCCACCGGGGTGGGAGCGCCCAACCGGCTCGCTTCGGCGAGCGCAATCCCAAGGTCCTTGATCATCCATTCGATAGCGAAGCCGAAGTCGAATGAGCCGGCGACCATTGTCGATCCGCGGTTGGTCATCTGCCAGGAACCGGCTGCGCCGTTGGAGATCGTGGCCAAGACCTTCTCCATGTCGAGTCCGGCCGCCATCCCGAGATTCAACGCCTCGGACAAGCCCTGGATCGTTCCGGCGATCGCAATCTGGTTGACCATCTTCGTTGTTTGACCAGAACCGATCGGACCGATCAACGTCTGGGTGCCCGAGTAGGCCGCCATGATGGGCTCGACGCGATCGAATGTTGGTTGGTCGCCTCCGCACATGATCGTCAACACGCCGGTCTGTGCTCCAGATTCCCCACCCGAAACCGGGGCATCCACGAATCCGATATCGAGTGTTGCCGCAGCGTCGCCAACCTCGATCGCCACCGTCGCTGAAGCGGTGGTGTGATCGATGAGCACACCACCGGGGTCGAGTCCGGCGAGCGCGCCATCATCTCCAAGGGCGACCGAACGGACGCTGTCGTCGTTGCCCACGATGAGTATAGCGACGTCGGCGCCGTCGCTGGCATCGGCAGGTGACACCGCAAGGCGTGCCTCGGGGTGTTCGTCGCAGAATCGATCTGCCACCGACCGTGTGCGATTGAACACTGCAACGTCGTGACCCGCGTCGACCAGGTGACCGGCCATTGGGTAGCCCATCGCACCGAGTCCAACGAATCCTATTCGTGTCATGCGCGCAGGCTACAGGCCACGAACCTCGCCCTGCTCGCTCATCTTCGCGAGCTGCACTTCGTCGGACTCGGAGCCGAAACGCGACAGCAGGGCCGTACACATCAGTCCCAAGGCGCACAAGCCACTGAGGGAGTAGAAGCCGATCTCGAACGAGCCGGTGGCGTCCTTCACTGCGCCCAAGGTGTAGGTGAACGTCAGCCCACCGACATTCGCCCAGAAGTTGGAGAAGCCGCTGATCGTGCCCGCTGCCTGCGGACCGATGAACCGAATCGGGACCTCGAACAGCGGGCCGAAGTACACCTGGATGAAGATCGACTGCACGGCGATGACCAGCAGGACCAGATACAGGCTCTCCACGTTCGGCAACAGGATGCTGGTCGTGCCGAGGACCGCCAGGGATGTCCCGATGATCAGCAGTGGTCGCTGGAGCCGGTCGGAGAGCCACCCTCCGAGGAAGTTCGCGGGGGCGGTGACCGCGCCACCGATCGCGACGACCAGCCCGGCGACCCGCAGACTGAAGCCTCCGTCGGTCACGAGGTAGGTCGGTAGCCAGAACTGGGAGGCCTTCGCCAGCGCCAGGCGGACGAACTGGATGACCGCAGCGAGCCAGATGACGGGATTGTTCAGCAGGCCCCGGAGGTTGCCTGATGCGGCCTTGTCCTTGCCGCTGATCGCCGGGCCGGTATTCCCGACGCGCCAATACACCAGGACGGTGGCGATGGCGACGCTCGATGACAGCAGGAACAGCACCCGCCAGCCAAGCGGCTCCACGAGGAATGGTCCGAGGAGACTGACGAGGATGTTGGACGAGAACCCGCCGGCGACGTAGAGCCCCATAGCCGTCGCACGCCGATCCTCCGCGAAGTGCGAACTGATCAGCACCAGGCCCGGAGCGAACACGAGCGAGCGGAAAATCCCGGAGATCGCCTGGTTGACGAGGAGCCCCTGGTAGGTCGTGATCACCGAGAAGAGAAACGACATGGCATTCGTGCCGAGCAACCCCCACACGAACAGTTTCCGTGGATCGAACCGGTCCGCGAGGTAGCCGGACGGGATCTGCATGACGGCGTACGTCAGCGTCGAGGCGACCGCCAGAGTCCCGGCCTCCGAGAAGGTGAGTCCGATGTCCTCCCGGATAAGGGGGAGGAAGAGCGCGATCGCTCCGAATGCGAGCGACTGCGTGCTCTGGCAGGCCACGATGAGGGCGATCGTCCAGGCGCGACCTGCCGTACGGACCATGACACCCTCTACCGTCGCCGGGCGGGTCACATCCTCACTCGGACCGCCCAGCATAGAGTGCAAGACGTAGCACCCACGAGACCCCGGGTGGTTCGTCGTCGTGGGCATCTCGGCCGGTCCCGCAACCGGGCCATCGCGATAGGAACACGCCGAGCGCAGCCGCAGTCTCGCCCAGTTCGAGTTGCCGGGTCGCTGACGCCGTCGTGTGAACCAATTCGTGTCGCTTGCGCAGGCTACAGGCCGAGGATGGTCGGGATCTGTTCCCAGCCGCCTTCCTCGTTCGGGGGGATGATCACATCGGCCAGCGCCTTGATCTCATCACTTGCGTTGCTCGGGACAATCGCAATCGCAGCCGCGCGGAGCATTTCGATGTCGTTGTGTGCGTCACCCACCGCAGCCACATGAGAGAGGTCGACACCGTGTCGCGCACACCACGCGGCGATCCCGGTCTGTTTGTCCACCTCATGGGCCTGAATCATCAGGCCGTGCTCGCCCTCGAAGTGCGACACCGCAACGATGGCGGTCGCAAGTTTCTCAGAGTTGATCGTATGAGCGATGGGGTCGAGCAGTGTCCGGGGAAATCCGAACGCGCCGAATCCGATCGTGGCCGACGACCGCACAGCCTCGGAGACCGACAGAACCGTCCGGACACCTGGCGCCTGTGCGATGTAGCTGTTTCCAGCAGACGGTCGTGGTCCGACGATCATGTCTGAGACGGGGTGGTCGACGTACACGATTGGTTCGAGTCCTGAGCGCTCGAAGACATCCACGACGGCGAGAGCGTGTTCGGTCGTGATCGCATCGACGAGAAATGACGTGCCGCGCATCGAATCACGAGCGAGTGCGCCGTTCATCAAAACGGCCGGCCGGTCATCGAGGCCAGCGGGCGCCAGACCTCGCAATGCGCTTTGTGCTCGGCGGCCCGTCGCGACGACGAATGGAATCGAGCATGCGTCGAGATGTGCA
>RCMY010002961.1_pt1 | contig 25710 bp, 23 predicted proteins | sample 2041341 | NCBI WGS metagenome assembly RCMY01 (sample SAMN09708234, study PRJNA481090) | Marine sediment metagenome, whole genome shotgun sequencing project.
CCGACTTGGCTCGGCATTGGCGCGATGGTGGCGCTGGCGTGGTTGCCATGGCCGCTGCAGCGTGTACTCGGCCGTGCCTTCGGCGCGGTACTGCGCGTGTCATTGGGCAGCCGCCGGCGGATCGCCGACCGCAACCTTGCGTTGTGCTTCCCGGATCTCGGGGACGATGCGCGAAAGACATTGTTGCGTGAACACTTCTCCGCACTGGGGATCGGCGTGTTCGAATTCGCACGGGCGTGGTGGGGTTCAATCACGCCGATGCGTGACGGCCTGCGCATCGAAGGCCTGGAACACCTGCAAACCGCACGTGCCGACGGCCGCGGCGTGATCGTGATCTCCGGGCACTTCACCACGCTGGAGATCTGTGGTCGCCTGATGTGCGATCACGTCCCACTGGCGGGTATGTACCGTCCGCACGCCAGTCCGGCTATGGAGTGGGCGGTCACGCGCGGACGGCTGCGGTATGCCGCGGCGATGTTCTCGCGCGAAGAGTTGCGGCCGGCGATCCGGCACCTCAAGGACGGCGGACTGTTGTGGTTCGCGCCCGACCAGGACACGCGTCGTGGCGACAGCGTCTTCGTGCCGTTCTTCGGCCACCCGGCCTCCAGCCTGACCTCGACCCATCAGCTGGCACGTTTGTCCGGCGCGCACGTGCTTGCCTTTGCGCATGAGCGCCGCAGTGATGGTGGGTACACGCTGCGTGTGTCGCCGGCCTTCACCGATTTCCCGTCGCGCGATGCAGTCGCTGATACGGCGCAAGTCATGTCCGAAGTCGAAGACATGGTGCGTGCGGCACCGGCGCAGTACCTGTGGATCCATCGGCGTTTCAAGACGCGGCCAGAAGGGACAACCGATCCGTACACCGACTTGTCATCCTGAGCGCAGCGAAGGATCTGTTGTTGCTTTGTGTAGGAGCGACGTAAGTCGCGATCAGGTCTTCCGGAGCCAATGATCGCGACTTACGTCGCTCCTACACAAAGCAGAAGCCAAGCAGATCCTTCGCTGCGCTCAGAATGACATTCGCTCAGGATGACAGTGATGGGGGGTGCCACGCTGCTGGCACGTGGGTAACGACGCCCAGCGGCGCATTTACCGATACAAATCCGGCTCCCCCGGCGGCCGCGTCTTGAAACGCCGGTGCACCCACAGGTATTGCTCGGGGTGCCGGCGCACGACGCGCTCGAGCATGGCCATGTAGCGCGCAGCGTCGGCAACGGCATCCCCACTGGGCCAATCCGGTGCGGGTGGATCGATCCACAACCGGTAGCGTCCATCCTGCTTGCGCTGGAACCAGTACGTCAGCACGCTGGCATTGCCGCGACGCGCCAGTTCCGGGATCGCGGTGACGGTGGCTGCCGGGATGCCGAAGAACGGGACGAAGACGTTCTGGTAGCTGAAATCCTGGTCGCCGGCATATGCGACGACACCGCCGCCGGACAGGGTGCGCAGCAAGCCACGCATGTCCTTCTTGCCGATGGTGCCGGCAAACGCCCGCTGTCGTCCGCCATCGATAAAGCGCTCCAGGCACGGCCGACCCTGGCGCCGCACGACGATCGCGATCGACTCGCCGGAGGCTTCCGACAGCATCCGGCCACCCAGCTCCAGATGTGGCGAATGTCCCGTGACCAACAACACGCCGCGCCCTTGCGCACGTGCAGCCTGCAAGTACTCAAGGCCTTCGACATCGACCAGCCCGCGCAACGTCGAGTACGGTGCGAACCAGCCGCGTAGCGATTCCAGCATCCCGGTCACCGAGGCGCGCAAGGTGGCCTGCAACAAACGTTCCCGCGCTGGCGCGTCCAGTTCCGGAAAGCACAACTCCAGGTTGCGACCCGCATAACGCCGCCGGCGACCAAGCAACGGCGACAGTATCCACGTGAGCACGCCGCCCAGACGCAACAGCCACGCCTGCGGCAGTCGGGCAATGCCTGCTGCCAATGCATTGCCGGGAGCAACCAGCCAGCAGCGCGGCACCGACTTGCTCACGAGCACATGCTCACGCGTGCAGGCTCATGACTGCATGCTCATGACTGCATGCTCATGACTGCATGCTCATGACTGCATGCTCACAACTGCATGCCAATGCGGTCTTCCACGACCCCATCTCACGCCGTCCGCATGCCAGGCTCGGCATCCGCCTCGCGCGCCAGCAGGCTGCCGGCATACAGCGCCGCCAACAGCAGGGTCAGCCCACCCCAGAACGTCGAATAGAACGCCAAATGTGTATTGAACGGAAACACCGTCACCGCCAACGCCAGCATCGCCGGCCGCGCGCGGTCACGGGCAGCAGCATCGGCGAAACGCCAGGCACGCCAGGCCATAGCGGCGCCTGCCAGCCAGCACAACAGGCCCAGGATGCCGGTTTCGCTCAACACCTCGAGCACGACCTGGTGCGCATGCAGGGCCGGGCCTTCGCCCCAGGCAGCCACCTCACCGCGGTTCGGATCGCAGGCCGGGAAGGCCTCCCGGAAACCACGCGCGCCGACACCGTTGATCGGGTGGTTGCGCACCATGCACAAGGCCGCGCCCCAGATCCGGGTGCGACCGGACAAGGCCATGTCCATGCCATCGTTGCTGGCGGTCAGCGCATAGGTGGTACGTACGATCCGTTCGCGCACCTGTGGCACGGTCACCGTCAACGCACCCAGCGCCAACGCGCCGAACACGAACAATCCCGCCAGCTTTTTCCAGCCCAGTACGCGCCAGCCCGAGAACAGCAGCACCAGCGCGAAGGTCAGCCACGCCGCACGCGCGCCACCCATCAGCACCACCGTGCCCATCGCGATCGCCGCCACTACCCAGCCGATGTTGCCGAAACGCTTTCCGGCCAAGTACAGGACGAAAGGCGACAAGCTCGCCAGCACCAGTCCAAGTTTGAGATTGCAGGGCCCGAGCACGCCGCTGAGCCGGTCGACCTGTGCGGCCTCGCTGGCCAGACACATGCCGTGATCACTGATCAGGTGCTTGACCTGGTCGATCCCCCAGAACAGCGGGCTGGTGCCGAACACGGCCTGGGCCAGCGCATCGAGCGTCCAGATGCCCATGATCACGCCCAGGCCGCCAAACGTGATCCGTCGGCCGCGCGACGTTGCGACCGCGGATGCCACCAGCCACAGGAACGGCAGGTAACGCAGGTCGATCGCAACTTCGCGCAGCGCGCGCATGCGGTCGATCGCATCCACCGACGACAGCAGTTCGGGAAGCCAGTAAGCGACAAACAACACGCTGGTCAACGCCCAGGCCGGGCCGCTGAGCAACTGCGTCCCGCCACGGAAACGCGCCACCAGCAGCATCACGATCGCCGCCAGCGCACCCAGGACCATCACGCCCTCGGCATAGCCGGGGGCGGGCCACAGGGCCACGAAGGCCAGGATCCAAGCCGGGGCCCAGCGCCAGCCGGACGCGGTTTCAGTGGCTGTTGTCGGCGCTGTCCGTGCCGGTGGAATTGTTGCTGCCGATGGAGTTGTCGAGGGGTCGGTCATCCGCGAATTGTCCGTAAAGGGCGAGCGTGGCCTGCTGCATGGCATGCAGGCTGTTTGGCATCGTAACCGGAGGCGCCGGCGGCCGTGCCAACAAGGATTGCGCGCAGGCCGTCAGGGCCGTGGCGTCGAAGGGCGCCACGGCGCCGGAGGGCTGCCATTGCTGCAGCAACTCGCCAACGCCGCCGTGGTTCCAACCTAGCAGCGGACGACCGACCGACAACGCCTCCAGCACGGTGCGGCCAAAGGCCTCGGGCTTGCGCGAGAGCTGCAGGACCAGGTCGCTGGCGGCATAGGCCTGTGCTATTTCGGACGTCGGCGCAGTGATTGCCAGGACATTGGCAATCCCCAGCTGCCTGGCTTGAGCTTCGAGTTCCTGCAGATAGGCATCGCGTCCGGGCTGGCGCGCACCTGGCAGCCAGAGGCGGGCATCGCTACCGTCTTCGCGCAATGCCGCGAGTAGGCGCAATGCATCGGCGTGGCCCTTGAGCCGCGTGCCGCGACCGGGCAGCAGCAGCAGCGGCCCATCGCCATCGAGACGTGGATGCAGGGCAGCGACGCGTCGGCGGGCGTCATGGTCGGGACGCGGCGCACGGGGGAAGTCGGCTGGGTCGAGCCCGCGCGGGATGACTACAAGCTTGGCTGGATCGACGTTTGGATAATGGTGCAACGCATAGGCGCGCACCGTGTCCGACACGCAGACCACGCGATCACCAGACACCATCACTGCGCTATAGCGCGAGGGCGAATTGAGGCCATGCATGGTGGTGACGAATGTTGGCAACCCCAGGGGCCTTGCCTGCGATGCCATGCCGCGCAACGCAAAGCGCGCGACCCATGCCGGCAGACGTGACCGCGCGTGCACGATATCGACGTCCTCGTCGGCGAACAGCCGCCGCAATGTCGTCACGTGGCGTAATACGAGCGGCGACTTGCGGCCAATGTCCAACGTAATGTGTTCCGCGCCAACTGCCTGCAACTGCGGCAGCAAGCGTCCACCTGCGGACACCACGATGGCGCGGTGGCCGGCCTGTACAAGTACTTGTGCGATTTCAATCGTCGATCGTTCGACGCCACCGGCCTGCAACGCCGGCAACAACTGCACCACGGTGAGCTTGCGGCTCATCGCCCCGCGGATATGTCGTGGGCAGGCTTGCTGCGGCCAGGCTTGCTGAAAGAGGGCATGCGCGCCGGCGTCAGTCCACCAACACGAAATGCGCACCGCAATACGGGCACTGGCTTTCGCCGCCATCTGCCTCGATCGGCATGTACACGCGTGGATGCGAGTTCCACAAGGCCATTGACGGCAGCGGGCAGCTCAACGGCAGGTCGCTGTGATGCACCTCGTAGCGTTGCTGGGCATTGGCCGGTGCGGAGGCGGTGTGTCGGGTCGTTTCAGCCATGGGTCATCTAGTCGAGCGCGCGGCATCTGGGTCCGGAATGCGCAGTTTAGCAGCGTGCGCGGGGGCGACGGCCGCCTGCATGAGGCCATCATGGGCAAGCGATTAGAATGGAGGCGTGGATACCCCCGCCCAACACTCCCAGAACCCGTCCTTCCCCGTCCACGCCATCACCCTTGATCTCGACGACACCCTCTGGCCGATCGCCCCGGTCATGATTCGTGCCGAGACGGTATTGGGCGAATGGCTGCGCCGCCACGCGCCGCGCACCGCCGCACACTGGCCGGCCGAAGCGATGCGTGCCTTGCGCGACGAAGTCGCGGCCGAACATCCGCACCTGGCCCATGACTTCACCCGGCAGCGCCTGATTACCCTGGAGCGGATGCTGCGTGCAGCTGGCGACGATATTGCGCTGGTGCAGCCCGCGTTCGATGCCTTCTTCGCCGCCCGTTGCGAGGTCGAGCATTACGACGACAGCGTCGAAGCGCTCGACCGCCTCGCCGCGTGCGTGCCGCTGGCGGCGCTGAGCAATGGCAACGCGGACCTGCACAGGATCGGCCTGATGCACCTGTTCCGCTTCCAACTCGGCGCCCGTGAGCACGGCGCAGCCAAACCCGATGCCAGCATCTTCCATGCCGCCTGCACGCGGCTGGACTGCGCGCCCGCGCAGGTGCTGCACGTTGGCGACGATGTCGAAATGGATGTGCTGGGCGCGCACGGAGCCGGCTTGCGTACCTGCTGGATCAACCGTGCCGACGACAATGGCCAGGCCCGTACCTGGACGCGCGAAGACATCCGTCCCGACCTTGCCTTCCCGACCTTGGCTGCACTTGCCGATTGGCTCGACGCAAATATAGCGGCGGCCCCATCTGATCCTTCGCCTGACGCATCGCAACGTGATCCATCAAACACGCAAGCCCCCCATTCCAACGCATCGCAGAGCACTACATGAACTTACCCAACGGCTTCGCCCCCGCCCCCGGCAACGACCTGCGCCCGTTGTACCTGGTCAATCGCGACGGACTGGACGCCTGGCGCGAACGCCAGCCGCAACCGATGGCGCAATGGCTCATGGCGCATGGTTTCGATGCCTCCGCTGGCAGCATCCTGGCACTGCCCGGCGGCGATGGCAGCCTTGCCGGTGCCGTACTGGGACTGGGCGATCCACTGGATCCTTTCAGTTACGCGCACGCACCGCACGCACTACCGCCGGGCGACTGGCAGGTCAGTGGCGAGATGGATGACGACGTCCGCAAGGCGCTGCAGCTGGGTTGGGGACTGGGCAGTTACCACTTTGACCTGTTCCGCGAACCGCCGCGCGCACCTGCACGGCTGTTGCTGGACACCCTCGACGAGGAAACCAGCGATGTGCTGGCCGCCTGCAGCCGCGTGCGCGACCTGATCAACACACCGACCCAGCAGATGGGGCCGGAGCAAATGGAAGCCGTCGTACGTGACATCGCCAAGACCCACGACGCCACGTTTGAATCGATCGTCGGCGACGACCTTCTGGCACGCAACTTCCCCGCGATCCACGCCGTCGGCCGCGCCTCGCATCGCGCGCCGCGGCTGCTGCACCTGTCGTGGGGCGATGCCTCGCACCCGCACATCGCGCTGGTCGGCAAGGGTGTGTGTTTCGATACCGGCGGGCTCAACATCAAGGCCGCCACCGGCGCGCGCAACATGAAAAAGGACATGGGCGGCGCCGCACACGCGATCGCGCTGGCCGAACTGATCATGACGCGCAAGCTGCCGCTGCGGATCACGCTGCTGGTACCGGCCGTTGAAAACGCCATCGGTCCCGATGCCTACCGTCCCGGCGATGTGGTCGCCACGCGCAAGGGCATCCACGTCGAGATCGACAACACCGATGCCGAAGGTCGCGTCGTGCTTGGCGATGCGTTGGCTTACGCCGGTGAACATTCACCGGACCTCACTCTCGATTTTGCCACCCTGACCGGCGCCGCGCGCGTCGCCCTGGGCCCCGACCTGCCAGCGCTGTACGCCAACGACGACGCGCTCGCCAATGACTGGCTGGAAGCCGGCGAGCAGCAACGCGACCCGCTATGGCGGATGCCGCTGTGGCGCCCGTACCTGCGCTACCTGACCAGCAATATCGCCGACATGGCCAATGCCGGCTCCAAGATGGCTGGCAGCGTGACCGCCGCGCTGTACCTGGAACGCTTCGTCCCCGCCGACCAGAAGTGGGCGCACCTGGACGTGTACAGCTGGAACGACAACGACCGTCCCGGTCGCCCTTCCGGTGGTGAAGCCCAAGGCCTGCGTGCGGCCTACGCGATGCTCAAGGCCCGCAGCTAGCCCCCGCTCCTACAACCAGCCTTTCTGGCGCGCTAGTCGATACGCCTCGATGCGATTGCCCACACCAAGCTTGCCGATGGCCTCGGACAGGTAATTCCGGATCGTGCCGGCGGACAAATTCAACCTTTCGGCGATATCGCCAGCCGACATGCCCTCACCCGCCAGCCGCAACACTTGTCGCTCGCGGTCGTTCAGCGGATCGGATTCCGACCAGGCTTCCACCGCCAACTGCGGGTCGATCACGCGACCGCCCATGTACACCTTGCGCAACGCTTCGGCCAACTCCTCGGCCGGCGCATCCTTGAGCAGGTAACCCGACACGCCCGCGTCCAATGCGCGACGCAGGAAACCGGCACGCGCAAACGTGGTGACGATGATCACCTTGACCGGCAGTGCGTGGCGCTGGATGCGCTGCGCCAGTTCCAGCCCGGTCAAGCCGGGCATCTCGATGTCGGTCACCAGGATATCGGGCTTGAGGCGCTGTAGTTCGCACCAGGCTTCTTCACCATCGGCGGCGGCACCCAGCACTTCAATGTCGGCTTCCAGCCCAAGCAGTGCCGACAGCGCGCCGCGCACCATGGCCTGGTCCTCTGCCAGCAGGATGCGAATCATGATGGAGCCTGGATCATGGCAAAGTCCGGACGCATTCGCGTTTGGCAACTTGCAGCGACGACACACGGCTCATGCGGCGCTCGCCGGCGTGGCGCCTGCAGGCGCGGCCCCAAAATCCGGGGCGCTCTCCATCGCTTCCGGAGTTACCGGTGCGACATCGGGCCGCCGGGTATCCAGCGGCACGCCAATCAGCAGCCGCGTCCCCTGCCCACGCGGCGATTCAATCGCCAGGCTGCCGCCCAGTGCCCGCACGCGATCACGCATGCCCGCGATGCCGTTGCCATCGGCATCAACGCCGCCACGCCCGTCATCGAAGATGCACAGTCGCAAGGTATTGCCATCGCGCGAGAACTCGATGCCGGCGCGACTGGCGCGAGCGTGACGGGCGATGTTGGTCGCTGCTTCGCGCAATACCAGTGACAGGCCATGTTCGACTTCCGGCGGCAAGGCCATCGACGGTGGATCGTAGTCCAGGTGCACCAATGAAGACTCCAGCATCAGCCGGGCCGAGGCCAACTCGGCAGCGAGGCTGGACGAACGGATACCGGTGACCGCGCTGCGCACCTCGGCCAGGGCATGGCGGGCGACGCGTTCGGCATCGTCCAGTTCACGGCGCGAGCCAGCCGGATCGCGCTCGGAGAGCTTGCGGGCCAGTTCCAGTTTCAGGGTGATCAACGACAACGTGTGCCCGAGCAGGTCGTGCAGGTCGCGGCCGATGCGTTCGCGCTCGGCGGTGGCGGCCAATCGCCGCACTTCGTCGTGCGAGAGCCGGAGCGCGGCATCCTTCTGCTTTTCGCTGCGGTCGACCTGGACGATGATCCCGATGATCAGGGTCAACGCAGGCACCCAGACCAAGGCTTGCCAGGGATAACCGAGCCACCATGCTTCGGTGAGCACGACCGCGTTGAGTGCCAGCAGCTGGATGAGATAGTGACCGATCGACGCAGCGCCGCAGACACGTAGCATCACGCAACCAAAGATGAAATAACTCAGTGCCGAGGGGTAGGCCGGCAACAACCCCATGCACAGCGCAATCATGCCCAGCGCGTACCAGGGCGATGCATGTCGCGAGGCCAGCAGGGTCTTGGCATAAAGCCCCAGGAACAGCGGGTACGACAGTACGGTCAACGCCACCCAGCGTGCGTCGTAGCCACCACTGAACATCGGGGTAATAAAGACCCAAACCGACCACAGCAAGTGCACGAATTCGTTGGCCGGCCGCCTGCCCTGGCGCACCACCTCGGCAATCCGCGAGTCCGGTGCCGGCGCAAGCCACGCAGGAAGATCAATGTTCATCGGACATCGCTCCGGGAGCTGCCTTTACCAGGCTCATGCTACTGCAAGCGCGCTACTGCAGGCGTGCTACTGCAAGCGACCAGCATCAACCGTGTTGCCGCAAGCGACGCGTTGCCAGCAGCAGGAACACCGCCGTCATCGCCACCAGCACGCCCAGGTGGATCGCCATGGAACTGCCGTCGTCCTTGCCCACGACCTGCAATGCCACCTGCGCAAGATGGTAAGGCGGCCACACCGGTGCAATGGTGCCGAAGAACTTCGGCAGCATCGACAACGGCAACCACAGCCCGGACAGGAACGACATCGGCAGGTAGATCATGTTGACCACGGCCGGAGAGCCCTGCCCGCCGACCAGCGTGCCGATATACAGGCCCAATGCGCAGAACGGCAGGACGCCGACGATGTTGACCAACCACAACAGCAGCCACTGCCCTGGCGCCAGTGACACCTGCGCCAGGGTCACGGCCAGGATCGCCAACAGCAGTGAGATGATCGTCGCGAACACCATCGCCATCGCCAGTTTGGCGAACAGATACGCGCCCGGCGGCATCGGCAGCGCGCGCTTGTAAGTGATGTAGCCGCGCTCGCGTTCCATCGCCACGGTCACGCCGAAGGCGAACAGGCCGACGCCCATCACGCCGAACACACCGTAGGTCGCCAGCAGGTATTGCGCGGCATTGCTGTTGCCGCGATTGAGCAGCACGCCGAACAGCACGTAGAACAATGCTGGAAACAACAGTGTCGGCAATGCGAACGAAGGTGTGCGCAAGGTGCGCATGAATTCGTACCGGGCCTCGAGCAGGTAGCTGCGAACGCTTGAGTGGGCATGCACATCGGCGCAGGTATCGGCTTGCTTGCTGTCGGCTTGCGTAGTCGTGGCATCCATCATGCGACCTCCTGATTGGTGACGTCATTCGTATTGACGTCTTGCGACGCGTCGCCGCGGGTGAGCTCAATGAACGCTTCGGCAAGGCCTGCGCGCTGCACCTCCAGCTCGGACAGCGCGGCATCCTCGGCCAACAGGCGTCGGACCACGTCCTCGGCGGCATCGGTGATGATTTCGATGCGGACACCCGTCCGGGTTGCGCTACGCACTTGCGGCCAGGTCGAAACCTGTCCGGCATCCAGCGCCGACAGGCAACGGATCTTGCGTTGGGCGACATGTGCACGGATCGCATCCATGCCGCCGGCAGCCACCACGCGGCCGTGATTGAGCACGACCACGCGATCAGCCAGTGCCTCGGCCTCCTCCAGGTAATGGGTCGTGAGCAACACCGAAGCGCCATCCGCGACCAGTTCGCGGATCGCACCCCACAGCGTCTGCCGTGCCTCGACGTCGAGGCCGGTCGTGGGTTCATCGAGAAACAGCAATTCCGGATTGCCACAAATGGCCAGCGCGAATTGCACGCGTCGTTGCTGCCCGCCGGACAGTTGCCCATACCGGCGCTGCAACAAGCCATCAAGTCTGCCAGTGCAACGCAATCGGCGGCGCTGCGCGGGTGCGGATAATAGCTGCGGGTCAGTTCGAGCAGCTCGACGACCTTGCTGTTTTCCGGAATCCCGGCCGACTGCAACATCACGCCGATCCGTCGCCTGGCTTGCAGGCGCTGCGGCGACTGCCCGAACAACGTCGCCTCGCCGGCATCGGGCGCCAGCAGCCCCAGCAGCAACGCGATCGCCGTGGTCTTGCCTGCGCCGTTGGCGCCGAGCAGCGAGACCACTTGTCCGGCGTGCAGCGTCAGGTCGATGCCATCCAGCGCCACGACCTTGCCGTAGCGCTTGTGTACGTCCTGCAGGCACGCGAGTTGGGCTGGTTGGTCTGGATTGCCTTGCATTGCAGTCACTCCATTACGGGCGGCGCCCATATCCGTGATGCACACGTTAGAAGGCCGGCCGTGGCAACCACAGTCCACCGCATCACCCATTTCAGGTGACAACCGTCAGGTGACGCCGAGGTTGGGCCGGCATAGGGTGTCTGCATGGCCTGCAACGGCACGTCCCGGCACGACAAGCAACGCACGGGCCACGATGGTGAATTACACGATGGTGAATTTCACGACGGTGATTCACACGACGGTGATTCAACAGTCACCACAGATCCCGATAAGGAGCGCCCCATGAGCAAATCCATGTCCAAACCCCGCACCCTGCTGCTGGCAGGTGCGCTCGTTGCCACCCTCGTACCGGCATCGGTTGTCTTCGCACAACAGCGTCCCGACCCGGCGACACTGATTGCCGCGCAACGCACCGCGCTGCAACCCCTGGCCTTCATGGATGGCGTCTGGCGCGGACAGGCCAGCACCACACTGCCCGACGGCACCACGCACGCCGTGACGCAGACCGAACGCATCGGGCCGCTGCTCGACGGGTCGATCAAAGTGATCGAAGGTCGTGGCTACAACGCCGACGGCTCGACCGGCTTCAACGCCTTTGCGGTGCTGTCCTACGACCTGGCCGCCAAGGCGTATCACTTTCGCTCCTGGGCGATGGGCCAGTCCGGCGATTTCGAGTTCACGCCGCAGGACGATGGCTACACCTGGGAAATCCCTGCCGGCCCGATGACGATCCGCTACACGGCCACGATCAAGGACGGCAGCTGGCACGAAGTCGGCGACCGCATCCTCGCCGGCAAGCCACCCGTCCGCTTTTTCGAGATGACACTGCATCGCGTCGGTGACAGCACTTGGCCGGGTGCAGGTGCGATCCCTGCGAAGTGATGTGTCGGACGCGGCATGGTGTTCAGCAAATGCCGCCCTGCGTGACTGTCTTCATGTATCCACCGATAAAGGAGATGTCCCATGCCCCTTTACAAGAACAAATACTTCAATCCAGCAGTGTTCCTGATGCTATGCGCAGCCATCTTCAAATTCGGGCCGGGCGGTGTGGCATGGTTCTGGATCGGGCAGCCAATCGTCGCGGCCATGTTGCTTGCGACGTCGGCGGTCTTCTGGACCCTGCTTTTCTCGTCGCATCGGAAATCGCAGCCGTAATGGCACACGACACGCATCCAGGGCGGTGGTGGCGGGACTCGCCGCCGCAACGTGCGGCCGGCCCATGCAGCAACGATGCGCCTCCCAGCGCTGGAACTGACTTCCGGCACGTTGGCGACCACCCCCCAAAGTGGTCACACTCGAAGCTTCCGAACGTCTGAATACCTTTATGGAAACCTCCGCAGACCTGCTCAAGGAACTCCGCATCGACCGCAACGCAGCGCCGCCGCCATCCCGGCGCGGGCTGTGGATCGGCCTGGCTATCGCTGCCGCCATCGTGCTGCTGGCGATTGCCGCGTGGGCGTGGCTGGGCCGCGACAAGGGCATCGAAGTCCGGACCGCGCCCGTGGCCGCGATCGGCCAGGACGGCGGCAGCGCCACGGTGCTTGATGCCAGCGGCTACGTGGTGGCACGACGCATGGCCACCGTGTCGTCCAAGGTCACCGGCAAGCTGCGCGAGGTGCGCATCGAGGAAGGCCAACACATCAAGCAAGGCCAGGTCATGGCCACGCTCGACCCGATTGATGCCGATGCGCAGCGCGACCTGGCCGGCGCGCAGCTACTGGCCGTCCGCAGCCAGGCCAACAGCGTGCAGGCACAGTTGCGCGAGGCCGAGGCCAATGCCGGGCGCCTTGGCCAACTGGTCAAGCAACAGCTGGTATCGCGCTCGCAATACGACCAGGCCATCGCCCAGCGTGATGCATTACGCGCGCAACTCATCACAGCGCAACGCAACGCCCAGGTTGCCGGTGACCAGCTGCGCATCGCCGAGCATGGCGTCGACAACACCGTGGTGCGTGCGCCGTTCGACGGCGTAGTGATCGCCAAGGCCGCGCAGCCGGGCGAGATCGTGTCGCCGCTGTCGGCCGGTGGCGGCTTTACCCGTACCGGCATCGGCACCATCGTCGACATGGATTCGCTGGAAGTCGAGGTCGATGTCGGCGAGGCCTACATCGGCCGGGTCAAGTCCGACATGCCGACCGAGGCGATCCTCAATGCGTATCCGGACTGGAAGATCCCCGGCAAGGTCATCGCGATCATCCCGACCGCCGACCGCGGCAAGGCCACGGTCAAGGTGCGGGTCGGACTGGACGTGCGCGACGACCGCATCGTGCCGGACATGGGCGTGCGCGTGAGTTTCCTCGAAAAACCCAAAGCCAAATCCGATGAAAAGCCGCAAGGCGTGCGGGTTCCAACCGATGCCATCGTGCAGCGCAACGGTGCCGATGTCGCCTTCGCGCTGGGCCAGGACAACGTGGTCGAGCAACGCACGCTCAAGACCGGCATCGCGCTGGGCGACGACCGCCAGGTGCTCTCGGGCCTGGTTGCTGGCGACCTGGTCGTGCTCGATCCACCCACGGCACTCAAGGATGGCGACAAGGTGCGCGAAGCACAGACAGACACCGAACAATGACGCCATAAAACCCTGGCATTGAACAGACTTGCACTGAGCATCCAGCGTCACCACGCCCTAGAATCCAAGCCCAAGAGGTCCAACCCATGTCTTCCCTGGTCAACATCCGCAACCTGCACAAGACCTACCAGCGCGGCCCGGAAACGGTCGACGTGCTGCACGGCCTGGATCTGGATATCCCCAAGGGCGACTTCATCGCACTGATGGGGCCCTCGGGTTCGGGCAAGACCACCCTGCTCAACCTGATTGGCGGTCTGGACACACCCAGCTCCGGCGAGATCGAAATCGAAGGCGAGCGCATCGACCGCATGAGCGCCGGTCAGCTGTCCAACTGGCGCAGCCGCCATGTCGGCTTCGTGTTCCAGTTCTACAACCTGATGCCGATGCTCACTGCGCAGAAGAACGTCGAACTGCCACTGCTGCTCACCAACCTCAGCAGTGCGCAGCGCAAGCGCAACGCCGAGATCGCGTTGCAGCTGGTCGGCCTGTCCGACCGTGGCTCGCACAAGCCCAGCGAGCTGTCCGGCGGACAGCAGCAACGCGTGGCAATTGCACGCGCCATCGTGTCCGACCCCACATTTTTGATTTGCGACGAGCCGACCGGCGACCTGGACCGCCAGTCCGCGGAAGAAGTGCTGGGGCTGTTGCAGACACTCAACAAGCAGCACGACAAGACCATCATCATGGTGACCCACGATCCCAAGGCCGCCGAGTACGCCACCCATACGATCCACCTGGACAAGGGCGAGCTCGTCAACCTGCCGGCACTGGCCCACTAAGGCGGAGGCCGCGATGAAATATTTTTCGCTGATCTGGGCCCAACTATTCCGCAGCAAGACGCGGACGCTGCTGACGTTGCTGTCGGTGGTGGCCGCGTTCCTGTTGTTCGGGATGCTCGATTCGGTGCGCGTGGCGTTCAATTCAGGCGGCAGCGTCGACGGCGCCAACCGCCTGATCGTCGCCTCGCGCCTGTCGATCACGCAAACGTTGCCGGTCAACCTGGTGCAACGCATCGAAACCGTTCCCGGCGTCAAGAAAGTCACTTACGCGATGTGGTTCGGTGGCATCTACCAGGATCCCAAGAACTTCTTCCCCAACTTTTCCGTCGCCGACAACTATTTCGACGTCTATACCGACTTCGTGGTACCGCCAGACCAGCTCAAGGCCTTCAACGACAACCGTACCGGTGCGGCCGTGGGCGAGGCGCTGGCAAAGAAGTTCGACTGGAAACTGGGCGACACCATCCCGCTGCAGGCGACGATCTTCCCGCGCAACGGCAGCAACGACTGGCCACTGCAGGTCAGCGCGATCTTCCGCGCCAAGGACCGCAAGAACGTCGGCGCCGAAAACCAGCTGATGATGCACTGGAAGTACTTCGATGAGTCCAACGACTACATCAAGAGCAAGGTCAGCTGGTTCACGGTGACATTGGCCGACTCGGCGCAGGCCTCGCGCGTGGCGCGCACGATCGATGCGATCTCGGCCAACTCCGACCATGAGACCAAGAGCCAGACCGAGTCTGCATTCCAGCAGTCGTTTGCCAAGCAGTTCGCGGACATCGGCCTGATCGTGACCGCAATCATGGGCGCGGTGTTCTTTACCCTGCTGCTACTAACCGGCAACACCATGGCCCAGGCGGTGCGCGAACGCGTGCCCGAGTTGGCCATCCTCAAGACGCTCGGTTTCAGGGACGGCACCGTGCTGGTGCTGGTGATGATCGAGTCGGTGATGCTGGTGGTACTGGGCGGACTGATCGGCCTGACGCTCGCGGCGGTGATCCTGCCGGGCTTGGCGGCCGCCAGTGGCGGCATGATCCCGTCGGGCGTGCCGTCGCGGACCTGGCTACTGGGCTTGGGATTGATGGCGATCATTGGCATCGTGGTCGGCGTGCTGCCGGCGCTGCGTGCCAAGCGCTTGAAGATCGTCGACGCGTTGGCTGGACGATAACGGAGAAGATCATGCCCAATAAGACCATGCCCAAGAAAATCATGCGTAAGAAAGGCATGCCCAACTGGCTCGCAAACCTCATCTCCATCCTGCTGCTGGCCGTCGGCCTGGCCGTATGGATCGTGCTGCCCTGGTACGTAATACTGGTGTTGGCGGCACTACTGATGTTGTGGCTGCTGTTGACGCGCAGCGGACGGCTCACGCTCGCCGCCGCGCGCATCGGTATCGCCAGCTTGCCGCAGCGCTGGGGAGCGTCCTCGGTGATTGTCGTGGGCATCGCCGGCGTCGTCGGCGTACTGGTCGCGATGCTGGCCATGGGCGCAGGCTTCAAGGCCACGCTCGATAACACTGGTAGCGATGACACCGCCATCGTGTTGCGCGGCGGGTCGCAAGCCGAGACCAATTCGGTAATCCTGCGCGACCAGGTGCCGCTGGTCGCCAGTCTCCCGGGCATCGCCAAGGGCAGCGACGGCAAGCCGCTGCTGTCGGCCGAACTGTCGCAGGTGGTCAATTTGCCCAGCATGTCCGACGGTACCGACGCCAACGCGCAGCTCCGCGGCGTTGGCAAGGAGAGCTGGCAAGTCCACGGCGACATCCGCATTGTCGAAGGCCGCAAGTTCGAGCCCGGGCTGCGGGAGCTTGATGTCGGCCAGGGTGCGCAATCGCAGTTCCGCGGCCTGGATGTTGGCAAGACCATCACCATGGGTAACCAGCAATGGACCATCGTCGGCAAGTTCGCTTCCGGCGACGCCCACGATTCGGAACTGTGGGGCGACGCCGAAACCGTCGCCTCGACCTACCAGCGCCAGGCATTCCAGTCGATCACGGTGCGGACCGCTGGCAAGGCCGGCTACCAGCAGTTCAAGGCGGCGATGGATGCCGACCCGCGACTGAAGCTGGATGTCGAGACCACCCGCAGCTATTACAGCAAGCAGTCCGGACAACTGAGCAAGATCATCACCGTCCTGGGTACGGTGATCGGCGCGATCATGGCGATCGGAGCGGTGTTCGGTGCGCTCAACACCATGTATGCGGCCGTGGCCGGACGCGCGCGCGAAATCGCGACGATGCGCGCCATTGGATTCCGCGGCATACCGGTGGTGATGGCCGTCATGCTGGAGACGATGTTGTTGGCGCTGATGGGTGGGGTGCTGGGTGGATTGATCGCCTGGCTGATATTCAACGGCTATAGCGTCAGTACGTTGGGGCAGAACTTCAGCCAGGTGGTGTTCCAGTTCAAGGTCTCGCCCGAGCTGTTGTGGAGCGGACTGAAGTGGGCACTGGGCATCGGCCTGGTCGGCGGATTGTTCCCCGCCCTGCGCGCCGCGCGGTTGCCGGTGACGACAGCGCTGCGGGAAACCTGAGCCCGCATCGTTGTCGCCCTTCGCAGGAGCGGCTTCAGCCGCGAGCTCTTGCTTCTGGCTTTTGTAGGAGCGACGTAAGTCGCGATAGGTATCCGGCAAAGCATCGCGACTTTAACCGCTCCTACAAAACCCAAACCGGAAAAGCTCGCGGCCAAAGCCGCTCCTACACGCGCGCACACCACGCTCACGGATGCACTGGCACCGGCTTGCGCATCCGTTTGCGGCGCAGTCCGTCGCCGACAAAGATCGCCAGTGCGATCCAGATCAGGATGAACCCGATCGCACGGTCGCGATCAAACGTTTCACCCAGGAACAGCACCCCACACAGCAATTGCAAAGTCGGCGCGATGTACTGCAGCACCCCGACCACGGTAAACGGGATGTGGCGTACCGCGAATGCATAGCCGATCAACGGGATCGCGGTCAGCGCACCACCCAGCACCAGCAACACATCCAGCCCTAGGCCCCAGCTGGTCATGAAACCGCCCTGGCCATGGAACTCACCCCACAGCAAGATGCCCAATGCAGGCAAGAACAGGTACAGGCTCTCGATGCCAAGCCCGCGGACCGGCTGCACCGCGACCACCTTGCGGATCAGGCCATACATACCGAAGGACCCGGCCAGGGTCAGCGCGATCCACGGAAAGCTGCCGTAGTTGAAACTCAGCCAGAGCACGCCGGCCGTGGCGATCGCGATCGATACCCACTGCACGCGATTGAGACGCTCGTGCAACAGCACCACGCCCAGCACTACGTTGAATAATGGATTGATGAAATAGCCAAGGCTGGTTTCGACCACGTGTCCGGCATTGACCGCCCAGATATACAGGCTCCAGTTGACCGCGATGAACGTCCCGCTCAACGCCAGCATCCATGCCGCGCGTGGCTGTGCCAGGGTTTCGCGCAACCAGCTGCGGCCGTATTTCCACAGCAGCCACAGCACCACCAGCAAGGTGCTCCAGACAATCCGGTGGACGATGATCTGCAGCGACGGTACCGCCTTGAGCAAATGCCAGTACAGCGGCATCAGCCCCCACATCACGAACGAAGCCACCGCAACCCACCAGCCCGTGCGCGCGGTGTGTGTCGTACTGTCCGTGCCCATGCCGCTCAAGCCACTGGCTCCGTGGCAGGTGGTCGCGGGCGCGCACGCGTCAAGGTGACGATGACGACACCGACCAGGATCACCACCATCGCACCGATCGCATGGATGGAAAAACGCTCGCCAGCCAGCAGCGCGCCGAACAACACAGCGATCGGTGGGTTGATGTAGGCATAGCTCGACGCCAACGCGGGGCGCACATGCCGCAGCAGCCAGATATAGGCGCTGAACCCGATGATCGAGCCGAACGTCACCAGGTACACCACCGCCAACGTGCCGTGTGTCGTTGGCACGGTATTCAGGCGCTCGCCCAGCACCGTGCCTGCGACCAGCATCATCGCGCCGCCGCACAACATCTGCCCGGCCGCCGACATGAAAGGCGATGGCAGGTCACGACCCCGGCTCCACACCGAACCAAACGCCCAGGCTAGTGGCGCGATGAGCAACGCGATCAATCCTTGCGGCGATGCCGCCAATGCACTGCCGGCGTTGAGCCACACAACGCCGACAAATCCGATCGCCATGCCGATCCATTCGTTGCGGCTCGGACGCTCGCCACGCAACGTCGTGAACAAGCCCATCCACAACGGCATCGAGGCGACCGCGACGGCCGCCAGCCCCGAGGTGACCCATTGCTCGGCGATGGTGACCATGCCGTTACCCAACCCCATCAGCAGCGCGCCCATCAGCGCCAGCGCCGACCATTGCCGCTTGGTTGGCGCGGGCTCGCCGCGCCACCGCAACACGCCATACATCAGCGCGCCGGCCAGCACGAAGCGCCCGCCGCCCATCAGCAACGGGGGATAGCCGCCTTCCAGCGCGAAGCGAATGCCCAGGTAAGTCGAACCCCAAATCACGTAGACGGACAGCAGTGCCATTGCGACGGCAAATCCGCGCACGGGCACGGCGACGCTCGGTGGGGACGACGCGTTCATCGGGAGTCGCTCGAAGGGGAAGCCAGCGGGGCGGTCAGGTTACGCGCCGTAATGGCGGCACGAAAGTGCCTGCAGTGAAAAGTTGTGTTCTGGTTTCAATGCAGTGATTCTCTGCCGAATACTGCTTCGGCTTTATGTAGGAGCGACGTAAGTCGCGATAGGTGCTTCGGCGGGCCTGAATCGCGACTTACGTCGCTCCTACATAAAGCCGAAGCCAAATCCTGAGTGAGAATACTGTCCCGCCCGCGACTCAAACAGCGTGCTCACGTCGCAGCAGGACCTGCTTCAACGGCAACCCCCAGCGATAACCACCCAGCGACCCGTCCCCGCGGATCACGCGATGGCACGGCACCACCACCGCGATGCGGTTGCGCGCGCAGGCACTGGCGACGGCGCGCGCAGCGTTTGGCTGGTCCAGTCGCGCGGCCAGTTCGGCATAACTATTGGTCTTGCCCAACGGGATCTTCATCAACGCGTCCCAAACTTTCTTCTGGAAGACCGTCCCGATCAGGTCCACGGGGACCTTGCCCGCGCGGCCTGCGAGGCGCTCAGCCACCGCATGTACGCGCGGCGCCAGGAATTCATCGCGGCCGGCATCGACGCGTTGCAACCGTGCGCGTGGAAACTCTTCGCGCATCCTGGCTTGCAGCACGGCGATATCGTCGCCGAGCTCGATCATGCAGATCCCACGTCGTGTCGTCGCCACCAGTGCCTTGCCCAGCGCGGTGTCGACCAGGCTCCAGCGAATGTCCTCGCCATCGCCACCGGCACGAAAGCGGGCTGGGGTCATGCCCAGGCGGGCGGCGCCATCAGCGTAGACGCGCGATGGGGAGCCGTAGCCTGCGTCGTACAGCGCGGCGCTGACATCGCGGCCTTCGCGCAATCCGGACTTGAGCTTGCCCAGTTTGCGCTGGGTCAGGTATTCGGCTGGGCTCAGGCCGTAGTGCGCACTGAAGCGGCGCTGCAGTTGCGAGGCGCCCATGCCGACCGCGACGGCGAGTTCGGCGAGTGTAGGTTCGCCGCCGTCGAGCAGCGCGCGAGCGTGCTCAAGTCGATCGATTGGCGACGGGGGTTGATCGGGAGTGCTGTCGGATCGCTTGGCCATGGCAACAACGATAACGGGCGCCAAGGGCGCCCGCTATCCGATTCTTGCATCGAGCACCCTGTGGCCGCTCTTCGTATGGCCGCTCTTCGCAGGAGCGGCTTCAGCCGCGAGCTGTCGCTCTTGCTTCTTGTAGGAGCGACGTAAGTCGCGATCAATGCCTTCACGAAGCCGTTATCGCGACTTACGTCGCTCCTACAACAGCCAAGGCAAGCGCATGAGCTCGCGGCTGAAGCCGCTACTACAACGGCAACAGCCTATTCGGCCCAGTGGGTGGCGGCGCCAGTTTCCGGTAGCACCTGCGCCGACAGCTTCTTGTCGTTGGCCAGCAACGTAGTGGCATCGGCCAGGATGACGGCGGATTCACGCAGCAACGGGTCGGGACGCTTTTCTGCCGCCTTTTCACGGGCCAGGTCGGTCACCACGTTGCGCTCACCAGCCTGCAGTCCGTCATCCGTCGTCTGCACGGCCAGCGGATCCAGCGCCAGCCCCAGCTCCGTGCGCACTTGTTGGCGGTGTTTGATCTTGGCGGCATCCTTGTCGCGTTCGACGCGGCGCTCGTCTTCGTTGAGCGAGATGTACTTCTTGGCACGATCGGCGCGGAACTCGGCCACGTCCTGCGACCACCACTGGAACTCCTTGTTCTTGGCAACGCGCGCATCATGCAGCGCATCAAGCTTGGCCAGCATCGGGGTAAAGTTGCCGTAACGGGTATGCGGCACCTTGGCGATCCGGGTCCACGGCAGGGCGTTGTCGTAAGTGCTTTCACCAAACTCGCTGGCGTCGACCGACGCCGGGAAGCGGATGTCCGGCACCACGCCCTTGTTCTGGGTGCTACTACCATCAGGCAAGAAGAATTGGGCGATGGTCAGCTTGACCTGGCCAAAGCGCGGTTTCTCGTTGGCCGGCCAGCGGTCCAGGTCGACCAGGTTCTGCACGGTGCCCTTGCCGAAGGTCGTCTCGCCGATAATCAGGCCGCGGCCGTAATCCTGGATGGCACCGGCGAAGATTTCCGAGGCCGACGCCGAGCCGCGGTTGACCAGCACCGCCAGCGGGCCGTCCCACGCGACGCCAGCGTTGTCGTCGTCCGAGACGCTGACCCGGCCGCCGGACTCTCGCACCTGCACCACCGGACCCTTGTCGATGAACAGCCCGGTCATGGTGATGGCCTCGCTGAGCGAACCACCGCCGTTGTTGCGCAAGTCCATGACCACGCCATCGAGCTTCTGCGTGCGGAACTTGGCCAGCAGGCGTGCGACATCACGACTTGCCGAGGCATAGTCGTCGCTGTTGTCGCGACGACCGGCAAAGTCCTGGTAGAAGCCGGGCAAATCAATCACGCCGATACGCTTGGCCGGGAAGCTCCCACGCGCGGGGATCTCCAGCACCTTGGCCTTGGCCGCATCCTGGGTCAGGCGGATCTTGTCGCGGGTCATCACCACGCGTCGCGGCTTGGCATCCAGCCCCATCTCCGGGGGAATCACGTCCAGCCGCACCTGGGTACCCTTGGGACCCTTGATCTTTTCGACCACGTCGTCGATGCGCAAGCCGACCACGTCGTCCATCGCGCCGCTCGCGCCTTGGCCAACGGCCACGATCCGATCACCGGCCTCAAGCTGGTGGCTTTTCATCGCCGGACCGCCAGGCAGGACTTCGCGGATCACGACCACGTCGTCCTGCTTCTGCAGCTGCGCGCCAATGCCTTCCAGCGACAGCGACATCGACTGGTTGAAGCGCTCGGCGCTGCGCGGGTCGAAGTAATCGGTATGCGGGTCGATCGCGCTGGTATAGGCATTGAGGAACGTCTGGAACGCGTCCTCGCCGTTGAGCTCGTCGGTGGCCTCGGCAAAGTTGGCGTAGCGCTTGTCCAGGGTCTTGCGGATTTCGTCCGGCTTCTTGGCGGCCAGCTTGAGCCGCAGCCAGTCGTTGCGCACGGAGTTCTTCCAGATCGCGTCCAACGCGGCTTGGCTGGCCTCCCACGGTGCATCCTTGCGGTCGTAGTACCAGCGGTCATTGCCGCTGAAGTCGAAGATGTCCTGCTTGAGCAGGTTGCGCGCATACCGCGAACGGTCGGCGACGCGCTGCTTGTAGAGTGTGAAAATCGCGAAGGCGGGATCGAGTTTGCCGGCCTTGATGCCGTCGTCAAGGGTGGTCTTGTATCGCGCGAATTTAGCCACGTCCTGCGCGGAGAAGAATTGCTTTGCAGGGTCCAGCGCTTTCAGGTAGCGCTTGAAGATGTCAGCCGACAACGCATCGTCCAACGGTTGCGGCCGGTAGGCGTAGCGACTGTCGGACAACAGGCCGTAGACCAGCTTGGAGGTGATGGCCTGGTCAGCCGTCGGCCCATTGGGGATGGCAGTCGTGGTGGAAGCCGCAGCGGTATCGGTCGCAGAGGCACCATCCGGGGCACGCGCCAGCAAGGCCACCGGGGCGACCAGGGCCAGGGCAAGGACCGGAATCAGGAAATTGGAATGCGCTTTCATCGATACTCTCGCGGCCAGCAGCCGCCGTGGGGGCGGGAAATCATTGGATACCGTGCTCGATGATCCCGCGGCGGGCGATGCCATGGTCGTCGAGCACTGCGTTATGGAGCCTACCGATACGAAGCATATCGATACGAAGCATGCCATCGTCGGTGTTGTTGTGACCGCCAGACAGTGCCGAAAGTTGCGCCGCAGCAGGCCAAATCCACTCTAACCGCGCCCCGGCAAGCGAATGTGAACACTCCCTGCAATCTGTCAGGGTTTGCGACATGGCAGGGGTTACGTGGAGACGTTGCGGAATCGGCCAAGCACCAAAGTTACGGATGCCAATGCGCCATGGACGCAGGCCGGCAACCGCCGCAACACCTCAGGCAGCGGCAAACCCCGCGTCGGCCGCCTGCTGGTCAGCATGGTAGGACGAGCGCACCAGCGGGCCCGACGCGACGTGGGTGAAACCCAGAGCCATACCGAAAACTTCCAGCTGCTTGAACTCGTCCGGCGTCCAGTAACGCATGACCGGATGGTGGTGCGCGCTGGGTTGCAGGTACTGGCCAATGGTGATCATGTCGACGTCATGCGCACGCAGGTCGCGCAGGGTGCCCTGCACCTGCTCCATGGTTTCGCCCAGGCCGAGCATGATCCCGGACTTGGTCGGCAACCCAGGATGCTGCTGCTTGAACTTCTGCAGCAGTGTCAACGACCACTGGTAATCCGCGCCCGGGCGCACGTTGCGGTAAAGGTCGGGGACGGTTTCCAGGTTGTGGTTGAACACGTCCGGCGGATTGACCGCCAGGATCTCCAGCGCGCGCTCCATGCGGCCCTTGCCGCGGAAGTCCGGGGTCAGGATCTCGATCCTGGTGCCCGGGCTGTGTTCGCGGATGGCGGCGATGGTGTCGACGAAATGCTGTGCGCCACCGTCGCGCAGGTCGTCGCGGTCGACACTGGTGACGACCACGTATTTCAGCCCCATGTCGGCCACGGTCGTGGCCAGGTGCAACGGCTCGGACGGATCCGGCGGCTTGGGCCGGCCATGGGCGACATCGCAGAAGCTGCAACGACGGGTGCAGACCTCACCCAGGATCATGAAAGTGGCAGTGCCGTGCCCGAAGCACTCATGGATGTTGGGGCAGCTGGCTTCCTCGCACACGGTGACCAGCTTGTTTTCGCGCAGCTTGGCCTTGAGCTTCTGCACGGCATTGCCCGAAGGAATGCGCACGCGGATCCATGACGGCTTGCGCAACACCGGCGCATCGGCAAACTGCACCGGCGAGCGCGCGATCTTGTCGCCGGCCAGCTGTTTGGCGCCTGCCTGTAATGTCGCCGGACGCGGTGACGCGGTGTCCTGGGTGACGATCTGCAATGGGATGTCGCGGTTGGTAGGCGGGCTCATATGCGTTTGGAATCCGGGTCAACGGCCATTGTAAACCACCGTGTACGGCGGCTTTGGCCCTTGCTTGCTTTTGTAGGAGCGGCGCAATTCGCGATCCACCCTTCGTCGAGACCCTGATCGCGACTTACGTCGCTCCTACAAAAAAACAAGACTGGATCAAGAGCTCGCGGCTTAAGCCGCTCCTACAAAAGCAAAGCAGCAAGGCCGGTCAGGCTGCGGCGAGCTGGGCGGGCGATTGCGCCACGCATTGCAGCGCCAGCCCAAACTGCGCGGCCAGTGCCTCCAGCAACGCCGGCTTGACCGTCGCCAGCCCCGCCGGTCCACCCAGGTCCTGCATCGAAGTCACCTGCAGGCCTGCGTAGCCGCAGGGATTGATGCGCTGGAACGGCTCCAGGTCCATGGCGATGTTGAACGCCAGCCCGTGGAACGTGCAGCCGCGACGCACGCGGATGCCCAGCGCGGCGATCTTGGCGTCGCCGACATAGACGCCGGGGGCGCTGTCGCGGCGACGGGCTTGGATGTTCCATTCGGCCAGGGTGTCGATCACCACCTGCTCGATCCGGCAGACGTAGTCGCGCACGCCGATCTTCAGCCGGCGCAGGTCAAGCAGCGGATAAGCAACGATCTGGCCGGGGCCGTGATAGGTCACCTGGCCGCCACGGTCGACGTGGATCACCGGAATGTCACCTGCCATCAACACGTGCTCGGGCTTGCCGGCCTGGCCCAGGGTAAACACCGGATCGTGCTCGACCAGCCAAATCTCGTCGGCGGTGGTTTGATCGCGCGCATCGGTAAAGCGCTGCATCGCGCGCCAGACAGGCTCGTAGGTTTGGCGGCCGAGGTCGCGTACCAGGGCAGGGCTGAGGGCTGAGGGCTGAGGGCTGGAAGCGTGACTCCCCTCAGCCCTCAGCCCTAAGCCCTCAGCCCTGCCCTTCAAAGCGTCCACTTCACTTCCGGGTGCTCGCGCAAAACCGCGTGCGCCACATCGTATTGCTCGCGGGATTCGGCGCGGATGCTCAGCTTGACCGAGACGAACTTGCCACCACTGGATTCGCGGGTGCTGACCGTCTCGTGCAGTACGACTATCCCGGCTGCTTCCAGCAGACCGGGGATTTTCTCCTCCAGGTTGCTGCCAGCCGGGCCCATCGCGGTGAGCTCGAATTCGCCGGGAAACTGGAAGCCGTGTTCGGGATTGTCGGATTTGATGTCCATGGGCTGATTATGCCTGTCACGAGCATGGGCCGCCGGTCCACATTTTCGGCACGCACCGAGCCGTGATGCCGCCGGCCATGCCGCCGCCGTGCCGGCAAACGGGGGGGCGCCCTGCGTTGATGGCGTTACGATGTCGTTGCCGGGTTGACCGGCGACCGGGAGGCACGCGATGGAAATGTCGACCCTGCTCTGGGGCGTGGTTTTCGGCGCGATCGGGCTTGGTTATTTCCTCTACGCACGCAAGCAGCGTGCGCCGGTGCCGCTGGTCTGTGGTTTGGGGCTGATGGCGATCCCGTACTTCATCTCCAACAACTGGGTGCTGGTCCTGGTGGGCGTGGCATTGATGGCCGTGCCGTATTTCGTGCGGCTTTGAGCACCGATCCCATGATGGGACAAGGGGAAAACCGCAGCACGCCCTCACCCCAGCAAGCGGGCGAGGGAGAAAAACCACAGCACCGCTACGCTTCGTTCTCCCTGCTTGCGGGGAGAAGGTGCCCGAAGGGCGGATGAGGGGCACTCTTGCTACAGCATCGCAACAGCCGCACCCCTCACCCTGCTTCGCTGCGCGAAGCTGTCCCTCTCCCCGCAAGCGGGGCGAGGGTGCAGTGCTTTCCTTCTCCCCGCGCTGTTGCGGGGAGAAGGTGCCCGAAGGGCGGATGAGGGGC
>RCMY010003733.1_pt1 | contig 25702 bp, 22 predicted proteins | sample 2041341 | NCBI WGS metagenome assembly RCMY01 (sample SAMN09708234, study PRJNA481090) | Marine sediment metagenome, whole genome shotgun sequencing project.
AAGCAATACGTGCGCGACCACCTTGAAACGCTCGACTGGAACAAGCGCGCACCCGGACCGCACCTGCCCGCCGAGATCATCGAGCGCACCAGCGCAAAATACCTTGAAGCCTACGAACGCCTGACCGGCCATCGCCTGACCTGAGCGCACTCGGGCATACTGCCGAAGGGATGGTGTGGCACGCTGGCCACTTCCTCTATCACGTGACCGGCCGGGCGAACGGACGACGCTCAAGGAGAAGCGCAGCCATGGGAGACAAGGGAGACAAGAAAGAACAGGACGACTTCCTCGCCCAACATTTTGAACTACCGCGCATTCGGCGTGTGAGTGTGCAGCGGCCCTTCAGCTGGCTGGCCCGCGGCTGGAGCGACATGCGCGAGAACCTCGGCGTCAGTCTGGCGTACGGTGTTTTCTTCGCGCTCATCGGTTACGCCCTGCTGGCGTTCGCTGCACCGCGCCCTTACCTCTTCTCGACCGCCATCTCCGGCTTCCTGCTCATTGGCCCACTGTCGGCGGCGGGCCTTTACGAGATTTCACGACGCCGCGAGCAAGGCATCAGTACAACGCTGGCAGCGTCCATCAGCGGCCTGCGCCAACATGCCGACGTATTGTTCCACTTCGGCATCCTGCTGGCACTCACGCTGGTGTTGTGGGAACGCGTATCCGCGGTCGTCTTTGCGCTGTTCTATGCCGACAACGTCCCCGATCTGAGCAACTTCTTCCATTCCATCCTGTTTTCCGGCGACTACATCCCGCTGGTGCTCGCCTACACGATCGTCGGCGGCACGATCGCCGGCGTGGTGTTCAGTGCGACCGCGGTATCGGTACCGATGATGATGTCGCGCGACACCGACATGATGACCGCCATGGCAACCAGCATGCGGGCCGTCACCACCAACCGTCTCCCGATGCTGGTGTGGGCAACGCTGATTGTCCTTTTAATTGCCGTAAGTTTTGCTACGCTGATGGTGGGGCTGGTGATTCTTCTACCGCTCCTCGGTCACGCGACATGGCACGCCTATCGTGACATCGTCGAGTGACACAAACCTGCGGTTAGATCCGTCGCGGGCTTACCCGGCCCGCAGCCCCCGGCCGCAACTGCCGGGGCTTGATTTTTTTCCGGCTCACCTCACGTTCGACGGCAGGATGAAGCCGCGCCGCGTGCCAAGTGATTCGTGCTTTGCCTACAATCCCTGATCAACTCGCCACAGGAAGCTGCATGTCCACCTCGCCGTCAGACAACCCCTTGCTCGATTTTTCCGGGCTGCCCCGCTTCGACCAGATCACGCCAGCGCATGTCGATCCCGCGATCCGCCATCTGCTCGATGGCGCACGCCACACCATCGACGCCTTGGGTCGCGACAGCACACCCGCCACCTGGGACGGTTTCGTCGCGCCACTGACTGAAGCGACCGAGCACCTGGAGCGCGCCTGGGGCGTGGTCGGCCACATGCACAGCGTGATGGACACGCCCGCCTGGCGCGATGCCTACAATGCGCTGCTGCCTGAAATCAGCACCTTCTATGCTGAAATCGGCCAGAACGAGGCGCTCTACGGAAAATATCGCGCGCTGCACGACAGCGCCGAATTCGCCGCCTTGCCGCCGGTGCGCCAGCGCATTGTCGAGCATGAACTGCGCGACTTCCGCCTTTCGGGCGCCGAGCTGCCCGAGGCCGACAAGCCGCGCTTCAAGGCCATTCAGGAGGAATTATCGAGCCTCGCGGCGCGCTTCTCCGAAAATCTGCTCGACGCCACCAATGCCTTCACCGAATGGGTCAGCGACGAGTCAGAACTGAGCGGCCTGCCGGACGACGCTATCGCCGCGGCGCGCGAGGCGGCCGAGAAGGACGAGAAACACGACGGCAAGGCGGGCTGGAAATTCACCCTGCAAATGCCGAGTTACTTTCCGGTGTTGCAGTACGCCGACAGCGCGCGGCTGCGTGAATCGATGTACCGCGCCAACGCCACGCGCGCCTCCGAACTCGGCAAGGCTGAGTGGGACAACGGCCCGCTGATGGGTCGCATCCTCGCGCTGCGTGCCGAGGAAGCGCGCCTGCTCGGTTACCGCAACTACGCCGAGGTGTCGCTGGTGCCGAAAATGGCTGATACAGCGGAGGAAGTTACCGCCTTCCTGTTGGAGCTATCCAGCAAGGCGCGGTCCTTCGCCGAACGCGACCTGAGCGAACTGCAAGCGTTCGCGCGCGACTCACTTGGCATCGACACCCTGCAAGCGTGGGACTTGACCTACGCCAGCGAAAAACTGCGCCAGGCGCGCTACGCCTTTTCGGAAAACGAGGTGCGCCAGTACTTCCCGCAACCACGGGTGCTCGAAGGTCTTTTCGGCGTCGTCGAATCACTCTACGGCGTGCGCATCTCCAGCGACACCGCGCCGGTGTGGGACCCGTCAGTGAATATCCTGCGCATCGACCGCGACGGCGAGCTCATCGGTCAGTTGTATATCGACCTGCATGCCCGCGACACCAAGCGCGGCGGTGCGTGGATGGACTCCGCCCGCAGCCGCCAGCGCAGCGCCACCGGCCTACTCACGCCGGTGGCCTACGTGGTGTGCAATTTCTCGCCACCCGTCGGCAACAAGCCCGCCACCTTCACCCACGACGACGTCACCACGCTGTTTCATGAATTCGGCCACGCGCTGCACCACTTGCTCACCGAAATCGACGAAGTGGCGGTCTCGGGCATTAGCGGAGTCGAGTGGGACGCCGTCGAACTGCCCAGCCAGTTCATGGAGAATTTCTGCTGGGAATGGGATGTGGTCAGCGGCATGAGCCAGCATGTCGATAGCGGGGCGCCGCTACCGCGCGAACTGTTCGACAAGATGCTCGCCGCGCGCCACTTCCAGAGCGGCATGCAGATGCTGCGGCAGATCGAACTCAGTCTCTTCGACCTGCGCCTGCATCATGAGCTGTCCGCCGACACGCCGGTACCGCCCGAGGCCATCCTCGACCTGCTCGACACGGTGCGCCGCGAGGTGGCGGTGATCACCCCGCCGCCCTGGCACCGCTTCCCGCACAGCTTCGCGCATATCTTCGCGGGCGGCTATTCGGCTGGCTACTACAGCTATAAATGGGCCGAAGTGCTCTCGGCAGACGCCTTCGCCGCGTTCGAGGAAGCCGGCAAGGATCGCGGCACACTGCTCGACCGAGAAACCGGCGAGCGTTTCTGGCGCGAGATTCTTGCCGTCGGCGGCAGCCGCCCGGCGCTCGATTCCTTTGTCGCCTTTCGGGGGCGCGAGCCGCAAGTCGATGCCTTGCTGCGGCACAGCGGCATGGCGGAGGGAGCTCAAGCCTGAAAGTGCCAGCGCTTCATCGCTTGCAGGCAGTAGCGGATACCGTTTTCGGCGGCGAGGGATCGTTTGACAATCGGCGAGATTTGTAGCTTTTAAGCTACAATGGCGCATGATTGAAATTTTTCGTTAACGACGCGACGACGGCAACGAACCTTTCACCGAATGGCTAAACGCCATGCGTGACAAGAGCGCTCAGGCCCGTACTCGTGTTCGATTACGCCGACTGGAGGCGGGCAACTTTGGCGACGACAAGCCGGTTGGCGGAGGCGTGATTGAGCTGCGTGTTGATACCGGGCCTGGATACCGTGTTTATTTGGGTCGCCACGGCAAAGCGGTAGTGATCTTGTTGTGCGGTGGTGACAAAGACGCTCAAAGTGCCGACATCAAGCGGGCGAAGGCGCTCTGGACGGTATGGAAACGGAGGCAGGCATGAACACTCACAAACTCAAAGGCGTCACATCGCACCATGAGGCGGAGATTGCCGAATTGTCCGCGGATCGTGAATTGGCGGTCGAATACCTGAAAGCGGCGATGCAATCGCTCGATGATCCCGACAACCGAGCGGCGGGTCTTCTCGCGCTGCGAACCGTTGCCGAAGCCTATGGCGGGCTGGCTGCCGTCGCAGCTCAGGCCGGTATCAGCCGTGAATCCCTATACCGGGCGCTGTCGCCCAAAGGGAATCCGACACTGAAAACCCTGCTCGCCATCCTCAAAACCGTTGGCCTACGCCTGTCCGTGGAAACGGAAGACCACGCGCCCGTTTGAGCGCAAAGTCATTGGCCGAGAGGATCTATTCCCATGAAAATCGCCACCTGGAACGTCAACTCCCTCAAAGTCCGTCTGCCGCATGTGCTCGATTGGCTGGCGGCGGAAAAGCCGGATGCGCTCTGTCTGCAGGAACTCAAGATGGTGGACACGGCGTTTCCGCTGGCCGACATCGAAGCGGCCGGCTATCGCGCCGAGTTCAACGGGCAGAAAACCTACAATGGTGTGGCGATTCTCAGCCCGCAGGCGGCGATCGACGTGGTCAAGGACATCCCGAATTTCGAGGATGTACAAAAACGCATCATCGCGGCCACGATCGGCGATGTTCGCGTTATTTGTGGCTATTTTCCTAATGGGCAAGCGGTCGGCTCGGAGAAATTCGCCTACAAGCTGAAATGGCTCGAAGCGCTCACCGGCTGGCTCGCCGACGAAATCAAGCGTTATCCCAAACTCGTGCTGGCGGGTGATTTCAACATCGCGCCGGAAGACCGCGACGCGCATCCGGACTGGAAGGACGAGATTCACGTGTCGGCACCCGAGCGCGAGGCCTTTCAGGCGCTGGTCGGGCTCGGCCTCACTGACGCGTGGCGCCTGTTCGAGCAGGAAGAGCAAAGCTTTTCATGGTGGGACTATCGCATGGGCGCTTTTCGTCGCAACTTCGGCCTGCGCATCGATCACCTGCTGATCTCGGCACCGCTGATCGCGGCGTGTGCGCGTTGCACGATCGACAAGGCGCCACGCAAGCTGGAGCGCCCGTCGGACCACGCGCCGGTACTTGTCGAGCTGGATTTGGAGGGGTGAGCAGCGTGACGCAGGCGAGCGAACTGGCGCAGTGCTACCCGATGCTGGCCGAGTTGCCGCAACCGGCGCGCGACACCGTGCTGGCCCGCGCTCAATGGCTCAAGGTGCCGGCCGGCACGGTGCTGTTCGACGACCATCAGGCCTGTGACGGCTTCCCGTTCGTCGTCAGCGGATCGATCCGCGTCATCAAGGCCGCACCCAACGGCCGCGAATTGCCGCTGTACCGCGTCACGCCGGGCGAGACCTGTGTGATTTCCTCCTCCTGCCTGCTCGGTCAGGTCGACTACAACGCGCGTGGCATCGCCGAAACTGACACCGAAATGGTCATGCTGCCCAAGACGGTGTTTGACGATCTGCTCGGCGAGCCCGCATTCCGCAATTTTGTTTTCCACTTGTTTGCGGAGCGCATCGCCGACCTCATGCAGTTGATCGAGGAAGTCGCCTTCCACAAGCTCGACCAGCGCCTTGCCGCGGTGCTGCTCGGCAAGGGACGCATCGTGCACACCACGCACCAGCACCTGGCCGACGAGTTGGGCAGCGTGCGCGAAATCGTCAGCCGACTGCTCAAGGGATTTTCCGCGCAGGGTCTGGTGCGGCTGGCGCGCGAACAGATCGAGATCGTCGACGCCGTTGGCCTGCGTCGCCTGGCTGCGGGTTAACAGCGACGCGGGTTTACTCAGCCGCGCGCTCGGCTTCGGCGTAAAACACGAGTGGCGATTCCGGCGAGAATCCGCCCTGCGCTGTCATCGGGTCGATAGGAAATGAAGATCTGGCTCATCGCGCTCTCATCCGCGGGCGGCTCGCTCCGTTTCTACTGTAACAGGCGGCGGCCGACGCATCGTCGCTTGCGGCTATGTAACCAAGGTTACAGACGCGAGCAGCACGCGACTGATTAAATAGGCCCACATAACGCACTATCTGGACAAGGAGAAAGCCATGAAAGCGAACGTGGGTATGATCGACAAAGTATTGCGCATCGCCATCGGTACGGCACTGATCATCTGGGCCGTGATGGGTGGCCCGGTGTGGGCATGGATCGGCATCTTGCCGCTCGCGACTGGCCTCGCCGGCCGCTGCCCGGCTTACACACTGTTTGGCGCCAATACCTGCACAGTCAAGAAAACCTGACGCGTCAGAACGCACAATGAAAAGCCGGGCATGCCCGGCTTTTTTACGTCGCTCGGGGCACGCAATGATTGGCGATCGCGACGAAATCCGCCACCGCCAAACGTTCTGCACGGGCGCCCGGATCAATGCCAAGCGAGGCCAGCGCGGGCTCGTCGATGAACTCGCGCACGGTGTTGCGCAGCGTCTTTCGCCGCTGACCGAACGCGGCGGTCACGATGCGCCCGAGCAGCGCCGGATCGCCGGCGCCGAGCGCCTCGGGCGCATGCGGCACCATGCGTACGATGCTCGACACCACCTTGGGCGCCGGCCGGAAGGCCTCTGGCGGCACGTCGAACAGACGGCCCATACGGAAGCGGTATTGCAGCATCACCGACAGGCGGCCGTAATCGCGGCTGCCCGGCGCGGCCACCATGCGCGTCACCACCTCCTTTTGCAGCATGAAGCTCATGTCGCGCACCTGGTCGGCGAAGTCGGCGAGGTGAAACAGGATCGGCGTGGAGATGTTGTACGGCAGATTTCCGACGATACGCAGATCGGTGCCGAGCGCCGCAAAATCGAATTTGAGCGCGTCGCCTTCATGAATCGTCAGTTGCGTCTCGTCGAAGCGCTGGCGCAAGCGGGCGATGAGGTCACGGTCGATCTCGATCACGTCGAGATGGCCAAGTCGTTCGAGCAGCGGCACGGTCATCGCCCCCAGCCCCGGGCCGATTTCGACCACGCGCTGACCACGCTGCGGCGCGATCGCGTCCACGATCTTGCCGATGATGCTGGCGTCGGTGAGAAAGTTCTGGCCGAAGCGTTTTCGGGCCTGATGACTCATGCGCCAGCCATCTCGAAGGCAAGGCGCACCGCGGCAAACAGACTGCCAGGATCGGCCGTGCCGCTGCCGGCCAGATCGAGCGCGGTGCCATGATCGACGGAAGTGCGCACGATCGGCAGGCCGAGGGTGACGTTCACGCCGCCGCCGAAGCTGGCGTGCTTGAGAACCGGCAGCCCCTGATCGTGATACATCGCGAGCACCGCGTCGCCGGTTGCCAGCACCTTTGGCACAAACAGCGTGTCGGCCGGCAACGGCCCGATGAGCTGCATGCCGTGAGCGCGCAAGCGATCAAGCAGCGGCGTGATGATGTCGATCTCCTCGCGCCCCATGTGTCCGCCTTCACCCGCATGCGGATTGAGGCCGGCGACGAGAATGCGCGGTTGTGCGACGCCAAAACGTGTTTTGAGATCGTGATGCAGGATGTCGAGCGTTTCTGCCAGTGCGGCAGGCGTCACCGCCGCCGGCACCGCAGACAGTGGCAGATGGGTGGTCAGCAGCGCCACCCGCATGCCACCACCCACCAGCATCATCACGACCCGCGGCGTACCCGTGGCCGCGGCGAGATATTCGGTGTGGCCGGAGAAGGCGATACCCGCATCACAAATCACACCCTTGTGCACCGGCGCTGTGACCATGCCAGCAAACTCGCCCCGTTGGCAGCCGTCAATGGCGCGATCGAGCATGGCCAGCACGGCACGCGCGTTGGCGGGGTTGAGACGGCCGCAGTGCGCCGGCTGCGCCAGCGGACAATGCAGGATTTCGAGCGTACCGGGCGGCGGCACCTGGTCGGCCACATAGGCGCACAGCGGAATGTCGCATCCGAGCGCCTGCATGCGCGCGGACAGCAAATCGTGATCGACCAGCACCACGAGCCGCCCCGGCCAGTGCGCGTCGACCAGACGCAGGCACAGCTCGGGGCCGACGCCCGCCGGCTCGCCACTGGTGACGGCCAGAATGGGCGTAGTGCGCATGGCGAGAGCGTCAGTCGATGTCGTCGAGACGATACTCGACGAACACGCTGTCACGCAGCTGACGCAACCAGTCTTCGTAGGCTTCGTCCGACTTTCGCTGGCGCAGCGTGTTGCGGGCCAGCGCGCGTTTGCGCTCGTCGGAAACGTCCTCGGTGCGCCGCTCTTCGACACGGATCAGGTGCCAGCCGAACGGCGTCTTCACGGGTTCGCTCAACTGGCCGGGCTGCAACTGCTCCATCGCGCGCTCGAACTCGGGCACGGTATCACCCGGATACACCCAGCCGATCTCGCCCCCCTTGGCCGCCGACAGATCGGCCGAGTTGGCACGCGCCAGCGCAGCGAAACTCTCGCCGTTGAGGATTCGCGTGCGCAAGGTTTCGAGACGCTGGCGGGCTTCGTCGTCGCTGACCAGCGCGGAGGTCTTCACCAGAATGTGGCTGACACGGGTTTGCGGCACCGCCACCGCCGCGCTGCTTTCGCCACGTCGATCGACCATTTTGAGCAGGTGGAAGCCGGCCGGGCTGCGCAGTACCGGTGACACCTGCCCCGGCGAAAGCGAGCCCAGCGCCTCGACAAACAATACCGGAATGGCGTTGACCGGCCGCCAGCCAAGATCGCCGCCCTGCAGCGCGTCGGGTGCGTTGGAATATTCCGCCGCAAGCGCCGCGAAATCCTCGCCCGCCTGGATGCGCTCGCGCAAGGATGCCGCCTGCTGCTCCAGTGTCTGCAGCTGTTCCGGGCTGGCTGCTTCGGGCGCGCGCAGCAGGATGTGCGCGAGACGGTATTCCTGCCCGGCATCATTACCCGCATTGCTGCGCAGATAGTTGTCGATTTCCGCGTCGGTCACCACCACGCGCCCGTCGACCTCGCGCTCACGCAAGCGCGCAATCAGCATTTCCTGGCGGATGTTTTCGCGAAATGCCGGCCATGCCACGCCGTCGCTTTCGAGCGCAGTGCGAAAGGCCTCGACGCTCATCTTGTTGTTGGCGGCGACCCGTTCGATGGCCCGACTGAGCTCATCGTCATCGATTCGCAGTCCGGTTTCGGTGGCACGCTGAACCTGCGCACGCTCGACGATGAGCTGTTCGAGCACCTGGCGCTCGAGCACGCTGTCAGAGGGTAACTTCTGGCCGTCGCGTGCGAACTGGCGTTTGATGCGGGCGATCCGCTCGGCAAGCGCAGATGCAGTGATCGGTTCGTTGTCGACCACCGCCACGATACGCTCTACGAGCACGCTGGGCGCGGCAACCACACCCTGAGGCACACCGGCGCCGACAAGCAGCGCGCAGGCAAGGATCAGTCGAGAAAGCACCGTATTCATAAGCATCCTGTATCGAAAAAGCGTCGGGCCGCGCTTCAGCGTCCAAAGACCGGGTCGGCCACGGACTGGTTGATGGTGCCGTATCCACCCACCGTGCGCCGCAATAGGTCCAGCGGACTTGACCCCACGCTGGCCAGATCGTTCAGCTCAAGCTGAAGGAAGATCGCCTGCGTGACGTCTTGTTCCGTCGTGGCAAAACGGTGATAGACGGTGCGAAACACCCAGCAACCGCCGTCGTATTCGAGCCCGGCCAACGCTTCGGTGACACGGTGATCGCGCAAGGAGCGATTGTAGCGCGCCACGCCGAACCAGCGCCCACCCAGCGGCCACTGCGCGGACAGGTCGAGATCACGCAACACATCGCGGGTGTAGCGGAAACCCACGTTGACCACCTTGGCGAAGCCGGGCTGGTAACGCAAATCGAAGTTGTACCTCTCGGTACTGTCGTCGCGCGGGTTGTACTGCACGTCGGTGGCCAGCGTCACCAGACGGCTCAGCCGGCCGCTGAGGCTGGCGAGAACATCGGCGCGCCGGCCGGTGCGCGCCGGCACGCCGGGCAGCGTCACTCGCTGGTCATTGAAATAGTAGCGCTGGCCGATCGCTGCGCGGATGCGCTCGTCGCCGGTGTCGGCGTCGATCAGTCGCGAGGTGACCGCGGCGGTGATCTGGTTGGCGTTGGCGATGCGGTCGCCGCCGCTGAAGATGTTTTCGGAGAACATCTGCCAGAAATTGAAATCGAACAGGCCCGAGTCGAAATTGGGGATGTCGTCCTGACGACGGTAGGGAATGTAGACGTAATACAACCGCGGCTCGAGCGTCTGGATCATCTTGCGCCCGCGCCATGCGGTATCGCGTTCAAAGGCGACGGTGCTGTCGAGCGAAGCGATCGGCACCGTTCGCGAGATGCTGTCGCGACCACCGGCGAGCGGCCGATCCAGCGAGTAATGCGTTGAATGCACGCCGATCTTGGGGGTCACGTTGATCGCCGCGGTCCCCAGGGGCCAGCGCAGGCTCGGGTAGAACGTGCTGCGGTTGCCCTCCGGCTGCGCCTCATTGGGATGCCCGAAGCGCACGAACTCGCCGCGCATGTCGAACTCGCCATTCCCCCCCACCAGCCGGTTGCCACCGACAGTGATCCGCGGCAGCCGGCGATAGGGTTCCGAACCGGAAAGCGTCTGGTAAGACTGCATCAGCGCCGATGCCGACCACCAGCTGCCCGGGGAGTAGTTCAGCGTCGCCTCGCGCACCAGATCGGTCTGCGAAGCCTGGTCGATGCGCGAGCTGAGGTCCTCGAAGTAGGCGTTGTCGGAGACCCCGTTGAGGTTGAGCCCGCCTGACCACCCGCCGCCAAAATTCTGGCTGTGCACAACGGACCCCGCGGCACGATTGTTCTGCCCGCTGGCGCGATCGTCGGGCAGCCATTCGAACTGCGTCGCACCCGTCATTGTTGGCGTGAGATAGCGGTACTCGCCGCCGAGCTGCAGACCGCGGCGCCCCATGTAGCGTCCCACCAAGGTGGCATCGTAGTTCGGCGCGATGTTCAGGTAGTACGGCACCGTGAGATCGAAACCGGTCTTGTTCGAGCTGCCGACGGTGGGCGGAAGCACGCCGGACTTGCGTTGCGCGGCGAGCGGAAACTCGACCCACGGCAGGTAGAAGATCGGCACATCCTTGAACACCACGCTGCCGTGTTTGGCGACGCCGACGTTGCGGTCGTAATCGAGTTGCAAATCGCTGGCGCGCACATACCAGTCAGGGTCAGGCGCCTTGCAAGTGCTCCAGGTGGCATCTTCGAGGCGATACTGATTTTCGCCCTCCAGGTGCAGCACGCTGGCCTCGCCACTACCGACCACGGAGCGCTGCGTACCGCCACGGCCGGCAGTGCGCGTAAAGCTATACACCGGCTGCTCGATTTCGCCGGTCTGCTCGTCGAGCCGCATGCGCGCCTTGGGGCCACTCATGCGATCCTCGCCGCGCGTTATCGACACATTGCCTTCGGCTTCCGCTTCGTCGAGCGCTTCACGGTAGACCAGCCGGTCGGCGCGCACGGTCCCACCGTCGCGCTGCAGCACCACGTTGCCGGAAGCCACCAGCTCGACATCCTGTTGACCGTCGATGCGGTCGGCATCGATAACGGTTTCGCCTTCTTCCGCGGTTCGGCTTGGCGGCGTCGGCGAGGTGGACGATGCCGGCACGGGGACGGGCGACGCCGGCACAGACGCTGGGCCGGATTGCATGGCATCCGAAGGAGCCGGCGGCGTGGTGTCCGAGGTCGCGGGCGCTTCCGGTTCGAGGGGTGCGACCGGCGGAACGGGCGCAGGCGCAGGCGCTGGTGTGGGTGTCGGCGCGGGTGTTGGCGTGGCTTTCGGCGTCGGCGGGGCGACCGGCGTGGTCACAGCCTCGGACGGGCCGCCGAGGAGATCCGGCGAGACACGCAGCGCGGGCAAACTGCCTGCGGCGCCTGCAATGGCGGGCAGTGCCGCCAACAGGCAGGGAATCACTCTCAGGGTCCAGCGCTCGAGGTGCGGCAAGAGAAGCTCCGGTCGGGTTACACGCGGGCAGACGCTGGAATCAACGGCCCGACGACAGGGTTTGATAAAGTTGGCGATTTTACACCAACAACGGAAGGCCTCAGTGCAACGACTCGCGCAACTGCAAGATTGGCTCGCCCGCCGCTTCCCCAATCGACGCATCGAACTGGCCCCGGCCTCGGCCGACGCCAGCTTTCGCCGTTACTTCCGCGTTCAGATCGAGGGCGAAAGCGAAACCCGCATCGCCATGGACGCGCCGCCCGACAAGGAAGATATTCACCCCTTCGTCGATGTGGCGCGCCTGTTCGGCGACGCCGGCGCGCAGGTGCCCGAGGTGCTGGCGAGCGACTTCGAGGCCGGTTTCCTGCTGCTCACCGATCTGGGCGACACCACTTATCTTGCGGCACTTAACGCTGACAGCGCCCATGCGCTGTATGCCGACGCGCTCGGTGCGCTGGTGTGTATCCAGCGCGCCAGCCGCCCCGGCGTGCTGCCGGACTACGACCGCACGCGATTGCTCACCGAGATGCGGCTGTTCCCCGAGTGGTATCTGGCGCGTCACAAGGAGATCATCCTGAGCGACGCCGAAAACCAGCAGCTCGAAACCACCTTCGGGCGCATTGTTGACGTCAATCTTGGCGAGCCGCAGGTGTTCGTCCATCGCGACTTCCATAGCCGCAACCTGATGGTCACGGCAGATGGCGCCGGCGTACTCGATTTCCAGGACGCCGTCTATGGTCCGATCAGCTACGACCTCGCATCGCTGTTCAAGGACGCCTACGTCGACTGGGATGAAGCCTTCGTGCTCGACATGCTGGCGCGCTACTGGGAGGCTGCGCGCGGCCTCGGCCTGCCGGTGCGCGAGGATTTCGCCGAATTTCACCGCGATTTCGAATGGATGGGCGTGCAGCGCCACCTCAAGGTGCTGGGCATCTTCGCGCGCCTCTATCATCGCGACGGCAAGGCCGGCTATCTCGACGACATGCCGCGTGTGATGAACTATCTGCGCAAGGCGTGCGAACGCTATGGCGAGTTGCGCCCGCTGCGCAAGCTGCTCGATCGCGCCGATCCGGTCGACACCACGGTTGGTTTTACCTTCTGATGAAAGCGATGATCCTCGCCGCCGGACGCGGCGAACGCATGCGCCCGCTCACCGACAACTGCCCAAAGCCCTTGCTGCCAGTGGGCGGCACGCCGCTGATCGTGCACCACCTGCGCGCGCTCGCCGCCGCCGGCATCATCGACATCGTCATCAATCACGCCCACCTCGGCCACATGATCGAAGCGGCACTCGGCGACGGCCGCGATTTTGGCGTGCGCATCCGCTACTCGCCCGAAGTCCAGGCGCTGGAGACCGCCGGCGGCATCCGTCAGGCGCTACCGCTGCTGGGCGACGCCCCTTTCCTGGTGATCAATGGCGATGTGTTCTGCCACTTCGATTTTGCCCGTCTGCCGCCGCGCGCCGGGACGCTGGGCGACGACGGTGATCTGGCGCATCTGGTGCTGACGGACAACCCGCCGCAACATCCAGTCGGCGATTTCAGCCTGCGTGACGGCCGCGTGCTGGCGCAGGCCGACACGCGCCTCACTTTCACCGGCATCGGCCTCTACCATCCGACGCTCTTCGCCGCGTTGCCGGCCGGCAAGCGCGCCGCCCTCGCCCCGCTGCTGCGCGTCGCAATGGACGAAGCGCGCGTCAGCGGCGAATACTTCAGCGGTCTGTGGCAGTACACCGCAGCGATTGGCCGAACTTGACCACCAGTTGCGCGAGAACATCGTAACGCCGCATCGGCATCCGCCTGGAGAATCTGCGTGAATCACGATTTTGCCCCGTTCCACAACCGCCGCCAACGCCTGCTCGACCGCATGGCGGCGGCTGGCGGCGGGGTGGCGATCATTCCTACCGCGCATGAACTGATACGCAATGCAGACACCCATTTCCCGTTTCGCCCCGACAGCTACTTTCACTACCTGAGCGGCTTTCCCGAACCCGAAGCGGTGATCGTGCTGATTGCCGGCGACACCCCGCGCAGCGTGCTGTTCTGCCGCGAGAAAAACGTCGAGCGTGAAATCTGGGAGGGCTTCCGCTACGGACCCGAGGCCGCCTATGCGCATTTCGCCTTCGATGAAGCCGCGCCCATCGACAGCCTCGACGCGCGTCTGACCGAACTGCTCGCCAACCAGCCCGCGATCTTCTTCACCTTGGGTCACGACACCGCGTGGGATGCGCGCGTGGTCGCCGCGCTGCAACGCGTGCGCCAGCAGGTGCGCACCGGCATCACCGCGCCGGCCGTTATTCACGACCTGCATGCGCTACTCGACGAGATGCGGCTGATCAAGGACAGCCACGAGCATGTGATCATGCAGCAGGCCGCGACGATTTCCGCCGAAGCGCATCGTTGCGCGATGCGCGCCGCGCGCCCCGGCCTGCATGAGTACGTGCTTGAAGCCGAGTTGCTACGTGTGTTCCGGCAACACGGCGCGCAGGCGCCCGCCTATCCGTCGATCGTCGCCAGCGGCGCCAACGCCTGCGTGCTGCATTACGTGAGCAACGACTGCGTCATGAAAGACGGCGACCTGCTGCTCATCGACGCCGGCTGCGAGCTGGATGGCTACGCCTCCGACATCACCCGGACCTTCCCCGTCAATGGTCGTTTCAGCGGCCCGCAACGCGACGTCTACGCGCTGGTGCTGGCCGCGCAGCAGGCTGCCATCGAAAGCACCCGGCCTGGTGTGCCCTGGAATGAACCGCACGACGCCGCGGTGCGCGTGCTGGCGCAGGGCATGATCGATCTCGGCCTGCTCGCAGGCAGCCTCGACGGTGCGCTCGAATCCGGCGACTACCGCCGCTTTTACATGCACCGCACGGGCCACTGGCTGGGCATCGACGTCCATGACGTCGGCAATTACAAGCTCGCCGGCGAGTGGCGCGCGCTGCAACCGGGCATGACACTCACGGTTGAGCCAGGCTGCTACATCCGCCCCGCCGACGACGTTCCCGAGGCCTTCTGGAACATCGGCGTGCGCATCGAGGACGACGCCCTGGTGACCGTCGACGGCTGCACGCTGATGAGCGCGGCGGCGCCCAAATCAAGCGACGACATCGAAGCGCTCATGCGCGACGCACGCGCATGAACATGCCCGATATCCTCATCATCGGCGCCGGCCCGGTCGGCATGGCACTGGCGCTGGCGCTCAAGGACGGCCCGCATTCGGTGACGCTGCTCGATGCCCGCGAGCGCGGTGCGGCGCGGCGCGATCCGCGCGTGCTCGCCCTCGCCCACGGCACCCGCCTGACGCTCGAGCGCCTCGGCGTGTGGCCGAATCTGCCGACCACCGACATCCACCGCATCCATGTATCGCAGCAGGGCGGACTCGGGCGCACCGTGATCGATCACGCCGATTACGGCGTCGACGGCCTGGGTCATGTGGTGCGCGCCGGCGAGCTGGCGGCTGCCCTCGACGACGCCGTGAGCGCCGCCGGCATCCCGTTCATCGACCACTGCGAGGCGATTCCCGACGATGAGCTGCCGGGCCGTGTCACGCGCGTCGACGGCGGCGAGATGATCGAAGCGCGTCTGATCGCCTGCGCCGAAGGCGGCATGCGCGCCGACGACCCGGCGATCCGCGTGCGCGACTACGACCAACACGCGGTGATCTGCATGGCGACACCGGCGCGCGAACATGAGCACACCGCCTACGAACGCTTCACCCCCGACGGACCGCTGGCACTGCTGCCCTGCGGCACCGACTTTGCGGTGGTGCACACCACCACGCCAGCGCGCGCCGAGGCGCTGTGCGCGCTTGACGACGCCGCCTATCTGGCCGAACTGCAAGCCGCCTTCGGGCGCCGCATCACGCTCACCGGCGTTGGATCGCGCGAGCGTTTTCCCTTGCAGTTGCGCGTGCGCAGGGCGCCGATTGCCGAGCGCCTGGTGTGGATCGGCAATGCTGCGCAGACGCTGCATCCGGTGGCCGGCCAGGGCTTCAATCTGGCACTGCGTGATGTATGGGCGCTGGCGCGTCTGCTCAACCGCGCAGAGGACCCGGGCGATGCCAACGTACTCGCCGACTATCGGCGCGCGCGCCGCCTCGATCGCGCCGGCACCGCGGGATTCACGGACTCGCTGGTGCGCCTGTTCAGCAACGATCTGCCGCCGCTGCGCGCGCTGCGCGGGCTCGGCTTGCTGGCACTTGACCTCGCCCCGCCGCTGCGTCATTTCGTTGCAAAACGTATGATGTTTGGCGCACGCGCCTGGCCTTGAGAGTGCTGTCCGGCGCGGCGCATGCGACCTGCCGTACAGCCAGCAACGGAGGGAAACGTTACGCTTTGAGGCAGCGTGCCCGCCTGCCGATCGGTTAGAATGTCGCTCCTTTCCCCCGCCTCATCGTGGTCGCCCATGAATTTCGCCGGCTACACACTGCGCAATAATCTGTTCGTCGCGCCCATGGCCGGGGTGACCGATCGTCCGTTCCGCCAGCTATGCAAACGCCTTGGCGCAGGACTGGCGGTGTCGGAAATGGTGACCTCGAACAACCTGCTCTACGCCACCGAAAAAACCCGCCGCCGCACCGACCACGCGGGCGAGACCGAACCTGTTTCGGTGCAGATCGCCGGTGCCGAACCGGCGATGATGGCCGAGGCGGCGCGACACAACCGCGACCACGGCGCGCAGATCATCGACATCAACATGGGTTGCCCGGCCAAAAAGGTGTGCAACAAGGCCGCTGGCTCCGCGCTGATGCGCGACGAAGCGCTGGTCGCCGACATCCTCTCGGCGGTCGTCAACGCGGTGCCCGAGTTGCCGGTCACGCTCAAGATGCGCACCGGCTGGGATCGCGACAACCGCAATGCGGTGCGCCTGGCGCGCATTGCCGAAGACGCAGGCATTCGCGCGCTGGCCATCCACGGCCGCACGCGCGCCGACAAATACATGGGCCAGGCGGAGTACCGCACCATCGCGGCGGTCAAACAGGCAGTGTCGATCCCCGTGATTGCCAATGGGGATATCGATTCGCCGCAAAAAGCAGCGGCGGTGCTGCACTTCAGCGGTGCCGACGGCGTCATGATCGGTCGCGCCGCACAGGGCCGACCGTGGATTTTCCGCGAGATTGAGCATTTCCTGGCCACCGGCGAGCAGTTGCCGCCGCCCACGGTGCTGGAAATCCGCGACGTCTGCCGTGCGCATGTCGCCGATCTTTACACTTTCTATGGTGAATGGTCGGGGGTGCGCATCGCGCGCAAGCACATCGGCTGGTATACGAAAGGGTTGACGGGCGCGCAGGCGTTTCGCCTGCACATGAACCAGCACGATTCGGTCGCCGGACAGCTCAATGCGATCGACGACTTTTTTGAACATCTCAGTCGTCTGGGCGTTACGCTACAGGCGCAGGCATCCTGCTTCGAGAAATTGGTCGCATGAGGGCCGCATGAGCCACCATAACGAAATCGCATGTGCCGTCACGCGCACGCTGGAACAATATATTCAGGACCTGGACGGCGAGACGCCGGCCGCGCTCCACTCACTCGTCATCCGTAGCGCCGAACGCCCGATGCTCGAATTCGTGCTGCAGCACACTGACGGAAATCAGACACTGGCCGCGCAACTGCTTGGCATCAATCGCAACACCCTGCGCCGCAAACTCACTGAATACCAACTCCTTTAACGCATCTGCCTGACCTCCCGCCCCGCTAGGCGCCCGCTCACATGCAAACCACCCAAGCCCTGATCAGCGTCTCCGACAAAACCGGCGTCGAAGCCTTGGCGCATGAACTGCATCGCCTCGGCATCAAGCTGCTGTCGACCGGCGGCACCGCCAAACTGCTGCGCGACGCCGGCCTGACGGTCACCGATGTGTCGGAATACACCGGCTTTCCCGAAATGCTCGACGGCCGTGTCAAGACGCTACACCCGAAGGTGCATGGCGGCATCCTCGCGCGGCGCGACCTGGCTGCGCACATGGACACCATCGCGCAGGCGGATATCGGGCGCATCGATCTGGTGGTGGTCAATCTCTATCCGTTCGAGCAGACCATCGCCCGCGGCGACTGCACGCTCGAAGAGGCGATCGAAAACATCGACATCGGCGGCCCGACGATGGTGCGCGCCGCCGCCAAGAACCACGGTGGCGAGGCCGGCGGCGTGGGCATCGTCACCGATCCGGCGGACTACGCTGCGATCGTCGAAGAACTCAAAACCAACGACGGTGCGCTTTCGGCGCGCACCCGCTTTTCGCTGGCGGTGAAAGCCTTCACGCACACCGCGCGTTACGACGGCGCGATCTCGAACTATCTGACCTCTCTAGCCGACGATGGCAGCCGACACGCATATCCCGAGCGCCTGCAATTGGCCTTCGACAAGGTGGAGGATCTGCGCTACGGAGAAAACCCGCATCAGAGCGCCGCCTTTTACCGCGAGCCGGGCGCGGCCGACGGTGGTGTGTCGGGCTACGCCCAGTTACAGGGCAAGGCGCTGTCGTACAACAACATCGCCGACGCCGACGCGGCGTGGGAATGCGTCAAGGCCTTCGATCGCGCTACGCCCGCCTGCGTCATCGTCAAGCACGCCAATCCCTGCGGCGTCGCACTCGGCGTCAGCCCGCTCGACGCCTACAAGAAGGCGTTCTCGACCGATCCGACCTCAGCTTTTGGCGGCATCATCGCCTTCAACACGGCGGTCGACGCTGTTGCCGCCGATGCGGTCAGCGCGCAATTTCTCGAAGTGTTGATCGCGCCCGCCTATACCGACGAAGCGCTTCAGATGCTTGCCGCGAAGAAGAATGTGCGCGTACTCACCTGTGCGCTCGGCAACGCCGAAGCGGCGCTCGATCTCAAGCGCGTGGGCGGCGGCCTGCTGGTGCAATCGGCCGATCAGGCGCGGATCAGTGCTGCCGATCTGAAGGTGGTGACCAAACGCGCACCGAGCGCCCAGGAAACAGCCGATATGCTGTTCGCGTGGCGCGTGGCCAAGTACGTCAAATCCAACGCCATCGTGTACTGCAAGGACGGCGTCACGATTGGCGTCGGCGCAGGGCAGATGAGCCGCGTCGACTCGGCGCGAATCGCCAGGATCAAGGCCGAAAACGCGGGGCTGAGCATCGCCGGCACGGTGGTCGCGTCGGACGCCTTCTTCCCTTTCCGCGACGGCCTCGACGTGCTCGCCGAGGCGGGCGCGACGGCCGTTATCCAGCCCGGCGGATCAATGCGCGACGAAGAGGTGATCGGCGCCGCCAACGAGCACGGTATCGCGATGGTATTTACCGGCTTCCGACACTTCCGACATTGATTGCAGCGAGCCGGCCCCACCGCCGGCGTCGCGCGAAGGAATCATCTCCACCATGAAAGTACTGATCATTGGCGGCGGCGGTCGCGAACATGCGCTGGCCTGGAAGATTTGCCAGTCGCCCCGCATTACGCGGGTGTATGTCGCGCCGGGCAATGCCGGCACCGCGACGGAACCGCAGGTTGAAAATGTCGCGCTGGGCTCGATCGATGCACTCGTGGACTTCGCCCGCGAAAACGACATCGGCATGACGATTGTCGGTCCGGAAGCACCGCTTGCCGAAGGTGTGGTGGACGCCTTCCGCGGCGCCGACCTGCGGATTTTCGGCCCCACCCAACAAGCCGCGCAGCTCGAAGCATCGAAGGACTTTTGCAAGCAGTTTCTCGTCCGCCACGGCATCCCGACCGCCCGCTATGAAACCTTCAGCGACGCCGATGCCGCTCACGCCTACGTCGACCGCGAAGGTGCGCCTATCGTCATCAAGGCGGACGGCCTCGCCGCCGGCAAGGGCGTGGTGGTGGCGATGAACATCGACGAAGCCCACGCGGCAGTCGACATGATGCTGCGCGACGCCGGCATGGGCCAGGCCGGCGCGCGAGTGGTAATCGAAGAATTCATGCACGGCGAGGAAGCCAGCTTCATTGTGCTGGCGGATGGAAAAAACGCGCTGGCGCTGGCCTCGAGCCAGGATCACAAACGGCTCAAGGACGGTGACATCGGCCCCAACACCGGCGGCATGGGCGCCTACTCGCCCGCGCCGGTGGTCACACCCCAGGTCCACGCCCGCGTGATGCGCGAAATCATCGGACCGACATTGGCCGGAATGGCCGCCGAGGGCGCGCCTTACACCGGCTTTCTCTACGCCGGCCTGATGATCGACACGGCAGGAAAACCACGCGTGGTCGAATTCAACTGCCGCCTGGGTGACCCCGAGACACAACCCATCATGGTCCGCCTCAAATCCGATCTGGTCGAACTGATCGAAGCCGGGCTCAATGGCCGCCTGGATTCCGCAGAAGCTGAATGGGATCGGCGCATCGCGCTCGGCGTCGTGCTCGCGACCGAGGGTTATCCGACCAAACCTCGCACCGGAGACGCGATTGCCGGCTTGTCGTCGGTGAGCGAAGACATCGTCGTCTTTCACGCCGGCACCGCGCAGGATGGCGACCGGATCGTCACCGCAGGCGGCCGCGTGCTTTGCGTGACGACTTTGTCGGACCATATCCGCACGGCGCAGGCGCGCGCCTGCGATGCCGCCGATCGCATTACCTTTGCGGGCAAACAGTTTCGGCGCGATATCGGCCACCACGCCATAAAACGCTGAGCACGCCATGACACTGAGCACGCGTGCGATCACACCGCCCACGGACGACGCCAAAGCGTATTTCACCGCACTGCAAAACCGTATCGTCGAAGCACTCGAAGCGATCGACGGCCGGTCGTTCAGGACCGACAGCTGGACGCGCGAGCAAGGCGGCGGTGGTGTGTCGCGCGTCATCGAGAACAGCGACCTGTTCGAGCGTGGCGGTGTCAATTTTTCTCACGTCAAGGGCGAAGGGCTGCCCGGGTCCGCGACGGCCAGCCGTCCCGAACTGGCCGGCCGCGCATTCGAGGCGATGGGGGTGTCGCTGGTGCTCCACCCGCACAACCCCTACTGTCCGACCGTGCATATGAACGTGCGCTTCTTCATCGCCACCCGCCCCGACGCCGACCCGGTGTGGTGGTTCGGCGGCGGCATGGACCTGACGCCCTACTACGGCTTCGAAGAGGACGTGCGCCATTTCCATGCCACCTGCAAGAACGCACTGACGCCCTTTGGCGCGGAGGTTCATGCGCAGTACAAGGCGTGGTGCGACCGCTATTTCCACATCAAGCACCGCAACGAGGCGCGCGGCGTTGGCGGCGTCTTCTTCGACGATCTCAACGAAGGTGGTTTTGAGCGCTGCTTCTCGCTTACGCAGGCGGTCGGCGACGCGTTCCTGCCTGCTTACGCGCCGATCGTGGAACGTCGTCGCGCGCTTGCCTATGGCGAACGCGAACGTGAGTTTCAGGCTTATCGGCGCGGTCGCTACGTGGAGTTCAATCTGGTGTATGACCGCGGTACGCTATTCGGCTTGCAGTCGGGCGGGCGCACCGAATCGATTCTCATGTCGATGCCGCCGCGGGTCGCCTGGCGCTACGATTGGCATCCAGAACCCGGTACGCCGGAAGCGCAACTCTACGAAAGATTTCTGCCGCCACGGAACTGGGTTTAGCGTTCGGATCGCCGCCTCAGCGCCGGCGTCGGGCAACACCACTGACACGCAGGAACGCCAAACGCGGCCGCGTCGCCGGCCCATCGCAACACGGCCGCCTGGATGCGTTCCGGTTCAGCGCCGCGCGTCACGCCTTCGCGCGGGTGTCGACCATATCCACTTCGATTGCGTCCACCGCTTCGGCCGTTTCCGCTGCTTCTGCCGTTTCCGGCAAGGACGGCAGCAGCGCAGTGGCGCTCTTCAGCTGCGCCGCGGTGCGGTAATGCCGCTGTGCGTCCGCCGGCCGATCCATGCGTTCTGCCAATTGTGCCAGTGTAAGATAGGTGTCCGCCGTCGGCGCCTTGGCCACAGAGGCTTCCAGATAACCCTGCGCCTTGCCCCAGACTTCGTTCTGCATGCACAGCCGGCCGAGTGAAAACAGCAGGCCGGCGTCATTGGGGTGCGACTGCAGCCATTGCTCGCCACGCACCAGGCAAGCACGCGGATCGTCTTCACCGCAATAGCCATACCAGCGCGCCAGATCACTTTCCCAGTGGGCATCGAGTAGTTTTTCGATCACGCGGCGCAGCAGCGCGCCGCGCCCGTTGCCAACGATTAGCGGCGCCACCTGACGCACCAGCTCGCGGTCGCGCTGATCGTCGGCAGGGATGGCGTTCCAGTAATTGTCGATCGCGTCCGGCTGACCATCGCGGTCACGCAAGGCGGCCAGATGCGCCTGACGCACGATCCGCTCGATTTGTGCATCGCCCAGCAGGCCGTGCTTGTGCAGTTGGCGAGCGATACGGATGACTTCGTCCCAGTCGCCTTTGGCCTGCGCCACGCTCAAGGCCAGACGCAATGTGGCTAGCGGGCGTCCGCTGCCGTCCTTGAGCCGGTCGATGCTCGCCGCGGCCTCGTCGAAGCGGTGCCCCTCGATCGCCATCTCGGCCTCAGTCATGACACGCGCGCCACGCAAGGTCTTGTCATGCTCTGCGGCATGGCCAAGCCACTGACGGTAGCGTTGATCGTCGCCCAGCGCGTGCGCCGAACGCGCTGCAATGAGGGCCGACACGCCGCTCTCGTCGCCGGCACGCCAGGCTTTTCGCGCCTGTTTGAGGGCTGGGGCATAGCGCCCTTCCAGTTGCAGCAGCATCGCATTGCGCAGCGCGTCGGCCACCTTGTCCTTGCGGCGACGGTGACGGTAGACGCCGAACGTGCTGGGCAAGCGCACCGTGCGCGACACCAGACGGATCAGGAAGTAGCCGGCCAGAAGGACGGCGAGTACGGTGAGGACGAGCAGATGAAAGGAGACCTGGATGCGGTACGGCGGCACCACGATCAAGGCGTATCCGGTGGTGACATCGGTGACCAGCGACAGCCCGACGGCCAGCGCGAAAAGGGCAATCAGCCAGAGTAATCCGCGCATGGTGACTTACTCCTTCGCCGGCGAGGTCGCCGGCGTTTCGGCTGGCGCCTCGTGTTGAGGCGCAGATTCTGCGGCGTCGACTGCAGGCTGTGCCGCTTCAGCCGCCTGCTCGACACTGTTTGCAGCCGATTCAGTGGCGTCAGCCCCAGTTTCGGCGACCGCTTCCGCCGCCGACGGTGCACTCTCCGAGGAGGATGTCGATTGTGGCGCAGGCTCAGTCGCTTCCGACGCAGGTTCAGTCGCTTGCGGCTCGGGCTCAGTGGCTGCCGGTTCTGGTTCCGTCGCTGCCGGTTCTGGTTCCGTCGCTGCCGACTCGGGCTCAGTGGCTGCCGGTTCGGGTTCGGTCGACTCCTGCTCGGCCGGCGCGGCGCTCACCGGGCGGCCCTGCAGCGTGGCAAGCGCGGCCATGGTTTCTGTCAACTCCGGCCGCTCGGGCGCAATCGGCGTTTTCTGCACGGCTTCGAGCGATGCCAGCATGCCGCTGACGCGCTCGTCATTGAGGTTGAAATAACGTTTGATCCAGTCGACCGCTTGCGCCGTGTCGGCAGCAAAGGTTTGCTGATCGCGCCCGAGCAGGGCGAGACGTGCCGTGAGCAGGCGGATTTTGAGATTCTCGCGCAGATAGGTGCTCTGCGAGGGCGACAGAAGCACCGGCTCGGCCGAGGCGTCGATCCGTTCGACCCGTATCAATGACCGCAACTCGGCCCACAGATCCTTGCCCAGTGCGCGCAGGTAGGCAAGCGGATCGTCCATGAAGGCGCCCTTGGGCGTTTTCTCCGGCGCCGGATTGGCTGCGGCTTCGACGGTAAAGGCGAGCGGCATCTGGTCAACCGATTCGAGCAGGTTTTCAAGCTTGAGTGTGACGCCGGTGATATCGACCCGCGGCGCGGCGCGCAGGCGTTCGATATCGCGCGCCACAGCGCGGCGCAGCGGCATCAGGCGCGCATCGCCAGCCGAGGCCAGCTTCGCGTCCTGCAAGGCGATCAACGCCGCTTCGACATTGCCCGCCAGCTCGAGTTGCTGGCCCGCAATCCCCACCGCCTGGTCGACTTCGGCCATTAGCCGATCGTCGCGCGAGCGGGAGAACTCCTGATACAGGGAATCAAGCGCCGCCGCCTGACCGCGGGTCTCTTCGGACTTCGCTTCGAGCAAGCCGATCTTGCCCTGCAGCGTGATCACGTTGTCTTGCACCTGGTTGACGCCGGCCCGTGCAGTTCGCGCCGCGTCGTCGCTTTCGGAGAGGCGCCGCGTCAGCTCATCCTGCGTCGTGGCCAGTGTGCTGCGCATATCCCACCATTGCCAACCGAGCACGCCGACGCCAATCAGGCACAGGACGAGCAAGGCAGGCACCACGCGACTGCCATGGCTGTCGCGAGCGTCAGCCCGCGCCTCAGGCGAGTATTCGTTGCCGGTGTCGATGGCGGCGTCCGTCTTGTTCTGATTTGCGGTGAGGGCCGGTTTGTCTTCGTTCATATGCTTATCTCGCTCCTCTGACCAAAAAGTGCTGCTCGATCGCTTCGAGAACACCTGCATCGCCCGCCTCGGTCTCGATGACGGTCGTAAACCCAGTCTCTCGCGCCCGCGCGCAGATGCGCGCATGCGGCGCAAAAACGGGGATGACGGAAACATGACGCATGCCCTCCCCGAGCATGATCGCCAAGTTGCCCACGCCTTCGCTACTGGTCAGCACCAAGGCATCAATTGATGCGCTCGCGCTCAACAGCTGATCGGCATCCATGGCCGGTATCCGCCGTGCGTAACAGGCAGCATAACGGATCGTTGCGCCCCGCTGCGTGAGTGTAACACCGAGAAGATCGCGCCCACCGTCACCCCGAAAGATGACGACACGCTTACCGGCCATGGCAGGAGCGGAGAACTCAGGCAAGGCCAGCACCGCTTCACTGTCGAACCCGGCGGTCGGCGCGATGACATGCGCAAAGCCAAGTGCGTGCAAGGCCTGTTCGCTGCCCTTGCCAACGGTTGCGACCCGCAGCTGCGCGGGCCACGCACGCCGCGCGAGAACCGCCGCAAGGCCGTGCTGGGCAGCGTTCGGGCTGACGAAGAACGCCATGTCGAAACTGTCGAGCGCATCGATCAGCGCTGCCAGTTCGGCGCTCACGGGTAGCGCCTCGATTTCGATGACAGGAAACCGCAGGGGGTGTCCGCCACGGGCGGCGATGCCGGCGCACAGCGTCTCCGCCTGCCCCGCTGGTCGCGTGACGACGATTGTGCGGCCGGCGAGCGAGATGACAGGCGGCGTCATGAATGGTGACTCGACCTTAGAGCGCGGCGAGAATCTCGCGCGCGCCGCCGGCCTGCAACTCGTCGGCAAGCGCCTGACCGAGCGCTTCGGCCTCGCCTATGTCGCCGCGACGCTCGGCGCGAACGATACGGCTGCCGTCGGGCAGCGCAACGAAGCCACGCAACCACAGCTGCGCGCCTTCGGCGATGGCATACGCGCCCAGCGGCACTTCGCAGCTACCGGCCAGCGCGCGCGCCACGGCACGTTCGGCGCGCACACACGCCGAAGTCACGTCGTCGTTGAGCGGCGCCATCCACGCGGCCACTTCCGCACGCGCGGCCAGCGCTTCGATACCGAGCGCACCCTGCCCGGCGGACGGTAGCGAGACCTCGGCCGGCAACTCGCCGCGAATACGTGCCTCCAGGCCGAGACGCTTGAGTCCGGCGGCGGCGAGAATGATCCCGTCGTACTGACCTTCGTCGAGCTTGCGCAGCCGGGTGTCGAGGTTGCCGCGCAGGCTGGTGACGGCGAGATACGGGTAATTGGCGTGCACTTGCGATTCGCGCCGCAAGCTGGAGGTGCCGACCACGGCGCCCGGCGGCATGTCCTCCAGGCTCGCGAACTTGTTCGAAACGAAGGCATCGAGCGGCACTTCGCGCGCGCAGATGGTGACCAGCGCGAACGGGTCGGTCATCTCCATCGGCACATCCTTCATCGAGTGCACCGCGATGTCGGCACGCCGGTCGAGCAGCGCGGTTTCCAGCTCCTTGACGAACAAACCCTTGCCGCCCACCTTGGCCAGCGGCCGATCGAGAATCTGGTCGCCACGCGTGGTCATGCCGAGCAGGCTTACGTCACACGCCGGGTAGAGCG
>RCMY010001095.1_pt1 | contig 25694 bp, 17 predicted proteins | sample 2041341 | NCBI WGS metagenome assembly RCMY01 (sample SAMN09708234, study PRJNA481090) | Marine sediment metagenome, whole genome shotgun sequencing project.
TACTTGTGAAATAGGAGAGGTTACTTATCTTAATGATGATTCTTTGGCTACTGTTAAAGTAAACGTGACCAATTATCTAGAAAAAGACACGATAGGGGGAGATTCACATATTGTTGGGAAAGCAACCTTTGTGTTGAATATGGTTTATATAAATGATAAGTGGCTTGTGAACTTAAATTCTATTCCTAGAAAATTGAAATAAAATAGCCTAGTTTGTAAATTGTATAGGTAAATAAACTTGGTTTTTTACTTATTAGTTTTCTTTCTAAATGTTTTTGGCTTATCTTCCAAAACAGTTTGATAATCCATCTTTGATGATATTGTGATAGTCTTTCGGCTATTGTCAATAGTCGTGAATAGCCATGAAGTTCATTTGAAAACACCTTTAAGGTATGCAAGCCTTCTTTTGTTTTCTCAAGATAATCTTCGTTTGATTCGTAATTGTCCAGTGTCAATTGATTATCAATATGCAGAATTTCTATATTGTTTTCTTTAAGTTTTTTCCCAAGTAATACGTCTTCGTAGCCATAGTTCTTAATTCTCTCATCGAAAGGAATAGACAGAATCACTTCGCGTGAAATTAATAGATTGGCTGTATGTAAATCTAAATATGAGTGGCACTTGCGTTTTGAAGCAACGTGTGCTTTTTCGGCATTTTTCTCATATATATATCTTAGGTTAGAACTGTCGCCGAAAGCTAAACTATAACCACCATATATAACATCAAACTTGTCGTCTTGTTCTAAATATTTCAGTATAAATTCATCGTTGTCAACGCTCATGTCGCTATCAATAAATAGCAACCATTTATACTGTGCCTCTTTAGCTAGGAAATTCCTTATAGCAGCTCGTCCGACATTACTTTTTCTGATAATGTACTGTATGTTGTCAAGTTCTAAAATTTCCTTATTGACAACGCGCGTATGTTCGTTGCTGCTTCCATCGTCAGCAACGATTATCTCATAGTGTAATCCCTCAATGTTTTCACATTGAGTACTAAGCGCTTTAACCAATTCTACGCATATCTGGTTATAGCATGGGATTACTATGCTTAGTTCGCTTTTGATAATAAGGAATTTTAAAGTTTATCTTTTAAGAATTTTCCTGTTATGCTTTCTTCACATGCAGCAATATCTTCAGGAGTGCCTTCACATATAAGATTTCCTCCTTTGTCTCCTCCGTCAGGACCAAGGTCTATTACGTAGTCAGCACATTTTATCACATCAAGATTATGTTCAATTACAAGTACTGTGTGACCTCTTTCTATCAGGGCATTAAATGCCTTTAGCAGACGTTGGATATCATGAAAATGGAGTCCAGTAGTTGGTTCGTCGAATATGAACATTGTAGGATCTTGTTTCTCCTGACCAATGAAGTAAGCCAGTTTAACTCTTTGATTCTCTCCACCAGAAAGACTACTAGAATTCTGACCTAGTTTGATATATCCAAGTCCAACTTCAGCAAGCGGCTTAAGCCTGTTTACAATAACCTTTTGATTGTATTCTCCAAAGAAATCAATGGCTTCAAGCACAGTCATGTTAAGCACGTCGTAAATATTCTTTTCTTGGAATCTTACTTCTAAGATGTCATGTTTGAATCTTTTTCCGTGACATGCTTCACATTCTAGCTCTAAGTCGGCCATGAACTGCATTTCGACATTGATGACGCCTGCTCCTTTGCATTCTTCACATCTACCGCCTTCTGTATTAAAAGAAAAATATTGTGCAGTGTATCCTTGTTGCTTAGCAAGTGGTTGCTCTGCAAACAATTGTCTGATGGCGTCATACGCTTTTACGTATGTTGCAGGGTTTGATCGTGTACTTTTACCTATTGGATTTTGGTCAACGAATTCAACATGTTTAATGTCTTTCCAGTCACCCTCAAGAGATGTATATTCTCCAGGTGCATCAGCAACCTCATCTAAATGGCGTTTCATAGCAGGATATAATATACCCTTGATAAGACTAGACTTTCCTGAGCCTGATACACCAGTCACGCATGTAAATATGTTCAGTGGTATTTTTACATCAATACCTCTTAAATTGTTCATTCTCGCTCCGTTGAGTGTGATGAACTTATTCCAACTTCGTCTTGATTTGGCTTTTGCGATAGAATATTCTCCTGTAAGATATTTAACGGTGTATGAGCGAGGAAATTTATCGATTAATGATTTATCCTTGTCGTTTAGTTGTTTGGTATCACCTTCAAAGACAATTTCTCCACCATTTGAACCTGCATCCGGACCTACATCAATTAGATAATCTGAAGCTCTCATTATCTCTTCATCATGCTCAACAACCATTACGGTGTTGCCCAGACTTTGTAAATCTTTTAATACGTTTATCAGTCTGTCTGTGTCTCTGCTGTGAAGACCAATACTAGGCTCGTCTAAAATATATAGCGAACCGACAAGTGATGAACCTAGTGATGTTGTAAGGTTTATACGCTGGCTTTCTCCACCGCTTAGTGTATTTGACTGTCTGTTGAGAGTAAGGTATCCTAATCCAACTTCAACCAAGAATCCAAGTCTATTTTTTATTTCAGTTAAAAGACGTTTGGCAATTCCAGCATCATGCTCGTCAAGTACTAGTTTGTCAAACCAATCTTTTAAGTTTATGATAGGAGCTTCTACTAAATCAGTGATGCTCATACCGTTAATCTTCACCCATGTTGCCTCTTTTTTTAGTTTGGTTCCATGACAGTCTGGACATACAGTTTTACCTCTATATCTACTTAGCATCACACGGTATTGTATTTTATATTGATTTTCTTTCACCATTTGGAAGAAACTATCAATACAAATCTTTTCTTTTATATTCAGTTTGCTTTCGCATGGTAAACCATGCCATAGCATGTCTTTTTGTTTTTGTGTCAGTTTATAATAAGGTTCAAAAATAGGAAAGTTATCTTTTGCTGCACGACGACAGAATTCCGTTTTCCAAACTCCCATTTTATCTCCATGCCAACATTGAACGCATCCATCATAAACACTTAGTGAAGAATTTGTAATGACAAGTTTCTCGTCAATGCCGATTACATTTCCAAAGCCTTCACAAGTGGGACATGCTCCAAGAGGAGAGTTGAATGAGAACATATTATCGTTGGGCTCTTCAAACTTAATGCCGTCTGCTTCAAATCTAGTAGAGAATTCATACGTGATATTTCCTGGAAGAAATACTAGCTTTAACAATCCATCACCTTCATAGAACGCAGTTTCTGCAGAGTCTGTAAGTCTTGATATGGCATCTTTTGTGTCATCAACGCTCATTCTTGTTATGACAAGATATATATCCGAGATATTTTTTGCTTGATTATCAGAAAGGATATCCTCAATTCTTACGACTTCATCATTAACATATACTCTGGAATAACCTTCCTTGATATACATTTCAAGTTGCTTTTCAACGCTACGTCCTTCAACAACATGCAAAGGCGCAATGATCATGAATTTGGTACCCTTTGAATATGTAAGGCTGCATTTCACTACGTCTTCAGGTGTGTGACGCTTAACTTCTTCGCCACTTACAGGAGAATAAGTTCGTCCAATGCGTGCAAACAGCAAACGCATATATTCATATATTTCGGTAGTTGTTCCAACTGTTGAACGTGGATTGCGCGAAATAACTTTTTGTTCTATTGCTATTGCTGGAGGAATGCTTTTAATGAAGTCGCATTCTGGTTTGCTCATACGTCCTAGAAACTGTCTGGCGTATGATGAGAGGCTTTCTACGTATCTTCGCTGACCTTCGGCATATAATGTGTCGAAAGCCAGCGAAGACTTTCCCGAACCGGAAACTCCGGTTATGGTAATAAATTTATTGCGAGGGATATTAAGTGATACGTTTTTTAAATTATTTACGCGTGCGCCTTTTATCTCAATATATTCGTCCATAATAACTTTGCTATTCTTGTCTTAATCGGCAAAGTTACTTAATTTTCATGACAATATACGCAATCTTTTATATTTTTTATAAATTACTGTTCGAGCAAGAATTCCTTGAAATCAGCAAAGCTATTTTTCATTTCTATACTTTGCTTTTTACCTTTCATAAATTCTGCTAGACGTGACGGTATTTCAATGTCTATTTTCAAAATGTCGTCAACTTTTTCTTTGAACTTAGCCGGATGAGCTGTTTCTAAAAAGACTCCAGTTTCTCCGTCTTTGAGTCCTTCTTTTAAAGCTTTATAGCCACATGCACCATGCGGATCTAAAATATATTTAGTATCATTATAGCATGTCGTCATTGTGGATTTGATCATATCATCAGTATATGTGGCTCCACTTATAAGATTCGTAATCTTTTCATGGCTACCTCCAAATAAGTCGTATATGCGTGCAAAGTTTGACGGATCACCTACGTCCATAGCATTTGCTAAAGTCTGTTTGCTAGGCTTTGGTTCATATTTTCCGCTTTGCAGATACTTATAAAATATGTCATTTGCATTGTTAGCTGCAATAAATCTCTTGATAGGTAATCCCATTTCATGAGCAAATATTCCAGCACAGATGTTTCCAAAGTTTCCACTAGGTACGCATACCACCATGTTGTCTGCCTTGTTTTGTTTCTTGAGTTGTGCATACGCATAGAAATAGTAGAATGCCTGAGGAAGGAAACGCGCTACGTTTATACTGTTAGCAGATGTTAGCTTCTTGTTTGTATTCAATTCTTCGTCCATAAATGCTTGTTTTACAAGACTCTGACAGTCATCGAATACACCATCTATTTCTATAGCTGTTATGTTTTTGCCAAGAGTTGTAAACTGGCTCTCCTGAATCTTGCTTACTTTACCTTTTGGATAAAGCACATCTACATGAATACCTTCTACACCAAGAAATCCGTTTGCTACAGCTGAACCTGTATCACCTGAAGTAGCGACAAGAACTGTAACTGATTTTTGTCCTTCTTTCTTTATGAAATATTGCAGAAGTCTAGCCATAAATCTTGCACCAACATCCTTGAATGCAAGAGTTGGACCATGAAATAGTTCGAGAGAATAGATGTTATTCTCAACTTTTATAGCAGGAACGTCGAAAGACAACGTGTCATATACAATATCTTTCAATGCACTTGTCTCTACATCATCACCAAAAAAGGCCTTTGCAACTTCAAAAGCTATTTCTTGAAACGACATATCTTGTATGTTATCAAAGAATGTTTTTGGTAATTTATTGATGTTTTCTGGCATATACAGGCCTTTATCAGGAGCCAGACCTTTTACGACAGCTTCTTCAAGAGTTGCAATTGGTGCTTCTTTATTTGTGCTATAGTATTTCATAACTTATTTTATTTTCATAAATGTTTCCATAAATTCATTCAAGTTCAGCTGACCGTAACTTCCGCTTACACAACTCACTTCATCGTATGTGCTTACATCGTCAGGCTCTATACCCTTATACCAAATAATAAATGGTACAGGCTCTTTCACATGAGTGCGTATTTCTACAGGAGTAGGGTGGTCGGGTAAAACTGCAATGCAAACAGGCTCATTCCAATTTATCACCTCTTCATATACAGGTTTAACTATTCTTGAGTCTAGATTTTCAATTGTTTTGAGTTTTAAATCTAAATCTCCGTCATGCCCAGCTTCGTCACTAGCCTCGATGTGTAGAAAAACAAAGTCTTGTTTTTTTAGAGCTTCAATAGCAGCTTGTGCCTTCCCTTCATAATTCGTATCAGCTAGCCCCGTTGCTCCCTTAACTTTTATCACGTCAAGTCCAGCATAATGTCCTATGCCACGTATAAGGTCAACGGCCGAAATAACACTTCCCGATTTAATGTCAGGAAACAGTTGCATAAGAGTTTTCATTGAAGGTCTGTAGCCACCACTCCAAGGCCATATACTGTTTGCTTTTTCTGCTCTTCCATTATTGAAAGGATGTTCTGCGAGCAATTTCTGGCTCTTTAATATCAGTTCGTTTATCAAATCAGCTGTTTCTTGTGGACTCATTCTTGAAGAATCAGTTTCAACATAATTCTCTTCTGGTTTAACAAGAAGTTTCTTCCATTCCTCGTTAGGATGGTCATGAGGTGGAGCACAAGTAATATGTTTATTTCCACCTTTAATGACTAATAGATGGCGATATTGTATACCCGTGATGAATTTTATCTTATCGTTGCCAAGTTTGTCGTCAAGATACTTTATCAGCACGTCTCCTTCTTCTGTTGTTAGATGTCCGCCGTGATGATTCTTAATCAATCCATTTTCTAACTCTACAATATTGCATCTGATAGCCATGTCTTCTGGCTGCATGATATGTCCAATAGATGCAGCTTCAAGTGGTCCGCGACCTTCATATACTTTGTTTAAATCGTATCCTAGAATGGCAGTGTTAGCTACTTCTGATCCTGGAAGAAAACCCTCAGGAATGGTGTTAAGTCTTCCTGTTCTACCCATTTTAGCCAACATGTTCATGTATGGTGTTTCTGCATATTGCAGCAGTGTCTTATTCCCTAATCTTTCAACAGCATGGTCAGCCATACCGTCACCAAGTATGATTATATGTTTCATAATTCTAAATGTTAGCTATAGACATAATATTTGCGAATACTCCAGCTGCAGTCACGCTAGCTCCTGCGCCATAACCCTGAATTAACATAGGATATTCTTTGTATCTTTCTGTTGTAAGAAGTACGATATTATTGCTTCCTTCAAGGTTATAGAATGGATGATTTCTTTCGATAGCCTTTAGTTCCACGCTTGTTTTTCCACCGTCCATAACTGCAACAAAGCGCCATTTCTTATCTTCTTTTTCAAGTTTCTTTCTTCTTGTTTCGAAATCGGCGTCTAGTTTTGTAAGATTCTTCCAGAAATCATCTATGCTTCCGTCAAAATATTCTTGTGGTACAAATAGATGCTTCTCCACGTCGTCCTGTTCTACTCTGTAGCCAGCTTCGCGTGCAAGAATTACAAGTTTTCTTATCACGTCTTTACCGCTTAAATCAATACGTGGATCAGGTTCGCTGTATCCTTTTTCTTTTGCTCTTTTTACAGTCTCTGAGAAAGGAACATCACTGCTGATTTCATTAAAGATAAAGTTTAATGTTCCACTTAATACTGCTTCTATTTTCAGTATCTTATCACCAGAGTTCCTTAGGTCATTAATCGTTCCGATAATAGGAAGACCTGCACCCACATTCGTCTCAAATCTGAATTTGATTCCACGTTTCAGTGCTGTCTTTTTCAGCTCTACATATTTGTCATATTCACCACTGGCAGCAATTTTGTTTGCAGCAATTACGCTGATATTGTTTTCTAAGAAACTCTGATATAAAGCTGCTATATCTTTACTAGCTGTACAGTCAACAAATACACTATTAAAAATGTTCATTCCCAAAATAGCTTCCTTTAGCTTTTCAGGACTACTTGTTTCTGATGTCTTTAAAACATCCTTATAGTTAGATAGATCAATTCCGTCACGACAGAAGATCGCATTCTTTGAACTTGCAATACCAACAACATTTAGTTTCAATTGACTTCTTTCCTTTAATTCTTCATATTGATTGCGAATCTGCTCGATAAGTTTGCCGCCAACAGTTCCAACTCCACAAATGAATAAGTTTAGAACTTTGTAGTCTGAAAGGAAGAATGAATCATGAAGAACATTTAATGATTTTCTTAATGATTCGCTTTTTACAACGAATGATATATTTGTTTCGCTTGCACCCTGAGCACAAGCAATGACGCTAATACCGCTTCGTCCTAATGTGCCAAATAGTTTACCAGCAATACCTGCAGCATGCTTCATGTTTTCGCCGACGATAGCTACTGTTGCAAGACCGCATTCTGCATGCATAGGGAACATAGCACCATCTTCTATTTCGGTAGCAAACTCTTCGTTCAGCACTTTTACAGCCTCTTCAATATCTTCTTCACGTACGCCAATACTTGTAGAATTCTCTGAAGAAGCCTGAGAAACCATAAACACACTAATACCTTCATTAGCAAGAGCTGTGAAAATTCGGCGATTCACACCAATCACACCCACCATAGAAAGACCTGTTACAGTGATGAGCGCTGTTCCATTGATAGAACTTATACCCTTAATAGGTTTTTTGTCATCATCAATCTTATTCTTAATAACAGTTCCTGGATTTTCAGGATTGAATGTGTTCTTAACTCTAATAGGTATATTCTTTATGCAGACAGGATATATTGTTGGTGGGTATATAACTTTAGCACCAAAGTTACATAACTCCATAGCCTCAATATAACTGAGTTCGTTAATTGTGTATGCAGTTTTAATAACTCTTGGATCGGCAGTCATGAAGCCATCAACATCAGTCCATATCTCCAATACTTCGGCATTGAGTGCTGCAGCGATAATTGCAGCAGTATAGTCACTTCCTCCACGTCCTAGATTTGTTATCTCGTCAGTATCGCGATCACGACTGATGAATCCAGGAATTAATGAAATATGAGGAAGGTCTTTAAATGTATTTTTTACTAACTTATTTGTTAATTCACTATCAAGTGCATTTTTACCATTAATTCGTTCGGTCTTTATAAATTCACGACTATCAAACCATTTCGCACCTTTAATAAGAGTTGCTACAATGTTACTTGATAAACGTTCACCATAACTAACAATAGCATTTTGAGTTTTTTCACTTAAATCATGTATCAGATAAACACCAAAATAAATGCTTCTCAATTGTTCAAAGAGAGAATCCACAGTGTTGAATAAGTCTTCACGATTTTTTGTATCTGTGATAATTGTGTCTATCATCTTGTGATGACGATCAACCATTTGGTCGAATTCATATTTCCAACTATCATCGTGTTGTAGTGCCAATGTTGATGTGGAAATCAATTTGTCCGTTATGCCACCAAGTGCACTTACAACAACTACTACAGGCTGTCTTTTAGCCTCTTTCTCTACAATATTCTTTAAGCTAAGAATGCTTTGTACGGAACCAACAGATGTTCCACCGAATTTTAATACTTTCATTTACTAATGGTTTAATGTTGTGCGACCACTTGACAATAGTGGCTTATCGCTATTGAAATTAAACTATAATCGTCAGTTATAATCATATCCGAGTTTTAAAACCAGCACTACAAAAGTGGCAAATAACTCGAAAAACTAATCAATACCTTTCAATTTGAATGATTTCTGGGGCAAAAATACTAAGAATTATTATTATGACCAACTAAATCATTGATAATTTCGATATTAGCTTCATTTTTTGTAACTTTGTACCCATGATAAATGAATATCAAATTCGTGTTTTGCCACAGGTGGCTTTCACTGAAGAAAATATTAAACGGTTTATTGCCGAAGATAAAGGATTAGACGTTCGCACCATTAATCAGGTGAGAGTGCTTAATAGAAGTATTGATGCCCGACATAGACAGGTATACGTCAATCTGAAGGTTCGTACATATATTAATGAGTTCCCACAAGATGAACAGTATGTTACTACAGAATATCCTAATGTTGAAAATTGCCCACAAGTAATTGTTGTAGGAGAGGGACCTGGTGGACTTTTTGCTTCTCTAAGATTAATTGAACTTGGTATTCGTCCAATCGTTATTGAACGTGGAAAGGACGTTCGTGAGCGAAAGAAGGATTTAGCATTGATTACCAAGACACAGAAAGTTGACGACGAAAGCAATTATAGTTTTGGTGAAGGTGGTGCCGGAGCTTATAGTGATGGCAAACTTTATACTCGTAGCAAAAAGCGTGGATCAGTTGATAAGATTCTTAATGTGTTTTGTCAGCATGGCGCTTCTGAGTCTATCCTTGCTGATGCTCATCCGCATATAGGTACAGATAAGTTACCTGGCGTTATCGAGAACATGCGTAATACTATTGTTGCTTGTGGTGGTGAGGTGCATTTCCTTACTAAGATGACAAGTCTTATCCTTGAAGGTGATAAAGTTGTTGGTGTTGAGGCTATTTCTTTGAAAGATAATAGCCAGTTAGAATTCCATGGTCCTGTAATCCTTGCCACTGGTCATAGTGCCCGTGACGTATATCGCTATCTTAATGATTCTAAAATTGAGATAGAGGCAAAGGGGATTGCTGTAGGAGTTCGTCTTGAACATCCAAGCGAACTGATTGATCAGATACAGTATCATAATAAAGACGGTAGGGGAAAGTATCTTCCTGCTGCTGAATATTCTTTTGTAACACAAGTTGATGGACGTGGTGTATATAGTTTCTGTATGTGTCCTGGTGGCTTTGTTATACCAGCTGCTACTGATAAAGAGCAGATTGTTGTAAATGGCATGAGCCCAAGTAATCGTGGAACAGCATGGAGTAACAGTGGTATGGTTGTTGAAGTTCATCCTGATGATTGTTCAAAGATGTCTGGTGATGAGAATGAAGATGCCCTCAGTGTTATGAGATTTCAAGAGCAGTTTGAAAAGAATTGCTGGCAACAAGGCAATATGAAGCAGACTGCCCCTGCGCAGCGTATGTCCGACTTTGTAAACAGACATCTTAGTTACGATCTTCCAAAGAGTTCTTATGCTCCTGGACTTATAAGTAGTCCGTTACATTTCTGGATGCCTGAATTTGTTAGCTCTCGTTTGCAGGAAGGCTTTAAAACTTTTGGCAAGAATGCACATGGATTCCTTACTAATGAAGCTGTAATGATAGCTGCTGAAACAAGAACTTCAAGTCCTGTACGCATACTGAGGGATAGAGAAACTTTTCAGCATGTTCGTATTGCAGGTCTTTTCCCATGTGGTGAAGGTGCAGGCTATGCTGGTGGTATTGTTTCTGCTGGTGTTGATGGTGAACGTTGTGCTGAAATGGCAGCAGAATATGTAAAGAAGTAATAGAATTATAATCCAAATAAAAAAGGAGAGTTTCAATTGAAACTCTCCTTTTTATATTTTAATGTGTCGCTTGCCACCATGCAGTGTTCTTTTTGGAGTCCTGTAGATATGTGTTCTTTGTAGGATCACTTATTGTTATACCGCTAAAGGTATTTACCTTTATAGTATCAGGGTTATAATAAAGATAAGTATATATATACGGCGTATAAACTTTATAAGGTACAAGATTGTCTAGTGCGGTCTTAAAATTAGCACTTAATGGTGGAAGAGCACCTAATTGGTCATAATATGCTTCCAAATCGTAGAACACGTGTACGTGATAACCGTCAAGATATTGTACATTGTTTAGTTTTGATTGGTCAAAGGTGTATGTTGAGTTTATGGCTTTCATAACGCTTGCCATTTGCTTAATCGCATCACCGCATCTTATAGCTGCCAATGTACCATATGGTGAACTATTCTTTATGTAAAAATTGTAGAATGACTGACAGATGTTATCATAGTCTGGTGTTCCCAGCATATATTTAAACAATGTGTCATAAGGGAAACCGTCTCCCATTACCTCACTTGTTGAGGCTACGAGATAATTTGTTACGTCTCTCAGTTCGTATGCTGTTTCCACGTTAGCCATATAGCAGTCGTCAAAACTTACAAACTCAACCTTCTTCATTGCAGAGTTTGCTATTGCATAGCTCAAATCACTTAAGTCATACTGCATATCTATACCTGACCCACCGAAAGATCTACTCGGTTTTGCATAATAATTATCACTGGCAAACTCACTTCCTCGCGGAGTCCATCCGCTTCCGTGGCAGCCTACAAGAATAGAATAGTAACCTGTGTTGCTGTATGAATTTACTTGATTAAGTAGACTAGTTAAGTTCTCCTTTGTTATTGCATTATAAGGTGCATTAACATTTAAAGTGTCAAGCTCACATTTGTTCAATGTAATATTGTATCTCATTCTAAACATTACTGCCTGACTCGCACTACTAGCTTTGTAAACGATGATATCAGTTGCCTTCAGCCCGCCATTTGTGTTAATGGCATTCTGCATGGATTTGATGTTTGCATCAAAATAGACTGTAAGCGAGTTATTGCTACTTGTTTTAGAACCGGGCCATGGCATATATACGAACAGAGTCTTTGTAACCTGCTCGTATCTATAGTTATCCGTAGGATCGTCATGGTCACAGCCAATAAGTGTGATGGCTGCGAGTATGACAAACAGTAATGTTAGAATTTTCTTCATATTATTTCTTTTTCAGTTCTTCTATTGTCTGCTTTAGAGCAGCAATCTTTTCAACTGAATCACTTTCTTTTTTGCGCTCGCGTGTTATGACAGCTTCTGGAGCATGAGCCACAAAATTGTCATTGCCCAACTTCTTGCGAATGCCAATAAGAAAGCCTTCGAGATGTTCTATTTGAGCTTGTGCCTTTTCAATTTCGGCTTCCACATCAATTAGATTACCAACAGGAACAGCATATTCGTCTGTACCTACCATAAATCCACTAGCGTCTGCAGTTTTCTCTGAAACAGTCTTTATCTCGCTAAGGTTAGCCATCTTGATGATGACATCATTGTATTTTGCAAACTTGTTGTCTCCAATAACTTGAAGTTCAAGTACCTCTTTTGGTGCAATGTTCTTTTGGTTGCGAACAGTTCTGATACCGGCAACAATCTGTTTTACGATTTCGATATCTGTTGCCAAAGCATTTTCCTCGCTTGTTGGATTAGGAATCTCAATTGTTGCGCACATAATGCTTTCGCCGTCTTTGCGCTCAGCGATATGCTGCCATAGTTCTTCTGTAATAAATGGCATGAAAGGATGAAGCATCTTCAGCAATGAATCAAAGAATTTGATTGTTGCGTCAAATGTCTTCTGGTCTATTGGCTGAGCCTTACCGTCAACATAAGCAGGCTTAATCATTTCAAGATACCAGCTAGAGAACTCATCCCAGAACAGTCTGTAAACAGTCATCAATGCTTCACTGATACGATATTGCTTAAATTGCTCCTGCATTTCTGCATTTACTTCTTTCAGTTTGGCATCAAACCATTTCACTGCAATCTTGCTTGCTTCTGGCTGCTCAATGTCTGCTGTTTCCCAGCCCTTGATGAGTCGGAAAGCATTCCATATCTTGTTGTTGAAGTTACGACCTTGCTCGCACAAACTTTCGTCAAACAGAATGTCATTACCAGCTGGTGCACTTAGCATCATACCCATACGAACACCGTCTGCGCCGTATTTCTCAATAAGCATAATAGGGTCAGGAGAGTTTCCTAGACTCTTGCTCATCTTTCTTCCAAGCTTATCGCGTACGATACCTGTGAAGTAAACATGCTTGAATGGGAATGTCTTGCGATATTCATATCCAGCCATAATCATTCTTGCTACCCAGAAGAAGATGATATCTGGACCTGTTACCAAGTCGCTTGTAGGGTAGTAGTAGTTTATTTCCTCATTATCAGGATTGTTCACTCCGTCAAACACAGAGATTGGCCACAACCATGAAGAGAACCATGTGTCAAGACAGTCGCTTTCCTGATTTAGGTCTTCTGCCTTAATGTTTGGATTCTTTTGTTTTGCCATTTCCAATGCTTCCTTGTCGCTCTCAGCAACAACGACGTCATTCTTTCCGTCTGCGTTTACAAAGTAATAAGCTGGGATACGATGTCCCCACCATAGCTGACGACTGATACACCAATCCTTGATGTTCTCCAACCAATGGCGATATGTATTTTTGTATTTCTTTGGATAGAATTCAATCTCGTCGTCCATAACAGGTGCCAAAGCAATGTCAGCAAAGTGCTGCATCTTGAGGAACCACTGTGTAGAAAGTTTTGGTTCGATAGGAACGTTTGTGCGCTCAGAAAAACCAACCTTGTTGTCGTAATCCTCAATCTTTTCCATCAAATTAGCGTCCTGCAAGTCTTTTGCAATCTGCTTGCGTACGTCCATACGATCTTGACCTACATATAGTCCGGCAGCCTCACTTATTGTTCCGTTGTCGTTGAATATATCTATTGTCTCAAGTCCGTGCTTCAGTCCTAGTGCATGGTCATTGATATCGTGAGCAGGAGTTACTTTCAAGCAACCTGTACCAAACTGTATATCAACATAGCTGTCTTCAATAACAGGAATCTCGCGGTTTACCAAAGGAACGATTACGTGCTTGCCCTTCAACCATGTATTTTTCACATCTTCAGGATTGATGCACATCGCAGAGTCACCCATAATTGTTTCAGGGCGTGTTGTTGCTACAACAGCATAGAATCCCTTTTCGTCCTGATGCATCACGTTGCCTTCGTCAACCTGTTTGCAGTCGCTTTCAACAACACGATATTTCAGATAATATAGTTTTGAGTGTTCGTCTTTGTATATAACTTCCTCGTCAGACAATGCAGTCTGTGCTTTTGGATCCCAGTTCACCATGCGCACACCACGATATATCAGTCCCTTTTTGTATAGGTCACAGAATACCTTGATAACGCCTTTGCTGCGTGTCTCGTCCATAGTGAACGATGTGCGGTCCCAGTCGCATGAGCAACCTAGCTTGCGCAACTGTTTTAGGATAATGCCTCCGTGTTCGTTTGTCCAGTCCCATGCGTGACCCAAAAATTCGTCACGTGTCAAGTCTGTTTTCTTAATGCCTTGTTCTGCAAGTCTGTTTACCACCTTTGCCTCTGTGGCAATACTTGCGTGGTCGGTACCAGGAACCCAACATGCGTTTTTACCCTCCATACGTGCACGGCGTACGAGGATGTCCTGTATTGTGTTGTTGAGCATGTGCCCCATATGAAGCACACCTGTTACGTTAGGTGGTGGAATAACCACGGTATAAGGTTCGCGTCCGTCTGGCTTACTGCTAAATAGCTTGTTGTTAAGCCAGTATTCATACCATTTTGATTCCACGTCTTGTGGATCATACTTACTTGCTAGTTCCATATCTAAATTATATATTTTTTTATCATTAATAATAGGTGCAAAATTAATAAAATTATTTTAATTGTGAAAATAAAAAGGTGTTAATATTGACCTATTTGGCATCCAAAGTTCAGTCTTCTCAATCTAGTTTCGTTTATCCTTTATTTGGGAATAATAATTCTCTGTCTCTATTGATTGCAGCTACTGTCCATTCTGTTGGTACGAATTTCCAGTTCTTGTGTGCTTGTGGGTTAATATGTCCATGACTTTCAATATATTCCATAAGTATTCTTCGTTGATCTTTGTCACTCATAAACACTATTCTCGACTTGATTTCTTCAAGTGGTATTCCTGCACCTTTTGTCAGCAATTCTCCGCCGCCATTTCCACGATAGCTGTTCATCGCAACAAGATATGTTTCGTCTTCCTTAAACGGTCTTCCGTCAGACATGCTTAAAATCTTAACCTTGTGCCCGCTTTCCTTTGTCACGTCAACTTCGTAGTTAATTCCTGCTGCTGAATCAAAGTTGAATGCCAGATATTTCCAATGATATTTTCCTTCGCTGTCTTGGTCCATAAGCATGATGTGGTCATCCTTTGATTTCATCGTGTCAACCCATTGACGATAGCTCATCTCTAAAAGGTTATGTATTTCTTTTCCCGACATTCTTATAGCATAGAGTTGATTCTCGTATGTGTATAGGTTAAACATATCACTCACGTGAATCTCTCCCTTCTTTATACACGCGTCAAATTGCAGCGGAGCGTTGAATGATATTTCTGCCCCTGTTGTTTCCAGTTGCACGTCGTGAATAAAGTCGCTGAACGAAGCCGGACCAAAGAAACAGTCTTTTGTGAAGATAGATTCATCTATTGTTCCTATTGTGCGGTTTACGTAGTTTTTCACTTCTTCCATATCTTCAGTGAAGTGGGAGAGAAACTCTTCGTCAACCTCTTCTTCTTCAATGTTCACTAGTTTACTGTCTATCTTATCCAGCGCCCAACCGCTTTCTGTTTTGTGAGCCGTGATTGTGGATTCACTAATGTAGTGGGCATTACTTGATGGATTGATAATGTTTATTTTTTTTGAATCTCCAAACGTCTGCACAACGTGTTTCAGTCTATGATCGTGTCCGCAAAGAATAAGGTCTATTCCTGCAACGTTGGCCGCAGTCTCAATGCTTTGATTTTCTTTTAAATCATTGTCTACGATGCCGGCTTCAAATCCCGTATGAAACAATCCGACAACAATATCTGCATGTTCTGTTTCCTTTACGTGTCTTGTCCATTTATCCATACTCTCGGCTATGCTTTCAAACCTCATTCCGCTCCACAGATTTTCGTTTAGCCAATGCGAAATAGTTGGAGTCAACATGCCGATAATAGCAATGCGTAACCCTTCAATTTCTATCATCTTGTATGGTTTAAAGTATGGCTTTAATGATTTTGTGTCAATCACGTTAGCAGCAAGTATGTCGCAGTCAGTCTCTAAACAATATTTATCATACACTTTATGCCCTGTTTCTATATCATGGTTTCCTATGGTCTCTGCGTCATATTTCATTAAGTTTATTACCCTTGCAGCCACGTTTGTTTTTTCTGTATTTATATAGTTGCAGTAGTAACATGTCGGTTGTCCCTGTAAAATGTCTCCACCGTCAAGCAGCAGAAGCTTTTCTCCGTATTCCTTCCTTGATTTTTTCACATAGGTAGACACCCTTGCAAGCGAACCGTTGCGTTTGCATGAATTGATGAAATCATAAGGGAAGAAACTTCCGTGAACATCAGTAGTATGGATTATTTTTATTTCTAAGTGCTTGTTCATAAATTTCTATGTATTTATTTGCAACTTTCATGTAGTCATGATGTTTGCTAATATATAGCATACTATCACTTTTCATTTTGTCAATACTGTTTGGGTTGTCCAGCATATATTCTATTGCCGTTACAACTCCGTCATAGTTTGGCGCAGTATTCACAATTGGTCTCAGTTCTCTTTCATTGATGATATCGTAATTCTCTTCTTCACCTCCGCCTACACATATAATTCCTTTGCTCATTGCTTCAAGTGAATTCATAGAAGGCGTATAACTGTATAGTTGGTCAAGAATAGCATCCGAACCATTCATAAGTTTTGTATATTCGTTGAAAGTAATGCTTTCAGCAATGTTTAGTTCAATCCTTGAACCATGCTTCTCTTTCAAATCTTGTGCAGCTTTCAGCATAATGTCCGTACCCTTATATACGTTGCGTTCTCTGTTTATGCCGATAAACAGTTTTAGAGTCCCGTCAAACTTTTTTGGCTCCGTGTCTTTTGTGATGATAGGGTATGGGCAGAACACAGTTTTATCTTCAAATACAGGCTTATAGCATGCCCAATATTCATAAAGTCCTGCAACAATACGGTCACAGTCTTGGGCAATGTATTTATTCAGCTTCTCCTTCTCGGTATCAATCCAGTCCAGACGATATTTCATAGCTTCGTTGTCTGTACGAAGTTTATGCCCAATATTAAAGTCGCTATATCTTAATGGCATTTTGGTAATACATTCGTGCACCCAATAATAATCCATACCGAAAGCGCTCATTATAATACATTTGTTGTGCTGTCTCAGATAGTTGTAGAAAGTGTAAATCCTTTCAGCTTTCAGTTCAAAGAATAATGGATTAATGATTTGCACGATGTCAAATCCTCTTAACTTTGGCAATAACCTAATCAACTTGCTATATAGCATCATGCCCCCAATGATTCCGCTTTTTCTGCTTACGTCAATATCTCGTGGATAGTCTTTCCAGAAGTCTCCGTTTGAAACGACTAGAACCTGATGCCCTAATTTTCGCAAGCCTATTGCTAGAGTGGCATGTACGTTACTATATTCTCCGATTAAGAGTATATTCATATTGCTGTTGCAATAATTATTCTTCTTCCAATAGCATTTTTACTTAATTTTCTAAATAAACTGTATTTCTTAGTGTATTTCTTGTCTGGTAAAGGAAATAGTCCGCGTCTTCTCAGTCTGTTGCATGCATTGTTCAGATGTGAATAGCTGTGCGTCAGTCGTGCTGTGTTATACAGATAGTCCATTGACAGTTGTGCTATTCTTCTTTCCATCGCAGCTCTTTCGAGCTTTGGCAGTTTGTCAAGCATATCATGCAAATGGAATATGATGGCTTCATTTTCTTCCAGTCTTTGCAGTTTCGTGTGCTTGTTTTTTTCATGTGTCACAGAGCTCTTTCTTTGTCTATAGAAATATGCTTTCGACGGTGTTGTAAACAGTCTTTCTGCTCGTATAATCAGTTTTGCGGTAAACTCTTCATCTTCTCCAAACCTGATGCTTCTGTTAAATCTCAAACTCATCAGGATATCTTTCTTAAAAATGTATCCCCATGCCGCACCGTTTATGTTGTTGTTGTGCATGAATGCCGCACCAGAGCAAGGACCTTCATATACTTCTGTCACGATAGCATCGTTTTTGCTTGTATGCTCAAACAACACCATGTCTGGGTTATGATATCTCGTTATGTCAAGACAATGCTCATACGTAGGGGTTATCAAATAGTCATCGCCGTCGATAAATTGAATATACTGTCCGTGAGCGATATCTAATCCTATGTTGCGGGCAGCACTTACACCCTGGTTAGGCTGCCAAAGATACACGATATTTTTGCATAAACTAGTCAGCTTGTTAATGACAGGGATGTCACTTCCATCGTCAATAACGATTATCTCACGTTCTTCAGCACTTGTTGATAGCTTTGTTATACTTTTAATACATTCTGTCAGAAGTTCATCATCAAGATTGTATGTCGTTATAATGAAAGATATTAACGGTTGAATGTTATTATGCGAAATAGTTTGTGAATCGAGCATAGTCTTTTAATCCCTAATATTTGATATAATATCTCTTTAAATGTACCTTTGTATGGCAATCCGTCGGGGATAATTATGCTTCCGCCCATTCGGTACACATCAAGTTGTATGTTAATTATATATTTAAAATACTTGTAGTCGCATGTTTCTTTCATAATGTCTACATGCGTCTGCAGCATATTTTCCAATTGTCTCACGTTGGCATTGGCAGTGAGTCCGTTGCCGTTGTAAATGTAGTTGTATGTACCAATATCAGTAGTGGCAACAATCTTGCTGTTTTTTAAAAGTCTCGGCAAAATCTCCACATCTTCAAATATGATACCTGTTTTGTATTTCGTGTTTTCAAAAAGCGATCGCTTATATATCTTGTTGCATGCATAAGCGTGCTTATATGCCTTCGCTTCCAGCCAATATTCCTTCATGTCATTATACACACGATTTTTGAATCTCAGCTTTTTATTTTTTCGTGATTGCGATCTCACATCTACTGAATATTCTAATATATCATATTCAGGATGTTGGTCAATCAGCTCAAAGAGTCTTTTATAAGTTCCTGGATCCAGACTGTCGTCGCTGTCTATAAACGTTATATAATCTCCTATGGCGTTTTCTATACCATAGTTACGTGCTTCACTAAGTCCGCTGTTAGGCTTGTGAATTACTGATATTCTAGAATCCAGAGCTGTGTATTCGTTGCAAATATATGGTGTGCCGTCTTGTGAGCCGTCATCCACCAATATAATTTCCATATCGGCGAAATCCTGTTCAATAACGGAGGTCATGCATCTGCATATTGTAGCTCCTGAATTGTAAGCTGGTATTACTACTGATAGTTTCATATCTGCAAAAGTAATAAAAAAAAGTAAGTATTTTGTAATTTCATATAAAATTAGTACTTTTGCAATATAATAAGTTTGATTATGAAAGAGATAATAATTAAAGATGATATATTACAGCATGCTGCCGAAGAAGGCATGGATGCTTTTGTTGATGTTTTCACTAATGCCATACTTGATTCTATCGACGGTCAGTTGACAGCAGAAAACATGTCTCAGCTCAATTCAGATCAGATAACGCTGCTTGCTTTCCATTATCTTCACGAGGAAGTTATGGATGGTGGTTTTGTGCAGCTGATCCATAATGGATTGGGCGCATTCATCTATATGAATCCTACCGACAAAGCTTTTCGTGAATGGGGAATACAGGAATTGTTTAAGATCATAAACAAGAGTCATCGCCTGTATGCTAAGTACCATGAAGATATCGAGAAGGATTGTTCCGACGAGGATTTCATGGCTATGTTTGAACAATATGCTGAGTTTGATGACTTTGATGATGAGTTTGTTGAGAACGAAGAAATGTTCGTAGCAAAGGTTGCTCATTATATCGATGAGCATATTGATAATTTTGCAAAGATTGAAAAATGAATAAGGAAGAACAGGAACTAAGAAAGAAAAGTCCCGTACAGATAAGAAACAAGAAGGCTTCTTTTGAATATTTCTTTGTCGACACGTTTACTGCTGGTATTGTACTCACAGGAACCGAGATCAAGAGTATTCGTCAGGGAAAGGCTTCTTTGGTTGATTCTTTCTGTGTCATCTATAATGGTGAAATGTGGGTAAAGGGCATGAATATCAGCCCGTATTTCTATGGCTCGTTCAGCAACCATGAAGCCAAGCGCGATCGTAAGTTGTTGCTCACCCGACGTGAGCTTCATAAACTTGAAGAGGCTACCAAGCAGGTGGGATTTACTATTGTTCCTACTTTGGTCTTCATTGATAGTCATGGCCGTGCAAAGGTAGACATTGCTCTTGCCAAGGGTAAGAAAGAATTTGATAAGCGTCAGACATTGCGTGAAAAGCAAGACCGACGTGAGATGGATAGAGCCATCAAGCATTTTTAGTATAGGCATTTCTTTTGCCTATACTTTGTTTTTTTTGTATATTAGCAGGGTAAGTTTATTGTTTTGATTATGAGAAGTTTAAAAGAATTAGCTAAAGAGAAAATTTTGATTTTAGATGGTGCTTTAGGTACTATGGTGCAATCGTATAATCTTAGTGAGGATGACTTCCGTGGCAGCATGTTTGCCGATTTTAAAGGTCAGCTCAAGGGGAATAATGATGTGCTTTGCCTGACTAAGCCCGAAATCATTATGGATATACATCGCAGATATCTTGCTGCTGGTGCTGATATCATAGAGACTAATACTTTTTCTTCTCAGCGCATTTCTCAAGCCGATTATGGACTCGAAGACTATAGTTATGATATTTCTCTTGCCGGTGCTAAACTGGCAAGAAAGGCTGCTGATGAATTTACGTCTGATGATAAACCTAGATTTGTAGCGGGCTCTGTTGGGCCTACCAACAAGACTTGCTCTATGAGTCCCGATGTCAGCAATCCTGCTGCCCGAGACATGACCTATGATAGTTTGTTTGAAGCTTACAAGGAACAGATTTCTGGACTCCTTGATGGTGGGGTAGATGCTTTGCTCATCGAGACGATATTCGATACCCTCAATGCTAAAGTGGCTGTTGACGTTGCTCAGACTGTGATGGCAGAAAGAGGCATCGATTTGCCTATTATGCTCAGTGTCACTGTTAGTGATCTTGCTGGACGCACACTTAGCGGACAGACGTTGGATGCTTTTCTTGGAAGCATCAGTGAATACAATATTTTCTCTGTCGGCTTAAACTGCTCTTTTGGTGCACGACAGATGAAACCTTATCTGAAAGAACTTGGTAAGAAAGCGCCATATTATATTTCGGCTTATCCTAATGCCGGACTCCCTAACTCTATGGGACTCTATGATGAGTCTGCCGAGAGCATGTCGCCTCAGATAGCCGAGTTTATTGATGAGGGACTTGTTAATATCGTTGGTGGCTGCTGTGGCACCACTGATGAATTTATTCGCAAGTATGATGAAATGGCTCGTGGAAAGCAGCCGCATGTGCCTGTCGCTAAGTCGTCTACCATGTGGCTTAGTGGTCTTGAACTTCTTGATGTCACTCCTGAAGTTCAGTTTGTCAATGTCGGCGAGCGTTGCAATGTTGCCGGAAGCCGTAAGTTCCTTCGTCTCATTCAGGAAAAGAAGTATGATGAGGCTCTCAGTATTGCCCGCAAACAGGTTGCTGATGGTGCCCTTGTCATTGATGTGAATATGGATGATGGCTTACTTGATGCGCAGACTGAGATGGTCAATTTCCTCAACATGGTTGCTTCCGAACCTGATGTAGCTAAAGTTCCTATCATGATCGACTCTAGTAAATGGGATGTTATTGTTGCTGGACTAAAGTGCGTTCAAGGTAAGAGCATCGTTAATTCCATTTCTCTTAAAAATGGAGAGGCTGAGTTTATCAGTCATGCACAAGACGTAAAGAAGTATGGTGCAGCCGTTGTCGTGATGTGTTTTGATGAACAGGGTCAAGCCACTTCTTATGAGCGCAAGATAGAAATAGCTTCGCGTGCCTACCATATTCTTACAGAGCAAGTTGGAATGAATCCGCTCGATATAATCTTCGATCCTAATATTCTTTCAATTTCTACTGGAATTGAAGAGCACGATAACTATGCCGTTGACTTCATCAATGCCACAGAGTGGATTAAAAACAATCTTCCTGGGGCTCATGTAAGTGGTGGTGTCAGCAACCTCTCTTTCTCGTTCAGGGGCAACAACTATATCCGTGAAGCCATGCATGCCGTGTTCTTGTATTATGCCATAAAGAAAGGAATGGATTTCGGCATTGTCAATCCAGCTACAAAAGTTATCTATTCAGATATTCCTGAAGATCATTTGACGATTATCGAGGATGTTGTGTTGAATAGAAAACCTGGTGCCGCCGATACCCTCATTGATTTAGCCAACAAGATAAAAGAAGAGCAGGAGAGAGCCAAAGCTCAAAGAAGTGGCACTGCTGTTTCAGCTCAAAGCGCTGCCAATGAAGAGTGGCGCAATAAAGATTTAGAGAGCCGACTTGCTTATGCCTTGCGAAAGGGTATAGGTGATTATTTGGAACAGGATATCCACGAGGCTCTTGCCAAATATCCTCATGCCGTGAATATCATCGAAGGTCCTTTGATGAATGGAATGAATGAGGTCGGCGTGTTGTTTGGCGAAGGAAAAATGTTTCTTCCTCAGGTCGTAAAGACAGCACGCACGATGAAGCAGGCCGTAGCCATCTTGCAGCCTTATATTGAGGCTGAGAAAACTTCTGGCGCTTCAAAAATGGGCACTGTGATTCTTGCCACTGTCAAAGGCGATGTTCATGATATAGGCAAGAATATTGTGGGTGTTGTCATGGCGTGCAACAACTATGATGTAATTGATTTAGGAGTGATGGTACCAGCCGAACAGATTGTGAAGAAGGCAATAGAGTTGAAGGCCGACATTATTGGATTAAGTGGATTGATTACTCCTTCGCTTGAAGAGATGGTCAACGTCGTGACCGAGATGCGCAAAGCCAATTTAAACATACCTATCATGATTGGTGGTGCAACCACAAGCCAACTTCATGTTGCTTTAAAGATAGCTCCAGTATATGGTGGTCCAGTTGTTTGGATGAAAGATGCGTCTCAAAATCCACTCATTGCTGCTCGTTTGCTTAATTCTGAAGAAGAACCTAAGTTAAAGGCTGAATTGGATAGTAAATACCAAACATTGCGTGAGAACTACAATCAAAAGCAAGAACAAGTTTTGTCTTTAGAGGAAGCACGAAAAAATAAGCTCAATCTATTCTAAGCTATTACGTCGATTCAATCAACTTTTCTCAATCATTATAGCGATGTCGTTCTAGCTACGATAAAGTAGATAGATGCCTCGTTTGTGTCATTGCGCATTTTTGTATTTTGATAGCCACATGTTTATATGTAGTTAAAATGTTTTTCACAGTATATTAAGGTACAGTTATTTTTAATCTAAAAACAAAATCATTTGATGATTTTTTTGCGCTCATCATTGATAATGTATTGCAAGTGCAATAAAAGATTACCAATGATGAATTGCAAAAATTATTGATGTGTATGAATTAACCCTATGTATCAAAGTTAATTGATAACACATCAATATAGTGTAAACATTATCTTATCTTGCAAGTGGTGTCTCTGAATTCTTATCCATCTTAACACCAGAATAACCTTCTATACCCATTTCAGGAACATCAAGTCCTTCAAGTTCAGCATCAACATTAACTCTGATACCATGAGTAAAGAATCCTGTTATCTTGAATACAGTCCATCCTATTGCAGCTACATAAATGATGTTAGTGATTACACCAATAAACTGTGCAACAAACTGACTGGCATCTCCGTAGAATAGTCCTGTCACGGTGCCTTGTACACCATTCCAGCCACTGCCGTATGAACCATCAGCAAACAGACCTAGTGCCAAAACTCCCCAAGCTCCATTCACACCGTGTACAGAGATAGCTCCAACAGGGTCATCAATCTTTAGTTTTCTCTCAAAGAAGAAAGAAGCTTCAATAACTAATACTCCGGCTACAAGACCAATGATAGCAGCACTCCAGACATTTACAAAAGCACATGGAGCTGTGATAGCAACAAGACCGGCCAACATACCGTTCATCATCATTGTTGGGTCTGGTTTCTTAGTCTTAAACCACCACATGTATAGCATTGATGCGAAAGCGCCAGTTGCTGATGCAATCATTGTGTTCACTGCAACAACACTGATTCTTAAGTCGCCACCTGCTAAAGATGAACCTGAGTTAAATCCGAACCATCCGAAAGCCAAGATGAAACAACCTACAATTGCCAATGGAATGTTATGACCAGGAATAGCGTTTGTAGAACCATCTTTATTATATTTTCCAACTCTAGGGCCTATCATCTTTGCGCCTACAAGTGCTAAAACACCACCAGTCATGTGAACAACTGCAGATCCTGCGAAGTCAACAACACCGTGTCCTAGTCCAAACATGTGACCTAGCTGAGACAACCAGCCACCGCCCCATACCCAGTTTCCGAATATTGGGTAAATAAGACCACCAACAAGAAGACCATAGATAGCAAAAGAAGAGAACTTCCAACGTTCAGCCATTGAACCTGTTGGAATTGTAGCTGTTGTATCCATAAATACCATCTCAAATAAGAATAGTGCAAATACAGCAACATCATAAGTTCCACCGCTTAGCAAAAAGCCTGTTGTGCCGAATAGTCCAAATGTGTGACCGAATATATTGATGGCAAATTCATGAGACAAACCTCCGAATCCGCCTAACGTACCAATAGTTCCAAATCCTCCAAACATGATTGCAAATCCGCTTATAAAGAAACCGATCATACCCAATGCATAAACCATAAAGTTCATCGCCATTGTGTGGTTGGCATTCTTTGCTCTTGTAAGTCCTGTCTCAACAAGTGCAAAACCAGCCTGCATAAACATGACTAGAAATCCTGTTATTAATACCCATACCATATTGATAGCCACTTTGTTGTGACCAACCTGATTTTCAACTTCGCTCTTTGTAGGTTTTCCCGGAGTTACCGCCGTAATGTCATTTACGTTTCCTGTTGTTGTTCCTGCTGGGTCACTCGTCGTGCCCGCGTATGCTAAGTTTGCTACTGAAACCGTTAGCACCATCAGTATCATTAATATAAATCTTCTCATAACATTAATTTTTTTTAGTTTATTTATTATATAATGAATCGTCTCCCTCTTCACCTGTTCTTATACGATAAGATTCTTCAATTGAAGAAACAAAAATCTTTCCGTCTCCTATTACTCCTGTTTTTGCAGATTTCAAAATAGCATCAACGGTCCTTTTCGCATTTATATCACGGACTACAATTGTTAGGAGCTGTCGAGGAATGTAACTTGTATCATATACGGTACCGCGATATGATAACTCTCCTTTCCTAATTTCATTTCCAACCCCTGTCACATCAGCATAAGAAAAGAAATCAATACCTGCCTGCCGTAAGGCATCCTTAACTTCTTCAAACTTGGAAGTTCTAATAATTGCTTCAATTTTTTTCATAACTATTTACAATTAAATGATTAAAATATATCATGTGTGCTTATTACTTTTAATATGTATAGACACCGTATGCTGCTATTCTTATATAAATGTATATGAAAATGCTATTAAACA
>RCMY010001244.1_pt1 | contig 25689 bp, 23 predicted proteins | sample 2041341 | NCBI WGS metagenome assembly RCMY01 (sample SAMN09708234, study PRJNA481090) | Marine sediment metagenome, whole genome shotgun sequencing project.
CAATGAAATAACGACTAGAAACACTAAGCCAGTAATAAATATGGCGCCTTGTTGTTTGTGTGGTAATAGAAGATTCATTTTCATGGCAGCCCATTCACTCTATTACGGAAATTAAATGTTTCCGTAAAAGCACGTCTTAATCGTCTATCTGCAGGAACATCGACAGCTACTCCGTTACAGTCCAGATAAGTGCCGGCAGCGGAAGCAACAACATTTGTTTTGTCAGAACGAATCAGCACACAAACACGAGCAGTAACAACTAGGTTCCAATCAACAGGAACCTCAACATATCGGTTTACGGACTGATCGCTGGTAGTATCAACGCCATAAAGAACCTGTAAATCTTCAATATTCTCTAGTAATACCACCCCGGGTAACGTTGGTGCTGCTGGAATAACTGGGGTGACTGGATTGGCGCAAGTGGGAGGAGCGGGAGGTGCAACGGGTACAGCAATACGTCCTGAACACTGCAATTCAGCATTGGCGATATCTAAGTTAAAATGATTCTGTATGATGCTGTATATAGCTGTCACCCCAGTGCCAGTGCAATCTTGATCCCCAATTACGCCATCATATTGCACGGTAAACGTATCTGCTGCGCCTGCAATACCATTCGTGCCATTTATGGGTATCCCTGCGAACTCAAGCTTGCAATCAGCAAACGGAATTTCTGCATATCCGGCTTGTTTGATGCTGTGTCCGATAATTTCTAGTGCGAATCGTCCACTCTCTTGTATGCGTGCATTATCTTCTTGCACACGAAAAGCTTGGCGGCTACTGGTAAAAACCGTACCTATAACCACCATTAGAATAAGACCAATAGTCATAGCAATCATTAATTCAATTAATGTGAAACCGCGCTGAGTTGCAGATTTTTGTTTTTTTGTGCCGGTATTTAGCCCAGCTGGATAACACTGCGTAATAAATTTCATGGCGATATCCTTGTTACGAAACAACGTGTATCAGCAGGTGTACCGCCGGGGCATGTGGGATCATTAACACCCCCCATGTCTTTTTCTACCCACATCAGCGTAATCAAAAAACCATTTACTAAATTTCCGTCTACTCTCCCTGTGCCCCCCGGCAATAGTGCGGCATTAGCCGTGTTCCATTGTGCATGATCATAAGTAGCCATTTGGTCAACATCGCATTCTGCTGCATTGCCAATGCAAACGTCGCTGATTGGAATGCCTACAGCAAGCGTATCGTAACTTCCGGCACGCACACCGGCCAGGTTGGCTCGCATACGATCAGCCATATCCAGTGTTTGTTGGGTGGCAACTGTGCGGTATTGTGCAATAGTATTGCCACGCATTCCTGTTGTAATCAATCCAGCCATGCCCAGCAAACCGAATGAAAGCACCAGAACAGTTATCAGCACTTCGATCATGCTAAAACCATTTTGGCTTTTAGACGTTCTACAACTGAGTTTAAAATTTATTAGCATGCGCCACCGCCTGTTTCTGTACGACCTTGAGCGCTCAGGACTAAGCGCTTTGACTTAGTGGCGCCTCGGTCATCACACAAAGAAAAGGTGCCAAAAAACCCGACAGAAAAACCGTTTGATGCGAATGTTACTCTCGCCCCACCACCCGCTGCGCCATTGTAATTTAATACATTGCCACCAGATAATGGCGAGCCAACTTGTATGATTTCGCCCGCATCTATTGCACCGTCGTTATTTGTATCATTAAATACGAGCCAGCCGTTTGACCAGACTGCTCCGCCATTGCAGGCGGTGCCATTCGTGCTGGAACAGATGGTGGTTGGGCTGCTTCGTTTAACAGCCTCGCTTTTGGCTAACATCATGGCAGAATGAAAACTATTGCTCTGTGCAATAAGTTGACTATCTTGAACGAACACTCGGTAGCTTGGCGCCGCGATGGTTAACATAATCCCGGCGACGCTTAACGTAATGAGTAATTCAATTAGGGTAAAGCCTCTGTTGGCAGCTTTGTATTTCACATTTCTTCCTCTGACTTCTGAACATTTTTATTACGACCAAAATCTAAGTTATCTTTAGAGGCTTGTCGGTTAATTCTGCTTTAAGTGGATGAAGAAGGGAGATCTTTAAGTTTAGACGAGGCTTTAGTAAACAATGGTTTCTCATTGTTAATGCTTGTAATTATTAAGTTTATTCTGGGCTGTTACATAGGTCTAACCCCGGCACTCTAAGAAACTTGTGCTGGGATTACCGAAGCAAAATCAAACGGGGTGTGATATCAGAACCAATCCATACAATGGCATTTTGGTTAAATTGTGTGCCCAGTACTTTTGATATTTCTAGATTAATTCCAAGAGCAAGGAAACTTTCTTCTGCTGTCCATTGTTCGGATGGGTCTGTGCTGATACCTTCAAAAATCTGGTGGGTGTGTTGCTTTAATGTGAGTTGTAAGTGTTCGTTATTAATTAAATTCTCATTTAGATTTTTTTGTTGGCTGAGTGGGTTAAACGCGGTGATAAAAACCGCGCATTGGTGGCCTGATGTTGTGAAAAGCTGTGAAAGTGATTTGGAAGGTTGGTTAATAGATAAGGTTATAATGTTGGAGCCAATCATCATCTGATAATTGGCGGAGAGATAATGACTAATAAGCTCAGTTGGAATCTCAGACCTTTCTATGTAAGACATAGAAATAGAGTGTATTCACTTTATTCGTGACCATGGTTATGATCGTGATCATGGTCATTATCTGAGCTTGTTAATTTATCATATTGTTCGGTGGTCATACCCTTAAGCTTGTCGACAAAAATGGCCATTGCCCAGATAGTTTCATCATCATGAGAATTTCCCCAGGCAGGCATGGCAGTCATTTTTAAGCCATTTTTGATAACCCAGAAATATGTTTTGATGTGCTCCACCTTTTCTTCAGTATCCGTGGTTGGTTCACGTTTATGGAATATCGGTGCTTGGGGGTAAAGGCCTTGCGACAGTTCTGTGAGTTCATGCCCCGGTGCTGAATGGCACTCAGTACACATGGATGCATAATGTTCTGCGCCAGCTAATAATAAGTTTTTGTCATCAAGTGAAGGCGCTTGCAGATCTTTTGCGCGTGATTTTATCGAGTTTACGCGTACCCATTCAATGATTTTCTCTGTAATGAGCCAGTGCTTTTCCGTTGCAGCCATGTTGTAGGCACCAGAACTCAGTGCAATGACTCCAATTAATAATAATGCTAAAGATGCGATAATAAATGATTTCATTTATGTTCCTTTTTAGTGATTTAAAAAATTAACGCTTATATCACAGTATCATGTGGTTATAAATTTTTGATATTAACAATAGACTTAAAGTTAATTTATATCAAGATTTGTCATTTTTTGAATGAACATTGTTTCATTATGGTTTTGGGTGTTCTAAACGTTTTTGCAGCGCGGTTCGAACCGTGGCTTCAGTGAGGTGTGGCGCAAACATTTCGATGAAGTCAAAAATATAGCTGCGTAGATAGCCATTGCGGCTGATGCCGATGCGGGTAGTGCTTGGTTCAAATAAATGGCTTGCATCAATAGACTTAAGGTGTTTGTCGCGTTTAGGATCAAATGCCATCTTTGCTAAAATGCCGATGCCTAATCCCAGTTCTACATAGGTTTTGATTACATCCGAGTCTATTGCGGTTAGGACAACATTAGGTGTTAGTCCACAGGATTCGAATGCTTGATTTGTTTTTGAGCGGCCCGTAAAAGCAAAATCATAGGTAATAATTGGGTGCTGTGCGATTGCTTCAAGAGTGAGTTCTTTTAATTTGAGTAATGGGTGTGTGGGTGGAACAATAATGCAGCGATTCCATTCATAGCAAGGCAGCATGACTAATTCGTGAAAATGCTCAATGGCTTCGGTTGCAATGGCAATGTCTGCTTCACCTGATGTGACGAGTGCCGATATTTGAGTGGGGCTGCCTTGACGCAGGATTAATCTTACGTCAGGGTAGCGCATGGTAAAACGTTTAATGACCGTAGGTAAAACATAGCGTGCTTGCGTATGTGTGGTGGCTATCGTTAATGTGCCGCCTGCCGGGTGTGTGAATTCTTGACTGACTCGTTTTAGGTTCTCGGTATCTTGAATGATTCTCTTGGCTATTTTTAGAATAGCTTTTCCCGGTGGTGATATTTTAACGATTCGCTTACCATTGCGTATGAAAATATCGACGCCTAGTTCTTCTTCAAGTAGCTGAATCTGTTTGCTGACTCCTGGTTGAGATGTATGTAGACTTTTCGCTACTCTGGATAAATTCAATCCTTGGCTGGCAATTTCACATAGATATCGCAATTGTTGTAATTTCATAATGACGATAAGTAGCTCTATATAATTATTTGTTATAATAACCTAACATAATATTATTTTGAAGTATATAAAACTGCTGTTATTATTCGGCCTTCTAAAAATAGGGTGAGCAGAAAAATAAATGGAGTGGGGATATACGATATCAGGCTTTATAGTCGGGTTTATTGTTGGTGTTACTGGTGTTGGTGGCGGTTCCTTAATGACGCCATTGTTAATTCTGATGTATGGTATTTCACCTGCGACTGCTGTGGGTACGGATCTGTTATATGCTGCAGTGACTAAGACTGGTGGCGCATGGGTACACGGTCGCCGTGGAACGGTCAATTGGCGCTTAGTAGGGTTGCTCGCTACGGGCAGTTTGCCCGCTGCGCTACTAACGGTTGTTGGGCTAAATATTCTGGAGGTTGAGAGCGAGCTATTTTCAGATTTAATTACTACCATGCTGGGTATTGCGCTAATTTTAACTGCGTTTTCGCTGTTATTTCTTAAGCGATTGTCGCGTATGGGTCGGTCACATCTGGGGTTTTTGATAGAATGGCGGGATCGCCACATAAAATCAATAACAATTGCAACAGGTGCGGTATTAGGTGTGCTGGTGACGATTACATCGGTGGGTGCAGGTGCGTTGGGTATGGTGATGTTGCTTGTTTTATATCCACGTGTGCCATCAGTAACTTTAGTGGGGACTGATATTGCACATGCCGTACCACTGACGTTAATAGCGGGCGCAGGACATGCCTATCTTGGAACGGTTGATTATAGTTTGCTGGGTAGTTTGCTGCTGGGTTCGTTACCAGGTATATACCTAGGTAGCCATGTTGGAGGGAAAATACCGGATCGTATTTTAAGGCCAATTCTATCGACCATTCTTATTGTTATTGGCACTAAACTAGTTTTGTAATACAAATAAGAAGATAAAGAAACTATTACTGAACTTGCTGCTTTGTTACTATTTAGGCAGTAGACGTGGCGAGTAATAGCTTTTCATTTACATGATGTGAGAATTAATTAAATATGAGTACAAATAAAGATAATAAACCAAAGCAGGTGACATGGTTCAATGGATGCGGTGGACGTATTGGCATCGTAATCGGTGCCGAAAGTGATCACGCATATATTGGCGCTGCATTGCAGCATGATGAGGATAGTGATGTCGCACATATCATGCAATATGGCGCTAAATTTCCACTAGAAGCCGCACAGTTGTTACCGCCATCTAAAAGCTATTCTGAGGAATAATTTTGAATTATGTTACTCAAGTGTTTCTTATCAGGGGACTACTAGAATTTAGTCCATTATTGAATACCGTGCCTGAAACGGGTATCTGAGGAGCTTAAATATGTATCGTTACGATCAATACGATCAACAAATAGTTAAAGAACGCGTGGCGCAATATCGCGACCAGGTGCGTCGTCGCTTATCTAATGAATTAACCGAAGCAGAGTTTCTGCCCTTGCGATTGCAGAACGGATTGTATATGCAAGTTCATGCGTACATGTTGCGTATCGCTGTACCGTACGGGCTGTTGTCATCAGAACAAATGCGTATGTTCTCGCACATTGCACGTAAATATGATCGTGGTTACGGTCATTTTACAACACGCCAGAATATCCAGTTTAACTGGCTTAAATTAGAAGATACGCCGGATATTTTAGCTGACTTGGCGTCGGTTGAAATGCATGCCAATCAGACGTCTGGAAATTGTATTCGTAATATTACTTCCGATGAATATGCGGGCGTGGCAGCAGATGAAGAGATCGATCCACGACCCTACGCTGAGATCTTACGCCATTGGACGACTTTTCATCCTGAGTTTGGTTATCTGCCGCGTAAATTCAAGATTGCACTTACTGGCGCAAAAGAGGATCGCGCGGCGATACAGATTCATGATATTGGATTGGCCGTGATTAAAAATGACCAAGGTGAGATTGGCTTTCGTGTATTGGTTGGTGGTGGATTAGGTCGCACGCCGATTATTGGTCCCGTGATTTGTGAGTTTCTGCCATGGCAGCATATGATGACTTATATTGAGGCCATTATGCGGGTTTATAATCAATATGGCCGTCGTGATAACAAATATAAAGCGCGGATCAAAATACTGGTGAAAGCATTGGGTGTCGAAGAATTTACACGACAGGTTGAAGCCGAGTGGCAAGATATTAAAGATGGGCTCGGAACACTAACAACAGAAGAAATCGATCGTGTGTCGACTTACTTCACTGATCCTGACTATGAGAAACTCCCACCCAATAGCGTAGAGCTAGATTCATTCAAAGCTGAAAACTTGGCGTTTGCTAATTGGCTGCAGCGTAATGTCAAGCCGCATCGTGTCCCTGGTTACGCCATTGCTGTGTTGTCATTGAAAAAGACAGATGTCGCACCAGGTGATGTGAGTGCTGAGCAGATGGATGTGGTGGCTGATTTGGCTGACCGCTTTAGTTTTGGTGAGTTGCGAATTACGCATAAGCAAAATCTAGTATTGGCGGATGTTAAGCAATCTGACTTAATCACACTATGGAAAATAGCGGCGGCAAATGGTATGGCGTCACCTAATATTGGCTTGTTAACGGATGTAATTACATGTCCTGGTGCAGAGTTTTGCACTTTGGCCAATGTCCGCTCGATTCCATTGGCACAAAAAATTTCTGAGCGTTTTGAGAATATTGACTTTCAACACGACATTGGTGAGATTGAGCTTAATATCTCAGGTTGTATGAATGCATGTGGGCATAATCCAGTGGGCAACATTGGTATTACGGGTGTCGAAAAGAAAAATCACGATGAGTGGTATCAAGTGGCAGTGGGTGGTTCAAAAGGTAACCATAGTTCCATTGGTAAAATTATTGGTCCATCATTTACCTTTAATCAAGTGCCTGAAGTGATTGACAGGCTGTTACAGGTTTATTTGCGTGAACGTATTGAAGCCGAGCGTTTTATTGATACAGTTCGTCGCGTTGGCGTTCAACCGTTTAAAGAACATGTTTATGCAACAGAAATTGAGGCTGAGCCGGAAGAAGTAAATAATACGCATGAGTTTAAACCAGCTCAATATTCCGTTCCTTTTTATTCGCCGAGGTTTTAACAGAAATGATTATTAAGAATAAAGCGATAGTTGAAGATGATTGGTCTGTTCTACGCTTGGCTGAGGACGAGCAGCCAGAAACGGCCACGATTGCTGCAGGTAAAGTGATTGTGCCACTCAAGGTTTGGTTTGCCCAACGCGACAAGCTGCAGGATCGTGCCGACCTAGGTGTTTGGATTGCCAGTGACGAGCGTCCTGAAGTATTGAAAGATGATGTTGATAAATTTAGCGTTATTGCTGTAGATTTTCCAAAATTTGCAGATGGCCGGGGTTATTCAATTGCTTATAATTTACGCGCTCGCCTTGGTTACGCTGGCGAATTACGAGCAATTGGTGATGTGTTGCGTGACCAATTGTTTTATATGCAACGGGTTGGCTTTGATGCATTTGCACCGCGTGCTGATCGTAATATTCAGGATGCATTGAAAGGGTTATCCGATTTTTCAGAAGTTTATCAAATTTCAATGGATCAGAAATTACCTTTATTTCGCCGCGTAAAACGTACGGAGAATGTCGCAACAAAATGAGCAAACTACAACAAAAAGTTGAACAGGTCGTTGCTGTGCTGACAGAGGCTGTGCATGATTATGCCCCCGTTGCATTTGCTAATAGTCTTAGCGCAGAAGACATGGTGTTGATGGACCTTATTGACAGATATAATTTTGATATAGAGATGTTCAGCCTTGATACGGGGCGTTTGCCACAAGAAACCTATAATTTAATGCAGGCGGTTCGTACGCGTTACAAATCACCGCTACGCATTTATTTTCCCAATGTGAAACAAATTGAGGAATATATCGCAAAGAACGGGGTGAATGGGTTTTATGAGAGCGTTGATTTACGTAAAGGATGTTGTCATATCCGTAAAGTTGAACCATTGCGTCGTGCTTTGAATGGTAAACGTGCGTGGGTTACCGGTATGCGCCAGGTTCAGGCAGCGTCGCGGATTAATCTTAAGCTTTCTACCTATGATATGGATAATCAGATGCAGAAATTCAACCCGCTACTTGAATGGAGCCATGAAGAAGTATGGCAATATATCAAAGAGAATGATGTGCCCTATAATAAGTTGCATGATGACTTCTACCCAAGCATTGGTTGTGCGCCATGCACACGTGCGGTGACGCCGGGTGAAGATGTTCGTGCGGGTCGTTGGTGGTGGGAGTCATCTGAGAATAAAGAATGCGGGTTGCATGTGGGAAAGGTTATTCCAATAAAATAAGTATTTCTAGCCGCAGAAATATAGACAAAATAATTAACAGTTAACATGCACTATTTCTTGTAGTGTTATTTGAATTTTTACAAATTGAGAGAAATAAAATGAGCGACCATCCTTTTACCCATTTGGATACATTGGAAAGCGAAGCTATTCATATCATGCGGGAAGTTGCGGCTGAGTGCGCTAATCCTGCTTTATTGTTTTCCGGCGGCAAAGACTCTATTGTCATGCTTCGTCTGGCAGAGAAAGCTTTCCGGCCCGGACGCTTTCCATTTCCGTTGGTTCATATTGATACAGAACATAATTTCCCTGAAGTGATAGAGTTTCGTGATCGTCGCGCTAAAGAACTTGGCGAACGTTTAATCGTATGTAGCATGGAAGATTCGATTAAAAAAGGTCGCGTGGTATTGCGTTCAGCGAACCAGAGTCGTAATCCTTTCCAGTCAATTACTCTGCTTGATGCGATTGCTGATCATAAGTTTGATGCTTGTATTGGTGGTGCGCGTCGTGATGAAGAAAAAGCGCGAGCAAAAGAACGCATTTTTTCCTTCCGCGATGAGTTTGGTCAGTGGGATCCTAAAAATCAGCGCCCTGAATTGTGGGATATCTATAATACCCGTACACATCCCGGTGAGAACATTCGTGTATTTCCAATTAGTAATTGGACCGAGTTGGATGTCTGGGAATACATTGGGCGCGAACAACTAGAGGTGCCACATATCTACTTTGCACATAGGCGTGAAGTTATTCGCCGGGATGCAGGCTTATTACCCGTCAGTCATTTAGTGCAGCCAAAAGATGGAGAGAAAGTTGAAGAGGTCATAGTACGTTTCCGTACCGTGGGCGACATGAGTTGCACTTGTCCCGTTGAATCAGATGCTGCAGATATCGATGCAATTGTTGCGGAAACTGCGATAACACGTATCACCGAACGTGGTGCGACACGTATGGATGACCAGACGTCGGATGCGTCCATGGAGTTGCGTAAAAAAGAAGGTTACTTCTAGGGCTAGGTATTTTACAAAAGTTTTGCTGAGTGAAAAGACACCGCATTCAATCAGTTTTACCAAGTTTTATTTTTTGCGGTGATATAAATTTTCAAAAGGTTTTCAAATGTCGGTTAATGAGAATGTTCCGTTAGAACAAGCTGAGTTATTACGTTTTATTACTGCGGGTAGTGTGGATGATGGTAAGAGTACCCTAATCGGACGTTTATTACACGACTCGAAATCTATTTTTGAGGATCAATTAAGCGCCATTACTAATACCACGCAAAAGCGGGGAATGACCGGTGTTGATTTATCCTTACTTACTGACGGATTACAAGCAGAGCGCGAACAAGGCATCACCATTGATGTTGCTTATCGTTATTTCGCAACGCCAAAACGTAAATTCATTATTGCGGATACCCCCGGGCATGAGCAGTACACCCGCAATATGGTAACCGGCGCATCTACCGCTAATCTTGCGGTTATTTTGATTGATGCACGTAAAGGTGTACTGACGCAATCACGTCGCCATGCGTATTTGGCGAGTTTGGTTGGCATCCCACATATTGTCGTTGCGATAAATAAAATGGACTTGGTGGATTATTCACAAACGGTATTTGATGGTATTCACAAAGAATTCTCAGCATTTGCGGATGACTTAGGTTTGAAAAATGTTGAATATATTCCAATGTCGGCACTTAACGGCGATATGGTTGTAGAGCGTGGTGATAATCTGCCTTGGTACAAAGGCGTGACATTGATGAGCTTATTGGAAGATGTTGTCATTGATCATGACATAAATCTTAAAGATTTTCGCTTTCCAGTGCAGTGGGTATGTCGTCCCATGACAGAGGAGTTACATGATTTTCGTGGTTATATGGGGCGCATAGAGTCAGGTTCTGTTCAAGTCGGTGACGCTGTCACTTTGTTACCTTCTGGGTTGACTTCACGCGTTAAGGAAGTGTTGGTTTATGAAGGCCCTATTGAACAGGCCTTTGCGCCACAATCTGTGACATTAACGATTGAAGACCATCTGGATATTTCGCGTGGAGATCTTTTGGTAAAAACCGCAGAAATGCCACGGGTTACAAAAGAATTTGATGCCATGTTGTGTTGGTTGTCAGAACAGCCGCTTGATCCGCAGCGTAAATATTTGATTAAGCATACAACGCGCTTAGTTAAAGCCATTGTTGGCAGCATTGACTACCGTGTTGATGTGAATACACTTGAGCAAGAAACGGCCGACACCTTGAAAATGAATGATATCGCGCGGGTTAAATTCATTGTGCAACAACCGCTGATGTGTGATGACTATGTGCGAAACCATGCGACAGGTAGTTTTATTCTGATAGATGAATCAAGTAATAATACGGTTGCTGCAGGTATGATCGCCGCGCTGAAAGAAAAATAATCGGTGGTTCCCAGTACAAACTCCGGCAGGTTTTTTTAAAATCAATTTAGCTGTCATATCCTGACAGCCAAATTGACTCGTTACATTTATAAAAAATTAATCGATTTAATATGACAAAGATAGATTCAACGCGCCACGTTACATCTGCAGTTGCTACAGATGCTCCTCACTTTGGATTTGGCTTGACAGTTTCCGACCTATATTGCCGCGACGGTTTAGTAAAGCTTGATCAGCTATTTCTTGATTTTCTCCAGGCAGGGGATGCGACATTATTCACTAATTTGAGTCATGCGCGGACAAACCCGGATGAACTTGAAGCAAAAGATGAATCAGCTTTACTAATTGCTATTGCGCCATGGATAGAAGACTTCATCGCCAAGTTGTTTGGTATTGAAGCTGAGATACGTTCGCTGGCAGCAAGACATCATGAATTAGCGCCCCTTTATTTTTGCAAACGGCAATTTGTACAGCGTCGTGCAAAAAGTAAGGTAAAACCTGCAGAGTTGGAAGAAATTGATGGTTTGGCAATAGAGCAGCAGTTGATCGCTGAATTTGGCGAGCCGTTCTCAGAATTGTTGTTCGCGACTAAAGTTACCCAATGGCTAGACAATGAAGCAGAGCATGAAGCGCAACTAAAGCTTGCGTTGTATTATGCAGCTTGGGCATTGAGAACGCCCGAAGGGCAAGCACATAGCCAAAATGGCATCCTGTTTAAAACGCCGGCGAAACTAGATTTCTCACATTTGATATCAATGAATACCAGTGATTTAGCTGGATACACGGTTCATAAGCTAGATCATTTGCGTCATCGTGAAGGCTTTGCTCTGACCGATAAGGGTACGGATCTAGTGGGTGCGTTGGACGAAGCAAATTATTGTATCTGGTGCCATGAGCAGGGCAAAGACTCTTGTTCTAAAGGGTTGATACAAAAATCTAAGGACCCTGAAGTAAAACCAGCGTTCAAAAAGAGCGAATTGGGCGCATTGCTGACGGGCTGCCCGCTAGAACAGCGCATTTCTGAATTTCATAAATTGAAAACACAAGGCGTCGCTGTAGGTAGTTTGGCGATGATTGTATTGGATAACCCGATGTGTGCGGGTACGGGTCATCGTATTTGTAATGACTGTATGAAATCCTGTATTTATCAAAAACAGGACCCGGTGAATATTCCTGAAGCTGAAACGCGCACGCTTAAAGATGTGTTGGAAATACCTTGGGGATTTGAAATATACAGTTTGCTCACACGCTGGAATCCGCTTAATTTACATCGTCCCGTACCAAAGGAAGCCAGTGGTCGCAAGGTATTGGTTGTTGGCATGGGGCCAGCAGGCTATACCTTGGCACATCACTTGATGAATGAAGGCCATACCGTTATGGGAATTGACGGTCTTAAGATCGAGCCATTACCTGCTGATATTTCCGGTGTTAACGAGCAAGGTGAGCGGATTGCATTTAAAGCAATTCAGGATGCGAGTGAGTTAGAAGAAGATTTAGATAAGCGATTGCCAGGTGGTTTCGGTGGTGTTGCAGAATATGGCATTACGGTTCGCTGGAACAAAAATTACCTCAAACTAATCCGCTTATTGTTGGAACGCCGGGAAGAATTTGCACTATTCGGTGGTGTTCGTTTTGGCGGCACACTGACAGCAGATGATGCCTTCGCCTTAGGGTTTGATCATGTGGCATTGGCTGCAGGCGCAGGACGCCCAACCATACTTGATCTGCCAAATGGCTTGGCGCGTGGCGTTCGTACCGCATCTGACTTCTTGATGGGACTGCAACTAACGGGTGCAGGGCAGAGTGATTCGATTGCCAATATGCAACTACGTTTGCCAGTCGTGGTGATTGGCGGGGGATTGACTGCGATTGATACGGCTACAGAAGCACTCGCTTATTATCCTGTTCAAGTAGAAAAGTTCTTGCTACGATATGAAATTTTAGTGGTGGTAAAGAGTGAAGAAAGTGTCCGCAGTTTGTGGAGTGAAGAAGAGTGTGAAATCGCGGAAGAATTCCTCAGTCATGCGCGGGCGATACGTGCCGAACGCAAAGCAGCAGAGCAAGAAGGTCGGACACCGAATGTATTGGGGTTGCTGCAATCGTGGGGTGGCGCAACACTAGCTTATCGGAAACGTTTAGTTGATAGTCCATCTTATGCACTTAATCACGAAGAAGTTGAAAAGGCATTAGAAGAAGGTATTTGGTTCGCTGAAGGCTTAACGCCAGTCAGCGTGAATATTGATCAATGGGAACATACAAAGTCTATCAAATTCAAGGTGCAGAGCTTGGATGAAGAGGGGAATTGGCAAAAAACAGGTGATGTTGAATTGTCTGCACGTGCATTACTCGTGGCCGCCGGTACCCAGCCAAATACTGTGCTTGCGAAAGAAGATGAAAAAACGTTTAAACTCAATGGTCGTTATTTCACAGCCTGTGATGAAGACGGTAATCCAGTGGATCCGACCTATTCCAACCCTAAGCCAGAGGTCGTGTCGGTATTAATGAGTCGATATCAAAACGCGCAGGACGGACGCTTCATCAGCTTCTTTGGCGATTTGCATCCATCGTATTCGGGCAATGTGGTGAAAGCCATGTCCAGTGCGAAGCAGGGTTTTCCTATCGTCAATAGGGTGCTGAATCGAGTCGCACCGGTGTCACCCAAGTCAAGCCAGCAGTTCTTTGCAGAGATGAACATACAATTACGTTCAACCGTGCATAAGGTAGAGAGACTCACGCCGAATATCATTGAAGTTGTCGTGCATTCGCCCATGGCGGTCGAGCATTTTCAGCCGGGCCAGTTTTATCGTTTCCAGAATTTTGCGGCTCATGCACCGATTGCGGCAGGTACGCGATTAGCCATGGAAGGTATTGCATTGACTGGCGCATCGGTAGACATTGAGCGTGGCTTAGTGTCATTAATCGCGTTGGAAATGGGTGGCTCCGCTGATTTATGTTCTTTGCTAAACCCGGGTGACCCTGTCGTGTTGATGGGACCAACCGGAACACCAACAGTCATTTTACCTAACGAAACCGTGATGCTGGTCGGTGGTGGTTTGGGTAATGCCGTGTTGTTCTCAATCGGTGCGGCTGCACGCGCTCAAGGATCAAAAGTATTATATTTTGCGGGCTATAAGAAACTTATTGATCGCTACAAAGTGGCTGAGATTGAGGCTGCATCAGACACCGTGGTTTGGTGTTGTGACGAGGCTCCAAGTTTTGAGCCTTCTCGACCAGGCGATATGACTTTTAGCGGTAATATTGTTCAAGCCATGGTTGCTTATGCTAATGAAGAGCTAGGTGAGCAGTCCATATCGTTAGCAGATATTGACCGCATTATAGTGATTGGTTCTGATCGTATGATGGCTGCTGTGGGCATGGCGCGCCATAATCAGCTTAAGCCTTATCTTAAAGCCAACCATTTTGCGATAGGTTCAATTAACTCGCCGATGCAATGCATGATGAAAGAAATTTGCGGTCAGTGTTTGCAGCCGCATAAGGATCCTGAAACAGGAAAAATTACTTACGTATTCTCTTGTCTTGACCAGGATCAACCGCTGGATAAAGTCGATTTTGATGGCTTGGCTACACGCTTGGGTCAGAATAGTGCGCAAGAAAAACTGACGAGCCAGTGGATCAGTCACTGTGTCAAAGAAATGGAAAAGTAAGACGCAACGTTGTTTATCGTTTATGCTTTGTGAGCCTTAATGAGTGTACTATTCATTAAGGCTCACCGATTGATTTGTTAATCAATCGGCACAAAATCAATCGGTGATTTCCTGGCCATCCATAGTGCGATAAGACCAACTTCATATCATGCAACAAAAGCTTACCTTACCAGCCCCTGGCAATATTCTTCGTTTTGCGGATTTTAATGGTTCCAGCGACGCGTTGGTGCTTGCACAAATTGGCCAACAGGCTAAGCCCATTACAATTCTTACCGCCAATGCGTTGGATGCTCAGCGTTTATTGGAAGAGATTACTTTCTTTGCGCCCGAATTAAGAACTCATTTGTTGCCGGACTGGGAAACGTTGCCTTACGATACGTTTTCACCGCATTACGACCTGGTTTCTGAACGTTTGGCGACGCTTTACCAAGTAATGAATGGCAGTTGTGATGTTCTAATCGTACCCGTGACGACAGCGCTTTATCGCATGTTGCCGCGTGAATATCTTGCTGCGCATACTTTCTTTGTTAAAAAAGGCGATACGCTTAATTTACAAAGTTTTCGTGATCAGATGACGCTGGCTGGTTATACCCATGTGACACAGGTGCTTTCGCCGGGGGAATACAGTATTCGTGGTGGTTTGATTGATTTGTTTCCAATGGGCAATCCACTGCCTTATCGCATTGATTTGTTGGATGACGAAATCGATACAATTCGCACCTTTGATGCCGACACACAGCGCAGTATTTTTCCTGTTGGCGAGATACGTCTGCTACCTGCGCGTGAGTTTCCGCTGGATAACGATGGTCGCGCCTGTTTTCGAGGAAATTTCCGTGAGCAATTTGAAGGCGATCCTTCAAAAAGTCGGATTTACAAAGATGTCAGTAAAGGCGTCGCACCTGCAGGGATAGAATACTACTTGCCATTATTCTTCGATGAAACGGCAACGTTATTTGATTTTTTACCTGAAGATACTTTGTTGTGTTTGCATCAGGATATTAAGCCAGTCATTGATGATTTTTGGCGCGACACACAGTCCCGTTATAAATTGTTGCGCGGTGATACAGATCGTCCGCCATTACCACCTAGTGAATTATTCCTAACCAGTGATTTGTTTTTTGGCGAATTAAAGCCTTACGCACGGATTGAAATTCATGCAACTGCACCGAATTCAAAAGCTGAAAAGATAAAAACCACCTCCGTGCTGCCCTCTATTCAGGTTGATCGTCAGGCGGATAATCCGCTGGAGAAATTCACGGCCTTTGTTGATAAATTTGCATCATCGGGTGGGCGCGTCATGTTGTTAGCCGAGAGTATCGGGCGACGAGAGTTAATCTCGGAATATCTGAATCGTTATAAATTACATCCTGAACATTGTGCTGATTACGCGGGATTTAAGGGTGAGAAACAGGCATTTATGTTGGGTGTTGCACCGCTACATAATGGCTTCATTCTTGACGACGAGCGCATTGCATTTGTCACTGAGGCTGAGTTGTATGCCACGCATTTACACGGGCGGCGTGAACGCGAATCACGTAAAGCCACCTCAAGTGATGCGATTCTACGGGATCTGTCAGAAATAAAGCCGGGCGACCCCGTTGTACATGAACAACATGGTATTGGACGTTATCAGGGTTTAATCAGTATGGACTTGGGTGAGGGTGAACCAGGTCAGTTAAGTGAGTTTTTATCGCTTGAATACAATGGTGGGGACAAGCTTTATGTTCCCGTCGCGCAATTACACTTGATCGGACGTTATAGCGGCGCGTCTCCTGAAACAGCACCGTTGCATAAGCTAGGCAGTGGACAGTGGGAAAAAGCCAAGCGCAAAGCCATGCAGCAGGTTCGTGATACAGCTGCGGAGTTGCTTAATCTATATGCACAACGTGCAGCACGCCATGGTCATACATTTAAACTTCAGCAACATGATTACGATGCGTTTGCCGAAGGCTTTGGCTTTGAAGAAACACCAGACCAAGCGGCAGCGATTAAAGCTGTGATTGAAGACTTAACGTCGGATAAGCCGATGGACCGTTTGATCTGTGGTGACGTGGGTTTTGGTAAAACTGAGGTGGCCTTGCGTGCGGCATTTATCGCTGTTGCAGATGGTAAACAGGTTGCGGTGCTGGTGCCGACAACACTATTAGCCGAGCAACATTTTCAGAATTTTTCTGATCGTTTTGGTCTGATTGCCGAGCAATGGCCGGTAAAAATCGCAGAATTGTCACGTTTCCGTTCAGCTAAAGAACAAACAGCATCGTTGGCGGAATTGGCTAAGGGTAGTGTTGATATTGTTATCGGTACGCACAAGCTGATTCAGAAAAGCGTCAAATTTAAAAACCTGGGACTCGTCATCATTGATGAAGAGCATCGCTTTGGTGTGCGTCAGAAAGAGCAACTCAAAGCCATGCGTGCTGAAGTGGATGTGTTGACGCTAACCGCCACCCCTATCCCGCGAACATTGGCCATGTCTTTGGAAGGCTTGCGTGATTTCTCTATCATTGCCACTGCACCGCAGCGACGGCTGGCGATTAAAACGTTTGTGAGTGGGTTTTCAGAAGGCACGATTCGAGAAGCCTGTTTGCGTGAATTAAAGCGTGGCGGACAAATTTATTTTTTACATAATGAAGTGAATACCATCCAGCAAATGGGCGAAAAATTGACGAAGTTGCTGCCTGAAGCGCGGATTAATATTGCCCATGGGCAAATGCGTGAACGTGATCTGGAACATGTGATGAAAGATTTCTATCAACAGCGTTTCAATATCTTGCTTTGCACCACCATTATTGAAACCGGCATTGATATTCCAACAGCTAACACCATCGTCATCAATAAAGCGAATAAGTTTGGTTTGGCGCAATTGCACCAACTCCGTGGCCGGGTAGGCCGCTCTCATCACCAAGCCTATGCTTATCTACTCACACCAGAAGAAGAAGCATTGGGTTCACAAGCCAAGAAACGCTTGGAAGCAATTCAAGCCATGGAAGAATTGGGCGCAGGTTTTTATCTGGCCATGCATGATTTAGAGATCCGTGGTGCAGGCGCGGTATTGAGTGAGTCGCAAAGTGGCGAAATGCACGAGATCGGCTTTAGTCTCTATAGTAATATGTTGGATGCCGCGATCAAGTCGCTGAAAGCGGGACATGAACCGGACATGCAATACCCATTAGGGGTGGCTACTGAGATCAAGTTGCATGACCCGGCTTTGTTACCTGATGATTATTGTAGCGATATACATGAACGTCTGGTGCTATATAAACGCATGGCCAATTGTGTTGATAATGAGCAGTTGGATGACATGCACCGCGAACTGATTGATCGTTTTGGTCTGTTGCCAGATCCAGCCCGAACATTGTTGGACTGCCATCGTTTACGTATTATCGCCAAACCGATGGGCATCATACGTATTGATGCCAGTGAGGACGGTATCCAGATACAATTTACACCTGAGCCACCGATTGATCCGGCAAACATCATTAAGTTGATACAAAGTAGCCGTGAGTATTCGCTTTCTGGACCAGATCGCTTGAAGGTTCAAGTGGAGATTGTTGAAGTGCCAAAACGTGTTGATCGGGTAATGAAATTGCTGGCTGATCTTAAAGAACCGAATGCTTTATAACCTTTTACGTCCATTACTTTTCAAGCTGCCACCTGAAATAGCTCACTGTGTTTCATTTGGCGCGATTGAAAAGGCAAGAAAGCTAGGGTTGTTGCCTAACCGGTCGATTGCCTGCAAATCACGTGAAGTGATGGGACTTGATTTTCCGAATCCCGTCGGCCTTGCAGCTGGGTTAGATAAGAATGGAGAATATCTCGATACACTGGCTGCGTTAGGATTTGGTTTTATTGAAATTGGTACAGTCACGCCGCGGCCTCAACCCGGTAACCCACAACCGCGTCTTTTTCGTCTTCCACAAGCCTATGCCATCATTAATCGTTTAGGCTTTAATAATCACGGTGTCGATAAACTGATTGAGAATGTTAAACGGTCAGACTATCAAGGTGTTCTCGGTATCAATATTGGTAAGAATTTTGATACCCCAATCGAAAATGCGACAGACGATTATTTAATTTGTTTACGCAAGGTTTACCGCTATGCGAGCTATATCACGATCAATATTTCTTCACCTAACACCAAGAATTTGCGTCAACTACAAGATGCTGAAGCGTTGGATCATTTGTTGAGTGAGTTAAAATGCGAACAAGAAAAACTCACTGAGCAGTATGGGAAATATAAACCCTTGGCGGTGAAGATTGCGCCCGATTTGGAATCTGAACAAATTGATGAAATTTCAACATTATTGATAAAACACAAAATTGATGGTGTCATCGCAACCAATACCACGCTGTCTCGTGCGGGCGTAGAAGAGCAGCCGGAATCACAAGAAGCGGGTGGGTTGAGTGGTGCGCCGTTGACCCAAAAATCCACAGAAGTAATTCGCCAGCTCCACGCCGTGTTACAAGGGGCAGTTCCTATAATTGGTGTGGGTGGCATTTTGTCGGCAGCCGATGCAAAGGAAAAATTAAGTGCAGGCGCGAGCTTGGTGCAGATTTACACGGGCATGATTTATCGAGGCCCGGATTTAGTGCAAGAAATAGCGCAAGCAGTTTGCGCAGAAAAATCATGAACGATAAGCTGATAGAAAGTATTGATGCCATCTTGCCACAAACGCAATGTACGCAGTGTGGTTTCCCTGACTGTAAGTCCTATGCGACGGCCATTGCTCAAGGTGAGGCAGAGATTAATCAATGTCCGCCGGGTGATGAGGCAGGTGTTCGTCAGTTGGCTGCGTTATTGGGTGTTGAAGCTAAGCTATTGGATTCCTCATATGGTGTACCAAAACCAAGAGCTGTTGCGTTGATTGATGAAGACCTCTGTATTGGGTGTACATTCTGTATCCGGGCGTGTCCTGTTGACGCCATTGTGGGCGCTGCTAAGCAAATGCACACTGTAATTACGGCGGAATGCACCGGTTGTGAGTTATGTGTTGCGCCGTGTCCAATGGATTGTATTCAGATGATGCCCGTAGAGATGGTGATCGATGATGTTAAATTAAACATGGCGAATGTTGCTCGTGAGCGTTATCAGTTTCGATTGCATCGGCTTGAACGAGATAAACGGGAACATGCTGCGCGATTTGACAAAAAGATGAAGGCAAAGCAAGTTATTCAGGCGCCCGTATCAGATGACGATCGAAAGAAAGCGACTATTCAGGCCGCGCTGAAGCGTGCAGCAGCAGCTAAGGCGCAAGCGGCTGAGAAAAGAAATCACTCAAGTCAATGAACGCAAGTAAACGTTATGAGATTTTTTCTCGCCTAAGATCCGCAAATCCCCATCCAACGACGGAATTAGAATATAGCTCACCCTTTGAATTATTGGTTGCGGTTACATTGTCTGCGCAGGCAACGGATAAAGGCGTGAACATTGCAACCAGAAAACTATTCCCGCAAGCAAATACACCCGAAGCAATTGCAGCCTTAGGTGAAGACGGTTTGCGCGACTTTATTAAAACAATTGGCTTATTTAAAACCAAAGCTAAGAATATTATCGCGACCTGCCAATTGCTCATTCAGAATCACGGAAGTGAAGTTCCGCGAACACGAGAGCAGTTAGAAAAATTACCGGGTGTCGGGCGTAAAACGGCGAATGTCATTTTGAATACCGCGTTTGGTGAGCCGACCATGGCGGTTGATACGCATATTTTTCGTATATCTAATCGCACGCGTATTGCGCCAGGGAAGAATGTCATGGAGGTTGAACTAAAGCTTTTGAAAGTTATCCCTAAAGAGTTCCGTCTTGATGCGCATCATTGGTTGATACTCCATGGACGTTATCAGTGTATCGCCAGAAAACCAAAATGTGCGACTTGCATCATTAATGATTTATGTGAGTATAAAGAGAAAACGAATTTCTTATAGGTGCCCATATGTTTAAGCCATCTCGAGACCAAGCGCGCCAATTATTTTTTGATACTTGGCAAAAATACCGTCAACGTGAGATTCTTTCTGGCATGGAAGATATTGCGCTTGAAGTGATTTTGCTTCACCCGGAATATCACGACATCCTAGATGATGCGGATCAGTATATTGATAAAGATTATCTGCCAGAAATGGGTGACACCAACCCTTTTCTACACATGAGTATGCACATGGCTATCAAAGAACAGCTTTCAATTAATCAGCCAGTGGGAATCTGTGAGCGGTATGAACGTTTACTTGCTAAGATAGGAAATGAACATGATGCCGCACACCAAATGATGGAATGTTTGGCAGAAATGATTTGGCAAGCACAACGAAACCAAGCATCTCCCGATGCGGTGATTTATTTTGAGTGTTTGGATAGGTAACACATAACGAATTTGACAGTGCCGAATTAAATTATATGTCGCCAGAACTCAAAATCATCGACTGAATGCTTGGCATAACGTGGGCTTCCATGTATGTCCCCAAAACTATAGAACTACGTTCCCGAAAATATAATTAATGAATAGACTCGGCCCCTTTTCAATATTAAGCTGAAATTCAGATTTTTTGTAACAGAACCCTCAAAAAGCTAAATTTGCATTTTAATTTGTAAGTATGCATTGGCAAGTTTCCTGATTGTGGGCGGCTCCCCAGCTGAGAAAAAACTAATAAACCCAGCTTTCTGATTAGCACCTGTTAGTCGATTCCAGCCAGTTGCTGTGCGATAAGTAAATTTTGAGTTGGTGACCATTTCGCCAACATGATAAGCATAAAAAATGTGTCGAACATCAGCACTACCTTGTGTATTCCAGGTTGTGTGTATGAAATTAATGCAGTGTTCGTGTTGGCAAGATGATTGTTTCTCGATGTTAACCTCGCGCCAGTTATTTTCTCCTTGTGGAGTTAGCCAAGATTCCGGTAGCTTTTTATTACCAGGTAATGCTTGCACAATCAGTACATCCAATTCTTGATTGAAAGCCATCTGCAGGGACCGGGTTCTGCTTTTTTCATCAAAAATCCATTCATTATCCAGTTGATAAGATGAGGGAAAGTCAGGATTTGTTGATGTGAATTCTGTGCTAGCCAAACGTGATTCAGTCTGTGATACATTCATCATTAATTGCGCTGAACCTACCGTGGATGCAACGAATAAACCAGCAATGACTGAAGTATATCTTTTCCAGCTTTGTGCTGAATCCTGTTTTTTGATATTGTATTGCGCTTTATTTGCATCCGATTCTGGCTGCAGGCGACTGACAATTAGAAATAATGTGCCCAGTAAAAAAAACAGAGCGATTAGCTGTATGTCAGTGTGCCCGGTTAAATCCATTTCAGTGCCATTAATCCAATCTAACCAAATAATTGTATTAACGCGAAATACGTTGGCACAAATACCGAGCATGCCACCTACTAGAGCCAGACCTATAATCTTTGATGTGGAGCGGTACAATAAGGTGCCGAAACTATAAGCGAGGAATGTTGCCAGCGTTACAAACGTTAGGCCAGAACATGCGTCGACAACTACATAGCGTTGCTCGCCAATATACACAATGAAACCATCAATGCTATAGGGAAGGTTTACAGCATTGGCAAATATATCAATCGCTTTGACGGTTAGATTTCTTAGAGGTAGTTGTAGTACATCCCCAGAAGGGATCATAAAAAACAGCAGTGCAAATACAGGGAAAAGCCGCCACCAGATGTGCCGGCCTAACGCTGAAATCAAAATACCTTGTAATACCAGCACGAAAGCGACATACATTCCTAAATCGATTTGCACAATTGTGGCGACTAGCCATAACCCAACAGCACCAAAAATAACAACAATACCCAGTAGATCCGTTTGTGGTAACAGCGACAATATTTCATCTCGATAATGCCAGCCCAACATGTAAACCAGAAAAGGTAGAACTAACCAAGCATATTGATATGATTCTGATGACGACCAGACTGATACTAGGTTGATAAAGGTTGGCCACATGGCCAGACATGCCAGAATCAGGCCGAGACTGCCGTAAGTCAAGGTTTGTTGCCATGCATGACCGAGCACGATGGGCCCTGCCGGCGATATTTGTTTAGGTTCATCCTTGCGTATAGGGTAAGGCATGCCGGCTCGATATAACACCGGTTGTAACAGCGTGCGCGTTAGTGTGCAATCTTTGGCTTGATGAAAGTATTCCAGTCCAAAATGCCGAATGCTTGCATTGCTTGGGTCAGAATAAGTACCGAACAATCTGTCCCAAATGGTCAGTATGGAGCCGTAATTACTGTCAGTTTCTAGTTGTACGCTGGAATGGTGTAGCGCATGTACAGCAGGTGTTACGATGAATATTCGAAGTGCTGAATCGAATTTAGCGGGAAAGCGTAAATTGGAATGAACCCATAGCGAGATGGTTATTGCAACAAGAAAATAAGCGGCAATCCCTTCAGCTGGTAGACCTAAAGCAAACACGAAAAATAACATTATTGGTGTGGTAAATAATGCTTCTAGTGGATGGTGTCTTTCGGTGGTTGTCACATCAATGTAGGTATCGCTATGATGCACAAGGTGTGCGCGCCAAAGTAGCGGCACCTTATGGAAGATGCGATGTTCCCAGTAACGCCAAAAATCTAGGAATAAAAATACCAATACAACTTGTCCACCATACGGAAGTTTCAGATTGGATAGCAATCCATTTGTTTGCAAAGCAGTTGCGTAAGGGCCGACAGGAAAAAACATTGAAAGAATAACACCACCGAGAATAAAAATTCCCAGATTAGTAATCAAGCGGCCATCAAGTCGGATCGTTCTCCTTTGGAATGACGGTATCCGCTCGAGTAAGAACAAGCTGCCACCAAAAGAAAACAAAATGACCACAAGGAGATTTTCAAAAGTCATAGGGATTATGCGCTCAGTGGCAGATCATTAGATTTTAGGAGTTATTTTTTCTTGCGCTTCAGCATTTGGATGCCGATTGCTAAGCTAACAACACCAATACCAAGTATGCTACCCATGGTTATTGATAGAGGGCTTCCCAAAGCACCGCCCAACACTTGTCCTAATTGCGTACCTAGCTGCGCACCTAACTGGGTACCTAATGCATTGCCAGCGACTGCACTTTCAGAAATTAAAAGAAACAAAGTAAAAAATACGATTTTATTGATATTCATGTGTAACACCTTTTTATGTTATGTAGTGGTAAATTAAGTTTTGCTTATCTGGTCTGTATGAAAATTTCAATGCGTATTTGCGGTCTTGCCGTGTTGTAGTATTAAACATTAAAATATGTTGTGTTCTAATATTGCATTATTTCAGTTTTGTACATTACCTCCATAATTTACTACATATTTACTTATAGCAATCCGCTTGTTTTGTATAAAGCAATTTACATGCCAATATCATAATGGTATGAATATATATGTATTTTTTAAACTATAGTAAGTTGCGTACTCAATATGTAAAATATTCTGACAATTTGAGCATTCTCTAGGGCCTAGATAAGTAGACTATATATCTAGATCTAACTCTGTTGTGCTTTCCCTGACAATTTTTGCATATTGATTAACAGATACTATAAGTAAATATTTTTTTAACTTATTGATTTGTAAATTATAACTTGGTGGTTGATATGTTTAGCTTACGTGGATTGGGTAGCGGTCGTCCGCCTCTACCCACTTTCAACGTTCCCGATGCTTTTGGTGCTCTGGCATTTCTGTCTCAGCATCCTCAGATTGACGCAAATAGCATCGCCCTTCTTGGCTTTTCTTGGGGTGGGGTTGTTACCATGCTCTCTGCGACCAAATCTTATACACAGAGTTCTGGCAATGGACTTAAATTTGCAGCTCTTGTTGCTCATTATCCTGTGTGCTGGGGTTACAATGTAGGGATTCCCGGTATTAGTGATTCCCGGTATTAGTTTTGAGAATTTGACCGGTAAGCCTCTGTTGATTCAAGTTGGTGAGTTTGATGATTACGATGAAGGAAGCGAGCCCTGCCGGAATCTTTTAGCTTCTCTTACACCGGAGGAACAAAAGGTGGTGGAGGTTAAATCGTATCGCAATGCTCATCATGGTTGGGATCGTCTGCAACCGGCAATCACTATTATTGATCCACTTTCTCACCTTGGAGCTGGTGGTGAAGTGGATGTAGCACCATCACTAGGTAAAGCATTTATTTCACGTTTTAAAGTTGTGCGCTTTCTTATACGTTCGCTTGCGCAATAAGATACAGAAGTTCTGAGGAGTGCCGCCGAACAAGGTCGATGATTCCAGCGGGTGAGAATCCCGCTCCGGCAGAGCAGCCACCGGGTAGCAAGGGGGAATTCATGGGACACTCAATGCGGCCCTATCAAATGTTTATTAGTACCCAAAAACAACGTGTTTTCATTAAATTAATTCACCAAAGATTCAGGGGCCGCACACTCAATTATCGAAAAATAAATAATGGGTTCCCCAAAGTTCGGGTCTAGATAAGTAGACTGCTTATCTAAATCTGGCTCTGCTGTGCTTTTCCTGGTTACTTTTGCATGTTGATTAACAGATGCTATAAATAGAAACGTTTGCAGCCTATTGATTTTCGAAAATTTAGGTGTATATTCGGGATAAATGGGTAGGGCTGCAAATCGTTGATGCCTTAGGTTCATTGATAGGGAGCATACAAGCTTAATATGAAAACTAACAGTGGGTTCAGTCGTTCTGCCGTAGTAGAACAATCAAGCGCTGTAGTGACTGAGGTGGCCGAGAGTCAGGAAGAGGAGCCTCCTAGTAGAAACTTAAAATCGTTAAACTATCGCAGAGTCAATTACGAGACGATTGCTATTCAAATTGAAAACCAGCCAATTCAGCTTCATTTTCCCAATGCTGACTTTCCTGTCAGCAAAAATTCTCAACAATTCATAGACAAACATTATCCCGACGTCACTCATAATCAGTGGAACGACTGGAAGTGGCAAGTTAGAAACCGTATTCGAAGCGTTGAGATGGTGGAACGAATGATGATACTCACCGACGATGAGCGAAAATCGGTGATTAAGCGCACGAGCAACTTGCCGATTGCGATTACCCCGTATTATTTTTCGTTGCTCAGCCCTGACGACCCGGAACA